>Ga0315314_1001708_pt1 | contig 19078 bp, 20 predicted proteins | sample TDP9_MG_FD_203631 | JGI IMG/M metagenome (GOLD analysis project Ga0315314, IMG submission 203631) | Freshwater sediment microbial communities from Lake Towuti, South Sulawesi, Indonesia - TDP9 | ecosystem: Environmental > Aquatic > Freshwater > Lake > Sediment | place: Indonesia: South Sulawesi... | reverse complement strand
CATAGTTGTGTCTTTTCTGTTGGAGAAGTTTCTCTGGAGGCACTGCCATGAAAGGGAATGCCCGGTTCACGTTTTTGCGTATTTGAGTCTTCTCGGCGACGGCATCCACAATTTTATTGACGGAGTTATTATAGCCGCAAGTTTTTTCATAAGTGTTCCTTTAGGGTTGGCTACAACTTTGGCTGTTGTCTCTCATGAAATTCCTCAAGAGATAGGAGATTTCGGCATACTTGTTTATGGAGGCTTTGGCAAAGTTAAGGCTTTATTCTACAATCTTCTATCGGCACTTATGGCTGTTTTTGGAGCCTTGCTTATGTATTCCTTTTCTTCTTATCTTCCAAGCTTAACCTACTTCTTGGTGTTTGCGGCTGGCAGTTTTATTTATATAGCCACCACAGACTTGATTCCAGAATTGCACAAAGAACGCGACGCGCGGAAGTCCTTGGTTCAGTTTGTTTTGCTCTTATCGGGCATATTGCTGATGTGGGTGCTTAAAGACTAAGAGCAGTCTACTTGTCGCTTATTTTTCATGTTCAAGAAGCGTTTTTGCCTATTTCATGAATATCTATGATGCCTTTAGATATCCGAAAACTGGCCGCTAACTATTGCGCCAGTTTTCTGATCTGGTCGGCGTCACCTTTGACGGCTATAGCTCGAGGCAGTCTCGTTCGCTGAGGTGAACGTGCATAGATGAGCAGACCACCTGTATTTGTGTTGAGTGGCTAGCGAGTCTTTTTGGCTCTCTACTTAGAACTGTATTCCTGTTCTCTTAATGTAGCGAACGCAGATCTCAGCCAATGCTGAGCTAATTATGGCTTCGATCGTCAATTTTACCATGATGGGGGTGAGAAGCATCCAAACTACTGTTTGCGGTCTCTGCATGAATATCGCAAACCAAACGTAATCAGTAGCGAGGACATAGGGTGCCTGCACGCACCATGCCAAAATTCCTGAAAAAAGGGGCCTCAATTTCTTGGCGAGAAGGCCAGCAGCGCAACCCAGTATGGCGAGTCCACCAACGACAAACGGGATCTTCGTGAAGCTCATGTACAAACCGCCCACAGCCCCCGTTATTAGCCCAGACGCGGGTCCAGCGAGGATCCCGGAAATGAAAATTGGTAGCTGTGAGAAGTGAACTGAGGTTTCAAATGTTCCTAGAGCTATGGGGATAGCCATTGGTGGAACTGAAAGGATGTTAGCTAAGGCAGCCATGAGGGCCGCAAATGTTAGGATTTTTATTCTTCTCATCAAAGAAAGTCTCCGAAATTAAGTGTTACGAAAGATAAAATTAGTAACACTAATATAAAAGCTTTGCCTTCATATGATAAACAATTGAGGGGGTGACGATGTGCCTCAAAAACAGAAAGTGGTAAGGTTTAGTGTATCACTTCCACCCACCTTGGTGAAGGAGTTAGATGAATTTCGGAGGAGTATGCAATATGATAGCCGATCAAAAGCTGTTCATGACGCTATTCGAAATTTTATCAGCGAATATAGGTGGATGCAGAAGAAAGACGGAGAAATAACGGGCGCTGTCGTTATGCTCTATTACGCAGACAAGCCTGGCTTATTAAACAGAATCATGCAGGTTCAGCACAAGTTCGAAGATGTGATCTCATCAACCATGCATGTCCATTTGACACGAAATAAGTGTTTAGAGATAATAGCTGTAAAAGGACACGCCGAAGAAGTTAGGAGCCTAGCCCAAGAATTGGCGACAAAGAAAGGCATAAAACAGTTAAAATTCACAGCAGTTGCGTTGTAAATTCTAATGGAGTTAAAGTTGCATGGACAAACTTGAGCAAGGTCAGGAAAAAAAGTTATGTGACCTCCTAAGTAAGGCTGAAGAATTTCACGGCCACATGGGGCCATTCCTTGTTATAGGCGTTAGAATGGGGCTCATCGGCATTAGGGAGCTGGGAGCGAAAAGGAATGACGAAGAACTGTACGTGACAGCGATGGTGAAGGCCTCCGTTCCGTTTTCATGCTTCGTAGACGGGATTCAGGTGGCAACCCACTGCACGATAGGGAACAGAAAGCTAAGGTTAAAGCGTTCATCAGGCATTGCAGCGAGATTCGAGCTTCAAAACGGAGGGCAGGTGACTGTTAGGGTTAATCCAGCTGCGTTTGGCAGACTGAAGGATGGGTTGCTGGCTGAAGAGTCTTCACCCGAGGAGGTTCAGAAGCTTGTTGAAATTATTGCTTCCATGCCTGAAGAGGAGCTGTTTATAATAGAAGGTAACTAACGTTTTTCTAAGATTGATGCTCTACATTCAAGAGGTAAGGATGTTGGACCTAACACTCGCCAAGCTCAGGTTGAAAGAGAAGAATCTCACCCTCTCCATAGTGAAGGGGGGTAAGGTTCTTTTCGAAACCCAGTCTCACGGCATAATTGGTCTTCTTCAAGCCATCGAAAAGCTTGGTGAAAAGTTAGTGGAGTCTTCTGTGGCGGATAAGATTGTTGGGCGGGCAGCGGCTCTGCTTTGCGCCTATTCTGGGGTGGCTTCGGTGTTTGCGGTCACGATAAGTGAGGAGGGAAGAAAGGTGCTGGAGGATAACCATGTCTTCTATGAGTTTGAAAACCGAGTTTCCAACATCCTTAACTACAAAAGAACCGATTTGTGTCCCTTTGAGAAGCTTACCGCTGCTTTGGCGAATACGAAGGAAGCCTATGAAAAGATAAAATCCTTTGCGGGTTCCGCAAGAACTAGTAGGGCTAGTTAGTCTAGCACAGTTTTCAGGTGGTTCCCTTAGCGGTTGAAGAAGCCTTTATATGAGGTGAGTCGATTAATGCTCGAGGGGATGGAAATGTGTGAGTTTAGCGTGTTCTTTAGGGGAGAAGCCGTGTTTAAAGATGTTATCTACGCAAAGGCTGAGGGAAACAAGGTGATTCTTAGGGACGTGTTAGGAGTTTCTAAAGTGCTGGGGGATTGCAAGATCGTGGAGATCGATGTTACTTCGGAGCGCCTCATCCTTTCGCCGTCCAGTTAAATATCGCATGTAAAATTCTTTGTTGTTGACACAACCTGGGTCCGGCGCTAGTATATCTCCAAAGTACCCTAAGGCTCTGGCTCTGCAGCCTCCGCAAACGTATTTGTATTCGCATTGCCCGCAGTGACCCTTTAACAGTTCTCTGTTCCTGAGCTTCCACAGAACTTCACTATTGTGCCAGATGTCTAAGAACGGGCGCTCCTTGACGTTTCCAACCACCAGATTAGGCATAAAAACGCAAGGGGTGACATCCCCGTTTGGTTGGAGGGCGCCATAGAGCCTTCCGGCTCCGCAACCGCCGATGAACTCCGCCAAAACATGCAGGTCCCAAGAGGGTTGACCAACATAAAAGTGGGTTGGGGCAACAGCCCTTCCTCCCGACATGGCTAGGCATACTCTAGCGAATTGGGGAGCAGTGCTCAAGATTTCTATTCCGTCTTCTCTAGATTTTCTAAATAACAACTTTAACAGTTCTTCCCTTTGATCCGGAGTTAGATCTAACTCACTAATATTCTCCGCTCTCCCGACAGGAATGAAGTTGAATGTTATAAACCTCTTGGCTCCGACATCCCTCGCCAACCTTACCAGTCTCGGGATCTCATGCAAGTTAAACCTCGTTACTGCTGTAGCAATGCAGGTGAAGAATCCTTCTTTAACGCAGTTTTTGATTCCCCGCATGGTTTTTTCAAAGGATCCGGGTATCCCTCTAAACTTGTCATGAACCTCAGGGGCGGCTGCGTCTAAGCTTACTTCTACATATTCTACGCCGCTTTCCTTTAGCCTTCTCGCCACACTTGGGGTTATTTGTGTCCCATTTGTGGCTAGGGCAACATACATCCCTCTCTTCTTTGCCTCCGCAGCCACAGTGTAGAAATCGCGGCTCACAAGAGGCTCGCCACCGGAAAAGGCAATCGAAACCACTCCGGCTTCAGCGAGGTCCTTCACGACTTTCATTTTTTCCTTAATGGTTAATTCGTTTAGCGCGGGCCTGTCCGCCCTTTGATAACAATGCTTGCACCTTAGGTTACAGGCGTTGGTGTAGTTCCAGACTACGAGGAAAGGAGCATCTAAAAATTGGGGTTTTTTTACACCGTACCTTCCAATGCCGGAAAGGACACTCACTACCCCTCTTCTCACTATGGGGTCTTTGAAATAGCTTCTAAGCTTTTCAATGTCGACATCGAAGGGTACTCCGCTAACCATCAGAATAGCCGATACGATCCGTGAGTAAAGGTGGCAAGAAACGTTGTGCGGTGTGTCTTCGCACGCAAAAATGGCTAACGCGTGTTCTATTTTCTTCACACGGCCATCCCGACAGGTTTTTAATCCCATCTGTAGAACGTTACGAGAGATGGGGTTGTTCATCACAATCTTAAGCATTTTTAAAGCGTCTGCAATCATCTAACGCCCACCTCTCATGACCATGAGTATCTAGAATTTTTGAAAACTAAGTGGTGAGAAATAAGTTTTTTGTGCTAGCTTTCTGCTTCTGGGAGTGAGGGACTTACGTGGCGTACCGCCCCGTCGGCGCTTATCTCATTCTCATCTATTATGCTAGTTTCATCGGTTGAGGCTACTAACAGGTTTAACCCGATACCTGAGTTAGGGTTGATTATGCCTTATGGAGATTTAGAAGGGAAATGTGCAAGAGAGAAGACCCTTAGTGTGTGTAAAGTGCAACTCAAGTCATTTTTGTAACGCGTCTTGGAGAGGCGAAAAATCATGTGGAATAAAAATACACGATCACATCCCCATGAAAAGCTAGCCGCCGCCACAACAGTCATCTCATTTAGAGGGGAGCTATAAGGGTCTAGGAAGAAAGAGAGAACAAGCCGACAAAACCCAGTTTAGAAATGTTTAATAAACTCCGATAAGCCACATGAAGTAGACGAGGAAGATAGAATGCCCAAGGAGTTCACGTATTGCGGCTATACACTCAAAGACCTGCAAAGCATGTCCATGGACGAGTTCATCCGCTTGCTACCCTCAAGACAACGCCGAAGCCTGCAGAGAGGACTGACCCAAGAGCAAAGAAACCTCATCGAAAATGTCCGAAAGGCTAAGGAGGACTTGAAACAGGGACAGAAAACGCCCGTGAAGACCCATGCCCGAGACATGGTGATTCTCCCGGAAATGGTCGATGTCACCATCCTCGTCCACAATGGAAAGGAATTCACCCCCGTGGAAATAGCTCCTGAAATGATTGGGCACTACCTAGGCGAGTTCTCCATTACCAACAAGCCTGTCAAGCATGGATCACCAGGCATCGGAGCGTCAAGGTCGTCCATGTACGTTCCTTTGAAATAGCAGAGTGTCTTGAGTTTTAAAGCGTGAATACCTAACCCTAAGCTTCCTCACATCGCTATGACGAACTTAATATCTTCCCTTTTCCATTCACATACGGGAAGACCATGCGAATTTTGAAGGCAACAGCGGAGAACATTCTGGCTGCTTCAAAAATCGTGAGGAGGGGAGGGCTAGTCGTATATCCCACCGACACGGTGTATGGGCTGGGCTGCGACCCCCTCAACGTGGAGGCAGTTAAACGGCTTTTCAAGGCTAAGGGTGAAAGGAAAAAGCCCCTACCCATACTGGCGTCAGATATCGAACACGTGGAAAAAATAGCCTACCTATCGGAGAGGGCTAGAAAGATCGCGGCTAGGTTTTGGCCCGGGCCACTCACCCTCGTCGTTCCTAAGAAGCCCGCTCTTCCAGACGTTGTTACCTGCAACCTAGACTCGGTGGGTGTGAGGGTTCCGAGGCATGATATAGCCCTTCATCTTATTCATTTGTCAAAGGGTCTCCTCGTGGGAACCAGTGCCAACAAAACAGGAGAGAAACCGTCGCAAACCGCTTATGAGGCCGCTGAACAGCTAGGGAAAGAGGTGAGTATAATCCTCGATGGGGGACCCACCGCCCTCGGCACGCCATCAACCGTGGTTGACCTAACCTCAGAAAAGCCAAAAATCCTTCGTGAAGGACCCGTACGTTTAGAGGACATTCTGCAAATTTGAACTCTCTAGAGGATTTTGAAGATGGTACCGAAGAAGGGGATGAGTCCTTTATATAGGGTTCTATAACCATCAAGCGTGTATTTTGAGTACCTTGTGGGTGGCTTATGGGTGGTTTTTGAATCCGAACGGAGTTATTTCCAAGCTTTTCAGCTGAAACAGAGCTCATTTCAAACCCTTCTCAGAAAAAATTTTCGCACTCTCCTTTACACGACGTACCCCGTATATTTGAAAAATTTCCTTGCAGAGAAGATTTAGCTAGCGCTGGGTTGCCAAAAGAGCCGCGTGCTCGATCACTAAATCAATTAGCGCCTCCTTTTCAAGACCCTCTTTCCTTAGCTTGGCCTTAAGTTCTAGGTCAGAAATGTTAAACAACCTTTGGATGCCTTCAATTTTTTCGTCGGTTAGTTTGAGGGTGTTGTCGTCGCGTTCGCCAGATATGGTCTTAGAGATAATTTCTAGGGCTTCGATTGCCTTTTGCAGCGTTTCAGCTATAATGAGAACAGCGACTTGTGAGGATTCAGGTCTAATTCCCAGGGTCTCCACAGCTTTGGTGATTTGACGTTGGGCCGAGGCGAAAAGTAGTGCTTCCACCGCCAAACTGTTTGAAATGTTTTGCTTGTTTTTAAAGGCGTTTAACGCGTTTAAGGCGGCGAAATACAGGTGCTCCCATCCCGCTATCAAGGTGGCGTCAAAAAACTGGACGTGAGCTTCCTTCACCTTCTTTCGAACAAGATTGAAGAAGGCGTTAATGTCCATGATTTTGACGTTTCTGAAGCCGACTATGGCGACGTACATGTTGAAGTCTTCTAATTTTTGGATCAAACTTGGCCCTCAAGGATTTCTCGGATGAATCGCTCTACAAGCTTGCGGTCTAACCCGTATCGCACCAAATTTTCCTTGGCTTCCTCAATGGATTTTCCTTGATCCTTATACTTTTCGACGATGTTTCTAACGGTTTCTTTTCTTTCCCAGGGGAAGATGACCCATAAGCTTGTTTCTTTTTCGTACCAGTCTGGGGTTAGGATGCTCCAAGGCTTATAATAGATAGTTGCGACCTTGACCTCGGTTGCACCGTGTTCCTTCAGATGCGACCGAACGAGGTGGAGACTTTTACCCGTGTCTGCAACGTCATCCACCACAAGAACCTTCTTACCCATCACTGACACAGAAACGGGTTGGGTTATCACGGGCTCACCCTTGGTTTCGGCAACTCCCAGGTAAAATTCAGCCTTAACGTTGGCGAGTTCAGGGTTTTCAAGCAGATCAGACATGATGCGTGCTGGGGGCCATCCACCCCGTGAAATACCCACGATGACATCGGGCCTAAAATTAGCTTTTCGGATTCGGTTGGCGAGATTTAACAGTAATTCATAAATTTGCTCCCAAGAAGGGACCTCAAATTCCAACTCCGAGCTCAAGGTTCTTCTCCCCGGGAAAAGCGGAATAAAAGTGAAGCAACAAGTGATTTAAACCTTGTCGCTTCAAAGGTGTGTATACGAAACTTAATTTTCTGCCTCCTAATATTGTATAACCGCTTGAAGGCATCAACTTAAGGGATGCGTGGGGTTTGGTGGAAATCATTGAGTGTGTGCCGAATTTTAGCACATCCGATCCTAAAGTCGTGGAAGCGATTTTAAATGAAATAAAGAGGGTTGAAGGCGTTTATCTTCTTGACTATACCTACGATGACCACTATAACAGACTTGTTGTCACTTACGCAGGGAATAAAAACTCGGTTCTTTTAGCAGCCCTAAATTCAGCGATGAAAGCCATCGAACTCATTGACATGACTCAGCACAAGGGACAGCATCCACGCGTCGGAGCCGTGGACATCGTACCATTCGTCCCCATCAAAGACGCCAGCATGGAAGACTGCATTGATCTAGCGAAAAGATTCGGGAAAGCGCTAGCTGAAAGATGCGGAGTCCCTGTCTATCTTTATGGAGAGGCCGCCACCCAACCTGAAAGGAGAGATCTAGACTGGATTAGGAAAGGCGAATACGAGAGCCTCCATGAGATGATCAAGAGGCCAGAGCGGAAGCCCGACTTCGGACCGGCTTCACCTCACCCAAAGGCAGGTGCAACCATAGCCGGCGCCCGCAGGGTCATGGTAGGCTTCAATGTCAATCTCGGAACACCAGACATAGAAATAGCCAAGAAAATAGCCAAGGCTTTGCACGCCAAGAAGGGAGGATTAGCCTTCGTAAAGGCGATGGCTGCAAAAATCCCTGAGAAAAACGTCACCCAAATCGGGATGACTATCAGCAACTTTGAAAAAACACCCTTGTACCGAGTCTTTGAACTGATTAAAATCGAAGCGGAACGATACAATGTTCCCATAGTTGGGTCAGAATTCTGTGGATTGGCTCCTTTGCGAGCGATAATGGACGTAGCTGGGTACTACCTAAAGATCGACAGTTTAAACGAGGACCAAGTGCTCGAGATAGCTGTACAAAAAGCCTCAAGAAGGGCGAAGAAAAGTGGCTAGAGAAGAAATAGACTTATTGATCGAAAACGCAAACGAACTTGTCACCATACGAGGGGGAAGTCAAAAACCTCTTCTGGGCGAACGGATGAAGGATTTGGGAATTATTAAAGGCGGAAGCTTAGCAGTTCACAAAGGAAGAATCGTTGACGTGGGGAGAAGGCAGGAAATCAAGAAGAGGTTTGAAAGCAAGGAAACACTGGATGTCAGCGGAAAGGTGGTTATGCCGGGCTTTGTTGACCCTCACACGCACCTTGTTTTTGCTGGCTCCAGAGAAAACGAGTTTGAAATGAGGATACAAGGTTTCACGTACATGGAAATTTTGGAGAAGGGAGGAGGAATCCTAAAGACGGTGAGAGAAACAAGAAAAGCCAGCAAGAAAGAATTACTCGAAGCTTGCAAGAAAACGTTAAACATCATGTTGGAGCACGGAACCACCACCGTGGAAGCCAAGAGCGGCTACGGATTGACCGCAAGCGATGAAGCAAAGTGCTTAGAGGTTGTGAAGCTTTTAAACGAGGAACATCCCGTCGATATCGTACCGACCTTTCTCGGAGCGCACGCTGTTCCGCCAGAGCATAAAAATAATCCATACAAATACGTGAAACTCGTAATAGACGAGATGATCCCAATGGTTGCGAGACATGGGTTAGCGGAGTTTTGCGATGTCTTTTGTGAAAAGGGAGTTTTCAGCATAGAACAGTCTAGAGAAATTCTCTTAAGTGGCAAAAAATACGGTTTAATTCCTAAACTACACGCAGATGAAATGACGAAACTTGGAGGAGCTGAGTTAGCCGCAGAAGTGCAAGCGATTTCAGCGGATCACTTGTTGCATACCTCTGATGATGGCATAAAGGCGCTGGCAAAACAAGGAGTAATTGCAGTCCTTCTTCCAGGGGCGTCCCTCTCGCTTATGACGGAAAAATACGCTGATGCCAGAAAGATGATTCGGTGGAGCGTGCCCGTTGCTCTAGGAACTGACTATAACCCGAGCTGTTTGGTGGAAAGCCAACAAATCATAATTGCATTGGCTTGCCGCCAAATGAGGATGACACCAGCGGAAGCAATAGCGGCTACAACAATAAATGCTGCTCACGCCATAAAACGGGCGCATGTTGTAGGAAGCTTAGAACCGGACAAAAAAGCGGACGTCATCGTCCTAGACGTTCCAAATCATAGATTTTTAGGCTACCGCTTCGGTGCAAACCTCGTGGACAAGGTGATAAAAGACGGAAAGCTCGTCGCTGATGAGGGTAAGCTCCTTAAAAATCGATACTCAGCTTAGGCAAAGATTATTACAATCTTTTCCACTCTAAGGTTTGATAGTGAACAACTTGCTAAAATTAGAAAGGTAAGGACCCATGATGATAAAGAAAAGGGTTGTTAATAAGCCTGACCGCCCTCTTAACGTACTTATTAAGGAAGGCTACTATAGCCCTACAACAAGAACGGTGAAGGTTATTAAAGGTCCTAAACTCCACTGTGCAAACTGGCAGATTGAAGGCATACTTAGAATGCTATTCAATGTCCTCGATCCCGAAGTTGGTAAAGACCCAAAAAACCTTATCGTTTACGGTGGAATGGGAAAAGCCGCACGAAACTGGGAGTGCTTTGAAACAACAGTAGATACGCTACTAACTCTACAGACAGACGACACCTTGGTCATTCAAAGCGGGAAACCAGTCGCTGTGTTTAAGACCCATAAATCAGCCCCAAGGATGGTGATGTGTAATGCCATGCTCGTCGGAAGATGGGCCACTTGGGAACACTTCTGGGAGCTCGAAAAAAGAGGATTAACGATGTACGGTCAATATACAGCCGGATCATGGAACTTTATTGGCATTCAAGGAATTCTTCAAGGAACTTACGAAACCCTTGGGTGTTTAGCCGACAAACATTTTGGCGGAAACCTTGAAGGCAGGTTTGCCCTCACTGCCGGTATGGGCGCGATGGGTGGAGCCCAACCGCTCGCCATTAAAATGAATAGAGGAGTAGGGCTCGTAGTTGAGGTCGATGAAAAAGTTATTCGAAGTAGGATTGAACACGGCTGGCTTGATGTATGGGCAGATAATCTAGATGAGGCAATCGACATGGTCCTAAAAGCCAAAGAAGAACGAAAGGCAATAAGTATTGGGTTATTAGGAAACGCAGCAGAGGTGTTTCCTGAACTTCTACGACGAAATATTATACCGGATGTGGTGACAGATCAAACTCCTGCTCATGACCCTTTAAGCTATATTCCAGCTGGGCTGAGCGTTGAAGAAGCCGTGGAATTAAGACAGATGGAGCCAGAAAGATATGTGAAAATGGCCTTTGAGTCGATGAAGAGGCACGCCGAAGCTATTGTTGGTTTTGTTAAATTAGGGACAATTGCTTTTGAGTATGGTAACAACTTAAGGAAAAATGCTTATGAGGCTGGTTTGCAAGAAGCTTTCATCTACCCGGGGTTTGTTCAAGCCTATATCAGACCTATGTTTGAGGAAGGAAGAGGGCCTTTCCGATGGACGAGTTTGCGAGGGGATCCGGAAGACATAACTAAATTAGATGACGTCCTCATCAGGGAGTTTGGGTACAACAGCAGACTCGTGCGCTGGGTTGAGAATGCCAGAAAATACGTGAAGTTTCAAGGCCTGCCAGCAAGGGTTTGCTGGCTTGGATACGGAGAAAGAGCTAGGTTCGGTAAAATCGTTAACGACATGGTGGCTGCTGGCGAGACTGGACCGATATGGTTTGGGCGAGATCATCTTGACAGTGGAAGCGTAGCTTCACCCTTTAGGGAAACGGAAGGTATGAAAGACGGCAGCGATGCCGTTGGAGATTGGCCGATCCTAAACGCCCTACTGAACGTTGCAAGTGGCGCCACTTGGGTGGCGGTACACCAAGGAGGTGGACAAGGTATGGGATATAGCATCTCCGCTGGGTTTGGAATGGTTTTAGACGGCACCAAAGAGGCAGAGGAAAAGGCAGCTCTTCTCTTTACCCTTGACCCAGGTTTAGGAATCGTTAGACATGCTGACGCAGGTTATGAAACCTCAAGAAGAATAGCTGTAGAAAAGGGAATTGGGATGCCCATGCTAAAGTAATGAAAGCGACATAAGGACTCAACTGATACAAAGCGCTCTAGATTCTTCACGCCAGTTAAACGCGACCTTATACGGATTCCTTAAAAATATAGCTGTCATCAGGTTCATAATGTAAGCATCGAGACTCTACAACACTCTTAAATTCACAGTATTGATTTTATGAATGAAGGAGGAAGGAGATTATGAGGAAGGTGCTTATCGATGGACAGACCCTAACCATAGAGGATGTGGTCGGGGTAGCGCGTCACTATGCTGAAGTAGAATTTCCGCAAAACGTTAGAGAAAGGGTGGAGAAATGTAGGCAAATTGTTGAAGAGCTTGCGAAGGAGAAGAAGGTTGTTTATGGCGTTACCACAGGGTTTGGAGCTTTAAGTAGCGTAATCATCCCGCCAAAGGGCATCAAAGAACTGCAGTCGAATTTAATTAGGAGTCACTCCGTCGGTGTTGGAAAGCCGTTGGACAAGGATGTGACACGAGCTCTGATGCTACTTCGGGCGAATACGTTGGCTAAAGGAAACTCGGGGGTTAGATTAAAGACTCTAGAGACTCTGGTTCAGATGATTAATAAGGGAGTGCATCCCGTGATTCCGGAAAAGGGTTCTGTAGGCGCTAGCGGAGATCTCGCCCCGCTGTCACACATGACGCTCGTGATGATGGGCGAAGGCGAAGCCGAGTATAAGGGAAAAATTATGAGCGGAAAAGAGGCCATGGAAAAGGCGGGGATCAGCCCGGTAAAGCTTGACTCTAAAGAGGGACTGGCTTTGATTAACGGCACGCAGGTGATGACAGCGATCGGCGCGCTAACGCTTTACGATGCAGAGCGGTTAATTAAGACCGTTGAAATCGCCACCGCGATGAGTCTTGAAGCATTAAGTGGAATGTCTGACGCCTTCGACGAACGAATCCACCGAGTAAGACCGCACCCAGGTCAAATAACTAGTGCAAAAAACATACAGTCGTTAATAAAGGGAAGCCAAATTGTCAAATCAAGCAAGGAACTGGTAAGGGAAAGTGGGATGAGACCACCTCATGACCCATATAGTTTACGGTGTGCCCCCCAAGTCCTGGGTTCCATTAGGCATGCTATCGCTTTCGCAAGAAAAGTGGTGGAAGTAGAGGTCAACTCAGCCACGGACAACCCCCTAATCTTCGTTGAAGATAAGGAGTGTTTGTCGTGTGGAAATTTTCATGGACAACCAATATCGATTGCCATGGACTTACTAGGAATAGCACTATCTGTAGCTGGTAACATTTCTGAAAGAAGGATCGCGAGGCTCACCGACGAAAACTTAAGCGCAGGGCTCCCTGCCTTCCTGATTCATAAGGAGGTGGAAAAGGGAATACACAGCGGGTTCATGTCCGCTCAAATAACCGCGGCTGCTTTGGCTTCAGAGAATAAGGCTTTGGCGCATCCCGCCAGCGTGGATTCGATCCCAACCTCGGCAAACTTTGAGGATTTCGTGAGTATGGGACTTATCGCAGCGAGAAAGGCGATGGAAATCCTAAGAAATGTAGAGCACATCATAGCCATCGAACTGTTATGCGCGGCTCAAGGAATAGATTTTCGAGGCCCTGAAAAGCTTGGAAAAGGAACCAAAGCGGCCTATTCCGCGATACGAAAGAAGGTGCCCACGCTGAAGGAGGACAGGGTAATGCATAGAGATATAGAAACGATGGTAGAGCTGATTCGAGGTGGAGAACTCGTGGACGCCGTAGAAAAAGCACTGGCCAGGAAAGTGTAGTAGGCTGGGAAACTGCTCGATTACGCCAGTTCTTGCAAGGCTCTTAAGCGCTTCACTATGTTGGGGTGTGTGGAAAAGAGCTCCGCCATTCGGTCAAGCGTGGTCACTTCTCTTTTAAGAACTTCCTCCACGAGCCTTTGGTCGGTCATGGGCGCCCTCGCTTGGGCTATGGCCATCGCATCTGCCTCTGCGTGGTCTGGGTCCGATATGAAGAGGGTTTTGAGGGAGCTAAAGCCGCCCGCATCCCGATGGATTCTCTTCATCCTACCGGTTGAGTATTGTATCTTGGCTAGGGCTTCAGAGAGTTTGCGGGGTCCCTCTTCGATGGCTGCGGCGCTGTGGCGGTCAGCATAGTATTCGCGTAGTCGGCTGAGGTAAAGGGTGAACATGGTGAGAACCAAGTATAGGAGCATGCTCGCCATGCCTATAATCGCGGCTCCGCCGCCACCTCTCTCATCTCTGCGCCCAAACATGGAAGAAAGAAGCATAGAGTAGCCGATGAAGTAGAATAGGGCCGGCAGGATCGAGACGAACATCATCACTTGGACGTCTCTGTGCTTTAGGTGGCCGAGTTCATGGCCTATTACGGCTTCGACTTCCTCGGCCTCAAGAGTTTTCATGAGTTCGGTCGTAACTGCTACTCTGCTCCCGGCGATGGGTGAGCCGTAGGCGAAGGCGTTAGGTATGGGAACGTGGGCTATCATGACTCTGGGCGTTTTGATGCCGCTTTTTCTGCTCAGGTTCTCCACCATTCCGTAGAGCTCTGGGTTTTCTGTCTTCGAAGCTTCTTTTACACGGTACATGGCGTCGATGATGTAGGGGGCTATCAGCCATTGAACTAGGTTAAAGAGCACGATGATGAAGGGTAGGATCATGAAACTGATGCCTGCTAGGCTTAGAATGGCGGCGAAGAAGAGGGTGGATATTCCGATGATGACGGCTACGGTTCCCAGCATGGAGGCTCGAAGCTTCCACAGACTCATATCTATTTACCTCAAAAGTTGTGAGTAATGAGAGCTTATATTCTTTACTCTTGGCGTGTTTATGGAGGGAGAGGGGAGGTATATATACTTAGGATAGCCTAGCCTAGGGGTTTTAATAGGATCCTGCATTTTCCTCCAACAATATTAACCAGTTTTCCGTGGTTAGTCCTTCTTCGGAAAAACAGCTATAACTAGGACAATAACTATTCCGATGCCTACAAGCATAGCATACATGGTGAGGTCCCAGAGGCCTAGGAAGGCTTCTTTGGTGGAGTTGGTCAGGGAGATTCTTCTCGATATCGTCGTGCCAGCACAGGAGACCTCAACCTTGTAACGATCTTCGGGCAGTTGGGTAAACGTCACCTTCCCAGCCGTCCCCGTCATTGCCTCGGCAACTGGACCCTCATCTATCTGGTAAACGGTGACCCTAGCCCCTCGAACTCCCATTTCAAGCACGTTCTTCACCTCAACCGTCAAATCGTAGACGCTGCAAGAGATGGTGTGCGTGTAACCCGATGTCGCGTTTATCGATCCGCTGCCCACCTTGACATCCTGCCAGTAGACGGAGACGGAGTAGGTCCCGTATGGTATCTTATTCAGGTGAATGGTTCCGTCACCATCCGTATACAGCGTGAGAACGGTTCCGTTGGCACCTTCAAGGACAACTTCCGCATTTTCTAACGCGTTGCCAGCGGCGTCCTTCACCTTAAACGTGACGCTGTGAGCCATAGAAACGACTGTAAAAGCGTAAACGTTGCTGTCTGCCCCCAGATAGTCCCCGTGTCCAGACCAGCTTGCCCTAACGTAGTACGTGCCAGCCGACTGAGGAGCCCACGTATAAGAATAGTGTCCATCGGAATCTGTCTCAACTATGGTTAAAACATTCCATGAGGACCCGTCCGAGCTAGAATAAATCGTGACGTTTTGATTTGGGTAAGAAGGTGAAATCGTTCCGTTGATTAAGACGCTGTTTTCGAGAATCACTGTTGTGGACGAGAGCGTCAAGGAGATGGAGGAGGGAAGCAGAGCGCCATAACTCGACGAAACCTTCTCAGGCGACGACTGCTCACTTTTCTCGAGCGTGATAACCTTCACTGAGGCGTGTTTCAGGGTGTCTGGGCACTCGCCCACCCTCCACCCGTTTTCCCAATCGCCTCCGGTGCATTCAGCCACATAATACCGCTTTCCGTCATAATTGCGGTAGTAGAGTGCAGATCTGGCGTCCTGTGGTTCATGCGATAAATTGACGCCAACATTCATGTGACTTTTTGCCTCATAATACAACAAGACAACGTCTAATCCACCAGCCTTCATCACAGACGCTGCTATAAAGGAAAGAAGGTCGCAATCGCCCTCGTTTTCAACAATAGTTTCTATGGGGAACTTTTGAGGCACGCTCTCCTCGTAGGGGATTTGATGAACAATCATTAACACGCCATTGGCAAAGTCTTCATCGTCGCTGTAGATGCTCCAAAGACTGCCGGCTATGGGAAGGAGCGAGGTAGGGGTCACAAATTTTGCCAGATCAGTGTATGAATAAATTTCATGGTCTTCACTTTGATAATAGTCGTATAGTGAGGAAGTCACTGAGATCGTTAGCCGGTAACGGGTAGAGCTCTCAGGATGATCGAGCAGCTCATAAGTGTAATTGTAGTTAACCGCAAAACAACAACCGGGTAAGAATGAGACCGCTAAGAAAAACACCAACACTGACATCGTCATCAGTCGGCTCAATCTAAACATGTTATCCCAGCCGGATCACAAGCACGCTCTGTCCAAACAGAGCAAGGAAAGATCTGACACTTAATTCCTCCACCATCATCGATATATGATATATTATTATTTACGATATATTCCTTTCTGCAGGTTTTGCTCCCTCCATCCTGCTATCCCATTGACTTAGAACCATTAATCACCTCGATACGAAAATGGATCCGTGGGATTAATGTCTACGGTTTTTGAAATATATCGGGTTTAAGGCTGGGAGGGTTTCAGGCGTGTCATCTGGTGTGGAAGCTCGGCACCAACATCAGAAGCCAAATCGTTATCGCAAGCACAACCATGTAGACTCCGATGAGAGCCAGCTTTCTTCTCCATCCGTAGTTCGGCAGGAGCTTTGGAACTCGCCCGTATGTTGAGGGAAGGAAGGGTATCATGTATGGTACTCTCCGCTTATAACTCAGATAGGATTCTCCAAACTCCCTCTCGAGAGACGCCTCCTCACTATCTGCGAGAAAGACATACACGAAGACCACCAGAGTCCAGGCAATGACATCTCCTATTCGAATTCCATAGCTGTTCAACATCAGAAGCCCAAGGGACATGATCGCTATTCCAAAGTGTTGCGGATGTCTAACGTATCGGTATAACCCTGTTGTGACAAGTCCTGTTTTTCGAGCCTTAGCCTTCACAATTTGCGCCATACCTATGACCAGAATGATAACCCCAACCCCGATCACGATGGGAGCCAGCTGGTTGACCCAGCGAGTATCGGAGATATAGCTCGTGAAGAAATACCATTGCGGGAAGAAGTACTGCTCGATAGGGCTCCACCACCAGTATAGTAGATGATATAGTAAGGGAGAGACAACCAACAAAGGCCAGATCATGGGCTCTATTATCCCTGCTATGATCGGAAGGTATGTTGCTATGCTCGAACCCCCAGCCACTATCCATCTTCTCTTGAAAACACTCTTCAAGTTCATCGCCTTTATCCCCTTTAATATAAAGAAGAAAGAGTGTTTTATTATGCTATGCATTAGAACGGCTGTCTCCTATTGTTACGATGAGATATTTAAAGTAAAGGGATCAAGCCGATTTCCCCTTGAGATGCTGGACCCGACCTTCTGATAGACAGAAAAGCTGTTAAAGTTAAGGGGAGTTGATATAATTTTACCGTATAATCTCCCGGCGCACCAATGCTTATTGAACGGAGTACCTTTCACAGGCTCTCGCGGTTCTCTCTTCACGATTCTAACCAATTTTCGGTTGAAGGTAGTGTCAACGAGACTCATATACCTTCTTTCTGTGTTCAACCTCCAAAAGCCACACTACCGCTTTATTCATATCAATCCAGTATAAAACCCTATAATCTCCCACTCTTAAGCTAAAAAGCCCCGCAAGCTCTCCTCTAAGCCTCTTTCCTAAGTAGGGATTAACTCCCAACTCCAAGGCCTTTTCAAGAATTGTTCTTTGTAAGCTTAAGAGAAGCTTGCCTAATTTCCTTTCAAATCGTTTTGTAACCTTTATCGAGAATTTTCTTTTCAAAGCGGGCGCCTTAATGGGTTATCAAACTACGTTCCTTCAAGGCTGGCTTTTTTCACCCTTTCAAGAAGCTCCTCTAAAGGAGTACCTTCGCCTCTCCTCGCTTCCTCCAAGCTTTCTTTGATTCCCTTAAGGAGCTCTTTATCGCTTAAAACCTCTAAGGTTTCAATAAGATCGTCGATCTCTTCCCTTATCCTTAAGAGAGGCTGAAGCACCAAACCATAACCAGCCTTAACCCTACTCATAGGAGCACCAACCAAAATTTGATGACCGCCTAAATAAATGTATCCTTCATGATTTCCTGCAGTTTCTCTCTCACAATTCTGACCAGTTTTTCGGTGACCAGACCCTCGGCCACCGCGTTGTCAAGCTTGTCCTCATCTAGCACCTTAACTCTGCCGTCTGGCCAGATGCAGACATCCACTTCCAAGTCCACGTAACGAATCCCATAGGGATACAACTCTATCGGCGTGTTCAGGTTGATGTACGTTCCCTTGTGTTGGCCATCTCTGGAGAAATACTGGGTTTTGAAGTGCCACTCACCTATCTTAGCCTCAGTGACGGCGTAGTCACCGGGCTCTTTACGGGTTTCGAGGCCGTCGTAAAGACCCTGCCCTCTGAAAACTCGGCGGAATCGAATCAAGGACTTTTCGTGGTCGTAGGCTTCGATTAAGGCGTTTCCCAGGTGGAAAACTTTTCCATCTAGCTTTGCATGGGTTATCTCTATGGTAGAACCCTCGACAGGGTACTGTGCCTCGATGGTCTGTTCAAAAAGGTCTTTTACCTGCTCACGGGGGCAGCCCTTCTCCAGCAACCTCTCCGCCATGTCCAGGGCTGATGAGACTTCGTTTCCACAAGCCTTGTAATAGTGATGACCATCCATGGTTGGAGCCACGGAGCCTCGAACCTCATCCAGTTTCTTCTTAGACGAGGCCGGGAACTCCACATCCATAAAGTGGTTTCCCTCCCTCAGGGTGGCGGGAGCCTCCACCAGCTCAGCCTTTTCCCTAAGGGCTTCTCCCTCTTTCACGAGACTCGCTATCTCATTCCTCAACACGTCTGGGGGCTGATCCGCAGAGGCGGTGCGCCAGAGAATGCCCCAGTCTTGGGGAGCCAGTTTCTCTCCAAGCTGCTGGAGGCGGGATCGCTTTTGCCCTTCTCGAATCTTTCGGCTGATCTTAACCTGACGACTCGGTAGTAGGACTGCGTACTTTCCAGGGATCCTTATCCTCGTGGTTAAGATTGGCTCCTTGGTCCAAGTTCCCACTCTGTCAATCTGAACAACCACCTGCCTTATGTTAGGGTCTAAAACCTCCCCTTCAGCGATTCTTCCTATGGCGGGTCCAATGTCAACTAAAACCGAGTTGGTTGCGGGGTCCACCCCCTTTATCAGTCCCTTGTAGGTCCCATCAACGCTGACCGCCCCCTTCCTGATAATGACGTCGTCGAGGCAAGACTGGAGGATGGATTTGAAGGCGTTGATGACCTCGGCCTTTCCGAAAGCATGAAACCCTTG
>Ga0315314_1001707_pt1 | contig 19095 bp, 20 predicted proteins | sample TDP9_MG_FD_203631 | JGI IMG/M metagenome (GOLD analysis project Ga0315314, IMG submission 203631) | Freshwater sediment microbial communities from Lake Towuti, South Sulawesi, Indonesia - TDP9 | ecosystem: Environmental > Aquatic > Freshwater > Lake > Sediment | place: Indonesia: South Sulawesi... | reverse complement strand
GAGAGGTGGGTGTTGGGGCCTGCGCGGATAGAACGGTGGGATAGCTCGCTTTGAAGCCTGTTAATTATCATTTAGATTTCTTTAGGAGTTCAAGGAACTCTTCTCTTGTTAAGCCTGCTTCAGCTATGATTTCCAGTAGCAGGCCTCTTTTTATTTCCCTATGTTTAGGGACCGGTACGATGTACTCGTCTTTGACGAGGATTATGTGGCTCCCCCTCTGCCTAGCAGCGTGGAAGCCTGCTTTGGTCAAGGCTTTGACAACCTTACGCCAAGATAGCAGGGGGAGCTTCGACAACTACCTCGACCTTCTCTCCCTTAACCCTATTCTTGAAGAGTTCTGCTTTAACCTCTAGGTAGCCCTCGATGGCCTCCTTGATGTTGGCTAGGGCCTCTTCCCTCGTCTCGCCTTGGCTGGCAACGGGGAGCTCTAAACATTTGACCACGAAGCCTCCCTCCTCAGCGGCCTCCAGGACTACGGTAAACGTGCGGGTGACCATTGTAACCGCCTCAGCATAATGGTATTTAAAGGGCTCATATAAGCCTATCCAAACTCCTTGTGTCGGTGTGGTACATCAAGAAGAGAATTATGTCCGTTGGGCTGAATTTGAAAATTCCGTTAAGTAAGCCTGTTTTTGATGAAGAGATGCGGGATGCGGCATTGGATGCTTTATGGGGTGAGAGGTGGGTGTTGGGGGAGAGTGTTTTCAGGTTTGAGGAGGAGTTTGCTAGGTATTGTGGGGTTAGGTTTGGTGTTTCGACGGGTTCTGGGACCTCTGCATTGCATCTTTCGCTTCTTGCTCTGGGTGTTAAGCGCGGGGATCGTGTTGTTACTACGCCGGCTTCGTTTGTCGCAACTGCAAATGTTGCTTTGCTGGTGAATGCTGTTTCTGTTTTTTGCGGGTATTAGAAATCTTGACGTTTGAAGTTAGGAGATGACTTTAGTGTCCAAAGGTAAGGGTGATGTGATTATCGTAATTCCTACCCTGAATGAGGAAGAGGGAACAGGTCAGGTTATTGGTGAATTGAGGATCGATCGAGGTCAAGGGCACATGGTGTGCGGTGAGGTGGAGAAGTTTACCGCCGCTACATGTGCAACCACTATACCAGAAGTTACCGGTCCTTCCTATCTGTACTCAGAAAATTAGAGAAGTTTTGTCGGAGTTTTAGGTGATTAATTATGGTGGTCCTTGTAACTGGAGGATCAGGCTTTATCGGCAGCCATTTAGTAGAAAAATTAATCGAAAAGGGGTATGATGTACGAGTATTTGATCAAATTAAGCCGCGAAGGAAAGATGTGGAATGGTTTCAAGGAGACTTACTTGACCAGAATGACATATTGCTTGCTTGCAAAGACGTTGACGTTGCGTACCATTTAGCTGCTATCGCGGATGTAGGCGTCGCCGTTTCTAACACTAACATATGTATAAACATTAATGAGGTGGGAACAGTTAACCTGCTAAAAGCATGCACCTCCCGCGAAGTGGAAAGGATCATTCTAGCTTCTACAACCTGGGTTTACGGCAGGGCTGAAGGGATAGTTGATGAAGATTCCCCAATACCTCTTCCAGAACACATCTATACAAAGACCAAGATCGGTCAAGAACACCTTGTCTATTCATGGAACCAACATTTCGGATTACCTTACACCATATTAAGATACGACATTCCCTATGGGCCTGAAATGAGGTCAAATATGGCCATAGCGGTCTTCGTGAAAAAAGCGACGAAGAAAGAACCTATCACAATCTTCGGAGACGGAAACCAAGGGAGATGCTTCATATACGTTGAAGACTTGGCTTGGGGAAACGTTGCCGCATTAAACTCGGTTGCCAAAAACCAAGTGTTCAATTTAGCTGGAACCGAGTTTATAACTATAAATCAGATAGTAGATGAGCTCAGAAAGTTGTTCGGAGAGATTCCTATCATGTATGAGTCACAGAGGCCTGGAGACTTTAAAGGGGTAAAGATTAGCATTGATAAGGCTAAGCATATACTCGGATGGCAACCAAATACCCCCTTTAGTAAGGGGTTAAGAAGGTATATAGAGCATGTCAAAAGCCTTGACTTATGGTTAAGGGTTGCAAGGTAGTGGTCCTAGATAGCTTCTGGTCAAGTAGATTCGATCGATCGCTGATATTGTGATCCACACGGCAATTATTCAAATTCCGCTCATTAATGGGGACAAACCCAACTATAATGAATCCATATTCACCAAAGAAAGGATGATGAGAGGGACTTAAATGATAATCCCGCCAATCAAGCTATTCTTTCCGCCTGAAGATATTGAGCAAATAAAGAGTGATGTGGAAAAGATACTATTCTCGGGAATGCTGACGCTTGGTACATACACAAAGAATTTTGAAGACGAATTTACAGCGTTATGCGAGGTTCAACACGCGATAGCGGTGAACTCGGGGACTGCCGCGCTTGAAATCGCCATGCGGTCATTAGGGCTAAAAGAGGGAGATGAAGTACTAGTTCCGACAAACACATTCAGCGCGACGGCCGCTTCAGTGTACCACTCTGGTGGAAAGCCCGTACTCACAGATATAGATCCAGAATATCTGTCTATAGACGTAGAAAACTTACAGAGGCATCTCACATCAAAGACGAAAGGAGTAATAATTGTTCACATAGGCGGCTTAATCTGCCCCGACATAAAAGCCATAAAGGAGATATGTGAAGATCAACATCTTTTCCTAATAGAGGATGCAGCTCACGCCCACGGAAGCACCATGAATGGCCAATGGGCTGGCTCCTTTGGCGATGCGGGGTGTTTCAGCTTTTACCCTACAAAAGTAATTACGACAGGTGAAGGGGGCATGATTACCACAAACAGCATGGAATTAGTTGAGAAAGCAAGAATCTTAAGGGATCAAGGCAAAGAAGGCTTTTACAATAGCAACGTGATTGAGCTTGGAAATAACTGGAGAATGGACGAAGTGAGCGCTGCAATAGGTTTGACTCAATTGAAGCGATTAGCCGAAATCGTCGAGAAAAGAAACGAAATTGCCAAATATTATGATCGGCAATTGAAGGGGTTGAGTGAAATAAGACCTCAAAGAAAGCCACCGGGTAGCCTTAAGAATTACTATAAATATATCGTTTTCCTAGACCGTGACATAGAAACAGACTCATTCAAGCAGAAGCTTAGAGAGCGCGGCGTAACATGTAGTGGCGAGGTCTATTGGCCACCTCTACATTTGCAACCTGTGTATAAGAAACTACTTAATACGAGGCAAGGAGACTTTCCAGAGGCGGAAGATGCGTGTAGCAGGATGATATGCCTACCCATGTACACACAAATGAGTATGGATGAGGCAGAGTATGTCGTAGAAAAAATAACTGAAGTTCTGAAAGAGTTATGAGGGCAGAAACCAAAAATGGAAAAAGTGGTGGTTCCAAACCTACCATGGCGTGTTTAGAATTTTATCAACACAAAGCAAAGAGGGCTTTCAAGAACTAAATTAGCATTTTTTCTCAATAAATATAAACTTCCAAAGGGTTTTCTAATCAGGGATGGGCTACGGAAATACATGGAGCACGTTAAGAAAGATATGAGGAAAGGTAGCCTACAATTTCGGTGCTCTTTTTAGGATAAAGTTGAGGAAGAATAGTTGTCCAGTAGAAATTTGACGTTGGAATTGAAGAGGGTTTTAGTTACCGGAGGAGCGGGTTTTATTGGAAGCCATTTAGCTGAGGAACTGGTGAATAAGAACTTACATGTGACCGTGCTGGATAATCTATCAAGTGGAAAGATCGAAAACATTGAACGCCTTTTCAACAGGGACAATTTTGTTTTTATTCAAGGTGATATGCGGAACGAGAGAACCTTATTTGAAATTCTAAGAGGCATAGACGTAGTTTTCCACGAAGCAGCTATGGTTAATGTCGATGAATCAATAGAATTTCCGAAGGTTTACGCTGATGTCAATATAAATGGAACCTTAAATTTATTAGAGGCAGCGAGACGAGCTGATGTTGAAAGGATTGTATTTGCTTCGTCTTCATCTGTTTACGGAGACAATAGCTCAACACATATTAATGAAGACGCGCATCTGAACCCTAGTTCCCCATATGCTTTGACTAAATTGGTCTCAGAGAGGTATTGTTTACTTTACCAAGAATTATATGGGCTTAAGACCGTTATATTACGCTATTTCAACGTATTTGGGCCACGGCAAAATACCATAAGTCCTTATGCCGGAGTAATACCTAGGTTTATATGGCGCATAATGAAAGGACAACCTCCAGAGATATATGGGGACGGGGAACAAACTCGCGACTTCGTGCATGTTAAAGATGTGCTTCAAGCGAACATACTAGCTGCAACTAGTGAAAAAGCCGTTGGAGAAATTTTCAATATAGGATCTGGAGAACCAACCAGCATAAACTGTGTCGCGTCTACGATAATCAAACTGGTGGGGAATCAAAAACTTCAGCCTATATACACGCGAAAAAGAAAAGGAGATATCCCCTACAGTTGCGCAAACATAGAAAAAGTAAAGAAATTGCTAAAATACCAACCAAAAATAAGGCTCGTAGAAGGCTTAAAGAGTCTTCTGAATGACTTTTCAAGCAAGGCATAAGGAGCGAAGATGGAAGCGCAATTTAGAGGTTTGATAGTGGTTCCTGCTTTTAATGAAGCAGAGAGCATTGGGAAGGTTTTAGATAAAATTAGAGCTTCGTGTTCTGAAGGATTTGATATTCTTGTTATTGATGACGGCTCTGAAGATCGAACGGCTCAAGTTGCTAGGAATAAGAGTATTGAGGTTATCGTCCATGATAAGAATCTTGGTGTTACGGCTGCTATTCAAACGGGTCGCATCTATGCCTTAAAAAATCACTATGATTTTATGGTCACCCTTGATGCCGATGGGCAGCATGACCCGTTTTGCGTTAATCGGATAATAGATCCTCTTGTAAAGGGAAGAGCTGATTTTGTGGTAGGATCCAGAGAACTGGGCAAATATTTCTCTAATGAACCCCTTATTCTGAAAATGGCTCGCAAGATAAGCTCCATGCTAACTTCATTTCTAACTAGAAGACGTATTACGGACAGTACCTCAGGATTTAAGGGGTGGAACCGCAAAGTGGTTCAGTTTTTTATGAGGTCTATTCATCCTCTAATAGCTTACGTTGTGGTTTGGTCAATGATATAGAGGAGATTCTTTTGGCTTCTAAGAATAATTTGAAGGTTGCAGAGGTTCCTGTTCGAATGTTTAAGAGGACAATGGGTAAGACGAGATATTACACTCCGCTAAATCTAATTAAATTTCCATTTCACCTCATTAGAATTATCATGAGAACTTACACTTCACGCAGCCTATGGCATGGTCATGAAAAGACTCTTTAGTACAAGATGTTTCAATCGCGCGCGATGCTTGGGATGATCTTGATGGGAGCATTACTAGTGATGTCCGCTGTGACGCTACATGGATTAAAAAGAATGGTTAGAGGATTAATCAGATCGATGCAGCAAGAAAAAGTTTTTACGTCGTAAATGGATTCGTAAGGGATTTTTAAAAATGAAGATATTGCAAGTATCGCCTGATTTCTATCCATTTATCGGTGGACAAGAGAGATACGTTCAATGTCTTGGAAGAGCCTTAGTTAAGCTTGGGCACGAGGTTGTAGTTTTTACCTCTAATTTTCCTAGAGGGAAGAAACATGAAGTTATAGATGGTATTAAGGTTTATCGTTTTGATATGCTTTCCAGACCTTTGGGGAACCCTATTACACCGGGCATTGTTTCCGCCCTAATTAAAAAGTGTGGTGAGTTCGATGTTATTCATGTTCATAATGAGCATAGTTTCGCTTCAAACATATGTGTTTTAGTGAAAAACTATTTTAAGATGTCATTAATAGTTTCTTGTCATGGCCAGTTGAGGTTTGACAACCCTTTTAAGAATCTTATTGAGCGCATTTATAGCAAAACCCTTGGCGTCATGGTTTTCAAAAAGGCTGATAGGATAATAGCAATATCAAGTTTGGATAAGGAATACATATCCTCGCTAGGTATATCCCCTGATAAAATAAGCGTGATTCCAAACGGCGTGGATCTATCTAAATATCCTAATCCCATGCATCTAAGACCGAGAGATTTTGATTTTGTGGGGAAACATGTAGTACTTTTTGTGGGTCCTATTATACGTAGGAAGGGTCCCCATATTTTAATTCAAGCAATTCCTAAAATTGTGAAGGATTTCCTTGATGTGGTTTTTTTGTTTGTGGGTGAGGGTAATTTCAGAGAAGAGGCTGAGAGGCTAGCCCGTAGGTTGCACCTAGAAAAATGGATCCATTTTACAGGTCGTATTTCTGATCTAAAGTTAGCTCATGCATATCAGCGTTCAGATATTTTTGTCCTACCGTCTTTCTCAGAGGCCTTGTCCTATAGTATTTTAGACGCTTGTGTATTTTCTAAACCAGTAGTATCAACATTAACTCCATGCGTAGCCGAATATCTAGTTAATAATGCTTTGCTCGTCCCTCCCGGAGATGTAGATGCGCTGACTTCAGCTATAAAACTTTTATTAACCGACGAAAAACTGGCAAAGAAGCTCGGTGAAAATGGGCGAAGATTAGTTGAGGCACGCTTTACATGGGATGCCGTGGTTAAGAGAATTTTACAAGTTTACAATGAAGTCATGAGTGATTAGGCGATTTTGAATGAACATTCTGATGGTAGGTTTAGATCTCAACCCGCCGTGGGTTGAAGGCATTAGAAATACTACGTATGAACTCGCGTTAAGGTTGTTGGATAGAGGACATAATGTTCACTTCTTAACAAAGGGGTATAATTATCATAAAAGAATTGAAATTTAAAGTGTGGTGTGACTTTTCATAGGATCTTAACTAAAGAAAGATCAGGGTATCTTATGGGTTTTCAAAGTTTTATCTTAGGGCTTCCAAACATCAGTTTTAGATGCTCTAACATTCGCGACTCCGGTCATATCTACATCGCTTCCAGCTATATCCGAAATCTTTAGCGATGTTGCCCTACTCGTTTCACCCGGTGATGCAAATAAACTCGCCTCAGCAATTTTAAACCTTATTAAGAAACGAGGAGCTGGCAAAGGATCTCGGTGTGAGAGATCAAAAGCTTATTAAAACGCATTTCACGTGGGAAACCGTAACAAAGAAAATAATTGATGTGTATAACGAAGAACGAAATTTGTTAACAAGAACTTAACATCGTAATGTTCTCATTGGATAGATGCTATCGCTTCTCGGTATACCTAAACTCCCACACATTCACCTGCTTACGGGTCATTGAGAGTATGAATATTCTAATGTTTGGGTTGGACTTAAATCCGCCATGGATCGAAGGTACACGAAATAATGTAAGGGAACTTTCCCTAAATCTAATGAGGGATGGACACATCATTCATTGCATTACTCAAGGATCTGCTGATCAGTCAAGTGATGATAAGATTGATGGAGTAATTTATCATAGGGTTAGGGTTGGGGCGTATAAAGCATATTCTGAAAAAGCTGCTTGTTTCTTATTGAAAGCTCCTCTAAAGATAAGAGAGATAGTAAGGAAATATGATATCGATATAATTCATGCACACAGCTCCTATGCAATCTTCGGCGCAATTGTAGGATTAGGTGCGTTAGGTCAAAGTGTGGGGAAGTTACTCTCATTAGACTCATCTGGTAGGGTCTGGAAAGGAGTAGAGTTATATTCACTGTTAAGACGCTTCGGATTAAAAATTTCAAAGAGCGACACGATAATTAAACTGAGCAGTAGGATGCTTGATGCGATAATTGTCCCAAGCCTCAATCTAAGAAAAAGTTTAATAAATTTGGGGGTTCCTCCGGAAAAAGTCAAATTCATACCGCCGAGTGTAGATATTAGTAAATTTAATTCAAGCGTGAAAAGTAATGAAGTTAAAGCTGAGCTGGGAATTGATGTTAGTGATAAAGTAGTGCTCTTCGCTGGGGACTTATCGCCTTGGAAGGGCGCAGAAATTTTTCTAAAAGCTATTCGTGATGTGAAGAAAACTGTAAGAAACTTTAAGTCTATTTTACTTACAAAGGGTATATATGAATTTGAAGAGAGAAGGAGGAAGGAAATTCTAGGGTTAATAGAGGAGCTAGGCTTAAATGGGAACGTTATTATCCTCGGAAGGCGAAATGACATCCCCTCAGTTTATGCGGCTTCGAATATTGTGGTTCTGCCCTACGTTGGCGACTTCGCATTAATGGATATACCTAGAAGTCTATTAGAAGCGTTGGCGTCTGGAAAGCCTATAGTAGCAAGCGAAATAGGCGGAATCACTGAAGTAATTGGGAGAGAGATCGGACTTTTGGTGAGTGCTGGAAAGGTTGAAGGGCTGACAGAAGCTATTACAACGCTTTTACTAGATGAAAAGTTAGTTCGGCAAAAGGGATTAAACGGAAGAAGATTAATAGAACGATATTATAACTGGGATGTCAACATCAGGAGGATTTATGAAGTCTATAGGGAGTATGCCAAGTGATTAAAAGAATTTTTGAATGTTACATCTGTTAAACACAATGAAGGCCACACAAAAGGAAAAGTCATCAGGGCGATTTATGCTTTGAAGAAAACTCGATTAAAAGCCACGAAACTAGTGTGCTAATCATAGCGCCTGGGAAGGTGAATCCAAGACTTATTGCATTTACTAAACACCTGACAAGCCTAGATCGAGTAGTTTGTGACGCTTTAAGTCGCCTAAATTTGATGGGTCATGAGAAAGCAAAGAAATAGTGCTTTAATTTTCTTTGAGGGAATAGATGGAAGTGGAAAGACGACTCACGCGCTAGCTTTACATGAAGAATTATCTAAGAGGGGGGTGAAGTGCGTGTACGTTAGGCCGGCGGAGGCTATTCTTACGTTTGTTCCCTCAGTATTAAGGGAGTATATTAACAAGCACCCACGCATAAGTCCGAGAAATATCACGCTCTCCCGTAAAAGACATAGGTTTAATAGCCGGTATGTAGACATCCTTAAAATCCCAGTAACCATTTTCTTCCTTGCCTACGCTTTCATCGCATACTTCTTAAGTATAAGGTCCTTACGAAGCAATTTTATAGTGATTTGTGATCGCTACTTTTTTGATTGGTTCTATAACCTATGGGGAAACGCGTCTATTACTTTGATACGCCTACTTCCCAAGCCAGATATAGCTTTTCTTTTGGACATCCCCGTAACTATAGCGTTTTCGCGTATGCATTATGCCATAGATAAGGAGATTTCGCCAGAGTATTATGAATCATTGCGAGATTGGTATTTGACACTTGCAAGGCAACAAAGCCTCTTTATAATAGATTCCAGCAGAGAGTTTGAAAAAACAAAGGGCATCATTCTAAATTATGTCATAAATGCGCTTAGAAGTGACTGCTAAAATGTTCAGCAAAGACTACAGTGACGCTATTTCTCTAGTTCTGTATTATGTTGATGATGAATATTGTAAAACCCACCCAAATCTTCCAACAACCATGAGGAACAAAAAGGCCGATTGGGTGAAGGCTCTAAGGATAGCGAAAGAAAATGGGCTTCTCCACTACTTTTCTAGGAGGCTCCTTGATAACGGAGGGGAATTGCCAAGTAACTTGTTAGGGAGGGTTATCGAACAGGAGGAAATGAGCTTTGTGAAACTCAGAGAGACGCTGTACTTTGTAAACTCTTTGTTTAAGGATGAAGGATTAGATTTTATGTTCATAAAACTTTATAGAGGCATATCCTATGCCCCTAGAGCTGTGGATATCCTAGTAAAACATAAGGACATGCTACGTGCTATTTCTCTATTCAAAAAGAATGGATTTAAGGTGGAATCGTTTAGTGATGTTGAAATTCAATGTCAGAGAGCGGATTTGTTGAAAGTTGATTTGTACTGTGGTTTTTATTATCTTTCTTTGCCATTTATTGATGACGAGTTTCTTTGGAGAGACCATAGGATAGTTGCTATAGAGGGAGTCGATTGCGTTGTTCCGGCTTTTGAGGCCGATTTTCTTTCACTCGTTATACATTCTCTTTTAGGCCACGGGCATATCAGTCTTCTAGACTTTCTCTATGCCAAAGGCTTGTTGAACTCCGAGCGACTAAGTTTTGATAAGATGTTGAAAGAGGCCGAAAAATACGGGTGGGCACATGCTTTTACAAAGGTATTTCGTACGCTCAAAGAACTGCATGAGTCATTGTATTCAAGCCCAAATTTTCCGAAAGGAATCCGTTTCCCTTTCGTTTATTCTACAAAATTCACTTTTGAAGCATTTCAAGCATTTGCGGGTCTTCCTGTTGACATGCAAACGAAGCTTTTCTTTATTTTATCGGCTTTTTTGGACGCGGCATATCACAAGTATCTTAATACTGGACAAGTCATCTCTATGGAGATTCCGAAACAACTCAAGAGCATAATAGCTAAAAGTTTGTACAAAGTTAGACAACAAAGAGGAGACCGCAAAACTAGCGCATTCTCGAATTGAAATCGTGATTTTGATGAGAATTGTGCAGGTAGTTCCTAATTTTCCGCCATATGTTACAGGTGATGGTGTTCACGTTCATAATATCTCTAAGGAACTTGTTAAACGAGATCACGACGTAACGGTTCTTACAATTTGCCCTACTAGATTAGATGACAAGGAAACAGAAATCCCTGCGCGAGAAACGATGGATGGAATAAATGTTCTACGTTTTCCCTCTTTTTGTAAGAATCCGTACTTTTTATTTGCACCAAGACTTATCGCTTTCCTTTTGAAGGAAAATTACGATTTAGTTCATTGTCACAGATATTTTTCCTTATCTTCCTTTCCCAGCGCATTAATTGCGAAATTACGGAAAAAACCCTTTATTTTTACTGCACATAGCCCTACCATGGCGCGACGCTGGAACATTATTTTAGGAATGCTCAAAAAAACATATGATTTCACTTTTGGCTACCTTTTGTTTAGAATGGCGGATAAATTAATTGCACTTACGCCAGACAATGTTATAGATTACATCCGCAAGCGAGCAGGCCCTCAAAAGATTAGAGTCATACCCAATGGAATTGACCTAGATAAATTTACCAATCTGCCAGATCCGTCAGCTTTTAAGAAGAAGTATGGTATTTCAGGGAAAGTCGTTCTTTTTGTAGGTCGTTTAGCTGAGTATAAGGGTGTCCAATATCTTATTCAAATGAGCCCTCTAATACTGAGGCAAATCCCAGGAACAAAATTCGTTATAGTTGGACCAGACTCTGGATATAGATGCCAATTGGAGTTGCTTGCAAAGAAGCCAGGAGTAAGCGATTCCATCGTTTTTACTGGGCAATTAAATGAAAATGAGTTACTTGAAGCTTATGTTGGAGCGGACGTTTTTGCTTTCACTTCGAGACATGAAGGTTTTGGCATCGTCTTGTTAGAAGCAATGGCTTGTGGCAGACCCGTTATTGCATGGAGAAGAAGCGCAATGCAGCATATAATAAAAGATGGTGAAACAGGAATGCTAGTTACTTTTTTAGATCTGGCATCCTTTGCTGAAAAGGTCTGTCTACTCTTATCAAACTCTCAATTGGCATCCTTCCTTGGGAATAGGGGTAGGCAGCTAGTTAGAATGCGATACTCACTAAAAAGCGTCGTTGATAAATTGGAGTCAACATATGAAGAAGCTATCGTAAATATTCAATAATGTTGTGTAGCGCGTGCGCTAGAAGTTAATGAGGGTTACCGTTCAGATATTTTCAAGGCGGAAACATTTGGGGTTGTTAAGCTTGTTGGTGAGCATCTGGTCCTTGAATATAGTCGCCGTTTTAACCTTAAATACGTGATCCTACACTTTGGGCCAGTTTATGGTCCACATGACCGTTGTGGTAGCGTCATCCAAGAATTTATTAAAGCGGGTTTTAATGGTAGTCCTTTAATAGTTTGGGGACCCGGAAATAGGAAGAATCAGTATACTTATGTTGAAGATATTCCCGAGGGTAGCGTTGCTGTTTTGTCATTTGAAGATGAAGTCTTTAACTTAATATCGCCTGAGCAAGTATCGACCCGTCAAATTGCTGAACTATTGGCTAGTAAATATGGCTTTAAAGTAGAGTATGATCTTAGCAAGCCTGAAGGCCCCAGTATGCTATATATATCTGCGATGAAGGCTATGGAAAGGCTAAACTGGAAGTCTATTTCGCTTGAAGAAGGTATTGATAGGTCCATTTCGGTGATCAGAGCCAACGTATCATCTCTAGCGAGATGACGAGACGCCATGTAACTATATCGATCGCACAATAACGAAATGGCTATTTTCTTCTATGTTACATATCTTTTAAACTTAATCCCTATTTTCTCCTCAAATTTTACATACCATAAATTGCATCACGCGTGCGATAAAGGTTCAGCTGGTGTCAATACGCATAAAAAACATCGATGCACAAATAAGCCATTAGTTTCTGTTGTTATTCCTACGTTTAATTCAGCAGAAACTATAGATCGTTGTTTGCGATCGATAAAGGATCAAACGTATCCCCACATTGAAACTATCATAGTAGACAGATATAGTTGGGATGGCACCTTGGAAAAAATCGAGAAGTTTAACACGATAATATTCATTAAGGGCCGTGAGCGGAGTGTTGCCAGAAACTATGGGGCGGCACACGCACAGGGTTTATTCGTCTTTTTCGTTGATTCAGACATGGAAGTTAACCCCGATGTTGTAAAAAAATGCGTCGATGCATGTCTTCAGGAAAATGCGGATGCCGTGGTCATCCCGGAGGTGTCCATATTTGCACGCGGTTTTATAGGTGCATGTCGGAAAATTGAGAATGAATTATTCAGGGAAGGATTTTTCGAGATTCCTCGCTTCTTCAAGAAGGAGATATTTCTTAAGCTTGGTGGATATGATGATGACCTAGTATTAGGAGAGGATAACGAGTTGTATACGCGTATACAAAAAGCGGGCTATAAGACCAAAAAAATCAGCGCTAAGGTAAAGCATTATGAGCGAGAACGGTCACTAAAAGAAATCGTTTTAAAAGCGTACTTTTATGCTAAAAGCTTCCGTTTTTTAGTAAAGAAAAATTCTTCACTTGCTGTCGAGTATTTTCGTATTCCCCTGACATATATGGCGGGCGTACAGTTTTTTTCGAAAGACCCAGTTCATTTCATGGGACTTGTTTTCATGAAGCTTGTCGAGTATCTAGCGTATTTAGTTGGTATCTTCGTCAGTTTTCTTCTGTATTAGCGTAAAGGTTCTTTCCATGAATAAATTCCAAGTGCTAGTCTGTCCCTAAAATGGTTGTAAATCGTTTTTATTCTCCCTTTAGGATTTGGGGAGTTTGGGCTTCTTATCTACTCCTGATTTCCTTGCAGGTATCGCCCTTCTCGAACCGAGTAGAGGTGTCGTAGCTTCTGGATCTTTCTGATTCACCGTCGGGCTTCTGAATGGGTTCTATGAACATATTAGATAGAGGAGTGTTAATCCTAGACGGCCCGACTTCTAGTACTTGAATGAGGGGTCTACTTTTTCATCTCTTGGAGAGCAGTAGCCGCTTCCTTATCACAAGCATGGTTCTTTGACTTGGTAGATTAAGAGTGTCATGTTTGATGCTTATTCGAGATCTTATTGAAAAGCTACACGGCGTGTTGGCCTATTTATTTATATTTAGACTATGTCTTCGCCTATACCCATGGGTCTTAGATGTGGGATGTGGCAGGGGAAGCGAAGTTACAAGGATTTTCACCAAAAGTCATTCATTTAATACTTCAAGGCTCATTGTAGGTCTAGACTTGTATCTCCCGTCTGTTAGGGAAGCAAAATTAAGACTAATCTATGATCAAGTTATTATCGCGGATGCTCGTTTCTTACCGTTCAGACGAAAGTCATTTGACGTCATCCTATCATTGGAACTCATAGAACACTTAAACAGGAAAGAGGGTGAGGAACTCCTCAGGTTGCTTGAACAAATTGCACGCCACCAGATAGTAATAACGACTCCTAACGGTTCTGTTTACCAAGGCGCTGTTGAGGGAAACATATGGCAGGTGCATCGCTCTGCTTGGAGAAAACAAGATTTTGTACTAAGAGGTTATAGCGTTCTTGGACTCGGGGGATTCTGCAATGTCAAGCGAGACGTGAGTTCCTTGGGCTTCTTCAGGTGCTTTTGGTATCTTGCGAACGTAGGCACATACTTCCTTCAGCCACTCTATTCAAAAGTCCCCCGATTAGCGCCGAAGTTAGTTTGCATTAAGGATTATATCTGTAATTCGCATTTATAAATGGACTATGAAGCAAATAATTATGAAGCAGCAATACTTTTGCGAGGTTCTCTGCTAGAATCTCTGCATATATGGGATTCGACGCTCCACAGATGTTCTTGCTAGGCCTGTTGAAATCGTTGAAGCGCCAACAGCTTATGTAAAGGACATTAACGTAAACATCGTGAAAAAACTTTGGTGTACCCTTTTGCAAGATTAAAAAGTTACCCTAAACTTTCGAGTTTGACAAAAAAGCTGGGACACTAATGAATCTTTTACGAAAAGACTTAATAAGTGTTTACCTGCTTTTGGTCGGCACATTAGTTTGCCTATTTGCGATACTCTCTGTTAGAGGCATTACCATCGCGGCGGAATCTATGTTTGGCAGGATGAATCACGTTCCCTTCATCTTCTGGATAGGTTTCTTTGTTGCAATCATTGGAGCCTTTATTGTTACGTTTTCGACTAAGCCCTACCACATGATTTCAATTATTTTGATTACGATGATCATCTGGTATGTTCCGACCCTGATGGACCTAATGCCAAGAGAGCACGATACTTACGAAGTCTGGGCAACAAGCGAATGGATCTACAAACACGGGCATATCAGATTTGACGCAGAAGGACTAGACTATTTACAATATCCAGCAGTCTTTTTATTGGGAACTACATTCAAGTATATACTTGCGATCGATCCGCTAATTTTTTTATTATTTATTTTTCCAGCTATTTTTACCATTTTGTGGCCAATTAACTTTTACATAGTTGTAGCTCATGCATTAAATTCGCCAAAAAAAGCGTATATTGCGACTTTGGTTCCCACAATAGCAAATATCTTTCAAAACCTAAGCCATTTTTCTCCTCTGTGTTTAGCTACTAGTTTTTTTCCGCTTGTATTATTCCTCGTTTTCAAGAAACATAAGACTAGACTATGGATTTTCGTTCTTTTATTTGGATTTCTGACTTATATCACTTTCCATCCAATTCTTCCTCTTTTAATACTAGTGCTTAGTCTAGTTTTCCTTTCTTTCACAAAGATAACTGGGCAAATAAGCGAAAGATTCGGCTTGATCCTTTTCTTGATTTTCCTAGTAGGTTATATGGCTTGGAGTGTGTTCATAGGAACTATTGCTTTCTATCCTTTAGTAAAATTCTGTCAGGAATTCATTACCAACATTTCATCTGGTGTATTTATCAGAAGGCTAACGGAATCATATGGAACTGCCATCCGTTATACACCTTTAATCATTTCTGTAATTCGTTGGGCGATCACTTTGTTCTTTGTTGTCCCTTCCTTTATTTTGATTATAAGAAACGGAAAGAAACGGGTGGATTGGATATCATTAAGTTTTCTTAGCACTCTATTTCTTGCATTTGGGGTGGGGATGACTACTTTCGGTCTTAGTCTGGCAGGACGAATATTGTTTCTTCTAATTCCGCTTTCAAGCCTTATAATAGTGAGACACCTAAAGAGTACGCGTTATTTAGCTTTGTTTCTCGCTATCGTCATTATGTTATCCCCTTTAAGCATCTTAACATGGTACCACACACACGAAATCCAACATATAGTGACTAAGGCTGAATATGAAGGCGGGTTCTTTCTTGCCAGTATTCTCAAGGAAGATGACGAACTTTTGATGGATTTTATACACTGGCTACCGTTTTTTTCTGAACGTTTAAGAAATCAAACTCTATATTACTCTTACTACGATCTATACAACTTATCTTTGGTAAACAAAAGTACAACCGTATTGTTTTCTTTTTCGTCTTTTCGTAGATACTGCAAAATTGAAGGGCGCGTCGACAATTCATTAGTCAATGCTGAACTGCACTTAATGGAAGACCCAACGTTCAACAAGATATACGATAGCTGGGATACACGCATTTTTAAACGTTAAATGCTTGCAAAAGCGCGCAAAAGAGAAAGCTTATGTTTATAACCTCTACCCTCCAAGCCCAGCACACACCCTTTCATTTGCTCTGTTTGCTCTCAGGTTAGGACATGTATGCCTCGGTTATATCTTTCATACCGTTTATCTGCTCCTCAGTTGGTTTATGCTGGCAGGTTGTCAGCCAAAAAACAATTGCCTCTGGCTTTTCTGGTTTAAGGCTGAGCAGTCGGTTCCACCATTCTAAGATGTCAGAATAAGTTGTGTACCTACCGTCTCTATTATAAACACTTGTTTGGACCCATAAGGGGGAGAGGTCCCATCTACCTGGGTCCCAATACCAATTTTCTCCCCACTTGCTCAGCCATGCCCAAACAATTAAACCAGCATCACTTAACTTCTTGGCATCAATGTACTCATGATACATGCCGTGCCAGTACGCAAATTTTTTGCCTGCGGCACTGCAAGCGTTTTTTAGTTCAATCAAAGCAGGCTCAGTAGTTGCTGGGTCAAATCTATAGGCCCTATTCTTGCTCTCAAGATCCACCGCGATGCCCTCAACCTCTGGTATATCCAGAAACCTCTGAATATCTGCAACTGTGTGAACCCTCTCCAACTCATAAGGGTTAATCCAAACTTTGAAACCCGCCGCTATATACGTATCCACAAGCTCTCGAACGATTTCCTCTTCAATCGTATCATACTCTAGACCAGTCATCAAAAGGATAGTAGTGGCGCCTATTCTTTTAGATACGTCTATGGCGTAGGCTGTATCGGTGATTCCCCATTCGTGAGACATACTCCACTGCACCAAGACTTCTCTGTATCTGACCGCTCCATAAAATGATACAGTATGATAACCTTGTAAACCCGAAATTGACAAAAAAGACGAAAAACCAACGAGAAGAGGCGTAGCAAATAAAAGAACACTTACGATACCCTTTCTCATACGATTTTTCCTCAAGGCTGAATTCAGCTACTTCCGGTTATGACGAGGTCAAAGCTAAAGTTGGTTATTCCGCTTATGTCATTGGACACCGACAGGGTTAGCACCACCGGAACGACATCGCCCGGACTGATCGATTGCCCGTCATAGTCCCAGCTAAGGGTAATGTAGCTTAAGGCTTCGGGCGGGCTCCAGTTCTCCGTCCTCATCGTAAGAGTCACAGCTGTATCCCCCTCGTTCCTCACATACACCGTCGTATTCTCCGTCGACCCCACCTCAATGTCACCAACGTCAACCGAAGAAACCTCGTCGGTACATCCAATATCCCGGTAAACCCCAATCTCAACCGTGGGGGTCGGCGTCGGGGGTGGAGGCGGGGGTGGAGGCGGGGGTGGAGGCGGCGGAGTCGTAACCCTCCCTGCGTAAGGAATGACCACGCTCGCTATCAAAGCGGGGCTGGCAAGAGTAACCGCTACGAATGTGGCTGCTATGATTGCTAATATGGCGCCAACAATCCTGATTCGCAATCCTGATCAATGATAAATGTATCGTAAGACTTAATAAATCTTATTGTGGAATCGTTCTACACAAATACAACACCAAAACCTAGGAAGAAATGAGGGTTTTTCATGGTTTCAGGTAAATGTATGAAGCAAAGGTGAACTAATTTGTACGAGAACCCAAAGGCGCAAGCACAAGTCACTGTGGCGGATGATCCAAACTCGGAGGATACTCCAAAAGCAAACGAAGTTGAGGCTTTGATCAGGAAAATTCAAGAGCTTGAAGGCGAGAAGGAAGCCTTAAGGCGTGAGCTGTGGAAGTCCAGGGGTAAGCCATCCGAGATCCTTGGCCTTCTATTCATACCCTACGGAGCCATAGCCCTCATCCTATCGGTTGTCCTCAACTCCCCCATTCCAGCCTACATCGGCCTCGGCCTCACCCTCTGGGGCGCCCTACTGCTGTTCATCAGGCCAACCAGATACGTGAAAAGCAAACTCTTAACGTCTATGACACTACCTCCGCTTACAATCATCCACGAAGTGATGAAAGCCCTAAACTACAAAGGGAAAGGTGTATACCTACCCCCACAATACCTTAAAGAACACAAAGGCGGAACGTTATTCATCTCATCTGAAAAGGGAATCATCATACCTCCGTTAGGGGAGGTGGCCGAAGGAAGGGTTTCCGTGAATCCGCGGGGAATATTCCTCACCCCACCCGGCCTTAGCCTCGCAAACCTCTACGAAGACGAGCTGGGAAAACACTTCGCCGAAGTTGACCTACTCTACCTACAGAATAACCTACCCAAGCTTTTCATTGAAGGCCTAAAAATAGCCGAGGACCTCGAAATGGATATGGAGAGCAAGATGATTCATGCAAAAATCACGGGAACCATCTGCGGAGAACTCTGCAAGGAAGCCAGAAAGATCCCAAACATCTGCTCCCTCGGCTGCCCCCTATGCAGCTCCATCGCCATTACCCTAACCAGAGCCACCGGCAAACCCGTTGTCATTGAAAACAACCAACTATCTGCAGATGGCAAAGTGATCGAAGCCTACTACCGAACCCTGGGAACGGTCTCATCTATGGATTTTCCGACTGAAGAGCAAACAGTAGCAGCCTCTACTGAGGCTCCTCCTACAGAGGTTTCCCCTCCACCTCCCAAGACAGCAGCTTCTGCCGAGTTTTCCGCGGAAGTGGTTCCCTCCGCACCTGTCAAGCCCGCTAGGGGGCATCTGGGCCGTCTCTTGACGAATTTTGTCGGCTTTGTCCTATTTGCTCTCGGACTGTATACTGTGGCCTGGGTTGGCTGGTTAACTTGGTACGACATAACCACATGGGGCAAAAGCCTCGCCTTGATCTTCTTTGGCTCCAGAACCGGCGAGGTCATCAGTCTCGGGGTAGGCATGAAAGTGATTCACTATCTCCTCATAGGCTTGGCTCTCCTTTTCTCGGGTACATTCACGTTTCTTCGAAAAAGACTACATAAGGTGTAAAAAGATGTCGTCCCCCTTAACCTTCTGGGAAATCGGCCTCGCCGTCATCACCATTATCCTTCTGGCA
>Ga0315314_1001706_pt1 | contig 19100 bp, 20 predicted proteins | sample TDP9_MG_FD_203631 | JGI IMG/M metagenome (GOLD analysis project Ga0315314, IMG submission 203631) | Freshwater sediment microbial communities from Lake Towuti, South Sulawesi, Indonesia - TDP9 | ecosystem: Environmental > Aquatic > Freshwater > Lake > Sediment | place: Indonesia: South Sulawesi... | reverse complement strand
CACACCGAGCTTTAACAATTTTTCCCTCAGCATGACGGATTTCTTCATTTTTAACGACCTTGCCTGCCTTTACTTTTCTTCTAATAGAGCTTAGGAAACAGATAAGAGTTGGGACACTTCAATGTTGTTGAGCATGCGATAGATGCATTTCAAGTACGTGAGAAAAGCGTGAGGGCTCTTGTCTAAGGAAGAATGGATTATCAAAAATGAGAAACTTAAACGGGGAAAAATTAGCGATCTGGCCGTCCGATCAACCTGACTAAAGGCTAGTCGTTGTTTCATTCTTTATATGTGTAGGGACGGGTACAACCTAGAGGGAAGGGTTGGATGGGCCTCGAGGGCTTGACTGAGTTGGAGAGGAGAACCTATGAGCTCATTAAGGAGGCGGGGGAGATCCAGCCGAAGAACCTGCCCAACCCTAGGATGATGGGCGCGGTTGCTAACCTAAAGGCCAAGGGGTTGGTGGAAGTTTTCAGGAAGTACACAACATGGTCTCGAAAGAGGAAAAGGAAATTTGTAAGGGTGAAAGAGCCTAGAGAATGACATTCCCCCTAGTGAATGAGGCACTTACAAGAATATGAGAAGACAGAGTAACGTCTCACAACGAGGAGAGGCGTGTTTAAGTTTCAAAGCTTTCTTACCTTCGAACATATTTAAGACACGATCACGTTAGTTCGCTAGAGTGTTTTCAATGCCACATGGACAGGGAGGTCGGGGAGGTGAACACGGAAAACAACCTCTCCAAGAAGTTCTACGACTCCAGCGCCTTCGGGACCACCCCCTACAGGAGGCACCGTAGAAGGTATTAGCAGGAGAAAGTGACTTGTCCAAGGAAGAACACGTGGTGTATGTGGGGAGAAAGCCGACGATGAACTACGTGCTGGCCACGATAACGGCCTTCAACATGCCCGACGTAGAGGAGGTCGTGTTGAAGGCGAGAGGACGTGAGTAGGGGGCGAGTTGAATGCGAAACAAAAAATCAAATAGACGAGGTCGACCTCGCGGTGAATATCGCTCGTATGCTGATATCAGACTTCTTGAGTATCTCGCTATGATTTCAGGGAAGTACGGAATCGATTCCAGCGAATTTTTTGACAGTTTTGTTGACGCTTGGAAGAACCAAGAATCTATATGCGGAAGTCTATGGATTAAATGTCGCAAGAGAACGAAGGATTCCGCCGTTTTTCTCATAACCAGCGGATACAGGGTGGTCGCACAACTTTCCATGCCTAAACGCATTCTCAGATATACCAATCCGCTCAGGGAGTTCACGCGATCGCTCGGTAAACCCTCCGTTGAAGAGGCTAAGGTAAGCCGCTTGCGAATTCGGGATTTGAGACCCGGAATGAAGCGGATCAACCTAAGGGCAAGAGTACTTGAAATACCTAAGCCGAGGCTTGTCTTCACCAAATTCGGCACGCAGGCCTACGTGGCAAACGCCCTCGTTACCGACGAAACTGGAGCTATCAAACTAAGCTTGTGGAACCAACAGATCAACGAGGTTTCGGTTGGCGACGTCGTACAGATCGAGAACGCGCACGTCGCTACCTTCCGAGGTGAACCCCAGCTAAGAATGGGGAGACATGGAAAATTAAGCGTAGTCGAAGACACCGACCTCCCTGCACGGGAGCTTAAGCTAATGGAAAAAGAGGTTATGTCTTGAAAGAAGAAATGCCCCTGGAGGAGAGGAAGGCTCAGAATCTTTTGAGCATTAGGGACTATAAACTATTAAAACGAGACGAATGAGAAGAACAAATCATCAGCCTTCTAGCCGAGATCCCGAGAGGAAAAAAGCTTGCTCTCATCTGGTGCGTACTGGGTAGAGTTGTGGGAGTCGCCTATGTTGAAAAATTGAAAAAGGCTATAGAGACGGCTGGAGCCGACTGGGGAATCATCGTTACCTGTAGCCGACACACCTTTGGAGCCAAGATAAGGGCAAGGAGATACGGGATAGAACTGATTCCTAGGCACTTTCCCACCTTCAACATCTTCCAGCACGAGTTGGTGCCGAAACACGAGATCCTGCCGCCCGAAGAAGCAAAAGAGCTATTGAAGAAATACCGCGCGAAGCCTCACCAATTTCCTTGGATCAGAGCTTCAGACATCGTGGCGATCGCCATCGGCGCAAAACCCGGAGACATCCTCAGGATCATTAGGGAAAGCCCGACAGCAGGGAAGTACGTCTCCTACAGACACGTTGTTACGGGCTGAAGCAGTACGAGGGTGCGGGAGAACCTTAGTAACGATGTTTTTCCATACCCCCTCATGCTTCATTATTACACTTTTAATCAAAACAGAGCCATAACTGTTCTTTCGTTTTCCGATTTTTTGGACAAACAGATGGTTCTCACCACCCCAGATTCTATAGGGGCAATCAAAGATTTTTAATAGTATGTTTTAAAAGTTGCTCATAGCTTTCGGTAACGATGTTTTCAAGGGATTCATCCGATCCTTGTCGTAGATTATTTATTGATTTTTCATAGGCGGCAAAAAATCCATCTACTTTTTTAGTCCTGTATTTCTTTGAGAGACGATTTTTCTGTTCAAGTGCAAACTGCAGTGTATTCTTTATCACCTGTTCTTTAAATTCATCGAATAGATAGAAAAGCGTTTCACCCTTTGAAATTTGTTTTTTGAATTCAGCTAGCGTGCGCGTAGATCCTTTCCGAACAATGCTTTCAATAAGCTCCGTCCACTCCACAGGAATATAAGTCGTTTCAAACACCTATAACGCCTCATCTTCTTGATTCTTTCTCAATGCTCTTCGTAGTGTTTAAGACTGGAGACCGTTTTATTTTATTATATAAAGTAGGAGACTGTGTTTTTCTAAAACCTTTAGCCAAAACGGTGCTTGAAATAAATCGGTCTTTGGCTCCGCTCAAGTGGTATTTCGTGTTTCCGAGTTGAATCCTGCTGCACATTGCCCAAGCTCTAACACTAGCCCAAACCCTAACCCACTTAATGCGCGTTATCGCTCGCGCGCTTCCTCATAGGACGTGAGCTTCCCGGTCTTCGAGCTCATCTGGAGCCTGAAAGATCTCCTGGCGGTGAAAAAATATGCCCGCTTAAACCACACTTCTCCATCTACCAGCCAGACATCCCCTTTCCTATGCGCTCTCCTAAAAAGGATTTGCCTCACTCTTGGGTGTCTATCCCTTATGAACTCCCTCGCCCTAACCTCCGCCTCCGTTGGACCCTTTATTTCCTTCATTTTCTCATTCCTCAGTATTCACCTTTCACCAATCTCCTTCCTCATCAGCGAGATATTTTTATTGATAACCATATTGGTGACGGAAGGTTCTCTAGGTTCTCCCCAGAGCGTTGTTTCACTCATTTTCCCAACTACTCCCCGATACCCACAGTGTTCCCTATACCAGCTATTATAATTGAATCGCCCTCCCTTGTTCGTTCTAGGATCAAACGTTTGATTCGTTCAATAGCCGCGTCCGCCGCGTCAAATATCTCTTTCCGCATCGTGGAGACGGCGTCTCCGATGTCTTCCTTTATGATTACCGCGTTCACGGGAATTTTTTGGTTGAGCACCGCCTCGTCCACCTTGTATTTTTCGACCCCGGGTCCACCGATCGCCACGCCTACCCCTCCAGCTACTTCCCCTGTTTTCTCCCCCTCGAGCTTCAGCGCGCCATCCACGACGATTACTGTGGCGATTTTCCCATCCTTTTCCTCTATAATCTGCTTTATAGCGTCTCCTGGCTTGCCGATGTTTGCGCCCGGACCCTCTGCCTTTAAAACGTATGCTGTTCGACCCTGGATGGGCACCTCAGCCATGACGATGTCCTTCGCTATCCTGCTTTTTTCGTGTCCGTGCATCAGTTTGGCAGCGACGAGCGCGCCCGCCCCGTCGCCTATGGGTTGACCTTGGGTGAAGGCTCTCAGGGCGTTGGCGTAGGCCTTCGCCGCCTTCATGATGAGGGGCAGCTGCATTTGAACCTGCAGGATGATGTAGAGACTCATGGTTTTCTTACCGAGCATGTAATAGTGCCTTACGACCTTGTAGATGATGTTAAGGCGAGGGTGGCCTCGAGCATGTTTTCTAGGTTGTTTACCTGAGTCCCGTCTGCCTCCGGGGCCATGATTTTCACATCATCCTTGAAACGGACATCCCGAACATCCAGCACGTGCTCGAGCTTCCAGACTATCCCTGACGGATCCATACTCTCGGGCGCGATAGCCACATACTCTAAAAACCGGTCGACCCTAGCAGTCGGGTCCTCCTTTGGCTTCCCCATCTCCTTAAGGGTTGAAATAGCAATCCTCCGTCCCTCGTCCCTCATGAACTTGAGGCGGGTCAAAGACCCCTGTACTTGCCTCAACATGTTCCACGCCTGGATGCGCTGCCCATAAAACATGAAAACCACCATGAAAAGAATCCAAACTATCTGAAAAAGCCACCCAAGAATATTGTCTTGAGGCAAAAGCTGCGAAACCTCTGGAACCATCACACAATCCACCTTATCGTTCTATTTCAATTCTTCTAGCTTCAGATATTCTTCATGCATGCACCTTTAGTCTTCCACTGCCCCTTAATAAGTTCCTTCTTTTCCAGTTCCTTGAGTATAGGGTATAGGGATAGCCAATCGCTAAAGAATTATATCAACTATCAGCGCCCTTCTAATCTTTTCTTGGCGTCTAATCTTTTCTATGGAAATGGCTATGTTGTTGAAAAAGCAGAAACCCCAGCAGTGATCAGGAATTGCGTGATGGCCTGGTGGTCTTATTAGCCCAAAGGCGGGCTCGCCCTCAATCGCGAGCTCAGACGCTTTTATTGCTCCACTAACGGCTAGCAAGGCGTTCTCGTATACTCCGCGTCTCTTGATGGAATTTATGTGATTCTGTGTGTGGACCAATTTTAAGTCCTCTTCGCTGGCTGAGTCAGGTCTAACAAACTCGAATCGGTTATGCAACTCATCGTAAATGCTTTCCATTCTTCCAGCTCTAGCTGTAGGATCTCCTGAGTTTTGGCAAACAATATGGAGGCTAGGAACCACTTGAACCTGTCCCCCGGCCTGGTCAGGTCTAAGCCCAACTCCTCGGAGTAGCTCTGCAGCTTTGAAAGGGCAGCCTTAACACTCAAACAAATCACCAAACCTCTCAAATTCTAGATGGTTTCTCCCTCACTTAATGTCTTTTGGGTGGATGTTAGGCATCTAATGCCTAAGCATGGATTTAATAGCACATGCCGGGATTACACGCCAAAAGGAGTTAAATAGGCTACAGAGGCAGGGTGATTTTAAGTCCGGCACTCATCCTGATCGAGCGAAACCTCTTAACCCAACCTAAAAACTCTTAAGCCCAGAAAATATCTTCCCCGCCTCTAGGATCTCGACGTTGTATTCTTTTATCTTTAGCAGACTACTGCTTGTTGCCTGAAAACCCGAGGAAATTTCGCATAAATCTGGTTATCACCCATTTTTCACCACGTTTTTCAGCAACCTTCTTACCCACTTTCCTCTCCAACCTTCTGGTCATGCACTCGATCCTATAAGTGATGTCCCCTTGCTCGAGCTTGTAACGCGACAAATCTTGAGCAAGATCCCTTGGCAGGATTCCCTCATCTCCAGCCTCCATCAGGCGCTGAAGAATGGCAGCATCCATGTCGTCTTCACATATAACCATATTTACAGAATATTGTTCGGCACCCATAAAGACGGTGCTGACGGTGCGCGCCGCGAAAGACAAATGCGTCTCCTCCATAACTCTGTCTAGGCTGGTCGATCTTTATAACGTGTCGCTTGTCCAACGATCGATCGAAATAATGCGTTTAAGCTCGTGGGGTGCGTGTGTCCGCTACCTAGGATTGGTACCACTCCCCCCTAATTTTTAAGGAGAGAAGGCCAACAAAAAATGGTGCTTCTAGATAAATAAATCCTTTTGGAATAAAGATTTAGGCTGATACCGCCCGGTCCACCATTCTAAATTAGCTTTTGAACAAGGCGTCATCGGTGAGCATGTTCTATTTTAATGCGATGTCACTCTTTTTATGTAGGGAGAAGCTAACATTTTCAAGTATTCAAATTCCGGTATAAAGAATATGACTATAGTTGATCCGCTTAAACCACCCGAAAAATGGCTTCGCTCGTCAGCAAAACGTTTAATAAATCTTGGCATCCTCTAAGGGAAAGGATTGTAAGAGGCAGGAGTATGAAAACGCGTACAAGCTCACGAGAGAAACTGGAGAAAGAACAAGAACCAAAAATAGTTGACATCCCGCCGAAGATGGTGAAAAGACTGGGAACAGGAAAGATGCTCATTCCCAGGCCGCTCGATGTCGATGCTTTAATTCGCAAAGTTGAGAAAGGAAGACTTGTAATCCAAAATCGGATTAGAGAGCGATTGGCGAAAGATTTTGGCGTTGATGTCACATGTCCAATAACTAGTGGAATTTTCATCCGGATAGCTGCTGAAGCAGCAGAAGAAGATTTACGAGCTGGGAGGAAGGAAATAACTCCATATTGGCGAGTAATTAAGTCAGACGGTGGCTTAAACCCGAAATTTCCGGGAGGCGTAGAGGCGCAAGCTGTCCATTTGAGAGAAGAAGGACACACCATTCTAAAAGGTGAGGGCAAGAAGCCGCCTCGCGTGAAAGATTTTGAAAAATATCTGCAAAAGCTATAAAAAATTGAATTGTAGGCGAAAACATGAAAAAATATCCCATTATTGGTGCTTGCGGCCTTGACTGCGGACTCTGTCCCCGCTACTATACAGAAGGTAGGTCAAAGTGCGATGGTTGTGGTTCTCCAACGAGTTACCCTGGGTGTTCAATTCACCGATGCTGTGTTAAGGCAAATGAATTTGAAACCTGTGCAGAATGCAAAGATTTCCCATGTTCAAGATTCAAAGGTGCATGGGAAGAATATGATTCGTTCTTAACTCACAAAAAAATGTTGTCTAATTTGAACTATATTAAAGATAATGGCGCTGAAGCCCATGTGCATCAACTCAAAGAGAGAATGGAACTACTCAAAGAAATGTTGAGAGAATTCAATGAAGGAAAGTCCAAGAGTTTTTATTGCGTGGCAGCTACTCTACTTTCTGTTGAGAGTATTAAAAAATCAATGGATTCTGCTAAGAAAAAAGTAGATATGTTAGGTATTAAAAGAGAAGACCTCAAAAGCAGAGCTAAAATTCTAAAAGAAATTATTAATGACGTTGCCGTAAAGGAACTTGTTGACTTAAAGTTGAGGAAAATCCCTACGCGCACGTAACTTTTACCTTGCCCAATCGAGGTACGGTTCCGCGTCGGTTAAAAGAAACATAATGGAAGCATACCAGTAATGTTAGAATACAATCGAATTTCATGCGATGTTTTGATAATCGGCGGCGGTCCAGCTGGTCTGCGCGCAGCGATCGAAGCTAGGAGGTTAGGTGTTGACACGGCTATAGTGGTCAAAAGGAGGCTAGGCAAAAGCGGCAATGTGATGGTGTCTCACACCGGTCATAATGCCCCCTTTGCTCACATAGATAGTCGTGACAGCCCAGAGGTGTATTTTCGAGATACGGTAGTCAGTGGAAAATTCATTAACAACCAAAAGTTGGTGGAGATTTTAGTTCAGGAAGCTTGTCCTCGAGTTGCTGAGCTCGAGAACTTCGGTATCAAATTTGAAATGAGCGATGGCAAGTATAACCAGCGCCATGCCCCAGGTCACTCCTATCCGAGATCTTGCTACATGCCAAGAAGAAGGGGTTTAGACCTTACATTACCACTTGTAAAAGCTGTAAGAGCTTTAGGGATTAGAGTTTTTGAGGATATCATGGCGATCGCGATTACACAGAAGGAGCGGACTGTCTCTGGAGCCATCGGATTTAATAGAATCTCAGGTGAGATAATCGCCTTCGAAGCTAAAGCTCTGGTGCTGGCTACTGGTGGCGCCGGTCAGGTTTTCTCCATGACAAACAATCCCGCTGATGTGACAGGGGACGGTTACTCAATGGCTTTTGACGCTGGGGCTGAGTTGATCGATATGGAATTCTTTCAGTTTTATCCGCAGATGCTAATCCATCCTTTTAGGGTCCTCGTTTCTCCTATTCTGTTCAAGCAAGGAGCGCGGCTTTTCAATGCTAAGAGGGAGAGATTCATGAAGAGATACGACCCAGCTAACCTAGACGCAGCAACCCGGGACATAAAATCTAGAGGCATATGGCTGGAAGTGATGGAAGGAAGAGGAGTAAAGGGAGGAGTCTACCTAGATCTATCCGAAGTAAAGGAGGAGGACCTGCGTGCTCTTAATCCAGACCTATACAGACAAATTAAGAAAAGAAGCTTAGATTACAGAAAGGACGAGTTTATCGTTTCTCCAGTAGCCCACTTTTATATGGGCGGGGTAAAAATAAACGAAAAATGCGAGACGACCGTTAGAGGGCTGTACGCCTGCGGTGAGGTAACCGGCGGAGTGCATGGGGCAAACAGGCTCGCTAACAACGCACACACGGAGACTATCGTCTTCGGGGCAAGGGCGGGTGAGTATGCCGCACGATGGGCGAAGTCAGCAGAAAAGATACACATAGACGAAGAAGAAATTAACACAATAGCAAGACTGATAAAGGGAATCGGTGGCGGTCAGAAAGAGGTCCGCGAAGTAAAAAGAGTGTTCAAAGAAGCGATGTGGAGAAACGTAGGCATAGTCAGAAATAGGAGTGGTTTAGAGGAAGCTTTAGGTTTGATAGAAGAGCAGTATGGACTTATGGAAGAAATCAAAGCTAGGACTCCTATCAAGGTAACTGAGGCACTAGAGCTTTTTAACATGCTGACGGTAGGAAAGCTAATGGCTCTTACAGCTTTAACGAGGACAGAGAGCAGAGGAGCACATTATAGGTCAGACTATCCAATGAGAGACGACAAAAATTGGTTAAAAAACATCATAGCATACAGAGATAAAAAGAGTGAAGTCAGGGTAAAGCTAAGCGACATCGTGACCACAAAAATCGAGGAGCCAACAGTCGCATCATCGTTTGAAGGTAAGTAAACCTTTATTCAACGGAGCATGACAGCCTTAAATGTCTCTCGGTTTCAGGTCTTTAGCTCTTTGGGAGTTTACCCATGCCTTTGAGTTCACTAGCCTCTTGATGTAAGCCTAGTTTTTCCAGGGTTTCGATTTTCGGGATGCCTGTTTCTAGATCCCAACCGCGCAGCCTATAGTATTCGTCCAACATGACCTTAAGGTTAACGACTTGACCTTTCCCGGGGCCTTCGGGCATCGGTTCCTCGAGGAAGCGCTTTGGAAGCGTATCGTCTTTTCGGGTTATACCTTCACGAGCATTGAAGCAGCGTTCAAGGTTGACTATTCGATTTCCGATTAGAAGGAGTTCATCAATTTTGCCGAAGGAGGGTTCACCGGTGGCTGCAGGCAGTATGTTTGCGAAATCCTCGACCCAAAGGATTGGTGGCCAACTCACACAATACCAGCACTGAATGATACAGTCGCGCACTGCGTATACGTCCTCTGTGGTTTTAACCACTAGGGCTTTCCATTTTTCCGTGTAGGGGTTGCATACGTCGGGTAATTTGTCTGCACCCCACCTTTTTTCGGCGACTTCCTCGTAACCTAGCTGGTCAACGGTTACCAGTGAACGCAGATGGTCTGCTCCTCTGCTGGCTGTTGCATGGGATAGCCCGATGGAGCGATGGGTTCTGCCATCTTGCCCCGAGACGTCCAACTTTTTCACGTGAAGCGCGTATCTTTCCGCCCCTTTACCGATCTTCTTGGCTGTCTGATAACTCCCCTCCGCGAGCAGGTTTCCGATTCCTTCCCGCTTTGCAATCTTAGGTATCAGAGCGATGATGGCGTCGGAGTTTCCCCAAGATAAGTCGATGCCGTCCACATCATTTTTGTCGATGGCCTTGTTTTCATAACACTCCATGAGGAAGGCTATGATGCAGCCGGTGGATATCGTGTCTAGTCCATACTTGTCGCACAGTAGGTTAGCATACAAAATAGATGGGAAATTCGCGTTGTAACAATTCGTCCCAAAAGCCATTATGGTCTCGTATTCTGGTCCTTCACATAATGTTCCTGCGTAAGTCCCAGTTTTTACGGTGTTTACCTTCTTGCACATAGTTCGGCAAGCAAAGCAGGACCGCGTCTTCACCCAATAGTTCTTTCGGATGGTTTCAGCGCTTACGGCTTCAGCCTGCGGAAAGATTCCCGTCAAATGATTTTTTGTAGGCAATTCACCAATCGTTTGCTTGTATCCCACCAGAAGCGGTGTTCCGTAAAGCGACATTTCCTTTGCTTGAGGGTGATTCAAGATACGCCAGTGAGCCTCCTCGGAAAGCTCCATAAATTTGTCAAAATCCGCTACTTCCACGGGTTTGGTTCCTCGAACCGCAATGGCTTTCAACTTTTTGTATCCCATAACTGCACCTAGGCCGGTCCTGCCCGCAGCACGATAAAAATTCGTTATTATGCTAGCGTACCGTACCAGATTCTCTCCCGCCGGTCCGATACAGGCAATTTGGGCCCCCTTATCAAAATCTTCATGAAGAATTCGAGTTGTTTCATGCGTGTCCTTTCCCCAAAGGTGAGAGGCATCCCGGATCTCAACTTCCTCATTCTCTATCTTCAAATAAACCGGTTTTTCTGCACATCCTTCAATGAGAACCGCGTCATATCCCGCATACTTCAATTCCGGGCCTAGGTGTCCACCTGAGTGGGACTCTCCCCATATCCCGGTTAAAGGCGACTTTGCAGCGAACATATACCGTCCCGTAGAGGGCCAAAATGCCCCTGTCAGGGGACCTGTGCCCACGAAAAGCTTGTTTTTCGGGCTAAGGGGATCAATCCCGGGCTCAATTTCATCATAAAGTATTCTAGCGGCGAAGCCGCTGCCGCCAAGATAACCACGAGTCAACTTCTTCGTTAATGGCCGTTTTTCTACAGTGTTTTTCGTTAAATTTACCCTTAGAAACTGGCCCGCATACCCTTTATATGGGAATTTCATTATCCACCACCAACTGGTGGAAAAATCGCGATTATGTCGCCCTCTTTGACCTCTGTATCCAAGCCTTCACGAAGGCTTAGTCGAATACCATTAACGAGTATGCTGTAGAAGGGCTTTATTCGACCAGTTTCTTTATCCAAAAGTGTTTCCCGAAGTTTGGAACCGTACTTTTCGACGAGTTTCTCAACGATCTCGGCTACGGTGTCGCCTCTTACCTCTGTTTGTTTTTCGCCCGTCAACTCCCTTAGGGTGGTAAAAAATTTAACTACAACCCTCGCCATCTCACCCACTCCCCATAATCACCGGCTCTAACAGGTTAGCCATCTTCTCCGCTCCTTTCCGCTTCTTCACCATGACCATGCGATCCGCCCCAACGTATTGTAGCGCCCCTGTGGGGCAATATTTCACGCATCGAGGATTCCCACCACATAAGTCGCACTTAACCATCCTTTCCTTGTCCGGGTCTATGAAGATCGCTCCGAAGGGGCACTTGTCAATGCATAGTCGGCAACCGATACAAATATCGTCATTGATCAGGACTGCGCCGGTTTTTTCGTCGCGATAGAATGCCTCAACAGGGCAAGCTTTCACGCATGGAGGTTTAATGCATTGTTGGCAAACCGTGGGTATATCGAGCCCCTTTCCATCCCATTTAACAATGTGAATACGCGACTTTGCCGGGTTGAAGGATTGCTCGTGGCGAGCCGAGCAAGCTAATTCGCAAACTCGACAGCCTACGCATTGTTCGGAGCTCACAGACAGAACTTTGTATAATGCTGGTTTCATCTCGTATCCTCCTTAAACGCCAATGCTCGTGTGGGACAGATGCTCACGCAAAGACCACAACCGTAGCATTTATCCTCGTCGATCACGACTTTAAGGGTTTTTCCCTCTCCAATGAGCTTAATCGCGTCATAGTTGCATACTTGCTCACAAATCTTGCAGCCTTTGCAGAGATCTTCATCAACAAATGGCGGGATCGCCTTAGTTCTCAGCGGTTTTTCAGGTAAATACGGCAGCGCCATTCCACGAATATCCTCAATAGAATCGAACCCATGATCTTTCAAAAAGCCCCTAATTTCATCCGCAATCCTTCTATAAATGGTTGGACCCTCCAAGATAGCCCCACTACAAACCTGTATTGCCGACGCTCCAGCTATTATGTGTTCGATGGCGTCAGCCCCGTTCATAATGCCTCCCACCCCTAACACAGGAATTTTCACAGTTCTCGCGATGTCCGCGACGCACCTTATTGCAAGCGGCTTTATAGCTGGCCCTGAGAGCCACCCGAAGCCGTCTTTGCCACCGAGTAGAGGTTTCCCTGTTTCAATGTCTATGTGGAGACATGGCCCCAGCGAGTTGATTGCAACGATGCCGTCTGCACCTGCCGCCTCCACCGCCTTTGCAAACATGGCAATATCCACCGCGTGGGGACTGAGCTTAGCAAAGATTGGTATCTCAACCACTTCTCTCAGCGTCTTTGTAACTTCTATGATGGGTTTAGGGTCCACTCCTAGATAATGGGTTGAAAATTCTATGGCATCTACTCCCGCTCGTTGCACCAAGGGACCAAGCTTCCTCACCTCATCAGCTGTGTAACCGATGCTGGCAATCAATGGGAGCCCCGTCATCTTAGCCACGCCGTACTCTTTCTCCAACCATTGTTCGTAGGGGAGATCCGACCAAAGTTCGACGTTCATTAGTCCCCGAGGAACCTTCAATGTGCTTCTAGTCACGCGCACAAGTCTCTCTTGAAGCGCGAACAACCCGTGAAAATGGAGTTCGCCTCGGTCAACGACAATCACGCATGGCCGGGGTACCTCCGCTGGATTGACACTTATTGTCTTGGCTACCAGTGCCCCAGCGCCCCCCTTAGCAACTTCTCGAAGCGCCTCGCCGTTTCTCCCCGGAGGGCCAGCCGCATTCATAACAGGGTTCCTAAACTCAATACCTGCAATTTTCACGGAAATATTAACCATACACATCCCGCTATGGAAGCTTTTCCGTCCTCTCTAACTGGTCGGCTACGTGCCCTAGTCCGAATTTTTCAAGGGTTCTGCGAGGTATCAACCCGGTTGCTTTGTCCCATTCACGTAGTTCATAATATTCATCGAGCATGGACTCAAGGTGGCAGACGTGTCCTTTTGCCGGTCCACTCGGCATAGGTTCTTTCGTGAACCGTGGATGCAGAACATCGTCTTTCCTTGTTATACCCTCTCTAATGTTAAACGCTCTTCTTAGGTTGCATATTCTTTCAGCTGTTAACCTCAGATACTTGATGTCACCATACTCCTTCATACCAGTTAAGGGCGGGATCAGTATCACAAGATCATCAAAATAATACACTGGTGGCCACATGGTCCCGTACTTACATATTAACAGGGAATCAACAATCGCATATAGATCTTCTACGTCCTTCACAACCTGCGGCTTATACGTTGTAGAAAGAAGATCCTGAATATCTGCAGCCTTCTCCTTTCCGAATCTCTTCTCGATAGTCTGACCGAATCCCAACTCCTCGAGGCTACTCAGAGCCCTCAAATGATCAGCGCCTCGACACGAAATAGCGTGGGTCAGTCCAACCGATTTTTGAGCTCGAGAATCTTGTCCCGAAACTTCCATTCCCTTGCCATGTATTGCATATTGCTCCGCCCCTTTGCCAATGATTTCAGCGGCTCTCTTAACTCCCTCAGCTAAAACGTTGCCGAGTCCTTCTCGTTTCGCGATTTTGTGTATCAGCGTAATTATGGCTTCCGGGTTGCCCCATGTCAAATCCACCCCGTCAGCGTCCTCCTTGCTTAATATCTTGTTTTCGTAGCATTCCATCGCAAAGGAAACTGTCTTTCCACAAGAAATGGTGTCGATTCCGTATAGGTCGCAGAGTTGATTGGCGTAAATGATCGCTTCAATGTCGTCATTCAAACAATTGGATCCGAGGGCCATAACTGTCTCAAATTCTGGACCACCGGTTATCGTGCCTTTGTACGGTCCCTTTTTAACATGTGAAACATACTTGCATTGAATGCCGCAGGTGAAGCACGACTCCCTCGCAATTCGATAATTTTCTCGCAGGATGTTTGGACCTATTTTCTCCGCTGCTTCGAAGACTCCTGTCCAATGATTCTTTGTGGGAAGCCGTCCAATTGCGTTAACGGCGGCAACTAGATTCGGGGTTCCATACATGCCTAGTGAGGATTCGCACACCTCTCCCCATGCACCTGTTGTAATTTTCTTGAACGCGTAATCCGCCACTTCCATGTATCTTTCTGGGTCCGCAACCTCAACGCTTCCTGTTCCATGCACGGCTACTGCCTTCAGGTTTTTCGCACCCATCACCGCGCCTAACCCTGCTCTTCCAGCCGCTCGATAAAAGTCCACCATGATGCAACCGTATCGCACCATGTTTTCTCCGGCTGGTCCAATGCAGGCGACCTCGATGGTTTCGTCGCCTAGTTCCTCACGGATGCTTTTTATGGTTTCTCTAGTGTCCTTACCCCACAAGTGACCAGCCTCTCGCAACTCAACATACTCGTCGTCGATGTAAAGGTAGACCGGTTTCTCTGATTTTCCTTGAAAAATTATGAAGTCATACCCCGCGTACTTTAATTCTGGACCCCAATGCCCTCCGGAGTGGGATTCTCCCCAGATTCCTGTTAACGGCGATTTCGCTGCGATCACAAACCTTCCGGCAGGAGTGAAGAAGGCGCCGGTGAGGGGTCCCGTGGCGAAAATTAATCGATTTTCTGGCTCTAAAGAGTCCACTCCTGGACCGACTTCGTCCCAGAGAATTTTAGCGCAAAAACCTGTTCCACCTAAATAGTCTCGGGTGAGGCTTTCCGGCAAAGGATTCTTTTGAATTCGGCTTGTGGACAAATTAACCCGCAGGTAAGTCCCTTTGTAGCCCTTATATCCGAACATTGAGGCCACCTTCATACACCCAACGCTATGGTTATCATTTTTGAAACCTTTCCAGCGCTGGTCTTTTTCCTCATGATTCCAACCCTGTCAGCTTTCAAGTACTCCACTGCTCTTCTTGGGCAATATTCAACACACCGCGGTTCTCCACCGCATAGGTCGCATTTGATGGTCATCATCGTTATAGGGTCAATGGAGGGGCCGCCAAATGGGCAGGCATAGATGCACATTCTGCAACCAATGCACTTTTCCTCATCGATGAGCAAGGCTCCAGTTTTCTCGTCTCGGTGGGTGGCTCCGGTTGGACAAGCTTCTTGGCACAGCGGGACCTCGCATTGTTGGCAGACCATCGGTATATTGATCCCTGTCTCCTCGTTTCGTAAAACAGCGATTCGCGCCCGTTTTGGGTTGAACTCCTTTGTATGATGAAAGGAGCAAACCAGCTCACAGATTCGACAACCAGTGCACTTCTCGGGGTCTATCACTAAAAACTTCTTAACCACCCGTTCACCGTCCATGAGTGTTTTGATTATGATTTCTAACCATCGCTTCTTCACAAAATATATTAGAGAGGCTAATAACCTTTTGTTCGCAAAGCCTTTGCGAGAATGTGCTACTTTTGAAGGGTCTTGGAGGTGAAATCTTGGTCGATATTCTCATTCAACATGGAATCGTTGTGACGGTGGATCCTCAGCGACGCATAATCGAAGATGGAGCCGTCGCCATTGAAGGCGACAAAATCGTAGCTGTCGGCAAAACGGAGAAAGTGAAAAAGGAATATTCCTCCGCAGAGAGGGTTTTCGACGCGTCTCGAATGATAATCATGCCGGGACTGATAGATTGTCATGTCCATATTGCTCAAGCCTTGATTCGAGGGTGCGCCGACGATGTTTCATTAGTGGAATGGTTGAGGGAAAGGGTGTGGCCCCTTCAGGGACATTATACGAAAGAAGATGGAAAAATAAGCGCTCTTCTCTGCATGCTCGAAATGATCAAGTCGGGCACGGTCTGCTTCGTCGAATCAATGCTTCATACACGATACGGGTTTGACGGTATTGCGGAAGCGGTTAAGCAATCCGGGATGAGAGCGGTCTTGTCTAAAACGGTCATGGATACGGCCGGGTATGGAACACAGAAAGCTATCATGCATGAGGGAATGATCGAAACAAGAGAACAGTCTCTCAATGAGGCTGTTCAAATGATCCGAAAATGGAATGGAGAAGCCGATGGGCGAATTCATGTGTGGTTTGGTCCTAGAACACCTGGGGCGTGCTCGCCTGAACTATATCGAGAAGTTAGTCAACTCGCTAACGAATACCGCACAGGCATCACCATGCACTTGGCTGAGGTAAAGGAGGATGTCAAGTACACTAAGAAAGAGTTCAACTTGCTCCCTGTGGAGTTTGCGAAAAGCGTTGATCTCTTAGGTCCAAACGTCCTTCTGGCGCACGCGGTTTGGTTAACATCTAAAGAAATCCGTATGCTGGCAAAATCGGGTACAGGGGTTTGCCACTGTCCCGCATCCAACATGAAGCTTGCGTCGGGGATCGCCAAGGTTCCTGAGATGTTACAAGCCGGTGTAACGGTTTCACTTGGATGCGACGGAGGCCCCAGCAATAACTGTTACGATATGATTCGTGAAATGAAGCTTGCCGCACTGCTTCACAAGGTTCATTCCTTGGACCCGCTGGTCATGCCCGCGGAGGCGGTTATTGAAATGGCTACGGTCAATGGGAGCGAGGCAATCGGCTTAAGCAACGAGATCGGAGCCATCATGCCGGGGAAAAAGGCTGACATTGTACTAGTAGATTTTAAGAAGCCCCACCTGACGCCACTGCACAACCCAGTCTCTCACATGGTGTACGCCGCCAACGGCAGTGATGTTCACACAGTCATCGTAGATGGCAAGATCCTCATGGAAAACTGGATAGTGAAAACTATAGATGAACAACGGGTGTTGGAGGAGGCGGAGGAACGAGGCTTGGCTGTCACCAGAAGAGCAAACATAACAATAAAATCGAAATGGTCTTTCTAACGCAACTATCTTTACTCTTAGGGTTTGAAGTTAGTCATGGTTTTATGCTCAATCGTTTAAATTAGATTCTGAGGAAAAGAGGTTGGACTGGCTGAGGGAAGTTAAGGAGGATTTGCGGAGCGCTAAGACTGTGAAGCTCCGCCTTCCAGACGGGGTTGAGTATGATTATATTATTAACTCACTGTCCACTGGTTTTCCCAGTATATCGTCTAAAATGCTCTGGGGGTGCACCTTCGAAATCGCACGAACAACAGATCTCGAGGGGGTGGATAGAATTCTCACTCCCGAAGCCATGGGGATTCATCTGGCAGCGGCCTTGTCCATGGTTACTGGAATCCCCATGAACGTAATTCGTAAGCGCAAATATGGGTTGCCCAATGAGATTGAGATAGTGAAACGGACTGGTTATGAAGAAACTAAGATGTATATCAACGAGGTGAAGCCGGGAGAAACGGTAGCTCTTGTGGACTCCATCATCGCCACCGGTGGCACGTTCGCCTCCATTATTAAGGCCCTTGAACAACATGGGGTGATCGTTCACGATCTTGTTGCGGTTATTGAGCGAACTGAATTTAATGGAGTTTCCCTTGTGAAGAGAGAAACAGGACACGTTGTAAAAACTTTGATTAAAGTTATGCTGAAGGACGGAAAAGTGACAATTCTTTAACTTTAAGCTTTGTCTTTTATGAAAATGTGTAACCCAAAACTGAGTGAGTAGGTGAAGTATCGTGTCCTTTGTCAGCGAGTTAAGGTGCGCTCGTTGTGGGGCGGAGTATTCTCCAGAAACAAAAATTTGCATGTGTTCTCGTAAAGACGACGGACGACTAGACATTCATTACGACTACACAGCACTAGCGAAAAGAGTGACGAAAAGAACCTTTGTTGAGCGTCCTCTTGGCGTATGGAGATATCGCGAACTCCTTCCAATTCTAGACGAAAGGAATATTATCACGCTGGGGGAGGGCACCACTCCCCTCCTTAAAGCGGATAACCTTTCTAAGAAAATAGGGCTAAAAAACCTCTACCTAAAGGACGAAACCAGAAACCCCACCGGGTCCTTTAAGGATCGCTCCATGGCGGTGGGAATCTCTAAAGCACTTGAATTTAACACCCGAAACGTGGCGATAGCTTCTAGCGGCAACGCTGCGGCTTCTCTCGCGGCATATTCTGCGAAAGCCGGATTGAAATGCTATGCCTTCGTTTTAGAGTTCGCGTCCCTTGCTAAAATCGCTCAGATTCACTTGTATGGAGCGCGTGTTACGAAGGTGAGGGCGGTGGACAAGGGTGTGGACCCCACGGTGCAAATGTTGCGTATGGTACTCGAAAAGTATGGTTGGTATCCCTGCCCCAGCTTTGGACCCTTCAACCCCTATCAAGTTGAGGGACCTAAGACCATGTCGTATGAGATAGTGGAGCAGTTAGGCTGGAGGATGCCAGATTGGATCATGGTTCCAACTGGTTCAGCCTGCCTCCTCACCGGAGTTTGGAAGGGCTTCAAAGACTTTTACCGTCTTGGCTTTGTCGACTCCATGCCAAAATTTGCTGCTATACAACCAGTTGGGTGCGCTCCTTTGGTGAGAGCCTTCAAGGAGAGAAAGGGTCAGTTTGAAATCAAGCCGTGGGAACATCCCGACACCATTGCTGGAGGGCTAGCTGACGTGTTTCCATGGGATGGAGACGCTGGCCTAATAGCCTTAAGGGAAACCGGAGGAACAGCCGAAGGGGTTTCTGACGAGGATATACTTGAGGCTCAAAGGCTTCTTGCCTCCACAGAAGGGGTATTCGCCGAGCCATCCGGGGTCGCCTCACTCGCCGGGTTGATTAAATTGGTTGACGAAGGCATTGTGGAAAAAGACGAAACCATCGTCGTGTTGATCACTGGAACTGGATTAAAGGATCCTGAGGTGGTCGTGAGAAGGTTTAAAGAGGTCCCTACGATCACACCCAGCATTGAAGAATTTGAAAAATCGATAAAAATAGCTAGGAAGTGTTGACGTCAGCCTTGCACGCTTTATTCTCCTAGTGTCAATGCCAAAACAGCCATCTTCGTGTACAGGCCGTTCTCTGCTTGGTCGTAGATCACCGAGCGGTTACTATCCATGACCTCGTCTTCAGCTTCCTCCCCTCGAAACACGGGCATAACGTGCGTTACGATCGCTTTCCTATCCATCAGATCCACAAGCCCACTCGT
>Ga0315314_1001705_pt1 | contig 19108 bp, 21 predicted proteins | sample TDP9_MG_FD_203631 | JGI IMG/M metagenome (GOLD analysis project Ga0315314, IMG submission 203631) | Freshwater sediment microbial communities from Lake Towuti, South Sulawesi, Indonesia - TDP9 | ecosystem: Environmental > Aquatic > Freshwater > Lake > Sediment | place: Indonesia: South Sulawesi... | reverse complement strand
GAGGCACCCTGATACACCATTACACGCTGGACGAAGAAGCCCTAGTGAAGCGGATTAATCTAATAGTGGCTACGACGAACAACACACCCGCCATATGCATGTCCATAAGAGACGCTGCAAAGGCTCTAATACACAGCGGAAAAGTAAGCGACGGACTATTAAACATGGTAGAAATGGCTTTCAGGGCGTATGATCCATGTTTTGCCTGCGCAACCCATTTTGCAGTCGGTCAGATGCCCCTAGAAGTGAAAATTTATGACCGCAATAAAGAACTGCTTAAGGTTTTAAGAAGGTAACCCCTTTATTATCCCTAAATTACCAAACATTTTACAAGCGTTAGAAGAATTGAGGATTTTAAGCAAATGAGTGGGGCTGACATTGAGCGTGAATTGCGAGTTTGGCTCTCAGACGCTAAGAGAGTAGTCATAGCCGGAGTTGGCAGCCCGCTTAGGAAGGATGATTTTGTTGGCGTTGAGATCGTGAGAAAAATGCGAAACAAGGTTTCGCAATCTGCTTACTTAATAGAGTGTGAGACTGTTCCCGAAAGCTTCATTGAACCGATAAGCGAGTTTAAACCAACCCACGTGCTAATCATTGATGCTGCCATGCTTAATCTTAAGCCTGGTTCCTCAAAATTAATAGAGCCGAAGGAAATAGTGGGCGTAGCGGTTTCAACTCACGCTCTGCCTCTCTACTTATTTAGTGAGTATTTAAGGGAAACAATTGGTGCAAAGGTTGCTTTGTTGGCAATACAGCCCAAGGACACGAGCTTCGGAGAGGGCTTAACGAAGGAGTTACAAAAAACTGTGAAAGACGTAACTAGGGTTCTCCTAAAAGTTCTTTCAGAAACACCATAATCGGTGTGCCGAAGCAAAATGTCTTTAAATTCCTATTTAATTATTTTTGGTCTAAGTTAGGAAGTGGTAGAACAATGACTGAAATCGGTAAGAGAATTAGAATGGACAGAATAATGAACCGAGACACGAAGAGAACGGTCATAATACCCATGGACCACGGCATAACTATGGGTCCAATGAAGGGACTATACGACATGAGGGAAGCCGTCAATCGAGTTGCTGAGGGGGGCGCCAACGCGGTTCTATTACACAAGGGAATAATTAGAGCCGGCTACAGGGGCTATGGAAGGGACATAGGATTAATCATGCATTTGTCAGGCAGCACCGCGTTAGGACCGGACCCCGACAACAAAGTATCAGTGGCGGAAGTAGAGGAAGCCATAAAACTCGGAGCCGACGCAGTTTCCATCCACATAAACGTGGGATCGGAAACAGAACCTGAGCAATTGAAGGCCCTTGGATGTACAGCCAAGATATGCGAGGAGTGGGGAATGCCTCTCTTAGCTATGATGTACCCAAGAGGAAAGAAAATAGCGGACCAATACAACGTGGAATACGTTAAACACGCCGCCCGCATCGGAGCAGAACTTGGAGCAGACATCATAAAGACCAACTACACGGGAAGCCTTGACACATTTAAGGAAGTAATTAGAGGATGCCCCGTTCCGGTTGTTATGGCTGGAGGACCGAAAACAGAAACAGACGAAGAATTCTGCCGGATGGTTTACGATTCCGTACAGGCTGGAGGAGCCGGCGTCGCAGCTGGAAGAAACGTTTTCCAACATGAACGCCCAACCGAAATGGTCAGAGTAATATGCGGCATTGTTCACGAGGGACTCGACGTTAAAGCAGCCTTGAAAAAGTACATGAAATAATTTTAGTGCCAACCAGCAAATGCCCTTATTTACAACAAACTTCTACTAATATAGATTTAGAACTTTGCAAGGGGTACAATGGCATTGTTAATCATTGGAGGGTCCGCATCTAGACCGCTCGCGGAGAAGGTGGCTCGGGAATTAGGCGTATCTATCTCCGAGCTTGACGTTAGGCGATTCCCAGATGGAGAGAAATACTTGCGTGTTTTAGATAACGTAAGTGGGGAAGATGTCGCTGTTATTCAGTCCACATATCATAGTCCCGACGAATATCTGTTCGAGTATTTTCTTCTCGCTGAAGCTCTAAGAGACTTAGGCGCCAAAAAGATTATCGCAGTTATTCCCTATTTTGCTTATGCGCGGCAAGATGAACGATTCAATCCAGGAGAGGCAGTAAGCTTTGAAACAGTGGCTAAGTTAATTGAAAATGTTGGAACAAATGAAATTTACACGATTGATGCCCATCTGCATAGAGTTCAGGACATTTCTAAAATGTTTAAGATACCTGCCCATAATTTGTCGGCGATCCCCCTCTTAGCCAACTACGTCCAAAAGAACTTTAAATTAAACAAGCTGCTCGTTATTGGACCTGACGAGGAAGCTGAGCAGTGGGCGAAAGCCGCGGCGGAAACATTGAGCATAGATTATGATGTATTGGAGAAGAGGAGGCTTGGACCAGAAAAAGTTGAAATCAAACCCAGAAGGCTTGACGTTAAGGGTAGGGACGTATTAATCGTGGACGACATCATTAGCACCGGCGGCACCATAGTCGAGACGGTTAAGGTTGTTAAAAGGGAAGGCGCCCGCAAAGTTATAGCCGCTTGTACTCATCCTGTTCTTGTTGAAGATGCATTAGAGAAAATCTATGAAGCTGGCGCCGATGCAGTGATCGGAACAGACACTATTCCCAGCCCAGTAAGCCATGTTAGCGTGGCTCCAATCATTGCAGAAGCCTTAACGAAGGAGAAAAAGCGATAATTACATGCATTTCAAGCGTTTAAGCGCTTAATCGCGGAGACAGCCCCCGCAAACTCCCTTTTTTCCGTTTAAGGCTATTCATCGCTTGTTATATTAGCGCGCCCCATGTTTTTGAAAAATACTTATTCGAAATCCGTACTGACGATTCATAAGGCATTTATGTATTTTGTAGCCGCCTTCACTGATGTCTGATAGCGAATAGGAGGTGATACAGAGGATGTGGCCAGCTTTCCTAATAGGTCTCTTGTCAGAATTCTTCAATGACTCTAGGGATCTCAGCAGGTTCATCCTGAAGGGTTTCGCTAGCGCTATCGTAGGGATAATGCTGAACTTAGTACTTTTGTTATTGCTTTCAGGATATGCTGCCCCTTTGATAGGCTTCGAAACACCTACACTTTACAATATTACAGCAGAATTCCTTCTAGTGTCAGTTGTAGCTGCCTTTATCGCGCTAACAATCGTTAAGGTAGCCCGGTACTTCTCCAACATGGGGACCAAAACATAGGACATTTAAAATCCCTCTTTTCAGAAGCACACCATAAACAGAATACGGCGCGGGTCGATTCGACCTCCGTAACGTAGTAGTATCTCCGGAAATTTCTTTTTTATGTTTCAAAGTTTGTGATCTTGTTGGGTCCTCATTTCCTTTTGCTAGCCTTATAGAATTTGTTAAATTGGGCCTATTCTTGAGTAGGCTTGAACCTTTCTTTCCAGAAATTGATTAATTCTTTGATGATGTCGTCTATTCGCATTACATAATTTCATTTCTCTCTTTCCACAAATTCCGCTAATCCTTTAAACACTTATGGATACAGTGTTTAAAGCTAGAAGCTGGGGTTTAAGGTTTGAAGGAAATGAAGGACATTATCATTGACACGGATATAGGCGACGATATTGATGATGCCTACGCTGTTGCCTTCGCGCTTGACTCGCCTGAGCTAAACCTGAAGGCTTTAACAACGGTTTTCGGCAACGTTGAAGTTAGGACCAAGCTGGCGCTGAAGCTTCTAAAAACGTTTGGCAGAGAAGACGTTCCGGTAGCTACAGGCATAGGAAAACCACTCCTAGAAAGAACATTTAGAGCACAAGCATCTGAGCATGTTCCTAACCGAGCAGTGGTACTAGTTAAAGGTGAAACGCTTCCTAAACCCTCGCCGAAGCATGCCGTAGACTTCATCGTCTCGACGGTTATGGATGCTCAGGACGAGGTCACCGTCATTTCTATGGGGGCGCTTACCAACATTGCAATGGCTATTATGAAGGAGCCGAGGCTTGCGGAGAGAGCTAAACTGATTGTGATGGGCGGAGTTATTTCAAAACCGCAGGCAGAGCATAATATTCGATGCGACCCTGAAGCGGCGAGAATCGTCTTTGAATCGGGCATAGGCATAACTATGGTGGGCTTGGACGTTACCATGAAGTGTGCCCTAAGTGAAAAAGATGTGACCAGCCTCAGAAAAAGGGGATTAGCGACCACCAACCTTTTGGCGGACATGACATCAGCCTTTATGGAGAGCACCTCGACACAGTGGGGAAGAAAGGTCTGTCCGATCCTTCATGACCCGTTGGCTGTTGGTGTTTCCTTCAGACCAGATTTGGTGAAGACGCAACCCAAGCTTGTGAAAATAGAGACTGAAGGCGAGTTCACGCGGGGTTTCACCATGGCCTCAGAAAGCGACAAGCCCAACGCTCAAGTTTGCGTGGACGTCGATTCCCAACGTTTCATCAAGATGTTTATGGACCGAATCCTAAGTGGTGGTCGCTAGCGTCTTTATCCTAAACCACAAGGCGTGGAAATTGCTCCGATTATACTTCGGGTTTTTCTGGTTCATGTATAATCATAAACGTAATGGAGGTTCCAGCAACGGCGAAGAACACGTACACCCAGAAAGGTAAAGCTGGATTAAGCGTGTAAAGATATCCTCCCAGAATGGAGCCGAATAAGCCGAAGAAAGCTCCTAGAACTCTGAAAAGCGAGGAGACCTTCCCCCTCATTTCCCTTGGCGTTAGGTCGACTTGAAGGGCGTTCCAAGCGGGTCCTGTCAGGGTCTGAATTGCAGTCCCTGAAACAAGAACCGCTAAGACGTGAATGTAGCTTCGAGAGTAGATGAAGCCTATGAAAAAGGGCACCTCCACTCCGCAACTGACCAAAATAGCCAGTCTCTTGCTGTATCGATCCGCAAGCCTTCCCCCCGGGAAACGGAGACAGAGGCCTATACCCAGCTGCATCATGGATATTAAACCCCACTCAACCGCTGTTAAGGACACCACGTCCATGGCGTAAAATATGAAGAAGGTGCCGACCAAATACCAAGCGAAGGAATATAAGGCGTTTAAGGCGCAGAAGCCCATGAGGGCTCGGGGCAACCACTTAAGGGTTCTGAAGATCTCGGCAAACGAACGGGCAGTCAAACCAAGGATGCTTTTCAAGCCTAGCGCCACGCTTTTCCTCTCCCCGCTGGGTTCTAAAGTTTCCTTCAACCACCTCGTATATAGCATAGCCTTTATTACGTCGGCAGCGGCGACCGAGAACAAGACAAATCTCATGGCTGGAGCATGATACGTTTCGAAGATCCAGCCTCCGATGTAAGGGGATGCCAAACCCGTAAGTCCTCCTATGGTGTTTAAAAGGGCGTAACCTAGCCCCCTTTTTCCAATGGGCATGCTGTCCATTAATATGACGCCCTCCGCCACGGTCCAGAAGGTAGCAAGGGATAACAGCACCGTAGCCGCGAAGTAAAATTGCCAGTTGGGAGCAAGCGCAATAATGAACCACACGAGGGCCGTCACGTAGTTGCCCACCACTATTATTTTCCTTCTTCCATAGGTGTCGCAAATGTATCCTCCAGGTATTCCAGCCATCGTCCCAAAGTCCAGATGTAATAACCCTCAAAGGGAGAGAAAACGGTCCAGAACGTGCTCCAGAGAGACATGCCGATGGTGAGGACTAACAAATTGCCGCGCATCAAAGCAGCGGCATCCCTGAAACTGTTTTTAACCTCTTTTATGGCCCTCTTTATTCCTAGCATGGTCCATAAAACCTACGAACAAAGCCTTACGCGTGATTGCGGGCGAAGTCACACAGCGGGTGCTACATCATTTGAAGGAAGCAGTATGCCTCAGTAGCCCAGCATTTTTCTCACCCAACAACAGCGCGCAATTAATCTTAACCTTCGCTTCTACCTCTTAAGCTTTTCCCGAAAGCTAATAGGCGAATGACTAAACATGGTGAAAATAGGCTAAATTTTGGAAGGGCAGAGGGCTCAATGAAGATAAAGTAGTGTTTAGGCTTTTTCTAAGGCTTTGTTGATTTCGTCTGCTTGGATGTGTTCTTGAACCCTGACTTCTACTTTTTCTATGCCGGAAACCTCGCTTGCCCTCTTTTTAATTTCTCTTCCTATGTAAAGGGCGAAAGGTGGGGGGCAAAAGGGCACGGTTAAATGGAAAAGAATCTTTGCTTTTTTTCCTTCGACTTTAACCTCATCTACCAAGTTTCTTTCCACTATGGAGAAGCCGAACTCAGGGTCCCTAACCTCCCTAAGCCTCTCGTAAATCTCCTTCTCCTTCGGCGACATCTTCTTTTCTGCCAAGGCTTTCATCTCCGCCTCTTGAGGCCTATGGGCAAAATGCGTATAAATCATTTTCCTTCTAAAATTGTGAAGGAGATGCTTAATGATCAAAGTTGGATGCTGCGGCTTTCCAGGTGGAATGAAAAAATACTTCGAAAAATTCATGCTAGTCGAAGTTCAAACAACATTCTATAAGCTTCCTAAGGTTGAAACTGCACAAAAGTGGAGAAACGACGCCAAAAAGGATTTTGAGTTCACGGTGAAGGCGTGGCAAGGCATTACGCATCCGCCGACAAGCCCCACATGGAAAAGAGCGGGAATCAAAGTCAGCCCAGAAAAAATGGATAAATACGGATTCTTAAAGCCAACAAACGAAGTTTTTGAAGCTTGGGAAAGAACAAAGGAAATCTGCGACGCCCTAAACGCTGATGTGTGCCTAATTCAGTGCCCAGCCAGCTTCAGCGCCCTTGAACAAAACATTCGCAACATGAAAGAATTTTTCTCAAAAATCGATAGAGGAAAATTAACCATTGCGTGGGAGCCTAGGGGAGAATCTTGGATCGACGAAAATGTCAGGAGCCTCTGTGAAGAGCTCGCCTTAACCCACTGCGTGGACCCCTTCGCTCAAGAACCCATCTTCTTTTCTAAGAAAACAGTCTACTTTAGGCTTCACGGAAAGCCTCCCGGCGCCAAAATGTATTACTACAAATACACTGATAAGGATTCAAAATGGCTCTCTGAAAAGCTCAGAAACCTAGAAGCCCAGGGCCTAAAGGTCTACTGCCTCTTTAACAACGTTTACATGGGTGAAGACGCCGAGAAGTTCGTTCAATTGATCGGAAAATGAATCTACATCACTCTTTGGCTTTGCTTAAAATGGATTGTATTTGCGCTGGTGCGAGGCGGTATCCGTGCAATCGGTTTCCCCGCACTCCCACATCCTTCATCACTGTTTCCTTAATTGGCAATGGAAAGTCAAACTTAACAACATCTTTAAAGTTTATGGCACGGTTCCAACCGTGTTTTTTGCACTCATTCCTTTCCTCCTCAGTTAATTCCTCTGTCTTTAAAACACTTTCAACGACGCCATATCCAAGGAAGGAGTCGCCTTTTTCAGCTTTACGAGCAAAGAAGATAGTTAAGTCGGGCTCCCACTTTCTTTTGACCCCTGCGTAATACCTTTTTAGATTAAAGACTTGTTTAACCCATTCTTCTTTTGTGATCCTTAAAATGTAACCATGAGAACTCGATTCAATTTCCTTCATCCAACATTCACCACGCTAACGCTTTACTTCAACTTTATTATTTAAAACTTAAGCATCTTAATTGAGGGAGATTAGACATTAATCATTCCTGAGAAGGCTGTAGCGGCGGCCGTGAGGGTTTCTTCAGCCTCTTTTTCAGAGGCGACTCCGAGTGCAACAATGTCTACGCATCCTTGCTGAGCCACATAATTAAGCGCATCCTTTGGAGGAAGATAGCCTGCAGCCAACACTTTCTTTCCGATGACGGGTTTGCGAAGCCTCCTAATTGCCTCTGCGATTTTCGTGGGGTCCGCATCCATGAACATACCCATCTGATTAAAGGGAAGCATAACAAGGTCGACATCCAACTTAGACTCTATAAGCCAGTTTAACGTGGAAGAAGGAAAATGCGTAGCAAGGCCAGCGAGACAATTCGCCGCATGCACTTCATTAAGCAAATTTGAGATTTCTCTCGTGTTCCTCCTATCCGTGATTTGCCCATGCAACAGCATGGCGACAGTTTTGAACCGCTTATAGTCCTTTATGTTGCCCAATGGATCGTCTGGTCCTATCGTGCCAACTATGGTTAACTTTTCCCCTAGCTCCCTTTCAACAGCCCTTAAAGCGCCAAAAATCCTTGGAAGGGGAAGGACCTGTACGCCCGTGATGCCCAAGTCGACTGCCTTACAAATTATTTTCACAATGTTTTCAGGATTTTCATAAAAATGCCTATAATAAAAAGCGGCTCTGCTCCCAAATTGACCAGCTCCAACGAAGGGCGACGTGCCAAGGAGGATTCGTGGAATCCTAGCCTTTCCTATCTGGATTTGAAGCTGCTTAATCAGGGATTTTGGAAGCAGTTTAGGTTTAGCAAGCAAAATTAACCCTCTATGTTAATCTAGCCTCAAGTTTTTCGAGTTCGCGCTTTATGACATGAAAATCCCTTTCAAGGGCATCCCTATATTTTGGGTTGTATAGAGCAGATGCCGGGTGAAAGGTGGGAATTACACAAACCTTCAGGCCAAGGTGGTCCCCATCGTAAACCCTTCCATGAACCCCAGTAATGCCTCTGATTTCAAAACCTAACTTTGAAATGATATAGGACATGGAGTGTCTGCCTAGGGTTACGATAATCTTAGGCTGGATTATCTTGATTTGCCTGTCCAGATATGAGGTGCAAGCCTGAATTTCGCTAGGTTGAGGATCACGATTTTCAGGCGGCCTAGACTTAAGGACATTTGTAATGTAGACATCCCTTCGAGCCAGCCCAATTTTCGCCAACAACTCATCGAGAAACTTCCCCGCCGCCCCCACAAAGGGGCGTCCCTTTACGTCTTCCCAGTAGCCCGGCGCCTCGCCAATGAACATGACAATGGCGTTGAGATTTCCTTCTCCTAGGACGGGATTTCGGCGTCCCTTCCATAACTCACATTTGCGGCAAGCTTTCACTTCGGCTTCGACCATGTCCATAAGGTCTTGCTTAGGCATGAGGTTTAACCATTCCATTACTTGATGCGCGGCTTGATGAACTTTTTAATGAGGTCTTTTCGTTGCTGACGAAGGTTTAGGTTTGTTTCTTTAGCGAACTTGACAGCTTTTTCTGTTCCTTCGCGGTTGGCATCCACCACATTGAAGGCTTCTACAGCGGTTTCGTAAACTCGCATTGGCGGTTTTTCCATGTCCATTAGTGAGCGAAATAGAGTTGTATAATTGAGCTTAACTCCTTCCTCAGCGGACACTAGCCAAGCGTAGTTTTCAAGCATGTCTATAAGTGTGCGTAGCACGTAGTGAGCCGCCTCATCGAACATTTCCGTATCCATAATAGCTTGGGATCGGGCGACCAGACCTTCTAGAAAGGCGGGCTTTCCATAATATCGTAGTCGGGTTTTGGTTTTGAAATGCAGAGAATTAAGCGTGGAGGCATGATCCTCCATAAAAGATGTGACTTCCCTCCAGATTTCTTTAAATAAACTGAGTTTCCTTTCAGCCTCAAGTCGGTTCATTGCTTGCAATCGGGTTAGGGTGAGGTAGCCAGCGAAAAATTCAGGCATTCCCGATCTTTTAGTGGCTTCTTTGAGGACTTGGATGAAGTGGCTGTTGGAGATGGGCATTAGGTTAATGTCTATTAGAATTTTTAGGATTGCCTCTACGCCCATGCTTGCAAACACGCGGGCGCTTTGAAAATCTCCTCTGGCAAAGGCTGACGTTGCCCTACTTAGGTAGAGGTCTGATTCTACGACGTATGTTTCGGTTCGAATGTCAAGGCGCTCAGAAGTCGCATAAGCTTTTGAAACCCAGTTCTTAGTGTTTGCTAAGGACCAGTCTCGATCATATAAGACGAGCATTTCGTAGATTTTCTGGTCCATTTCTGGGGGCATGGAACCCTTTATCCATTTTTTTGGAACGTAGTCTAGGTCAATGAGTAAGCCGTCAGATTCTAGGCGTTCGACGTACTCATAATTGAAAACCCGCCCATTCACGATCAGCAAGTCTATGTCGCTAGTTGGAACGGCGTCGCCCCGACTCCAACTTCCAAACAAAGCAATCCCTGAAACTGTTTCCTGTGCGCTCAATTTACGAACAAGCTTCTCTAACACGCCGCGAACCCTTTCAGACAACTGAACCAAACCTGTCCCTTCCACCCGCCGCGCAGACCAATACCAAAGTTTAACAAACCTGTATAAATATTGTAGGACGAACACACGGACTAAACTATGCATGCGCCAAGAAATTTTATGACGAAGGCGTGAAACGTGCATGTGGAGCGAGCATAAATACATTAAATCTAGATTTCAGAACCGTAAGATTTATATATTAAAACATTTGCATGTGCATAGCACAACGGCGGCCAGATGGACGATTCGGATTCTGACCTCTGATGAAGAATCAATTGTTGTGACGGTTTTCGCCACGCAGCTCCATCGAGGGGAAAACCGTGAAAAAGGTCGAGTTGCGGCAGAGGCCCATAGATAAGTGTCCCGAGTGCGGTGACACAAACCTTGTCCACGATTATGATACTGGCGAGACCGTTTGTGGAAGTTGCGGCCTCGTTATTCAGGAGCAGATGATGGATAAGGGTCCTGAGTGGAGAGCTTTCACTCGGGAAGAGAAGGAGTCCAGAAGCCGTGTTGGAATTCCAACTTCTTATTCTGTGCATGACAAGGGACTTTCGACTGCGATTGGGCGCGTGGACCGCGACGCCTTCGGACGTAAACTTCCTTTATCTACTCGACTTCAGATGTGGCGACTGCGAAAATGGCAGATACGGTCTAGGGTTCACTCCTCTGCGGATCGAAACCTCGCTCAAGCCATGGCGGAGCTCGACCGCCTCTCTGACAAATCCTATATTCCGGGACCCGTGAAAGAGAGAGCCGCCGTAATTTACCGAAAGGCTTTGGACAAGGGCTTAGTGCGCGGAAGGTCCATTGCAGCCATCGCCGCCGCCGCGTTGTATGCCGCTTGTCGAGTCACGGGAACCCCGAGAACCCTACGGGAAATAGCTGAATCCAGCCTAGTCGACAAAAAGGATGTTGCCAGATGCTACCGACTTCTGCTTCGTGAGCTTGACGTCCAAATGCCAATATCTGATCCTCTAACTTACATTTCAAAGATTGCTGAAAAAACCGCCATCAGTGGCCAGACTCAGGGACTCGCCGTCAAGATTATCCATGAAGCTAGGCGAAAACGCGTTTCCGCTGGCAAAGACCCCATGGGGCTCGCTGCCGCCGCTCTATACATTGCTTGTTTGCAAATTGGTGAGAAGAAAACACAGAAGGAGATCGCTGAAGCTGCGGGCGTAACTGAGGTCACGGTTAGAAATCGCTATAAAACCCTTAAAAGACAGTTGAAGCTCGAACTGCCCGACTAGCCTTACCGTTCATTGTCTTATTTTCAGGTGTAGGTTTCGGATCATCAACATTTTCCTTTGTTTTTCTTATTTATCGAGATGTCTCTAAATTCTAAACTGTGGTTTTTCAGATCAGTAAGTTTTCGGCATAGAGCATAAAAGTATGTTTGTGTGCGCTTCTATACGTGCCTTTATAAAGGAATTTTCCACGACCAAAAGTCGTGATCACGAATGTTGTTTGGTATGTTGAAAAAATTATAGGGGGGTCTATAAGAGAGCCTTTCCTAGGCTCCTTTAAAACTGCCAAAACTTCCTCAGCCTTTTCTGCTATGACCAAAAATAACTAGGTTTTCCGCTCAGGCTTCTCTTCTTCGTCTATTTCCATCACTATTGGACCCTTGTAGCCGCAACTTTCGCAGACATATTGCTCAGGAGTTAACCAGATGTCAAATTTGCTAGAAAGCCTAAGCCTTGGACTTCCACAAACAGGACAAAACTTCTTAGCTGTTTTCTCGTGCTTTAGTCCCCCGAATACTTCACGTAGCCCTTTGAGTACGCCCAAGCCCTTCCGCTCCGCTTTGGATGGATTATTGAACTTCTATGTTTTCTTCTGGAAACCCTAATTGAACAAGGTAGGATTGCACCTTATCTCTGTGGTCGCCCTGCAGCATAATTTGGCTGTTTTTGGCTGTTCCTCCGCAAGCACACATGGCTTTAAGTTTCTGTGCGAGGCGCCCGAGATCGTTGTCCTTGTCGTCTATGCCGTCGATGACAGTCATAGCTCTGCCCCATTTCCTAGTTTCTAAACGAACACGAATTCTTTGCTGTTCCCTGCTGATTTCGCCGCAGGCACATATGTCACGTGGAAGTCCACATACTGGACAAATTTCCGCCATTACGCGCTCTTAAGCTCCTTCTTTACCTACCCTAATGTAGATGAAGGGGAACTATTTAAGATTTTCAACAAAAAAGGAATTTGTTAAATAAATAATGTTTAAACTTTAAGATTACTCAATAATATTAATTGGAGGAAGATGTTCATAATGGCAATTAAGCCTAAAGTCTCTCAAATCCGCAAAAGAAATGGCAGAATCGTCAAATTCGAAGGAAAAAAAATCACTAACGCCATTCATAAGGCTATTTTAGCCGTGAAGCGAGGGGACGGAAAGTTAGCTCAGAGATTATCGGGGCAGGTGGTAGCCGTTATCGGAGAAAGGTTTGAGGGAAAAATTCCGACCGTGGAGAACGTACAAGACATAGTTGAAGAGGTCCTCATTAAGAACGGCTACTCAGACGTCGCCAAAGCATACATTTTGTATCGTCAAAAGCGCACCGAACTCAGAGAAACCAAGAAACTTATGGGTGTAACGGACGATTTGAAATTGTCCCTTAACGCTGTCAGAGTCCTAGAAAGAAGATATCTCCTAAAAGACGATCAGGGAAACGTAATTGAAACTCCTTCAGAAATGTTTCGCAGAGTAGCCAAGGCAATAGCTTCGGCGGACCGCTTATACCGAAAAGACGCTGACGTGAGGAAAGCTGAGGATGAGTTTTATCGTGTTATGGCGAACTTGGAGTTTCTTCCGAACTCTCCTACGCTGATGAATGCTGGAACCGAAATTGGGCAGCTTTCCGCATGTTTTGTTTTACCCGTTGAAGACTCAATCGACGCAATATTTGACGCCCTAAAGTCCATGGCTTTGATCCACAAGTCTGGCGGAGGCACGGGATTCTCTTTTTCTAGGCTGAGACCAGCAGGCGACATAGTTAAGTCCACGAAGGGTGTGGCAAGTGGACCTGTTTCCTTTATGCGAATTTTTGACGTTGCAACAGACGTGATTAAGCAGGGGGGCAAAAGAAGGGGCGCAAACATGGGCATTCTGCGAATTGATCATCCAGACATAATTGAGTTTATCACAGCCAAGGAGAAGGAAGGCGTTCTAGCCAACTTTAACGTTTCAGTGGGCGTCACAGACGAATTCATGAAAGCCCTAAAAAACAATGAAGAATATGATTTGATTAACCCTCGCACTGGAAAAGCTGAAAAAAGGCTTCGCGCTAGGGACGTCTTCGACCTAATAGTGACTATGGCTTGGCGGACAGGCGACCCTGGCATAATCTTTCTAGACGAGATAAATAGGCATAATCCGACGCCTAATGTTGGAAGAATAGAGAGCACAAACCCGTGTGGTGAGGTCCCCCTCCTGCCCTATGAATCATGTAATTTAGGCTCGATCAACCTTTCCAAAATGGTGAATAATGGAAAAATAGATTGGGAGAAGCTTAGAGAAACAGTTAGAACAGCCGTTCACTTTCTGGACAACGTTATCGACGTGAACAATTATCCTTTACCAGAAATAGAGAAGAACACGAAGGCTAACAGAAAAATCGGTCTCGGCGTCATGGGCTTCGCAGAGATGCTCATCGAACTGAACATTCCATACGATTCTGAGGAAGCCATTGCCACAACTGAGAAAGTAATGAAGTTCATTGCCGAAGAAGCGAGAAGGAAGTCTGTGGAACTGGCAAAGGAGAGGGGTTCATTTCCAAATTTTAAAGGCAGCATTTGGGAGAAGAAAGGCTATAAAATGATGCGGAACGCCACCTTAACCACCATCGCGCCCACCGGCTCAATCAGCATAATTGCCAATGCTAGTAGCGGCATTGAGCCCTTGTTCGCTGTTTCTTTTGTTCGTAATGTCATGGGAACCCAACTGTTTGAGGTGAACCACATATTTGAAAGAATGGCGAAGGAAAGAGGATTCTATAGCACGGAACTTTTGACGCTGATTGCGAAAAGCGGATCAGTGAAAGACGTAAAGGAAGTCCCCATTGATGTTCGAAGGCTTTTTGTAACGGCTTTAGACATAGCCCCTGAATGGCATGTCAAAATGCAGGCGGCTTTCCAAAAATATACGGATAACGCTGTGGCTAAGACCGAGAACCTTCCCTATGGGGCTACGCTGGAGGACGTTAGAAAAATCTTCATGCTTGCACATAGTCTGAAATGTAAGGGCATCACTGTTTACCGTTATGGAAGCAAAAGGGAACAGGTCTTATACGTTGGTCAAGCTCGAAGCACATTGGCTCCAAGCGAAAAGTATGTAACAGCGGACTCTGAATATGCGGGAGGCTGCCCCTCAGGAGTGTGCCCACTCTGAAAGTTCAAGGAAAGAGGAGGAGGGGTTTCGTTCATCTTTACACTGGAGAAGGTGAAGGAAAAACCTTAACCGCTTTTGGAAACGCCTTAAGGGCGATAGGGCACGGCTACAAGGTAATTATTATTCAGTTTATGAAGGGACGCAAAAACATTGGCGAGTATAAAATAAGGGAGAGGCTGGCTCCCGAATATGAGATTTATCAGTTCGGCCGAAAGGAGTTCATAGAATTAAAAAGCCCAGAGCCCATTGACATCGAACTAGCCCAGAAAGGACTTGCTTTTGCTAAAGAAGCGCTAAAGAGGAAGCCGAAACTCCTCATTTTAGACGAAATAAACTTGGCTGTTGCTGTTGGTCTCCTAAAATTGGAAGACGTTTTAAATCTCCTAGATGATGTCCCCTCCTCCACTGTGGCTATTTTAACAGGGCGTCGAGCCCCTAAGGAGCTAATAGAACGCGCCGACCTCATCAGTGAAATGCTTGAAATAAAACATCCTATGAAAATGGGTGTGCCTGCCCGCAGAGGCATCGAATACTAAATGGGCTAAGTTTAAGCGAGACTTTCAACTTCAACCTTTTTCAATTCATTAGTTAAGTCACTTATCATTTTCTTCAATCTTGGGCTTAACTCAACGGGATAACGAGGCGCTTTTTTAAGTCTCTTGTGTTTTTCAGGAAGCTTCGAAAGGTTTTCTAAAGTTCTTTCCCTAATTGCCTCAAGCGTGGGCATGTCATAGACTATCTTGCCTTTCTCCATCACCTTGACCAGCAGTGGTTCGCCTTCGATTTTTTCGTCGTCTAAGGCAATAATATCCTTAACGAAATTACCCATACTGTCTTTGACCCTAAACACTTGTTTCCTTCCAGGAAGAGTGATCTTCCCTTTGCTCAGCTTCATCGCGGGCACAAATTTGCCTGTTTTATCCATTTTTTCGCATAATTTGTAGATTATGTCAACGTAAGGCCTATCTTCGGAGGTGCTCATTCTAGTCCCGACACCGAAGGCGTCTATTTTTGCTCCTTTACTCAGTAACTCTTCAATTTTATACTCGTCTAAATCGCCACTCGCAAATATTTTGACGTAATTTAAACCTTTTTCATCCAATAACGCCCTGACCTTTTTACTTATCTCCACTAAGTCCCCACTATCAAGCCTTACACCGCTCAGCCTGAACCCTTTCTTTTCTAGTTCCTTCGCAACAATCGCCGCCTTTTCCGCACCTTTAATGTCATCAAACGTGTCAATTAAGAGCGTGGATGTTTTCGGAAAAGTCTTCGCAAATGCTCTGAAAGCTTCGATTTCCCTGTCAAAAAACATGACGAAGGAATGCGCCATCGTTCCAAATATGGGAACACCATATTTCATGCCTGCAAGCACGTTAGAAGTTCCACTGCATCCCGCTATATAGCTGCATCTTGCCGCTTTCAATCCTGCATCCGTGCCATGCGTCCTTCTTAAACCGAATTCAATTACGAGTCTGCATTGAGCAGCATTTACAACTCTAGATGCTTTAGTTGCAATCATAGTTTGGACATTAACATTGTTGAGAAGGAAAGATTCTACTAACTGAGCCTCAATTATCGGCGCAGTGATCCTAATTAAAGGTTCATTTGGAAAGACTATTGTCCCTTCGGGAACCGACCAAACCTCCCCGCCGAACTTGAAACCCTCCAGGTAATTGAGAAAGTCTTCTTTAAACCCCTGTCTTCTTAAGTAGTTAATCTGTTCCGGATGGAATCTCACATTTTTAAGAAAAAGTAATGCCTGCTCCAAACCAGCGAAGACAAAGTACGACCTGTTTGGCGGCAATTTTCTTATAAACAAATCAAAGGTAGCTAATTCATTTCGCTTGTTGTCAAAATAGCTAGCGCACATTGTCAACTCATATAAATCAGTTAGCATGCTCATGTTGTTCTCGTTTACGAAGCCGAGTTCATGTTTTGGCGTTTCCCTTTCCCTCTTCTTGCCATCTCTTTTTCATCAACTCGTTTACGGTCGTAATTTCGCATCCATACATAGTCTTCAAATACTTAATGCTTGAATTCTGGTCTTCCTCAGTCGGAGCCTCCACGCCATCCTCAGGAACAATTATCCTGTAACCACGAAAGAAAGCGTCAGCGGCAGTATGCTGAATACACACGTTAGTAACTAAGCCGACGAGCACAAGCGTATCGGCTTTCAGGTCCCGCAAGAGCTGATCCAAGCCTGTTTCAAAAAATGCGCTATACCTTCTTTTTTGAAAGACATAATCGCCCCTAGCAGGCTTCAATTCGTCGATAACCTCGGCGCCTTTCGTGCCAACCACGGCATGGGAAGGCCAAACATCAAACTCCTTGTCAACGCCAGGCAAGTGAGCATCATTCACATAAACGACAGGAATCTTCTTCATTCTAGCGAAATCAAGCAGACGCTGAACGTTAGGAATAATTCTAGGAGCATGTTCACATTTTAGAGTGCCAGTGACAAAGTCGTTTATCATGTCAATAACGACAACCGCCGTCTTCAATAAGCCAGCCTCCAAACAGCCGTTCAGTCATTTATAAAATTATCTTATTAATATATCCAATTCATAAGCACTTAGTGTCGCTTCCTTGAAGCCATTTATAATTCTCAAAATTTTTCTGCAAAGAGGAAAAAATAGAAAATTAAAGGATTAGGAATGAAAATCTCTTCCTAAAGGAAATATGCGGATATAAAGACCCATAGCATCTCCAATAAAATTCCAACTACTACTAGTACAATTACCGCTAAAATTCCGACAGCGATGGCTCCCAACCAGCCCGTTTCATAATAATGCCTAATCAGCAAAAGCCAAACAAGAAGGGAAAGGAGTATGCCAATCCAAAGAGGGAAGAACAGAGTACAAACGGCTTCAATAATCGTGCCCAGAAGAGAAATTACAAAGGCGTCGCTAAATAGCGCCCGCTTCCTGCCAACCACGAGAACGCCAGCAATGTAAAAAACAAAAGTCAAAACAAACAAGCCTACTACAAATTTGACAAGAGTAAAAAGCAGCCGAGACTCCTCAAACCATTTCTGCATAACCAAATTCGCAATGGACAGCCACATGTCAAGCCACCACATCGCCTTTTCTTTATCCAAGTTTCCCTATAAAAGCCTTAATGAAACTTTTAACAGTAATTTTTCCAATACCCCCTTCCCCTCGGTAGAGGGGTCTACACAACAGCACTCTCTAAAACTATGCGAAAAGCATACTAGCCCGCACACATAAAGTTACATTAACAAATCAACATAATTAATGCGACAATTAAAGTGGAGAATAATGCAATGAAAGCAACCATTATTGAAAGCGTAATGGGCGTCCTCGCCTTCGGAGAAAAAAACGAACTCATCGATGCAGTTCTGTTTCCCAAAAATCCCAAGGAAATAGCGGAAAAACTGGAAAAAATAGAAACGGGAAAGGTCATAGAAGAAATAGTCAACCTAACCAAAAAACTACAGGAAAAAGGCTACGACACCTTCATATTCGAACGCCAGGAAATAGCGAGAAACGCCCACGAAAAACTAAACATAAACGTAGACGTAGCCAAACCTTCAGAAGCAGGCGAAATACTCCGTGGAAACCTAGACAAATTCGCAACAGACATAGGCTTCGTGAAACAAGCTGGGGAAATTCGAGAATGGATTCATAAGGTTTCTATGGAACTCACAAAAATACGGGTAAGGAAGGCAGCTGAGAAACGAGACTTAACAGTGGCTCAAGCCATTCAAACAATTGACGACCTAGATAAAACATTAAACCTCTTCATAGCCAGAATCCGAGAATGGTACGGACTCCACTTCCCAGAACTAGACCGCCTAATAGAGAAACATGAAACATACTCCCGCATAGTCGCCAACCTAGGAAGAAAAGAAAACTTCACCCCTGAAAACCTAGAAAAGGAAGGATTGCCAAAAGCTAAAGCCGAAGAAATAGCTAAAGCAGCCAAAACGTCAATGGGAGCCGAACTAGAAGACGAAGACTTAAACCAGATTCGGAACATGTGCAAAAACACGCTGGAACTCCAAGACCTAAGACAATCACTAGAAAACTATGTGAACTCCGCAATGGACGAAATCGCGCCAAACACCTCCGCATTAGCTGGACCACTACTAGGAGCAAGACTCATAGCCATAGCAGGCGGACTAAAAAACTTGGCCAAAATGCCCGCAAGCACCATTCAAGTGCTAGGCGCCGAAAGAGCATTATTCAGAGCCCTAAAAAGTGGAGCACGCCCACCAAAACACGGAATAATTTTCCAACACCCATTCTTCCATGAGGCAAAACGCTGGCAAAGAGGAAAAATAGCGCGGGCGCTAGCTGGAAAATTGGCTATAGCCGCAAGAATAGACGCCTTCAGCGGTAAGTACATGGGCGACGAACTTAAAGGAGACGTCGAAAGAAGAATCAAGGAAATTCAGGAAAAATACGAAAAGCCTCCGCTGAGGATAGCTCCAACAAAAAAGCCGCTGAGGAGAAGGGAACGTGGCCGTAAAAGTTGAGCCGCACCAAACGTTTCCAGAAATCTACTGGGCCACCCTTGAAGATGGAACTCGAAAGCTGGCTACCAAAAGCCTT
>Ga0315314_1001704_pt1 | contig 19123 bp, 10 predicted proteins | sample TDP9_MG_FD_203631 | JGI IMG/M metagenome (GOLD analysis project Ga0315314, IMG submission 203631) | Freshwater sediment microbial communities from Lake Towuti, South Sulawesi, Indonesia - TDP9 | ecosystem: Environmental > Aquatic > Freshwater > Lake > Sediment | place: Indonesia: South Sulawesi... | reverse complement strand
GGTAATGCCAGTTCTTTACGTCAGGCTATTGCCGAAGTTTTCGACGAACTTAATAGTAATCCACAGAGCGATTTGACACTTCGCTTTCGTGACCCATTGTCTAAAAATTTACTCGAGGTAGCTTAGTCCTGGAGTGGTCAAGTCACTCCCGTTTCAACTATAGACACAGAGAAGCGATTAAATAATGGGGGGACTAGGAGTCAGAAATGGATTGGAATTCAAGCGGGTCACGTGGGGGTCGGCGTGCGGCACCGGTAATTGTCGCAGTCATTTTGTCGGCATTTTCTGTCGATAGTATTGCGGGAATGGCGGTCAGTCCATTAAAACAGTGGGTTGAAGTCAAGCCCGGCGAGGAAGCGTTCTTCTCGGTGACTGTAAAAAATACAAATAGAGGCCCGCAAACAGGCCCCTGCACCGTTTATGCGGACGTGGTTCATTTCATGGTCTCCGCGTACGGACGGCTTTCGTTCGGCGGAGAACTAAAACACGGTCGCTCGGCCGTTGACTGGATCAGTCTTGACGCCAACAGGTTTATCCTCGAGCCGGGAGAATCTAAAGAGCTAAGGGGAAAGGTATCAGCTCCTGCCAGTGCTGATGGGGATTACTGGGCCGCAATCATGTTCACATTGGGCGACACAGGGACTGAGAAAAAGAACGTGAACGTTATACTGAGGACAGCATCCGGCGTGTTTGTACGGGCAGCGAAAAGAAACTATATTGAACAGACAAGTATTACTGATGTGAATGTATCTTTGCCTCAACTTGCCCTCGAACAGGCCCTCATAGAAGAATTAACCAATGGTCAGGCTTCTGAACCGCCTCAGACGCAATACCTGTTAAAAATAAATGCCGAGTTAAAAAATGATGGATTGACAGCCGTAGAGCCGGAAGGAAAGGCTTTCCTCTATTCCGGAAACTCACGTCGCATTGGCTCTATCCCACTGTATGCAAGTCGAAGGCAGATCCTTCCTGGTCATACCCGCTGGTTTACCGGCGTGATGGCGCAGCCGTTGCCGCCCGGCCAATACAGAGCGCGAGTATTCTTTAACTCAGGTTCAAAATATGCACGTACAAGAACCAAGGACGTGGAGTTTTCGATAAGCCAGGAAATCGCTAGTCAATGGGCGGACAATTTCAAAGGGGACGACACGCAGATACTGAAGTTACAGCCCGGTGAGCTTGACCTGGCACTAACCCCCGGACGATTCACAACGGCGGAATTTCTCGTTGTGAATGCGAGTTTAAGTACTGTTTCAATTCGCTGCTCACTACAAAGCGACCAAATTCACGAAGGCTGGATGGAACTGAAGTCCTCGGAGTTCACGCTCGCGCCCAACACTCGGCGCAATGTGCTTTGCGTAGTGAGAATACCAGCAAATGCACAACCGCAGGATTATAACGCAACCATCCAGATAGAAGCTGAACGTTCGGGCCTGACCGAACAAGCCGTAAATAATGTTGTGGTACTCGAAATTCCGGTTCAAATATCAGTCGTTAAGAATATTGGGGGGCTATCGAGTGAGAGCGGTTAATGAATCTATTGATAGCCAGAAAAAAGCTTGATTTCTGGAAAATGATTGCGCTGGTGCCCCTTATGCTATCGCCTGCGTTGCCTCATCGTGCAACGTACGCAGATGTATCTGCTATCGCGATGACCGATGCCAACGAAGCGATAACGGTCAAGAATGTTTGGGTCGACGTGCCACTGATGCAGGTTTTCCGTGACATATCAATGGAGACCGGTGTCATTATCGCAACCTGCCCAGACATTCCTGACCTGCTCATTTCGCTCGACGCCGGTTCAGGCAAGCCGCTTCAAGAGTGTCTGCAGGAGCTTGTGGCTGGCCGAGGCCTTTTTATTCATCCGAGAAACAAGCGGTTCTACCTTATTAGCTGTGGAGACCCTAAGTGCCCCAGTTTCTTGGAAATCGCAATCCCCAAACGACTCTACCTGAGATACATAACCGCAAAACATTTCAGGTCTTGTCTTCCCCCGTCTGTCCAGCAATACGTATCCAGTGGGGAAAGACCAAATGAAGTGCTGATTTATGCAGTTCCTAAGATTACGGAACATATTATGGGAATAGTCGCCGAGCTGGACACTGCCAGCCAACAGGTGGTACTGGAGGTGCTTGTTGTGGAGCTTTGTGAAGAAGCCGGCGAGGAATTCGGGCTGGATTGGAAATCCGATAACCAACACGTCTCTGTCAGTATGACTCATGGTCTGGGAATTTTTGAGGGCATCGCAAAATACACAAGCGTACCCGCAAATGAATTCACAAGTCTGCTTTTTACCCTCAGGATACTGGTCAGCGAAGGAAAGGCCGGCATAAGGTCCCGGCCCAGAGTAGCCACCCTTAACGGGGAAAAAGCTTCCATAGATATGTCCCTCGATGAATACTACAGCATTGTTACAGACCTCGGCTCTTATGATGGTCTGCTGCGGACGGAACTTCAAGTAATCAAGTCCGGCGTGCAGTTGGAAATAACACCGCATATAGGTGACAATAACGAAATTACAGTTAACGTTATCACTGAAGTTAGTGATGTAGCTTCTCGTCGAAACCAAGCAGCTGGAAACCGGTCCGCGACAAGCCTGCCAGTAATTCGGCGGCGTAAGGCCGACACTTGCGTCCGGGTAAAAGAAGGTGATGCGATTGTCATAGGAGGTCTTATTGAAACTCAGGAGCAAAATAATGTAGAGAAAGTGCCGATTCTTAGCTTGATTCCGCTTGTGGGCGGTCTCTTCCATTCCATAAAGAGTGATACTATGGAAAAAGAGGTGATGATCTTTATCATACCACGGTTGATGAAGGAAGGAAAAGATGCCTTTTCCGACAGGCATAATCTGATAGATGCCCAAGAAGAACTTGATGGCTTGCGGGAAGCAGCGGCTTTGCCGGATACAGACGAGTTTTAGCGTTAATGGTTTTGTTGCAGGCCGGAGCAGATGCTTTTGCAAAGGTTCTGAGCCAGACAGGATGATAGGAAAATGTTAGTATTTGCGGCCTTAGTTTTTCTGTTCGGTCTTCATTTCTATGCTTCAGCGGCAGCCTCCAGGAAGATATTTCCCCGAAGATTAATATTATGTGTGATTGTGTTGTTGATGGTTTTCGTGAGGCCTCTTTCGGCTGCGGTGGAGTTCGTCGCGGCTGGGACTGTCGCATCCGACGCAGCAGCGATCACACCAGCGCTTCCTTCGGGCATCGCTACAGGCGACATTTTGTTGCTGTTCCTCGAGACCACTAATCAGGCCATCTCTATCGCCAACCAGAACGGCGGGACATGGACTGAGGTTACTGGTTCGCCGCAGGGAACGGGAACAGCCGGCACCGGCACCTACGCTACCAGACTTACGGTCTTCTGGTCGCGGTATAATGGAACTCAAGGCAATCCAACCACTTCTGACTCCGGTAACCATCAGCTCGGCCGGATGGTTGCTTTTCGCGGTGTTGTCACATCCGGCAATCCTTGGGATGTTACAGCAGGCGGCGTTGATACTGTGGTAGACACAAGCGGCTCCATTCCTGGAGCAACCACAACAGTTGCTAATACCCTTATTGTAGCGGCCATTGCTTCGGGTCTACCCGACGCAGATATCACGACAAACTACTCAGCATGGACAAACGGCAACCTGACAAATGTCACCGAGCTCACCGACGATACTACAACTGCAGGGAACGGCGGCGGGCTCAGAATAGCTACGGGTGAGAAGGCAACCGCTGGGGCTTACGGCAACACGACGGTTACAATCGGGACAGCAGCGAGGAATGGCATGATGAGCATCGCGCTCAAGCCTGAAGTTATGTATTGGGATAATTTCAGCACGATTGCGCTGGGAAACATTGGAAGCAGAACCCAAGTAAGCGAGGGAAGTTCTCAGATAACTCTCTATACAACCGGCAATGCAGAAATCTCCGCGGATAACACTGCTACAGCCAGACTTACCAAAGCCGGTGGTGCCAACTTATACACAGAGTATAAACTGCAATTTGACGGCGATGGAGTGAGCCAAACCGGCGGCTCAACGGTTGATTTTACCAGTTATGACTCATTTCTAAGTTCTCCTGCTGCAGTAACACATATAACAGGCGACGATGCTGTGCAAGTGACACTTTATGTTAGAGCAAGCAACTACGCAAATGAGGTTGCCGATGCCGGCACGTACAACGCGACTCAGACCTTGACAGTTCACTGGGTCGGGCCGTGAAGACATGCGAGATGTCGTAATAAGGGCGATGGTCGGCACGCTCTTGATGGAAGCTGAGAAATGGTTCCGACGGATCAGAGGTTGCAGCAAGATGCCATTGTTGATTGGGGCTTTAGCTAACGTGTAGAGTTGGCTCGTCGTTGGCCGGCTGCGGGCCGAATTCCAACGACAACCGGGATAACCTCCTGTTCCATTCTTTGACTTTCGAATTTGTTCATGATTTAGACCTTGCCCTTTTTGCGCAATAAAAAGCCCTGCGGATAACCGCAGGGCTTTTAATCCGCCTCAGGCGGATAAATATCAAGTAACAGTTAAGCCGGCAGCGAAAGGCCTGACAATTCACCGGCTGTTTTTATTGGGTTCCCGCTTTCGCGGGGATGACAGCCGGGTTCTAGTTTATCCCTAGAAAGGAGGTGATCCAGCCGCAGGTTCCCCTACGGCTACCTTGTTACGACTTAGTGCCAGTCGTCGGGCTTACCGTCGGCAGGCGCTTCCCAGCACTATTTTTACCAGCACAACCATCATCAAGAAAAAAGAGTTTCGCAGCTATAAAACCTTTATCTGAAAATGATGCGCCTCTGGGAAAAATAGTGCTGGGTTAGCAACCCGACTTCGGGTATTCCCGACTCCCATCACTTGACGGGCGGTGTGTACAAGGCTCAGGAACATATTCACCGCGTCATAGCTGATACGCGATTACTAGCGATTCCGACTTCATGCAGGCGAGTTGCCAGCCTGCAATCTGAACTGGGGCGACTTTTTTGCGATTTGCTCCACCTCGCGGTCTCGCGTCGCTTTGTGGTCGCCATTGTAGCACGTGTGAGGCCCTGGGTATAAAGGCCATGATGACTTGACGTCGTCCCCACCTTCCTCCGGTTTGACACCGGCAGTCCCATTAGAGTCCCCGGCTTTCCCGCTGGTAACTAATGGCAAGGGTTTCGCTCGTTAAAGGACTTAACCCGACATCTCACGACACGAGCTGACGACAGCCATGCAGCACCTGTGCAAGTTTCACCCCGAAGGGCAACCTATCCTGTTTCTAGGAAGGCATCCAAGCATGTCAAACCCAGGTAAGGTTCTGCGCGTTGCTTCGAATTGATCCACATGCTCCACCGCTTGTGTGAGCCCCCGTCAATTCCTTTGAGTTTTAGCCTTGCGACCGTACTCCCCAGGCGGCCTACTTAGCACTTTTGCTTCGGCTGTGCCAGTGTCAGAACTTTCACAACCTAGTAGGCATCGTTTACGGCGTGGACTACCGGGGTATCTAATCCCGTTCGCTACCCACGCTTTCGTGTCTCAGCGTCAGGACAAGCCCAGTGCACCGTTTTCACCGCTGGCGTTCCTCTTGATATCTACGCATTCCACCGCTCCACCAAGAGTTCCATGCACCCCTACTTGCCTCAAGAAAAGCAGTTCGTTACGCAATTCCCCGGTTGAGCCGGGGGATTTCACAAAACGCTTACTTTTCCGCCTACACACGCTTTAAGCCCAGTGATACCGAACAACGCTTGCCACCTTCGTCTTACCGCGGCTGCTGGCACGAAGTTAGCCGTGACTTCCTCTGGGTTAGATCAATGCACCGAAGCGCACTTTCTTACCCCTGACAGCGCTTTACGTCCCTAAGGAGTTCCTCGCGCACGCGGCGTCGCTGCGTCAGGCTTTCGCCCATTGCGCAATATTCGTTACTGCAGCCCTCCGTGGAGGTCCGGGCAGTGTCTCAGTCCCGATGTGGCGGAACGACCTCTCAGTCCCGCTACCCGTCGTAGCCTTGGTGAGCCATTACCCCACCAACAAGCTGATAGGAGGCAGGCCGCTCCTGTGCCGATAAATCTTTGAACACCTGCCCATCGACAGGTGATATTATTCGGTATTACCGCCCCTTTCGGAAATCCCGCACCTATTTTAGAATTCCAACCATCGACCTATTCCAAGATATGCTTCTGCAAAGAGACCTTAGAATTAAGTTCAACGGCGCAATCCTAAAATAGGTGCGGGACGACGCTATCCCGAAGCACAGGGTACGTTACCTACCCATTACGCACCCTTTCGCCACTAACTGTTCAATAAATTGAGCAGTCCGTTCGACTTGCATGTCTTAGCCACGCCGCCAGCGTTCGTTCTGAGCCAGGATCAAACCCTTCAATTTGTATCGTCGAATCCGCCTTCGCACAAGGCTACGGCGGATGTCGTCGAAGAAGGCTCAACACTTTGGCATACGCACCGAAAGTGCCGACTTGAAATAGTTCCCCGCTTCCGCGGAGAGAAGTTTAAGCTCATAGTGAGAAGGCGTATCCCATCACAAGAGCTGCACTTTCGCTGCTTACCCCGTTTAGAAATTGTATTTCTAACGGGGCTTATTTGGCTTAACTGTTAACTTGTCAAAGAACATTGTTATATCCGCAATAAAAACCAGTGACCAAGCATAGGTGTATAATCTCTGCCTGACTAATAATATATCTATTTTATCCAATATAATAATATCGTCAATAGGGATGAGTAAAAAAAATAAAATTTTTTGAAAAATTTCTCGCTTTATATATACGTATTTGGCGATTATAAAGTTCGGTTGAAAAAAATTCGTATCCCTATAATTTACCGCTATTTATAGCAGCTATGATTAGTTAATTAGTGAATTGGTTAATTAGTAAATTAGTAAATAGGTTAATTGGTGAATTAGGAAGTAGTGAGCTAAAGTGCCTACCTGCCGTGCCAGAGCCACGGCTCGACAGGAAGTGAACTAAATTAGGATAACAGAAAACGGAGGGCAGAAGACAGAGGATGAACAAGGAGAGAATATCGAATAACGAACAAAGAATGTCGAGGAAAAAAAGATGGAGGATGTTTTTTAACTGATTATTGATTGCTCGATGCTGGGTGCTCGTAAAATATAGTGAATTTAGAAATCGAGCATGGAACGTACAGCGTTTAATGTATCGTGGAAGAAATCAAAATCGTGGCGACCTATTTTACGAGCAGAATAATTTATATAGTCATTTTGATTAGTCAAAAGGACTATGAGCTTTGATGAAATACGATGGGATATAATTCATAGCTGGGTAGTGTTAAACACAGATTTTACCGATTAGATGGTTTTTTCTTTGGCCAAAGAGGCCACAGAGGGTAACCGCAGATACCCATCCATTCGACCCTTCGACTGCCTCTTAGACTTCGCTCAGGGCTACGGCTAATTCAGGGCAGGCTTTCTTTTGCTCAGGGCAGGCTCTCCACAGGCATAAGTTTCACTGATTATCGCAGGAATTTTTATTGACGGGAATTGTGGATTTTGATTCTTATTGTGTTATACTAATACTACAGCGCCACTTGATAACGAAAATCTTGTTTTTTGTCAAAATTCGAAGCACTCCACAGGACACCTTGCGGTGGAAATCCGAAATTCGAAACAATATGGATACATACGCTTCTAACAGGCGTATCGAATGTTCAAAATCCGAATTTTCAAAACAAAAACGGTTAGTGTTGCTGAGTAATGGTTTAGAATTTTGGTAATTTGGATTTTGAATTTGTTTCCACCGTTAGGTGTCCTCTGGAGTATTTCGAGATTCGGATTTCGAATTTAACATAATTAACACAACTTTTTATACAACAGGAAGTTATCAGTAACGAATAGATATAAGCAGCGCTGTAGTATTAGAAACTATCTCAAAACATAATTTGTCATTCTGAGTCCTTCACTTCGTTCAAGGATAAACTCCGCGAAGAATCTCTTATTTCTGCTGGCCAGACCCTTCGCTTCGCTCAGGGTGACGGTTTTGAGATAGTATCTTAGTATGAGCCTTATGCTTTTTTGCTTGTTTATAGGCTTTGGTTTATATACTGAGCAAGACAATAAAGGGTTGTTAAAGTCTTAATTCTTATGATGCATCTAAGGAAGAGACGCGTTCCTTTCTCAATATCGCATACTGAGTAGGCGGCTGATATTGCCGCCGAGAATCATTCGCTCTTTGTCCTTTGGTAATTTGAGCAGCCGGATTTTATAAAGCTCGACCCGTGAGTCCACCAGCGGGCCATCTGAGCCGAAGATAAGCTTTTCCGGAGGGAGCTCGCGGGCCGCCCGCTCAAGATACATAAAGAAGACTACGGAGGAGGTATCGAGGTAAAGGTTCGCAAGCTGCTTCGATGCCTCAATGGCACGAACATGCTCGGTCCAACTGCGTGAGGCGAAGCTTCCCAGATGGGCCAGAATAAAAGAGACCTCAGGATAAGACCGAACCACCTCAAGGCTGTCACTAACATTCGGCGGGTGGAAGAGGATGGGGATTTTCAGCTCGGCTGCTGTTTCGGCCATCTCCTTCGTTGGTATGCCGTGTAGTTTCAAACCTCTGAGGCCAAGCTCACGGACTTCGTGACGCAGCAGGTTTCGGATTTTGCCTGCTTCAGTTTCGGAGTCATGTTTGGCGAAACCAATGAACTTGTCGGGCCATCGCTGCACGTAAGAAGCAATCTCCTCATTAGCTTGCTGATAGGTTTCGTTGTTGATTGGGAATATGATTGTCTGAGTAATTCCCACCTCTTGGGCCCGGCTCAGGGTCCACTCAGGGTCGTTGTACGTAGTCCACGGGTCGCTCATCGGGTCATTTTTGGCGTAGTTAATACCCCTGCCGGCATGGCAGTGGGCGTCAATCACCTTCGATTGTTCCGAAGCCTGAGTCAGGGCTTTGTGGACAGGCCCGGTTAAGGACAGGGAACCACTTAGAAGAATGCCTTTGAAAAAGTCGCGTCGGTTCATAATATTCTCCTTTGCCTGGGAAAGTAATGGCTGCGTTGTATCTATCAATATAAATATCAGTATAGCCAATTATTGAGAGGTGAAAAGGAAAACCCGGCGGAAAAGAGGGGCGAATTTTGGTTGATTCTTTAGGACTGTTTTTTACCTCATGAGATAATTCAATGCTATTTTATGGGGTAAAGAATGTTAAGTTTTTGAATGGACTGCCGAGATTATCGGTGAGACGGAGGTAGAGGCCCCAGTTAAGCTCGGTATTGCAAACTTTAATGAGGATGGTGTTTTCGCCCTCTTTAAGCTGAACGGGCAGGATGTCACTATCAGGTGCGGCGGAACGCTCGATGTTTTTGGAAAGGAGCTTTTGGCCGTTAAACCAAAGGGTGGCGGTGTCGTTAGTGCCGAGGCGGAGCTGGGCGGGAACGGACTTGGGGCTGATAACCTTGCAATATGCGTAGGCGCAGACCCAGTCGGACGGCGAGAGGAATTTGAGAAAATCCAAATATCCATTATTATCAATCGAAGCAGTTTGCCAATTTACGCGGTCAACACTGCCGGGATAGGTGGCATTAAAGTCAAGCTCTTCTTCCGGCGGAAAAACCTGGTTGAAATTATCGAGGCCTTTGCGGCCAAATGGGCCGATGATTTTGAAGGTCTTTACGAAGTTTAACATTTGCAGGAAGTCATCGGATTTATATTGTCTGATTTTGCGGCTTATGTTCTTGAGTGGGCCGGAGGGTGTCCATTTCTCTTTTAAGACAGACTTGAAGTCATCCAATCGCTCGTCCACGGGGAGAGTTGAGTTGCCTATGTTACCGTATCTTGCCACATCAGCATCGCTGAAGTGCCACCAGGTTGCGCCGTGGCCGTAAATCCAGCAGTATTGTTTGCTGACCAGTATCATTCCGGCGTACTGGCTGCGAAAATCTTCCGGTGGGTAATTGCTGCTTTTGTCGGCGTAGGAGCCGACGATTTTGTCGCCGAATTTTTCTATGCGGCCACTATAGCCGAGCCTCTCTCCGTTTTCATCCCGGATTTCGCGGTAGTAACCGAGCGGCCAGCCGCCCAGAGAGATGGAGCATTTTTTTCGCCAGTAGCGGGCTGTTGGCTCGTCCAGATTGTTGAGGATGTCGGATTCCAAACTGTGGACGTAATGAATCAGGCCGAGGGTGCTGACCATTTGATAGGAGCGTTCGGTGAGCAGGTGGATTCCGCCGGGTGCGTCGGCTTCGGCCATGCCCTGGACCATACCGACGAAGAGGTCTGTGGCTAACGGGCCGTAAAAATAGATGCCCTCAGGAAGTGTTAAGAAGACAATGTCCGGATAACTTTGCAGCATCGCTTGGGCAAGGCCGCGTCCTCTTTTAACGGCGGCGGCGCGCAAATCATCTCTGGTATAATCTTTATAATCATATCCCTGCCAGTCCAGGTCGTACTGTTCGCTGACGTATTCGATGTCGAGGGCTATGCCGCGGCAGCCTGTCAATCGGGCGAATCGGGCGGCCTGGCGGAAATTCTCATCGAACTTTTGCCAGGCGGCATCGTCGGTCCAAAGCGGAATGTGGCTGTAAAATGCGACTTTAATAAAATTTTCTGTGATTCCTTGCTTATGGCATTGTTCGTTGCAGGCTTTGACTCGCTTAAAGGTCTGGTCGTTTTCGCCGCGGGTTGTGCTATCGCCGTCGGCGGCCCAGATATCGTCGGCCCAGTTTTCCATAATGCCCGCCAATAAAAATCCATCGAAGCCGGTCACCTTCCATTCAGTAGTCGTATCCTGCAAATACTCCGGTGTAATCGGGCTAAAGAGCAGCGTATGCGGTTTGGACATTTGCTTTTGTGCCGCGCAGCCGCAAATCAGTACGATGCAGATAAACGAGAAATATAATTTTCTCATAATTGTCCTCCAAATATGTCAATTTTTTCTTTCCCGTTCTTGCCTTTTTTTATTTGTGAGGTGCGTGCCTACTGTTACGGCAGCGGCCAGTTTTCCGAGGGGGTTCGCGCGGACTTCATTATATTTTCAATCTTTGCGACAATTTCCGGATGCTCGTCGGCCAGGTTGTGCTCCTCGCCGATGTCGGTCTTCAGGTCGTACAGCTCTATCCGGCTGTCGGGGTCTTTGGCTACGTTCAGGCGAACGCCCTTCCAGTCGCCCATGCGGACAGCCTGCTTTTTGCCCTGCTCGTGAAATTCCCAGTAAAGAAACTCATGCTTTTTCTGGCTCCTATCCTGCCCGAACAGCGTTGGAAGCATAGAGATTCCGTCAATACTTTCCGGACTTTTTACGCCCGCCAGCTCACAACAGGTGGGCAGGAAATCCCAGAACGCCGAGATGTGGTTATTGAGCGCGGCGGCTTTTATTTTGCCTGGCCAGCGTGCGATTGCAGGGACGCGAATACCACCCTCGTATAAGGCACGCTTGTAGCCTCGCAAGGGACCGGAGCTCTGAAAGAAGCTCGGGTCGCCGCCGCCTTCTTTATGCGGGCCGTTGTCGCTGGAAAAGAACACAAATGTATTTTCGTCCAGACCAAGCTCGCTGAGCTTAGCCATAAGCCTGCCGATGTCGCGGTCCATACGCGTTATCATTGCGGCGTGGCCTTTCTGAGCTTCGGGCCAATCCTTATCTGCATACGGTTCAAGCGAAGGTACTTCCATGCCTTCCTGGCCGGCCTCGTTGTTCGCATGCGGAATGGTAAAAGCCAGATACAGGAAGAAAGGTCTGTCTTTGTTCTTCTTAACGAAGTCCAAAGCCTCTTTGGCGAACAAATCGTGTGAATACTCAACGCGTTTGGTTGCGACCCCGCCTGGGGGATTGACGTCCCTGACCTCGTTTTTGAGCCAAATCATTTCTTCATTTCGCCAGAGGTATCTGGGGTAGTAGTTATGGGCGTGTCTCTGGTTGAGATACCCAAACCAGTAATCGAAGCCCTGCCTGTTGGGGATGCCTGTGCTGTCGGCCTCGCCAAGGCCCCACTTTCCGATGATACCGGTGTAGTATCCGGCTTCCTTGAGCAGCTCGGCAACGGTAACGTCCGAAGGCCTCAGCGGGACGAGGGCGTTGCCGCGGACAAGGCAGTGCCCTGTGTGCAGACCGGTCATCAATGCGCATCGCGACGGCGCACAAACCGTGCTGCCGGCATAGTGGTCGGTAAAGCGTATCCCCTCTGCTGCCATCCGGTCTATGTTCGGCGTTTGAATAGTCTTCTGTCCAAAACAGCCGACGTCTCCATAGCCCAAATCGTCGGCAAGGATAAAAATGATATTCGGCTGCTTTTCCCCTTTTCTGGTTTCCCGGCCTAAACCTGCGCAGCTCGGCAACAGCGAAGGCGCTCCCACTGAGGCGGCTGCGAAGCCCGTCATTTTAAGAAAACTCCGGCGAGTTAGCCGGATGCCTGTTTCCCGGCGTCGCTCCGGAAACTCTCTTCTGGTTAGGTTGCTCATAATCGCTCCCCTTGATTATTTATTATTGACTAATTTTTGTGCTCTGGGTGAAAAAGGCGTACGCCATTTATAAAAAAGCCGGCGGTTGGCCGTAAGGACAACAATAGTAAATAATAAATTGTAAATAGTAAATAACAAATATGTACCAATGTCTGGGTGAAGAGTGGTTGTCAGGGTATCAGATTATCAGGATACCAGGTTATCAGGAAAAATGCACAGAATAAATTTGTCTTTTCCCGATTCGATTCCTGTTATTCTGATACTCCGGTAATCTAACCCTCGGTTTCCTGATAATCTGATGACTTCGTCCGGGCTTATCTATTTTATCAAAAGGAATTTTTATTGTTATCAGCCGAAGAAAGCCGAAGATAAAGTTAGGCAGGCTAATCGGAACTGCCAGAAAAAACTGTGTTTTCTTTGAGCACAACAGAAATGATTACTGTATCCAGCGACAATTCGGTTGCCGACAGCATCGCAATGGTTGTTGTTGTTTTGATGGCCATCGGGACGGTTTTTGTCTTCTCGGCCAGCGCCAACATCAATCAGGAGTTTGATTTACAGAGATTCTACGACTACCCCGGTCTGCGCCAACTTTTGTTTTTCCCGCTGGCGTGTTTAATTATGTATATCATCTCGTTCTTCAGTTATCGCCGGCTCAGTCTGTCCGATGGCTGGTTGAAATCACCGACCAGCTATATGCTGGTCCTCAGTATAGTGCTGCTGGCAGTAGTTTTATCACAGCGATTTTATCCGGTACTGCCGCAATTAGTTCCGAAGATAAACCAGCACTACCGCTGGCTGAAAATCCCTCTTGGGCCTATATTGGTAAGTTTTCAGCCCTCTGAGTTGGCGAAATGGTCGATTGTCTTTTTTTTAGCCGCTATATGCGACAAGTTCGGCGATGAAATCAAGTTATACTGGAAAAGATTCGTTCCTATCTGCTGTGTTGTCGGCGTGGTAGTTTTACTTATCATCGTCGAAGATTTCGGCACGGCGGCGCTTATAGCGCTTCTGGCCTTTTTGATGTTGATAATCGGCGGCGTAAGTTTATGGCATATCTTACCTCCCCTGCCGTTTGCTGCTCTGGCCTTTTACATAGCGATAAAACAATCGCCCGGTCGAATGCAGCGGATTATCGCTTTTCTGAATCCTGATAAATGGGTGGATTCAATTAATTATCAGCCGCACCAGTCGCTGATTGCCCTTGGTTCCGGCGGGCTGTGGGGCAAAGGATTAGGCAAGGGAATCTGCAAATACGGACATCTGCCGGAAGATACGACCGATTTTATTTTTGCAATCATCGGTGAAGAGCTCGGCTTTATCGGAAACGCGGCGGTCATTATACTGTTCATCCTGTTTGTCTGGCTGGGGATTTTAGTGGTTGTGCGCTGTAAAGACCGCTTTGGCCAGCTTTTGGCCGGCGGGATTGTTCTGACAATCGCAACTCAGGCGGCACTTAATATCGGGGTGGTAACGGTTGTTCTGCCGACAAAAGGTCTGCCTTTGCCGTTCGTAAGTGCCGGCGGAACGAGCATGCTGCTTTCAGCCGGTGCGGTCGGCGTATTGCTGAATATAGACAGAAGACAGAGGACAGACGACAGAGGATAGACTCCGACTTCTGACCGCTTGCTCGTAGTGACTTTCGGTCGGTGGAAGGGCAAAGCCCAGTACCATTATGAGGACGATTATGGAAGAAAAGTCAAAGAACTGAACCTGTAACGGCCCCCCAGTTGGTACCTACTTAAACAAATCAAAGGAAAGATTAGATGATTGATTTTGCCTTGTGGAAAACATAATGGCATTTTGTAAAAGTTCTCTACAGGCTGGGTTGATTACTGATAATTTTTAGATTGCACTGCTCTGCGAAGTCGCTATACGGCAGGAGGTTCACTCTGCACTTATTGGGCTTTGGCCGGTGCCTAATCGGTTCGAGATTTGTAGTCGGATATATGTTTTTTGTAAGATGGTGGGAATAAATTTTTTTGACAACTTAATTTTATGGTGGTATATTCCAAACAGGTTTTTAATCCATAGGAACTTATAGATTTTCAGGCAGGGAGTAAAAAAATGAAGACGAGAATTTGGTTTAGTTTTGTTCTGGTGGTAATTGCGGTTTGTACGCCCGGCTGCAAGGAGAAAACGCCAGCGCAAAAAGAACCGGGAGCTAAGTCTGAAGTAAAGGAGGCGAGAGTAATGAGCGCTAATGAAGAATCTTTTGGCCAGACGTCCGACGGCAGGGGAGTTAATTTGTACACTTTGACCAATACTAACGGTCTTAAGGCCAGGATTACAAACTACGGTGCTATTCTTGTTTCGCTGGAGGTCCCTGACCGGAACGGACGCTTAGCTGATATAACGCTCGGCTTCGATACGCTTGAAGGATACCTCAAGGGACACCCCTATTTCGGGGCGACGGTCGGACGGTATGCCAATCGTATCGGCAAGGCCAAGTTCGTGCTTGACGGCGTCGAGTACAAGTTAGCTGCTAACAACGGTGAAAATCATCTGCACGGCGGCATTAAGGGATTCGACAAAGTAGTATGGAAGCCCGAGGACCTAAGGGCCGACGATAATGAAGCATTGGTCAAGATGAGCTATGTCAGTGAGGACGGCGAAGAAGGATACCCGGGCAATCTGGCATGCACCGTTACTTATACTCTGACAAAAGACGATGAGCTGAAGATGAGCTACGAGGCCGAGACGGACAAAACCACGGTGGTCAATCTGACGAATCACAGCTATTTCAATCTTGCCGGCGAGGGCACGGGTGACATTCTTAGGCATGAGCTTAGGCTCAACGCCGATAAATACACACCGGTTGATGAAGGCCTGATACCGACCGGTGAAATCAGAAGCGTTAAAAATTCGCCGATGGATTTTACTTTGCCGAAGTCCATTGGCTCTCGAATTAAGCAGGTTGGGAACGGCTACGACCACAATTATGTTCTTAACAGCGGCGGCGGGGCGCTGGCTTTGGCGGCAAGGGCATACGAGCCAACCAGCGGTCGCATAATGGAAATCCATACCACCGAGCCCGGCGTTCAGCTCTATACGGGAAACTTCCTGGATGGCTCCTTGATCGGTAAAGCCGGTAAGGCGTACAAAAAGCACTACGCGTTCTGCCTTGAAACGCAGCACTTCCCGGATTCGCCGAATAAACCTAATTTCCCGTCTGTGGTTCTCCAGCCGGGCCAGAAATATACGTCAGTAACCGTGCACAAATTCTACACAAGGTAAATGTGAAGTGACAGAGGACAGAAGACAGACTCTGACTTCTGACTGCGGCGTCTCAGGCCAGATAGATTCTGTCACCCGGTTTGATTTCAGGTATCCGGTTCAGCTTTTTTTTGATGTCATTTTTTTCAAGTGCAAAGGCGGGAGCGATTTCAAGGGTGCAATCAATTGAGCCATCGGTTTTTTTGGGGATGGTTGCGCCGGCTGATTCGAGCCAATCGGCGGCACGGGCAACCATCATCCGCCTTGTGGTTTCGACGCTGTCAACGCCGGTGGCATTTTTGGTCGGGGCAAACTCTTCACTTCGCACGGTCTGCAAAATTATAGACTTTGAGGCTAACGGCAGGGCGTCAAAAACAAAGCTCTCCAGCTTTATGCTGTTTGGCTCATCAGATTCCACGGGATTTCCCTGGCGGTCGATGTGCGGAACCTCTTTGATGGCTTTGTGCAGGGGCAAAGAAAAACCCTCAGCATTTAGTCTTTCTAAGAAGGCACAGTTGATGATGTGGATAGCGATACTGCCGAGTCCGAAGGTCAGAGAGCCATCCGGATTTCTTCTTTCGGCAAGCTCATCAGGAAAATCGCTGTATTCGATGACATTGACCCTGCCGTCAATCAGGCAGAAATTACCGACCTTTTCGTAAGGCCCGGTTTTAATAAGAGCCTTTGAGGACATTTCGGCCTTATCGAGTGCGTGCAGACCGATAAAGAGGGGGTCAAAAATATTTATCAGGGGATTATCAACCTGGAAGTAGCTGGCAAATTCTACGCCGCGTCTTTTCATATCTTCGAGTGATCCGCTTTTGTAAAGAGCCTTAAGGCTTCCCCCGTGGCCGTCAGCGGAGCAGCTCAGTCTGTCTTTGTCGGCTAGCAGTATCTCGCCGTCGGAATTGAAATCGGGCAATGTGCCCTGCTGAAATATAAAAACATTTTTATCATCCAGGCCGTAATAATCATTGGAGCGAAAGATTTTTATGGTCTCGGCGTGGTTCAAAGGGCTGGTCATAATGTACCAGGGGCAGAGGGTGTGGTATTTTTGTGAGGCTGCTGCGATAGACTCGGCAAAGATTTGAAACAGCGTTTTGTTTTTAACAGGGCTGATGGGAAAGTTTCCCTTTGGGCCGTCGAATCCGAGTCTGGTTCCCTGGCCGCCTGCGACGACGAAGGCTGCGACCCTACCCTGCCGTATCAGCTCTCTACCTCGTTCGACGGCTTTGGCATACTTACGCTGCTGCTGTTGGTCTGCCGGATGGGGGCTGTATGACGAAGCAGGAAGCAAATCAGTGCTTATCGCAACAGGTGCAGACTTTTTGATGCAATCAGTTACCCAATTATCTATTTTCGCAAAGTCCAACTGCTGGATTTGTGCAAGCAAATTCCGCCTTTGAGCTGCACTCAACTGGTCCCAAAATGCCAAAAGATGGCTCTGGTGGTGCTCTTTTAGGACTTTTTTTATTTCTTCGTAGGTTTTTTGAGTACCCATATCCACGATTCCAGGCTGAAAACAAGGATATTACGCAAATTTCAAAAATTTTCAAGAAACTTGGTGAAAATTGGCAAAATTTTATTTGACAGGAAAGTCAGCCAGTGTTAGGATTATAATTTAGGCAGGTAGGTTTGAAAAGTTATGTTATTATAATTTAAACCGTCATCATATTTTAGTCGAAAATTCATATCATAAGGCCCACTTGCCTGGAAAAGGCTTTTTACGGTTTGGCTTAAAACTTTGTATTAACAGCAACGCTGAAAGTATGTAAAGTTGAGCGAACAAACCTGTTGGTAAAACCGGTTTTGTAAGGTTGGAGTGACCGTTTTTAAGTGAAAATATTAATTTAAGGAGATTCGCAAAAAAAGAGTGTTTAGTGTCCGGCGTTTGTGCGACAGTAAGCATTTATATATCAAAATGTAAACCGAAGCGTGCTTAAAAACGGTCGAATTTGCGAATCTCGAAATTGAAAAAGGAGAACAAAAATGAGGAAAAAGAAGGGTTTTACATTAGTTGAGCTGTTGGTCGTGATTGCGATCATAGCGCTGCTGATGGGCATTCTGATGCCGGCGCTGGCCAGGGTAAGGCAGATTGCCTTCAGGATGGTCTGCGGGACGAACCTGTCCGGCATCGGCAAGGCAATGCTTATCTACAGCAATGATTACGACGATGAACTGCCGAGGTCTGGAGGCAGAAACAGCGTGTGGTCCGGTAGCATAGTTCAGTGGCTGGCCGATAACCGATTCGCTGCTTACGGTTTAGCCGCCGATGGCAGCGGCGGCCGGGGCACAATTACGTCCAGTTTCTATCTTCTGGTCAAGTATGCCGAGGTAACACCAAAGTCCTTTATCTGCAAAGGTGATTCCGGGACCACGGAATTTAAGCCCGCCGACGACGGAGCAGGCGACAGAGAGCTTATTGACCTGTGGGACTTCGGCCTGGAGCCCAAAAAGCATTGCAGCTACTCTTATCATATGCCTTTTGGGTTGTATGCTTTGACCACGTCGAGCGAACCTGGAATGGCGGTGGCTGCCGACCGGAATCCATTCATAGACTCTCCCGCTGCAGAAGCCAAGGCTATAACCGGGTTTAACCCTGACGGGGGTAAAGAAGCAGTCAACATTGGAAACGCCATTGCTCACCAGGAAGATGGACAAAACGTATTGTTTATGGACAGCCACGTTGGCTTTGAAAAACGCGCATTCTGTGCCATCAACGATGATAACATTTACACCTTCTGGGATGGTGGAGATATTCGACGGGGCGGCTTGCCAATGCCCGGAGCGAGTGAGCCCGGCGACAGACTGGATTCGTTCCTTGTACACGATGGCGAAGCAGCGGCAGCAGCTCCGCCCCCACCAAAGGGCAGGGGATGCTTCCTTGCTGATACGCCAGTATGGGTAAATGGGGCACTGGTGCAAATCTCGAAAGCTGTCGCAGGCCAGGCAGTCAACTGTCTTGCAACAACGAGCATAGAGAAGCTCGAAGAGCACGAGGGGACCTTCGAATGCCGTGACATAACGCTCGAAAACGGGAATAGCATCAGCGTCGTGGATGCACACTGCTTCATGCTCGATTCCGGACAATGGGTTGCTGCCCAGAATCTGGAAAGCGGTATGAACCTGAAATCGCTAAACGGCAAAGTTGCTATCAAGAGCGTTGTAACCAGGGCGATGCCTTTCGTCGGCAAGGTCTATAACCTGAAAGTCAACGGCTCAGACCAGTACATGGTAGGCAAAGATGGAGTAATCGTGCGCGATTTCTAATACGGCGTCTCAACACGGCTGTTCATAGAACAGTGTATGGGTTGATAGCCGGATAGCGTAAAGATTATTCCTGCTTTGGTTGTTTGCAGGCGGCCTTATGCACAAGTGCATAAGGCCGTTTTTTGTGTGCCGAGCATGTTCGGCAACTTGGAGGTGAAAGTCCTCTACACAACCTGATGGAGGTGAAGTGTTAGCGAAGCGCAAGAGCGTTGCCGTGAGGCAGGGTTCTAAGGAAGCGTGTAAGC
>Ga0315314_1001703_pt1 | contig 19132 bp, 29 predicted proteins | sample TDP9_MG_FD_203631 | JGI IMG/M metagenome (GOLD analysis project Ga0315314, IMG submission 203631) | Freshwater sediment microbial communities from Lake Towuti, South Sulawesi, Indonesia - TDP9 | ecosystem: Environmental > Aquatic > Freshwater > Lake > Sediment | place: Indonesia: South Sulawesi... | reverse complement strand
TTTCGCAAAACATGGATATTGCGAAGGCTCAACGCTCTCCGAAAACCTTCTTCATCACCGGCTTTCTATATCCGGTGTCTAGATGAGGGTAGATGCTTGTTGTAGCAGAGTCTGTATGGCCGAGTTGCTCTTGAGCTGCTGCTAAATCATGGGTTTTACTGACGATCTTAGTCGCATGAGTATGCCGTGCCTTATGTGGGCTCCAGCGGCCTCGCACATTCCAGTCTGGAAGGCCTGCTTCCCTCGCATATTTTCTCGCGGTCATTTGAATCAACCTGGGAGTTACATCGAAGATTTTTCCTGAACGTCGACCGGCAAGCCACTTTAAGATTTCCCGTAGAGCCTGCTTGCTGATTAGGACCACTCTTTCTTTACGGCCTTTACCGAAGACCCGGATCTCCCGTCTTTGGAAATCTATGTCCTCCACGTAGAGGCCGCGGTAATCTGTTCTCCTATCGCCCACGAGTTCCCCGATTCTTAAGCCGGTATCGAAGAGAGTCTTCCAAATGCAGTGATTACGGCGATGCTTCTCGCAGGCCTCGAGGAAGCGTCTTTCCTCGTCTTCCTTGAAGAAGTAGGGCAGTTTCTTCCAAGATGGAATTCTCGATTCGTAAGTCATGTTTCTGCTCTCACGACTCTCCCTCCACGGCTGGAGCCAAGGAGGTAATTGTATTGAGACCCTGTATTCTCAGTCAAATTTGGTCGCTTCTAGCAGCTTGAATTAAGATATAGGTCCTGGACATTTCCATGAGGGCCTCGACATTATCATCGAATCCTGTTTCCCTCAATGCCGTTAGGAGAAGCCTCTTCTGTTCCCCGGTCAAGATGAAGAGACCTGGGGCTTCAATCTCCTTCCATACGGATCGCCGGCCTAGGAAGTAGGCCGCGAGAAGAGATCGCTCCCACTTAGAAGGATATCCTACAGAGACGGACCAGAGACGGAGGATCCTTAGAGATCGTATTAGAATGTTTAGAGGAATGGGGTAACAGACCAGTCCTTGTTTCCAGAAATCGAAATAGGCTATGCCATAGCCGGCTGGAATCTCTTCTCCCTCCCCGACGATCCGTCTTATCGACACGACCTTAACCCACTTCAGCTTCTAGGATCTCGTCATGAGGAATCTGCGGTAAATCTTTCAAGTCCTCAACCCTATGATATTTGACTTGAGTGCGTTCGTTATTCCACTGGACAGCATACTTCGCTGGCTGCTTCTCCTGAACGCAGTGGTCGCAGAGAATGGCGGAAGCTCGGTTCATCGGATACTTCTCATGGACGAGTATGTTTCCCCAGCATGGGTACTGCCAAGTCGCAAGCTTGTCTAAGCATATGATGTTGATATGTTCGCTATCTTGGAGGGACCCGCTACAGCTGCAGCAATGTAGATTCTCTTTAATCCATTGATCCCAGTCCATTCAAAGCGTCTCCTCCGTTGCGAGTTTCTCGAGGAATGCTTTCTTAAGGCCGAGCTTCAAGGCTTTCACCGCTCGATCCTGCCAGATGTAAATGATGTTGTCCTGCTTCAGCTTTTGAATGGCATGTTGAAGCACAGCGCCCTCGTAGGTGAGCCGTAGATCCTCGATATAGTCGACGTAGATGAATGGTGATCCGGTGCGGTTGTAATGGGCTAGTAGGACTTCTACTACTTCTTTCTCGCAGTCGTTGAGGTTGAAGCGCTGCACCGCCTTCTCCAAGGTGAGTTGCCGCGTCCCAATGTTGTCAACTGTTGCCAAGTGTTGCGAACTGTTGCCAAGTGTGCCGTGCTTCGAGTTGCGAGTATAATTTTCTGTACGACGTGATTTTATAAGCGGAGGAGTCTCTAACCGTCTGGAGAGTATTTTATTCTTCTTCTTTCTTGAGGATAGTAAGGAGAGAATCCAAAGTCCTTCATCATTCAGGGTCCAATATGCTCCGTCTCCATCGATAAGACCGTACTTCTTGAGCCGAGAAAGATAGACTGAAAGATACCTAAGCGGTTTATCTGTTATCTCACTTAATTCGAAAATGGATATTACGTCTTTCGACAGTAGGTCGAGAAGATCAACACCGAAGCCTCTAAGTCTCGTGACTTTAACGTTCGCCGTAGTAGTAGTAGATACAGTGGAGGAAATACCGGTGTTTCGACTGAGATCTCGCATCATCTCCATCTCCAAGGAATGGGAAGCTTCTTCACCCGAAGCATCATTTTGACGTCGTCTTTCCGGCATTTCCTGCAGAAGAGAAGGTGAAGATCCTCTCGAGGTTGACCGCATCTAGCGCATAGTTTCAGATCACGGCCTTCACTCTTGTTCTCATTGTTGGAGTTTCTCTGGAAGTCCTTGGATTGATTCCCATATAGAATCTTCACTGCAACAGGTTTAGTCATGCCTTCCTCATCTCTCGCAGCCGTTTCTTCTCGGCAATCAATCTGTCTAAGTCCACGTGAGGTCGATGTTGACTCGTAACATGGCCGCCTAAACTTTGAGGCTTGGCGTAGCTTGCATCGCATTCCTTGCATTTGTAACGTTTCCCGCTTGTCTTCGATGTCCTCATGGTTTCTTCACCTTCTTGGTTAGGCAGCGAGAGGGATGACGTGTCTCTCTGTGAGGACAAGCTGTCCGCTGATGACCGACGCAATAGTTACGTCCACACGACCGCACGTTACATAGAAATGACTCAAGACTTCTTCACTCTCTCCTTGAATTCCTTGGTCGCCCGGTACATCCATTGATTCGCTTTCGACTCTCGTTCTAGGATGCCTTTCGCGCAGAGCTCTTCGAGGGCCTTCTGCACCGCCTCCCTAGTGCCTCCGCTGGTTCTAGATGCGCTGTAGACTCTTTCAAGCTCAGACATAATCGAGCCGAAGCCCTGCTCCTCATCGAAGAATCCGGCTAAACCTCTGGCAAGAATCTTTCCGATCCAAGTGCTTTCATCAGCCTCGAGAATCTCCCTGTTGACTGATACATTGACTTCCGTTAGAGTTTTCCTAAAGTCCACGGCGACGAGTTTATCGCCTTGAGCCTCAATGATCCCTTTGATCCCCGATGAAGACAGCTTCCTATCAAGTTCCTCCGCGACAATTTCTCGAACCCTACTCTCAGTCGGAGCCAAGGCGAATTCCTTGATTTCTATCTCTCCGGGCTTTCCCGGCTCTTTGGCTAACCGAGCTTTAAGTTTGATATTTTCATCTTGGAGACTCTGCATTTTCACTGCAGCTTCATGTAGGGCTTTATCCGCAGTTAGAAACTTCTGATGTTCAACATTCCGCTCCTTCCTCTCCTCATTGAAGAGGAATGTCGCTTCTTGATGAGCCCGCTTTAATTTATCCATCTCTTTCATAAGATCTGCAATCTGGAGATCCTTCTGAGAGATCTTCGTCCGCAAGCCCTCGATCTCTCTAGCTTCTGCTGCCAACTCCTCTGTCACCGGGAAGAGTTTAGCTAGTCGGCTGATGTAGCGGCCTTGGACCCTCTCAACTAGTCCGGGAATAGCCTTGTTCGCGGCGCTGACAACTACGCTGACGCTCTTCGGCTTAATGCCTAGGAACAATCCAATCTGCTCGGATGCTTGAGGTCCCTTCCTTTCAAGCAGCTCGACTAGACTTCGTTCTTGCGGCGAAAGCTTCTCCTCGAGACGCCCCTTCACCAATGGATGCGTTAGCAGATCTTCAACAGGTCCCGCTTTCAGGGCTACTGCTTTTTGAAGTTCATCAATCTTCCGTTTGAGATCCGCGTTCTCAACCTCATACTTGGCCTCGACCTTCCGTTTGATGGCGTCTCTTTCCTTCTCAACTCGCTGAAGACGACCTTGCCAAGCGCTCTCAAACTTCTCTTTGATTCGACTTTCAATCTCAGCGACTCTGGGAACTGCTGGAATAAGTTTCTCCTGAATAACTTTGGGAAGAGCCTCGCTCAACTTAGCGAGAGTTTCCCGGAGTTCAGCTGGAGCAGGAGGAACAACCTCCGGCGTGGCTCCCAGGTGCTTCGTCTCCACGGGGCCTACTTTCACGAAACCTTCTTTCGCTATGAAGTCGCCAGAGACGTAGAACTCGCCTTTCTCAACCTTGCTCAGTTTATCGCTGATCTTATCTGAGAGTCGGAGATATCTTTTGATTACGGCGATATCGTCGGGCCACTCCATACGCCCGACAAGCTTGTTGCTGCATTGACTAATGACGTACTTCGAGACGAAGGCTGGCCGCTGCGTAAGCACTAGGACGCCCATGCCTCTCTTACCTCCCTTCTTCGTCAACTTGATGACTGACTGAAGGCTGGCTGACTTGAAGGTTCCCCGCTCTGGAGCGAATTCATCGCATTCCTCCAGGATCCAAAGATAGGGTTTCCGCATCCCAGTTTCAAGAGCTATGAAGCGATCGATGAATCGGCTGACAAACTCCTGTCCAACCAGGAGTCCGAGTTGAGGATCGCTGAGATCCACAATCGCGCTGAGCTCATGCTCAAGAATCTGATCCGCAAGATACTCCGCGGCCTCAGGAACTAAGGGTACGTCCTTGCCGATGATAAGTAGCGGATACTTATCTCGGAGGGTCGAGTATTCGCCTTCAGGATCTAGGATGATGATACCGGTTCTGCCGAAGACCTGTTCGACAATTCGCCGAGCCGTCCAAGACTTTCCATAGCGAGTAACGGAGCTTACGAAGGTCCTGCCGGTGATAAGCTCCTGCAGATCCAGCTTCACATTTTCGCCTAGGAGAATCGTGTCTTTCATCCTAAGCACCCGCTCCTATCGATTGAAGCAGCTTCTTAACCTTAGCTTTCTCCCGATCAACAGTCTTCTGCTCAGTGGTGAAATTATCGATATGAATACAGGATTTCTCTCCCGATTCATAGGTATGAGATTCTATGCTGAAATCGATCGAGCCTGCGCTCCATCTTTGGCCGCTCCAAATAGAGATCTCAGTAGCCTTGTTTCCGACTGTTAACCGCAAGCCCTCGAAGGCGATACTATCGATCGCATGAGTTCTTCTAAGGACCTCTACCAGCTTCTTATCGAATCTGCCTCCTAGAATGATCGTTGCCTTCTGTCCTACCGCTCTATCCAAGGCGTAGTCGGTCAGCTTTTCATTGAGGCTCTTGAGATCTAATGGCCAGCGAAGAACCCGGTTCACTCGATCTTGTTCCTGTCTCTGGATTCCCATTCCCTCTCGCTTCTCAAGACCTTCCATAGGATGCCAGTTGTGATATCGATTGCATTGGAAGAGCGGTCTATCCTCAAACTTCGATCTCCATTGATGAGAATAGAGGGTTACTGGAGGTTCACCGCATGTTGGACATTTCTTGAATTTAGCTGTCTTAAGACGTTTCTCGAGCTCAGCTCTCTCCTTCTCTTGAACTATGATGTTTGAAACTCTAAAGCTCAGATCTGATACGGGATAGGCTTGCTTGGCAATCTGATCCGCCAACTCAATCTGTCTCCCAGGATACTCCACTAATCTGAGCAGCCCATGTTCCGCATGTCCAGGACTGACCCTCCCCTGATGAATTAGATCTTGAACCTTCGGTTCCAATTTTAGAAGCCGCAGCCGATTGGAGACGTAGGGAACAGATTTAGTAGGCTTTAGGGCGGAGGCGATCTCATTTTCAGTGAGGCCTATGCTCTTCGCTATCTGAAACTGTCTCGCTTCTTCAATCGGGGATAGATCCTTCCTGCTGAAGTTTTCGCTGATTATCATGAGCATAGCGGTCTGATCGTCGATGTCGATTAGATTTATGGGAATCTCCTGCCAACCTAACTGCTTTACTGCATGGTAGCGGCGCCATCCTGATAGAAGCTCAAGTTTCTCCGAATCGCCTTTCAACGGCCGGCATTGAACCGGATTGATAACTCGACCTATAGTACGAATGTTCTCCGCGAGTTCGCTAATCTTAGCAGCTGAGGGATCCCTGACATGGAAAAGCGGGTGAGGAACTATCTTCTCTAGGCTAACATAGGCCCGAGTGCCCTCCATATGGACCTGAGCTTTTGACATCAAAACCTGCAGATTCTCAGTCATAGCCTTCTCGCCTCCTTGATCAAATCCTTGAGTACGTTTACTTTCGTGCAGATATGGCAGAACATATGTGAGCCGTTATGCATTTCATTGGGAACCATGTTTGCATAACGTCGCTTCTTCCGCTCCAGCCATTCAAGCAGCTTCTGCTTGGATACGGCATCCTGCTTACCCTTCACAATCTTCTCAGTCAATCTACTTCAACCTCCAAGAGCCGCGGGCTCTCACAATTCTGCCAGCCTTCTCCAGCTTTCCGAGAACATCAAGAAATTCAGGATAGAGAAACAACTGTCCGTAAGCAATGCGCTTGGAGATGGTCTCTATTCTGTGCGGCTTGCCGTCTTTGAGAGCTTTCAGAATGTTCGTTGCGAGCCATTTCTCTATGAGAGGTTCCATAACTAAGTTGAGTCGCGTCTTGAGTTCGTGCAACTCATTTCTAAGGAGTTGAACGTCTTGCATGGTTGCAGCGTTATAGAGCTTGTCGAGGCCGGCGCGAGTGAGCTTATACAGTTTGACCAGTTCACCCTCAACAGTTGAACTCTCCCAGACAGCGAGCCACTTCATCGTGTCCTTCGGCTCCTGCAAATTCAGAGTCCTCTCAGTCATGTGGCAACCCTCGCTTGGCGACTTCAAGAAAATGTTTCCTAGTCTCCGGGGAAACTTGCACATGGCTTAGCCAGACTGCGATCGCGACTCTTCTCTCAGCCTTGCTGATCGTACATAGACAGTTGAAGCAGTGCGGGCATCTAGCCCACCGGCATCGCTTGCAGAAATCCGTGGGTTTGAAGTCATGGAGGCAGCTGAAGCAGATCCAGAATTCGTCAACAGGAAGTATATCATGGATCTTCTCGAAGATCCCTCTCCTTATCGGGTAGAGCTCCCCAGTAGGTTCTCGGATAACATAGTGCAGATTCGCTTCAGCGGTTAAGTCTCCTTCTAGCGTATGGATGATCTCTGTGTTGCTGTGGACCTCTCGGAATTCTATGACGATAGGTTTCTTCCGAGCTTTTCTCCACTCATTCTGCTCGCTCATTCTTTCACCGGCTTGGATTTGACTAGGGCGAATGAAGCTAGGCCTCGGCATATGCGGTACTGAAGGATCGCATTACGGAGGCTTCCTAGAAGTTTCTCAAACCTGTTCGGGTTATCCTCTGTCAGCAGACTCTTCTCAATCTCTCTTATCTGTACCTTCCATATTCTGGCGAGAGTAAGGAAACTTAGGCCTTGAGATCGAAAGGCATTCTTCAATCCAAGGGATTCATTGTCAGGGCTGTTGCCGCAAGGATCATCACAGGCGCAGCTCATGATTTCACCTCAGTGATCTTGAAAACGTATAGTGCTCCGCATCTCCAGCAGGAGTCGCGGTAGACCTCTCCTAGGAACGCAGGCTTATCCGAAACACATAGGACTCTACATTTCGGGCAGGTCCACTCAATTCTAATCGCATGATTCAATCTTCCTTCTCCTCCAATACTCGTGAACGGATAAACTTGGAGACATCCAGCTTCGCGTGTTCAGCTCTCGATCGGAGCAGACGCTTCTTCTCAGCTGGAACTCGGAAGCCAACCCAGGAATCCATCTTCGAACTCTCAGCCAACTTCTCAGCTCGCTGCTCAAGCTTAACGCGAAACCTCTGCTGCTGAACGAACTTTGGCGGCGGACGCCAGATCCTCTCACGCATACTCTCCGGCAGCCTTTCATAGAGGATAAGCCCTAGATCGACGAGAGAGACTATCACCTTGTTCTCACTAGCCTCTACGGATTCAGCGATATCCTTAACCGCTTCATCGGTCCTACCCGGCAAATCTACTCCTCTCTTCCTGCCCATGACTGGTGCACTTTCTCATGTGAGAGCCACATCTTTTGTTGAAAGATGGCTGGTACGGTGAGGTGGAGTCGCACCACCCCTTTCCGCCTGGCTGGCAGATGTGCCGCTGTTCAACACTTCCACCGTGTTCATGACTTGGTTAGTGTAGGGGTCGAGAGTTTCTTGAGCCCAGAGATCTTCAGCGCGGATCGGTTTCTTCCGGTAGAAGGCTGCTCCCTTAGACCTGAAGGATCTCTCGACCTCGAGAAACTGCTTGAAGAAGTCAGGCCATCTTCCTCTAATCAACTGCAGTTTCCTGATGCTGGTATAGACTCCGCAGATGCATTCTCCACTCGTATCGATTAAGGGATAGACGGGATTGATCTTCAGGCCGTGGGCGGAGATGTAGCGGTTGACGTCTTCATCTGTCCAGTCGATTATCGGAGCATACTTGAAGGTTCGAGTCTTCCCCGTGGTTAGAAACCATTGGACCATTCTTGATCTACGGATGCTCTCGAATCTTCTTAGACCTGTGACTTCACATCTTTGAGGTCTAAGCTTCCTCGTAAACTCGATCATCGGCTTTAGTTTGAGGTGGTAGCAGCACCAGCGGTGGCGCATGCGCGGCATACCCCATCTGCTCGCCAGCTGGAGGAAACTGGTTTCAGGTTTCAGGATGATGAGCGGCCAATGCTGTGCTAGCGCAGTTTCCTCGACATATTCCCGTACACCTGGAAGAGCGATCGTTGTGTCAACCCAGATGACGTAGCGGTCTAAATCTTCAAAGTCTCGGACAGCATCAAGCATGAAGTGAGTTGCAGCTAGACTATCCTTGCCTCCGCTGAAACAGCAAACCAAGCTATGAATGCCGAAACCCTTCACGAAAGAGGCAGGATCATACTCCATGCTAGTACAACTCCTTAGGAATGCAAGCGCCTCTTACTCATAGTCCAGTAACAGAGAAGGATCGTTGCGACAAGCTCAGGATACTGCAGGATCTCTTCATCAGTGAAGTCGATGACTCGGAATCCCTGCTCCTCGAGTTTCCGGCGTTTCCAAGCGTCCTTCTCAATTTGAGTTTGAGTTCTATGATGAGGCCCTTTAACTGCGACCGCGAAATCTCCGAAACATGTGTAATCTTCTTCGATTTGGCTGTGGAATGGGAATCTGATGACTGATTGAAGAGCCTCTAGGATACGCCTCATTCGACGTTCAGGCTTCGTATCCTCAAGCTTAATCTTGCTGAGTGGAATATGAGTCAAGGATAGAACACCTGCACCTGGTCTCGTCTTTTCGGAAGCCATTGAAGATTCGTGGATCCGCAGAGAGCACAAGACTTTATGATTTCAACGCCGGAAGGATCGTAACATACTCTGGCGATCTTACTGTTCGTCAGATAGTTGAGGCAGCCTTGACATACTGCAACTGCGGCACCGAATCTTTCGCTGTCACGTAGACAACGCCAATGGAACAACTCTCCGTCGAATAGGGCCCAGTTCTTCTGAATCAGCTTCGAACAGCCTGTGCAGTACACTGAACCCAGTGGGATTGGCTGGTCGCTGAATCGCTGGAAACTCACGCAACCCTCACCGGCTTAAAGCTATGCCGCTTCACGGAATGATGGACGATGAGAAAGTGCTGGTGGCAGACAGGACACTCGTACTTGTCGCCGGTCAACTGAGGCTCTGGACCCGTTTTCTCAGCGATTCTTCTGGCTGAAAGCGGCTTTTCATGGGGGCCCTCTAGAGGGGTTTCAGCTACTTTCCGCAGAACTGACGGGCGCTCTTCCTCAGGGACCTTGCGGAGCTCTCTAAGCGCCTTCTCTGGAAGCTCCTCAATTTTATGTCCCGGGACATATTTTCCAGAGGCCTTAAGCTTCTCCGCATCCTCGTAAGCGGCGATGTGCCGGGATATCCACGGCTGATCTTTGCCGAGGCTTTTCGCTAGGGCTTCTTGATTCGGGAAGTCTTTTGAGAATTTCTCCAGTAGGATTTTCAGTATTCGGCCTTTATCATAGTCACTTGTGTCTTTGCGGTGGATGTTCTCGATTAGACTGAGCAGATAGGCCTCTTCGAGATTGTACGGCCGGATGATGGCTGGAACATGGGTTCGCCCAGCTTTCTGCGCGGCTTTAACCCGTCTATTCCCAGCGACAACTAGGTAGACGTTTGTGGTTCCGGGTGCAGGCATAGCGATGACCGGATGGATGATCCCATGCACCCGCGCAGATTCAGCCAACTCTTCAATCTCAGGATCCTCACCTAGACGCTCCAAGCCAGCTAATGTGCCGCTGAGCTGTTGGATTGGAAGCAGGGTGAGCTGTGCCGCCGCCTCAGGAAGCTCTGGTGAAGATGCCAGCCGAGATACTTCGGAGGAAATCGACAGTTCCCGAGGCGGTTTCGGCATAGGCTCCTCAACCCCGATGAACTTGTAGCCCAATACGGAACGTTTGACTGTGAAGCGGATATGAGCACCCTGTGCAAGCGGCAGATTCTCCGGGACCTCGTAGATCGGCGTCTGAGTTCTCTTAGTCAGGTAGACGATCTGCTTTCCATCTCGATGTTGAATCCTCAGAATCATATCATCAATAACTTCAAGGCTCATCCAACTATCACCAGCTTCTCCAAAGCTTGATGAGACGATTCGTATCCCTTCACCTTCTAAGCGTAGACTGAAGGTCTGGAGGGCTCAAACCTTCTTGCCCACTTCGATGCGATTGATGAATTCACGGTCTCGACCTTGCGTAATCTTATAGCGGTAATTTCCGATCGTTATTGGGCTGCCTTGCTTCGCCAGCTCTTCGCTCAACGCCTTGGCGCCGGGCGTGTCTCGAATGATCCATGAGCCGCCACCTGACTGGAACGGTCTCCAAGGTAGATGATCGAGATAGATTGGATCAAGCTCCGGCGTAGGCTCGGATGCAGCGGTTTGATATCCCGGTGGAAGGGATGGCGGTGAACTCGGACCTTCCGCAGTAGATTTGGATTCTGAAGCTTCTGAAGGCTTGAGTTCGCTTCGAAAATCGATTAACAATTGATCCAGAGATTCCTTCAGTTCTTTAGCTGCCTCTGCGACAGTCATGCCGGCTGGGATGTTGACTGTAGCCTCAATGTCAAGTCGCTCACTTGAATAGGCTTCAGATCCCGGAAGAGTTATGCCTCTTCTAACGCTCACCTTGTTTGAACTCTCATTCATTCGAATCACCACGATCCAGTCTTCGGAATCTGCCAAGGCTCTTCCAGAAGGTATCCTCTACCCCTGCATGTACGACATTTGACTTTGACGAACTTCTCGGGATCTGCTGGATACGCTCTCCTCTCTTCATATCCGCTTCCTTTACAGTCGAAGCATAGAGTTTTGACGAGCTTCCTCTTCCTCATTAGCGTGAAACCTCCTTTATCCGATCCCAAGCTGAGACTAGTGCTTGAGATTCCTTCAAGCGGTGCCGTTTATGACGTCGGGATCCCGGGAAACTCACGGTTACGTTTCTAAAGACTCGAGAGAGCTCTCGCAGCGTCTTAAGCCACTTATCCACGTGGCAGATCACTTTCTTCGTATGAACCGTTACTGATACAACCTCCTTTCCTTCTTTCCGAAGATCCGGTCGTAGGTTGCCTTGACCTCGTCGAAATCGAATACTAGATAACGCTGTGTGCTAGCGAGCGATGAATGGCCTAGCAGTCTTCTTAGAGATTCGAGATCTCCGGCTTTGCGAACCCAATGGACTGCGAAGGTATCCCTCAGACGATGAGGCGACACATGCTCAGCCCATCTGACTCCGGCTGAGATCGCATACCTCTTGACGACGTTCTCTATCTGTCTAGGCTTTAGACCGATCAGCATAGCCTTCGGATCTCGGCCATCGCAGTAACCCTTAAGGATCTGCACGGTTTCAGGATCCACTAAGGCGATCCTCTGTTTTCGGAATTTTCCGCTCCAGACATAGAGCGCTCCATTATCCAGGTCGACATCCTCAACCTTCAAGCTAGCGAGCTCTGCAACTCTAAGTCCCGTCACGATCAAGAGACGGATCAATAATCGGTTTCGAGGCCCGGCCTTTGCGACGCGCTCTTTCTCAACTCCGACAATCGAGAGGATCTTCTCGATATCATCCTCCCGCAGCGCAAAGATCCGCCTCTTTAACCTCAGAACCTCCCTAAGAATGATCGGAAGCATGTTGATGCCTCCAGATAGGTCGATATACTCTATAGATGAGAGAGATCGGCAAATGTCGAAACTGGACTTTCGAAGGATTGTCACTGAGGGTAGCGGAGATCAGTGACATTGGAACCTGAGAGGCAGTAGCTGTCGCTGAAGAATTACGTATTTTTGAGTTAATGCGCAATTCCGTCCCGCTCTGAGATCTAAGCATCTTCGACCGGCTGAGAATATTAAGTACCATCGTTATCTCTTAAGGTTTTTCATTAAGAACCATGCCATTATAAGCATCGGAGATAGGTGAAACTACTTCTTGAAGGATACGGCCTGATCACATTAGCAGATCCATGGACCTAGGCTCAGCGGCGATTCAGTAGGATCCTCCGGATCGTCTTCATCCTTGCTGGGCTTCGCCCGAATCGCTTCTATCTTGTCGCGAATGGCCCCGCGGATGAATTCGTCTTTATCGATATACATGGGATGGTCTTTCAATATTTCCTGAATTTTCTTGAGAAGATTTCTTGAAATTTTCACAGGTATCGATTGAATCATATCAACACCTATGTAGCACACGTGATTGAAAACGAAAAGAGATTAATAAAACTTTGTAGCATCTATGCCGAACTGATGAAGCCATGCCGGTCTCGAAGCGACGCAAGGCTGATCGAGTGCCTGTCCGAATCCCGAAGCCGATCGTGGATGAGGTTGATAGTATATGTTTAGACTATCCGGAGTATAGCTATAATCGACAGCAATTCATCGAGACATCTATCCGCGAGAAGATAGAGAAGATTAAGAGTCTAGGGAAGAAGCCCGCGAAATAGTTGGATCCATTGACTTCTGAGGATTGAGTGGGAACGGTTCATCGAGATTCGGCTGCTACTTTCCTCGCATCCTCTTTCTCCGCTTTCGCTTTCCCTCTCCCAAGTATTCAAAGTAGTAGATCTGATCTCGCATGTCTCTCTCAGTCATCTCTTATCATCCAGTCCTCATTATCTTTCTCCCGCATCTTATGCAGTAGTCGCCTTCCTCTGGAAGAAGCGCCTGGCAGTGCGGACACAAAATCGGCCGGGTGGGAGGTTTGTATTCAACCTCGATCGGTTTTGCTGCTGCTCCGTAAACAGTTGAGGGAATCCCGATTAAGAATAAGATTATCCCCACCATAGCGAAAGGATGCTCCTCTCGATACGCGATTTCCGCTCGATACTTGGTTTCATGTCTAACTCCCACTTGAACCTGCTGCCAGTCGAGATCATAATCGGTCACATAGTTGTAGATGAATCTCTGTCCTTCTTCGTTCCAAATAGTCAGCTTATGCGTGATCAACCCGTACTCGATTGAGACATCCACGATTCTATGCTCAAGCCCTATTCGAACGGGTCCTCCCAGAGTCCTTATAGTGCCCACCAGATAGGATTTGTATTCGGGTATAGCTACATCATATGGAACTTCAGTTGAATACGGAGTCGAGACTGGGATGGCGGAGAGCAGGACGCCGAAAACCATTAGAGCTAGACCGGCGATGAGAATGCTCTTCCTCATAGATTACCTCTCCTTCTTCGAATCCAGTTCCGAATCGGGATGATCACCCAGAATACTACGGGTCCTCCGATCATAACGAAAAATCCGAGAACCATAACATAGAATAGCCAAGTATGGCCTCCGGTCGGAAAAGTGATAATCGCCTCGACGACGCTACTAAGAATCCAGAGAATGAGACCTAAGATCAGAAGAACCAAGCCGTTCAAGATATTGCCCATGTTTCAATACTCTCCTAACTCTGATCCCGGAAAAAAAGAGGGAGGATTTGTCGATTAAAGGTCTAAGGGATTGTAGTCATCTGCGGGCACCGGTTCTACGAATTGGAATGGAATGCTGCCTGAGTACGGGGAGCTGGTCCATGTGTAGATGCTGAATCCGATCAGCCATGCTTCCATCACCGGATCCCATTGGGCTCCTTGAAGAGTATTCGGAACTGATGTGTCGCTTTCAGGTAGATACACGTAGACCCATTGATAGGCGACACCGTAGTCAAATGTATCTTCACTTGGAGGACCGTTAAACTCGAGGTATCCACGCCAATAGCTCGTTATCGGGAAGTCGTTATAATAGCCGCCGGGCACTCTATAGTCGATTGTTCCTTCATGCTGTATCCAGAGACCGCTTGCCTTATCGAAGACGTAGATTGACGATTCTCCTTCTAAATCAATTACGGAAGGCGCGAAGCTGAAGGCCATGTGCAGCACTCTTCCCGTAAGATCATACTCAGTTGAAACCGGGGAGTTTAGAGCTATGTATGACCAGCTGCCGTATGAGGCCCAAGCACGCCACTGGAACTGACTCTGATACTGTAGTACAGTAAAGTGGCTTTGAGCAGACGCCGGCGCTGTGGAGATGGAGAGCACGATCAGCAGAGAGATCGCCAACGAAACCAATTTGATTTTCATAGTTCTTTCATCACCTCTCCCATTCTGTTCCGGCCTCTTTCGTCCCTCAAGATCCCAGGATACTGGAGTAGCTTGGATCTAAGCCTCTTCCCGGGATCCTGAGGTTTAGGCGGTTCCCCGCCTCCTTCCAGATTTCCCGGAAGGCTTACTGAGAGAGCGATTGCGATCCAGCCAAGGAATCTTCCCACCTCCGCCCAGAATGCTAGAAAGTTTCTGATCCATGCGAGCATCTCGTATAGAAGAATAAGGTACAGTCCGAAGAGAGCGGCCAGCTCCGCCAGGAAAATCAGCTTGATTCTCATAAGTGTTACCTATGTAGCATAGATGTAGCAAATATTAAGTACCATCGCATGGTACTTAAGAGTTATCCCTTCGAGCATTCAGAAATCAGAGAGGCCTTGCCTTGATCAAGAAGAAACTTTCCGAAGAATATCTTTCGATTCTCGAGGAACTGAAGAAGAATCCCGGGACGACTTCAAGCCTCGCGGAGAAGATGGATCTGCCGAGAACGATTATCGCCGGCCGCCTTGCTCCGCTGGTTCGGTGGGGCTGCATAGAAGAAGCCGTACCTCTGCTCTACAGGATAACTAGTAGAGGTCTAGAAGTCCTGAGGACAGGTTTGAAGCCCAAGCTGGAGATGAGAAGGGGAAAAAGGATAGTAGGACCGCGAAGCGGATTGGCCGACTTGATTTACGAGCCGGTCAATGAGTTGGGCGTCATCTTTCTCTTTGCCAAATATCACAGGAACCTCGGCATTGAATACATTGAAGGCATACAGCAGGGATTCCCAGATGCTTTCGGCAGAAGGAGGATTGGAAAAACGGAGTATGAGCCTGTAGACATCGAGTTTGAGTTTAAGAGTTTAGACTTCAAGACCCATCAACACGATCTGAAGGAATGTGACATCATAGTCTGCTGGGAGCATAACTGGAAAGAATGTCCTCTAGAAGTCATTGAATTGAAGACTGCCATAATGAAGGGAAAGTGATTCATTTTCTTCGAGAGTAGGCCTGTTAAGTCATGAGACTTAGGACATTTATTGGATATCTTCTGCTAGCGCTCATATCATCTCTAAGCTTCACCTGCACCGTAGTGCTCATTCAAGATCAAGCTGCTTATTCCAAGGCAAGATCAACCTTCAAATCCCTTGGCTTAATTAGAGAACAGGAGAATCCTCCGCTGCCTGAATACGAGGAATTTCTCAAGTTCATATCAAATGATAGATTCACTGTCTATCCAGTATGTGAATATCAGACATCATACCGAAAAGATAAAATCAACATCGTCCTCCGCCACGACCTTGATTATGATAAAGGCTACGAGATGGCAGAGCTGGAACAAGAATACGGAATAAGAAGCACATACTATCTTAGACTGCATTCCGATAGATATGCCATAAGCGAGGTCATACCATTCTATCAAGAGTTAGAGGCTAAGGGTTACGAGATAGGCTACCATTACGAAGTAGTGGACCTATTCCCATTCAATAACGACACGGCGAAGAAAGTATTTGAATTAGAGCTTGAATACCTGAGGAGATACTTTAACGTGAGATCTGCATCTCCTCACGGACCGCCCTTCGGAGGATATAGCTACCAATTCGAACAGTGGACCGATCTGAGCGACTACAACCTGATTTCAGCGTACAAAATACCGATATCAACCTACCTGTCAGATTGGAGTCAACCATTCTGGGAGAAAGAACTTCGATATTTCATAGAGGAACTTGAGAAACTGAAAGCGGGAGATGTCGTAGAAGTTCTCATTCACCCATGTCATTGGAAATCATCCTAATTTCCGTCTAGACGAGTTGCGATTACTGGATCCATGATCTACCTAGCTTCCGCTAGCCATGATTATTGAGGAGAAACAGCGGTTCAGCTCAAGCCTGAGTAGACGTCACCAGTTCTTTTCGACATGGAAACTTCCATCAATCGGAGGATGGATTCCGAAGCGGATCTCGTTACCTAAACTCCAGTCTAAGCCGAGGGCATTGGATCCTGGAGAACAGGTTTCTACAGGTTTATTGTGTATTGAACGAAGGCATACTTGCCAGCGCCGATTGCGACGTCGGAGATCACGTCTCGGAAGAGTAGAAAGCTACCCAGACCCGCGGAGTATTGGAAATAACCTAGGAAACCGACTTCTCTAACGGTTCCTCCTTCGGAGAGATAGACTGAGCCAGAGAAAGTTATTTTACCAGTTGCCGAAGTCCAAACTCCGTCATCTGTGCTTGCCCAAGATCCCAACTGAGTAATTAGGTTGTAGTCAGTTCTCGCGGCTGCCTGAGAGCTTGAACCTACGCCGATTCGGGTGCCAGCAAGCCCAGTATTGAAATAATAGGGCGATACTCCCGTGCTTTGATAGACATATACGGTCCTGTTTGTGCCCGACGTGTCTTTCATGGTCACGCTTTTCCCCGTAGTCACCGCAGGAACAGGCCTTATCAATCCAGCTAGAAGGATGCCGAAATTGTCGAGGATCAGATCCACCTCTTTCTCAGCCTTCCACCTCACATTCCTGCCTGAAGGATCGTCTGCTTCTCCAACCCTCACCGTCACGGTAAAGATTTCATTTAAGCCCCTCATCTTCTTCTTTCTCTTCAAGATACTCACCTTATGATGTTTCAGTTACCGTAACCTCTTCGCTGATTGACTCAGCTGGTTCTCCGCTTGGAAGTGAAACCGTGCAGGTTTCAATCGGAGCTCCGGCTGGACAAAACTCCTTCCATTGGGTTCCGTCGTAATAGTAGGCCTTCTTGTCGGTCGTATTGAAATAAGATCTCCCTGCAACAGGAGACGCCGGAGCTGAGGCAAGGTTCTCTAAAACAAACTTGACTGCTTGATACTGATCGAAGTCGAGATTGCCGGTTAAGGCTTCGCTCCCGTTTTTAGGCAGAAAGTCGGGATCGTGCATCTCGTTTCCATGAACTCCTCCTCCAGCTTGATCCTCGTATTGAAGCTTGTCTCCCGATGTACGGTAAACGAGAACCTTGCCATCTGAAATTGCGGAGTCATCAATCGTTTTGCCCTTGATCTGAATTGCATCGTGGAGAAGGTCGTCTATGTCGGCTTCAAGATGATGATGTCCAAACGGAGTGTAATCTGGATCGTGGTATGTATTATCATGAACGATTAAGCCTCCAGTCGAAGCAATTATGAGGGCATTCAATGCGTCGTCTCTCGTAATAATGATGTTCGAGCCTTCTTTGAGCTTGACATTTCCGGTTAGAGTGATTGGGTCTTCATATTCTCCTAGGCTGCTGACTCCAGCTGCCGTTGCAATCTTCGCTAGAACCTCATCAATTGTCAAACCTCCAAGTCTTTCCGCGTTCAAGTTTTTGATGAGAGCAGCCGAATCAAGTATAAGCGGAGGACTGAGCGGAGCGCGGATAACGATAGGCTTCGACGTGGCAATTTGAATCTCTCTTAGCAGATAGCTGATTCGACTGTCGATTAGCCTTAAAGTTTCTTCATAAACCTCTTTCTTCATTGAGCTGGCTGACCTCCTTGCTGCTCAGCTTCATCTTGAGTCATCCGAGCGATCCATTCACGCCATTTCGCAACCGTGGCCCTGTATGCGTCGGCAAAAACATTCATTTTGGAGAGGATTTCCAAACCTTCGATTAGGAAGCTGATTCGCCTGAGACATTTCTTGCATTCAATATTTTTCGAGAGGTTTTGAGCCCGGGCACAAGCCTCTCCCAACAATCTCTGGATCTCCTTTATCTCGTCTTCAACAGCCTTGCTCGCTTTCATTTTTTCAGGGCAGTTTCCGCAACTCATGTTCTATTCCTCTGGACAGATTCCGCATTCCGCCGTGCACTGACAAGTCGGGTTCGTGCAGGGATTAGCTCCGCATTGGCAATCGCTTTTCCATACGAGATACCAGTTACCTGAACCCGGAGGAATCTCCTCTGTCTGCCATCCCGTTCCTCCGGAACAGAAACTCCAGTTACCTGTAGCGCAAACTTCGTTGTAGCAATGGTAGAAGTAGATGATTCCGTCTTCTTGTAATGGGCTGAGCTTTATGGCTTTCCACCAATATCGATTTTGAGATGGCATATTGTAGAAGAAGCAGTCGCTCCGTCCATCTGAACCTGTGGTGAAGGTGTGTTCCGCGAATTTCTGAGTCCTCTGGGAATCGAGGAAGAACTCAACTTTTACGACTCTTCCAACTAGACCGGGATGAGAAAACCTGAAGTAGCCTAACCCTCCTCCCGCTAATGATTTAACCTCAATGTTTATGATACATTGGTGAGTTTTGCCTCCTCCTGAAGCTGTGATCTCTAAGTGAAAAGTAGTTGCGATAGGGCAGCGGTGAGCATAGAGCGTTAAAGTCGAATTCTTGGTCTCTCCGGCTCCTAGGTTAAGGATTGCCGGAGTCACGTTATATCCTATGCACTTCATACATTCAGGCTGGCATAAGTCGCGAGTCTGTAAGATGATTTCTCCAGCAAACCCATACTTGCTTATGACTGAGATTGTTCCTTGGACTGTTCCCTCAGTTCCCTTATACACGCTGAGGCTCGAAGGACAGATCAATTGAAAGTCTGGATCGACGCAGACGCATTGAAGAGTTGAAGCATTCCAGATACATTTCTGACCGGGAGCGCATTCGTCGTCGTTGCAGTTTGATTGCTCCGCGATTCCGCAGATCTTCAAGCATTGACCATCAACACAGCGATAACCTGAACCGTATTTGTCTATGCAATATTGATCGGAAGTGCATTT
>Ga0315314_1001702_pt1 | contig 19136 bp, 19 predicted proteins | sample TDP9_MG_FD_203631 | JGI IMG/M metagenome (GOLD analysis project Ga0315314, IMG submission 203631) | Freshwater sediment microbial communities from Lake Towuti, South Sulawesi, Indonesia - TDP9 | ecosystem: Environmental > Aquatic > Freshwater > Lake > Sediment | place: Indonesia: South Sulawesi... | reverse complement strand
GAAGCCCCGCTCCTCAACTGGGCATCTACAGTTACATCGTCAACCACTGTGTGTCCTCTTCGCAGAGGCTCCACCGAAACGACCTTTTCTAGTGGTCCCCCTACCTCATGGGCCAAGTAGATGACATGGGGTAACTGGTCCTCGATCACCCCTCCCTTTGCGTAGACGCGGAAATCGGTTTTTGCCCCGTAAAACATGAGGTTTGACGACGCGCAGCCTTCAACCTTCTGTATGGTTCCGATTTCTCCTTTCCTGATAAACTGTAGAGCTTGGACAAAACATGGGGTGAAGATGAAATTATGGGCTGGCACCAAAACCAAGTGTTTTGGTAGTTTGCTTCTTTTCGCTTCTACCTTCCTTTTGATGGCTAGCCCCTCCTTGACAGTGGTGGCTATTGGCTTCTCGCAGAAAATGTGTTTGCCTTGGTTGACGGAATCCATAACGATTTGGAAGTGGGTCTCTGGGGGTGTGCACACGTAGACCGCTTCTATATCAGCTTTCTCTAGCATGCGCTGATAGTCGGCGTACCCTTCATCAACCTGAAACTTCTCCAAGGTTTCACGCAGCCTTTTCTCATTCGTGTCAGCGACAGCCACCACATCCACTCCATCAATCTCCTTAAGCAAGGGCAAGCGAACTGTGGTCGCGATCTTTCCACAGCCAACGATACCCACTTTCATCCAGATCACTCCACTAGAAAGCTGGAGGCACGGGTTTGAACAAACAAACTGTAACTTCCTCTCCAGCGTTAATGAATTGTTGGCTCTCCTTTACCTCAACGAAGCCGTCAGCTCTCGCCAGCGTGGTTATGGCGCCTGAGAGCCCGAAAGCAACCGGTGATGCAAGCAGCCTACCTGACTTCTCGCGGATGAGGCTCACCATAACGAAGGTTCGGCGTCCCTTTGCAGGAAAAATCTTTGTTGAGGCAACTGCCTTAACTGTGACTGGGTTTTCCTCTCGCTTTCCAGCCATGCTTAGGATCAGGGGGCGAACGAGCAGATAAAATATTAAAAGGGAAGATGTAGGATGACCCGGCAAAGAGAAAACTGGTTTTCCGTCAACAATTGCTATGGCTGTGGGCTTTCCAGGTTTCACGGCTATCCCACAAACAATCACACCGGGTTTTCCCAACGTGTTTAGCACTTGAGGAACGATGTCGGTGGGTCCAACCGAGACCCCGCCAGAAGTCACGACGACTTCAGCCGAGTCTAGGGCTTTCCTAAGGGTCGCTTTAAGCTGATCTGTTTCGTCCGGTATTATTCCCCAATTGACTGGTTCCCCACTGCACTCCGTGACTGCGGCGCTCAAAGTGTGCGCGTTTATGTCGTAAATTTTTCCCAGAGTAAGGGGTTTTCCAGGCTCAACGATTTCGGCGCCTGTGGAAATGACGGCGACCCTCGGCTTCTTGTACACATTCACTTGTGTCGAGCCGAGTGCAGCTAGCACCCCCACCTCACGAGAGGAGAGTGTCTGACCCTTTTTTAGGGCAACCGCACCCTTCCGGACATCGGAGCCAGCTTTCATCACGTTTTCTCCCTTCGAAACTGCGCTATGCGTAGGGACGATGTTGCCCTTTTGAACCACATGCTCTAGCATCACCACCGCGTCAGCGCCTCTAGGCAAGGGTGCCCCAGTCGCTATCTCCGCAGTTGTACCCTTCTCAACAATAACGCTGGAAGCTTCGCCCACTTTGATCCTTCCACACAGCTTCAGAGGAATAGACCGATCCTCGTCAGCACCAAAAGTGTCCGCAGCTCTCACGGCATAACCGTCCACTGTTGATCTACTGAAGGGCGGAACATCCATTGGCGCCACCACATCTTCAGCTAGAACACGACTGTGCGCCTCGGAGAGAGAAACCTGCTCCACCCCAACTGGTTTAGGAGAAAAGTTCTGCTCAAGAATCCTTTTCGCCTCATCCAAGGAGACCAGTTTTCTAAACACCTTATGAACCTCCAACCTTGTCGAAGAGGTGCACCGTGACCAACTCACCTTCCTCAAGTCCCTCGCGGCTCTCCAGAATTATCACATAGCCGTTTGCCTTTGTCATGGTGGAGAGAATGCCCGCACCCTTCACTCGAATAGGGTCAGCGAAGAACTCGTCGTCCTTTTGAAAAGTGTGAACCCTTAGGAAGACTCTCCGCCCCAGCGCCCCAGCAACCCTTCTAGTGATCTCCGCCTTGACCACGGGTCTAGGCTCGCTTTCTATCCCCAACAGTCTGAGGAGGATGGGTCGGGCGAAGACCTCAAAGCCAATCATAGCAGCCACGGGGTTTCCAGACAATATGAGGACAGGCTTGCCATGAAGGATCGCCAGCGCCGTTGGCATACCAGGACGCATAGCTATCCCGTGCACCACCACACCTGGCGTTCCAATATGGTTTACGGCTGAAGAAACAAGGTCTGCGTAGCCAACGCTGGTTCCTCCTGTTGTGACCGTTACGTTTGCTTTTTTCACGCCTTCCTCAACCTTCATCCTAATTTCGTTGGTGTCGTCCCTTGCAATGCCGAGGTCTAATGGTTCAGCTCCAAGCTCTAGGCACATAGAGGAAAGAATTAGCCGATTAACGTCCACTATCTGGTTTGGCTTGAACTTGCGGCTTGGCTCAATAAGCTCGTTGCCAGTGGAGAGGACAGCAACCTTAGGCTTTTGCACCACGCTGACATGGGTTGCTCCCAGCGCAGCCAGCAATCCCAGATGATGAGGTTGTAGTCGCGTTCCAGCTTCCACCGCAACCTCGCCTTTCCTAACGTCCTCCCCTCTTTTAGAAACGTTCTCGCCAGGGGTAAGCGGAGTCCAAACCTCAATTCTGTCTTGAACCCTTTTCGTGTGCTCCAGCATCACCACGGCGTCTGCTCCTTCTGGAACAGTATTTCCAGTCCACAACGGTTTAGCGGTCTTTTTGCCGATTCTGTTGCTTTCGGTTATCCTAAGAACCTTTGGGCTGAACTGGGATGCTTCGAACGTGTCTTCTGCTATTACGGCGTAGCCGTCCACAGCCGAGCGATCGAAGGGAGGCAGATCGTTTTTCGCCACAAAATCTTCGGCGGCAACTCTTCTCAATGCCTCGTGAACTGGAATCTGAACTGGCTCAAGTCTTTTCAGCCTGAGTTGTTTCACAAAGGTGGAAAGGGCCTCGTCGACGCCCGTGAGCTTTTCAAATCCCCTCAGCCTTACCAAGCTTAACACCATGAGTTGCTAGACAAGAAGTTGAACACTCCACCATTTAAAATTGCCCCAATGTTTCGTCTTTCAAGTACTATTCTGCACACGATATGATGAGGAGGGGTGTCGCGGAAGAAATTGCACAAAAGAAGCATCCAGTCACTGTTTGCTTCCTTTCTTTTCTAACTCCTTAAACACCATATCTCGCATCTTCTGGGCATCCACATCGAGGATGGGACTCTCGCTGATTATCACGGGGTTCAAACCAAGCTCTGCTATAAGAGTTGCAAGGTAGTGGAATTCAGGCCCATACTCAACCTCATCCATTATGTGGTGGCGCCTTTCTCCCTTCTCTGTGAATTCCACTCGCGTGAAGTGGCAGTGCAAGTTTCTCAAAGCGTCGCTTCCAAGTCGTTTCTCAATCTCGTTTGTGACCACTCGGAAGTCGCTCGCCGTTTTCATCCTGCCTCCTTCTCTGGCGTGGATGTGAGCCCAATCGATTACTGGCTCTGTTGAATCAACTCTCTCGCAAAGTGTTAACACTTCGTCTAGGCTTCCGAGCTGCGAGGGTTTACCAGTGGTCTCGGGTCCAAGTTTCACCTCGGCTATTCCAAGAGACCTCATCGACTCTACAACATCGCCCATCGCTTTCGCACAAAGGTCAAGAGCTTCCTCTGGGCGCCTTTTTCCATAAAACCCTGGGTGAAACACCACTAGGTGTGCATCCATCCAATTGGCGGCTGTTGCACAGGCGATTAAGCGGTTCTTGCTTGCCTCTATGGCTTCCAAGTTTCCGCAAAAGTTGATGAAGTAGGACCCGTGAACAGTCACCCGCACATCATGCTCTTTTGCTTTAGCTCCAAGTTTTTCCGCCGCCTCCCGTTTCATCTGGGGTTTGGCTCCCCACCGAACCGCTTGATACTCAAACGCGTCGAGCCTCTCTTCCTTGAGGTATCGAGGAAACTCGTCTAATGGAAGCTTCAGTTCCTTAAAGGCGGGAGGAAATCCGGCTGGACCAAACCGCGGACGATCCGCCATCTTTGTAGCCACCACCTATTCTTGCTATTAGGGGTGTTCAATCAAAAAGAGTTTACTGAGACTTTCGGCGATACAAACGGGACGTATATTGCCCATACGCCAAGGCTGTGAGGGCGGAGACCCACGCTGCAAGGTTCTGGTAAAGGATGTACCTCCCCACGAGGTCTAGTTTAGCTATAGACCCGGTTGTTGAAGCCCCAAAGTCTTCGAGGGCGCTTCTGAAGCCTGGCGCTGCTGCGAGCAACGCGTTGCCGATAGCTGAGGCTAACCACCCTATTGGAGACAGGACCTGCGCTATTCCCTCAGCCACCTGCGTCGTCTTCAACACGAACCCGAGGAAGGAGGGGTTCAATTGATAGAGCTTAACCACCGCATCGTAAGTTGACCTTGGATATCCAACAATGTACAGTGCAAGAAAGGACACTAGAAAGACAGCGATGACATTTAGGGTGCTTTTGATGGCGGCTTTGGCGAAGAAAAGTCGCCTCAACACGTATGACACACCGCGAACTCGGAGAATTGCACCGCTCAACCGTCGATAAAAGGACTTGAGTGCGTGACTGACCCTTCGAAATTTTCCACTGATTTTCTTGGAAAGCCTTTTCTTTTCAATTTTTGGCGGTTTCTTAACGGGCTTTATTATTCGTGGTGCCACAGCCATGTACTTTGTGAGGTAAGTCCAGCTTGAAACGAGGACAACGATTACTCCAAAGGGTGTGAGGTGGAAAAGTGGGCTGATGGTTATGGTGAAAAGCGATTGGGTTAAGGGGAACTGAAAGGTTGTTGCAAGCGCAGTTTTGTCTGTTAACCCGAAGGACATGAAGTAACTGACCAGAACATACTCTATGAGGAGAGCCAGCGCTGAGAACAAAACTATGGCTGTGAACCCTTTAGGAGCCGTCCACCTGAAGACTAAGCGTTTCCAAGTTTTTTTCGTAGACATGGTGACTCGCTGCGTTTAACGGTTTTCACAATGCCTTACTAAGGCAGCATTGAAATATCAATCTTCTTATAGGCGTTTCCTCACGAACTTTATACCTAGCTCGTTTACGGAATGGCAGTCATTGCCAGCCCAGACATTATGGGTACAGCCAGGTTATCGCTGACGGGCGTGGGCAGAGATTCCACCAGCATCCCTACAGCAGCTCCCACCAACGCTTTAACCGGGCTTGCGACGAACAGCCAAGCTCCCAAGAAGCCAGATAGGAAGCCAAAAATTGAGCCCTCCACTCGTTTTCCTTTGTTAAAGGGAAACACAGTCTTTCCAAATTTCTTACCAAAGATGGTTGCGAAACCATCGCCCAACGCGAGTATCATGATGGACGCGTAGTTTACGGGAACAGGAAAGAGGATTAGGGAGATCATTATTCCTAGGGCAAAGAGAATGGGGGCAGTGACGAATTCATAAAGCTCTGGTTTGATTGCTGCTCTGCGGGTTACTGTGGAAAACAAGGGAGCGTGGGTTCCCTCTAGCCTAGCAACCTCAGACACTGTGTAGAGTATGATTACAATGAGTATTAGTAGGGAAACCAAATGACGATCCGTGTAAACGCAGACGAACGGAATCAAAGCTCCGCTTATGTGGATTGTCTCACGGATGAAGTCGCTCTTTGAAAGGGCAGGGCTGGGAACCTTCAAAGTTTCTCCTCTTAAGTGTGGCAGAGCCTCAGAGAGAGCGTCTCTGAAAACAAGGTCAGACTTCATGCTTACAAGAAAGTCTGGGTTGTAACCAATCCTCAGAGTGCAGAGCGGGAACATGGGTAAATTATTGCGGTCATCAGCGACCACGACGCAGTCTTGAGGGGACAGCTTCTCGCTCTCAAGAACCTTCTTTAGAACAAGTGCTTTTCCGTTTGGCTTTATTACATCGCCGCCGATCTCACCTGTTAAAATTTCGTTGTCTACCTCTAGCTGCAAACCGAAAGCGTAGTCTGCGTTAAGCCTAGCCGCCAGGTGTTCAACAAAGGGTGCGGGGAAACCCGAACTTATGAGGGCAACTCGATATCCGGCTTCTTTCAGTTTTTTAAAGAACTCTTCGACACCGGGGATTAAGGGAATTTGTTTGTAAAGCTGGAAGAGGTCGTCGACCGTGAGACCTTTGAAAAGGATGAAGATTCTCTTGAGTGCGGATTCCAGCGAAAGCGCCCCAACCTCGTAGAGAAAGCCTATCACCAGCACCTTGAAGGTCTTCCAGTAACCCAGTCTCCTTCTCGCTTCAAAAAGCAGATAGCGCCTCTTCGGTATTATCACGCCCTCAACATCGAAGGCAATTAGGCGGTTAGGCTTGCTCGCGCTTCTTTTCTTGTCAACCAAGAGTTTCGCCCCTTTCCGTTGACAATATAACTTCTTAGACTTGAATAGCTTTTGTGAAAAGAAAACTCTCTCTGGTGTTTACCTCTAAATCCCACTGTATTTTCTCTTGAGGCTCGGCAAAGGAAATTCGCGTCCACATTTTGGACACTTTGCCATGTCGCATTGGACGAGAGAGGGGCACCCTGAGCAAGCGAAGCTTCTGCCATAGGTTATGTCAAAGGTGAAGCCGCATTGAGGACAACGAATTATTCGCTTCCTTTGAGACACAACGATCACGTCGGTTCTAATCTTTAGAAAAGACATCTATTCGTGCTTTAAAATTTTTCTCGAAGAGACTAGATAAAAGTTTAAACAGAAATAAAACCAAATAAGTAGAAAGGAAGAAAAAATGCCTAAGGCTTCAAAGGAACAGCGGGCTGAACTCTACAGAGACTCCAGAGTCCAGCAGCTTCTTGGCAAGTTTATGAGCGGGGAGCTCAGCAGATTGGAGCCTGTTTACGATCCAAAGTTTGGGTATAGGTATCCGATTGTTGAAAAGATAGTGGGTGACGCTCCGACTGCTAACAAATTTTTGATGCAACTCTTCGAGGCTGGCATCCTGAAGAGAGAGCTCTTTGACAAGTTTGTCCGCTGTCTGCACTGTGGTTCAGCCAACATTTCTATTCACTACTGTTGCCCCTACTGCAAATCTTTCAGGGTTGAGAAAAGCTCTTTAATTGAGCATGTTTCGTGCGGATACATTGATGCTGAGGAGCACTTCCAGAAAAAGGGCAAGCTTGTCTGCCCGAAATGTAATAAAGCGTTGACCAGGCTTGATGTGGATTACATAAAGGCTGGAGCGTGGTGTATCTGCAGTGAGTGTAGCAAGAGCTTTGACATCCCTGTTGTGTCCCACTTCTGCCGCGACTGCCACCGAGACTTCACGTTCGAGGAAGCTCTGTACAAAGATGTGCATTCCTACAGTTTGAGCGAGGACGTGATGCAAGAGGCGGCGTTAAGCTGGACCCTAGTCGCTCCGATAAAGGAGTTTATGGAAAGCCATGGGTTCAAGGTGGAAAGTCCTGGCTTCTTGAAGGGGAAATCTGGCACAACCCACATGTTCGATGTGACGGCTTCACGCGGAGGAAAGGATCAAAACATAATCGTAATTGACCTAGCGACGTCAACCGGCGATGTTGTTGCTGAACAAACTGTGATAGCCATGTTTGCAAAGGTGTACGACAGCGCTCCAGACAGAGCGTGCTTGGTTGCAATTCCCAAAATGAGTAAAGACGGGAAAAGGCTGGCAGAGCTCTACAGGATCAAACTGGTTGAGGCGAAGGATTACAAAGAGGCGATAGAAAATCTGAAGGCTTGCATGAAAAAATAGCTTTGCAAGTCCCTTAATTGTCAAGTCTGATCAACACTGTGGCGAAGTTTTCACTGATGTCTCAGCAATGTTTTCGCTTCGAAACTTGGCGGTCTAGGGTGCTTCTGCCGGGAAGGGAAGCTGTTGTCCAGCGTCGGTAACGACTTTAAAGTAGTATGTGGATCCAGATGTCCAGTTGCCGAGGATAGTTCCTCCCGAAACTCCCCATTTGACGGTGATTGTTATGCTGGATCCCGCGCTCACTCTGCTATTTGTGGCGTTGTGCTCACTAGAGGCTAGCCTGTCAAGATCCAACAACGAAGAATCCGACCAGTACACATCCACAATCTTCGCACTCGATGTTCCTGTATTCATTATTGTTATGTCAGTCCTGTTTTTGGTTGAGCCTACATGATAAAATCTTACGTTTTCAAGAGCAAGAACCGCCCCGCTCTGTCGCGATTGTGTGGTCATGAAAGTCGTAACCCAGGCGAAGGTTATGACAGCTGCCGCTACGGCGATGGCTATCAGTAGAAGGGTTGCGAGGATTGGCGACACTCCCTTCTTGGAGGTTAATTTCTTAATCAAGGCATTTTCTTCCTTTTGGGAAAGGCTTGCAAGATTTTCATATTTAACTTGTATGAACCCAGAATACAGATTTTCAAAGAAGGTTAGCTTGCAGAGTAAACTGCGGTGTTTCCTCGCTTCGTCACAACTCTAACCGTGTACTGGCCGCTTGGCAATCTGATGTCAGCGCGAGTGTAGTTCAAAGTTTGTCCAGAGTTTACGAAGACGTTTGTGTTGTAGTGCTGATGGTTGGTTGAGTTGATTATCCAGAGGGAAACGAGATTACAGGTTAGAGCTCCTTCATTTTTAAATGTAAATCGGGTCCCGCTCGCTACCACCCTCACGCCCAGAAAGTCGATGTCGATGGTGGTCCGAACGGCGTCGTTTCTTTCGTCATGAAATTCTACGCGCATCGTGCCGTCGTCCTGCACATAGGTACGCCACTGATCCGCGAGATTCACAGCGTAGTTGTCCCAATTCTTTGTGGGTGTGTGACCCGCGGTGGAGTTGAAACCGCTGTTGCTGAACATGTTAGCCGTCCAGTTGTAGGCTTTCAGGTACCAGTTTTCGCCATTGTCGCTAGCCCTGTATCTCAATCTGATTTCGACTGTTGAAATAGACCATAGAGGATAAGATGATAGGTCCAAAGTGAAGGTGCCGCTAACATCCAGCCTGTAAGTTGGAGCTCTCTGCCCTTCTCGGAATGTTTCCCAACTGCCATCGTTAGCAACTTGCGTGCCTTCATAGGTGCCCCCTACGCGACTGCCCGAGGTCACCGTGTACTCGCTCTGGGCGACAAACCATGGAGAGCGAATGGTGCTGATACTGGTAACATTGGAAAGTTTCACGTCTTCTTGTATTTTCTCCCAGTCTAGCTGGTTCATCTGGTAGCTCCACAGAACCACATTCGACACAATTGCGATGATGATGACTAGGCTGAGGGCGACAACGATTATGTTGCTGACGCCTCGGCGGTCTCGTCTAAGTCGGAGACCTGTGATAGTCCGCAACCTGAGCCCCCCTACTTGTCACAACCCTAATGTGATACACAGAGTCCGAATCCCAGACATAGGTGACATTCAACCACCCATGACTGTCTATATCTAGCTCAAGCGAAGTGAATGACTGCGCCGTATAGTTCACGTAAACAGCAGCAACTTTAATCGGAATTTTACCTGTGTTGCGAAGATAAATCGCAATCTCGCCCGTCTTAAACCATACGTCCTCTATGATGAAGCGTTCACCCATGGTTTCGCGAAGGTTGTTGGTGATAACGTACGTCGCGGTTATAGCAATTGACATACCCGCTACAGCAATAGCCATCAATAAGACGTTGCTCAAGACTGGCGTGATTCCCCTCTTATCCCGCACCAATCTTCTCATGTCTCATGTCTCCTATATCAGAAACTTGAGGGCTAAGTAACCGGAAGCCAAGAGAATAACACTGTGCTTCAAGCCGGCGCTCACAGTTCCCTCACCCATTTTCCCAGCCACCAAACCTCCGAAAAAAGCTTGGATCACGCTCATGTGAAAGAAGAGCCTTCTAGCTTCTTTCGATGTCAGAACGATAGATCCCAGAGTGGGAATCTCTGTCGCCTGAACGAAAAGTGTCTTAAAGAGCAGAATTATGGTGAAAAGGAAAACAAAGAAGGCAACATAAATAATGGCAACGTAGGGCCTTGTTTGAGTTCGACGCTCCTTCTCCATTGTTAAGGTTGACTGTATAAACTTGCCCGTCGGGGCGAAAACTTTTTCAACTTGTCCACCAGACCTACTGGCTTCGACCACAAGCGGGACAGCGCTTCCCACTAACGTGGTGCCAACGCGCTCGCCAAAGGATTGTAAAGCCTTTTCAAAAGACGTCCCCCAAGACATCTGAGCCACCATTTTCTTCAACTCTTCAGTTAGGGGTCCATACTTTCTTTTTGAAGCCTCTTCCAAGGCTTGGGGAAGGGGCATCCCCGTCTGTTGAGCTTGAACAAGGGTTCGGAAAAGGTCGGGTAGGTGTTCATCCACAGACCTTTTCCAGCGATAATCCACATAATCCAGCACCGCAGAGGGGAAAACGGTGATCAAAACCGCGAGCAACAGGTATTCGTCAAAAAGAGGAGTGTTCCAAAGCGTTAGGCAAGCGGTTACAAGTATGGCAGCGCCTATGATGAGGGACACAATCCAAGCGACTTTCTTTTCCCATTTATCAATCTTGGGCATGTCTACCTCCTCGGGGAAATCATATCTAAAATTATTAGAAATATCACCGATCCAATGGGTATACCAAGGTAGGTCAGAAGATACAACAACATGCGAGGATCAAACAGTCCTGTCCCTCCTCCCAGCATCGCCATCACCGCAAGCATGACTACTAGAATCAGGGGTCCAGCAACCAGCATTGTAACATAAAACTCTGCCAAGATTGCAAGGGTGTCTGAAAAGCGGCTCAGAGCGATGCGCTTCAGTTTCATGTAATGGCGAGAGCGATCTCTCAAATAGTTTGTCAAGCCTCCCCCGGAGTGAACCGTGGCGATGAAGCCCTCAAGCAACTCCTTAAACCTCTCAGAAGGAGTCCGACCAGAAGCTGACTCCAAAGCCGAAAGAATGTCAAACCCAAAGAGCTCCACATCCCGCACTACATTCTTAGCTTCTTCAGAAACCGATGGTGGAGTCTCAAGTTCAGCAAGAGAGCGAAAGATTCTATCTGGCGGGACACCAGCACCAGCCAGTATCGCCATATAACCCGTTATAAAAGGAAGACTGTCTTCCAAGTTTCTCTTCAAATTGTCTCCTCGATAAATTGGATACGCGTAGAAAAGGGTCAATGTCACGCCTCCCGCGAGCAAGCTTCCACCCAGCCCGAAGAGGAGAGAGGAAAGAAGGGGTAAGCCAGTTGCAACAATAAGGATTGTGGGAATCAAAACCATAACTGAGGCAAAAACGAGCATGGACATAAAAACGGCAAAGCTAACGTACGCCTTAAAGCTGATCTTTATTCCGGACCTCCGGAGATTCAGATTTAGGTCTTTGAAAAAGGGCAAAAACCTAGTGATTCTTTTTCCAATGATCTGGTATGCAAACACGTGAGGTTTTTTCCTCCCAGACCGGAGTCCTTCAGCCCAGCGGTGAAACCGTTTGAGAATTTGAGAGAGGAATGGGTGAGACGCTTTCTCAGGACGTGTGGACGTGCTTTTATCGTTCTTACGCTTCTTCTTGTCCAAGCCTATAGCGCTCCCACTTTAGCCCTTCGGTAAACACGGTCTGGATCAGCGTAGTATTCTCGGATAACAGGGACCACGTCAGTATACCTTCGAATGTTATTTTTCGCCATCCACTCCAACACAGCTTTTCTTCGATGAAGTTCCGCTCTAACGTCCTTGTCATTGAGGCTCATCTTTTTCATGTTCCTCTCCAAAACGTAGCTGCGACCAGAATACAAGAAAGTGTCACTTTTGGAGTCCCACTGGTATACGCTGTTGGTCAAGAGCTCTTTTGTTCTGGGGTCCATGGCTACAACCTCGGTCACGTTGAGAGCTCTTCTGCCCGGTTTTCCATTGATCTCGGTTCGTAGCTGAACCATAATAATGTCGATCATGGTGAGGAGAGGCCTTGGGATGTTTAGGGGTTCAGACTCTAGGCGGTGAACAACGGCGTCCACGGACTCCGCGTGCACTGTGCTCATACCTAGGTGTCCAGTGGCCATTGCTTGAAATAGGGTGTAGGCCTCTTCGCCACGCACCTCACCGACAATAATGTAGTCGGGTCTCTGTCTAACAGCTGCTTTCAAGAGGTCAAAAAGCGTGATGGCACCGGCTTTTCCGTCTTCGGATCCGAAGCCAGGTCGCACAATGGAGGGAATCCAGTTCTCGTGGGGCAGGTTAAGTTCAGCTGTGTCCTCTACACTCACAATTTTTAACTCGGGCTTTATGAACATCGATAGACAGTTGAGCGTTGTTGTCTTTCCTGATGCTACTCCTCCGGCTACGAGGATGGATGCCCGGTTTTCGATGGCATACCAGAAATATGCAGCCATGTCTGGGGAGAGTGTGTTGAAGGAGATCAAATCCGTGATGGTAAGTGGATCGAGGCGAAAACGACGAATCGTGAACGTTGAACCCCTTCTGGTGATTTCGCTTCCGTAAGTAAGTTGAACACGGCTTCCGTCGGGGAGACCAGCATCAAGAATTGGCTTGGCAATGGAGATGTGTTTTCTGGCGAAGTAAGCCAGTCTTACAATGAAGGAGTTTAGCTCCTCAGCATCCTCAAAAATGATGTTGGTGGGTAGGGACTCGTATTCTCGGTGCCAAACGTAGATGGGAATGTTCACTCCATCCGCAGAAACATCTTCAATCATGTGGTCCTTCATGAGGGGGTCGATTTTGCCATAGCCTATGAAATCTCGTATGATGTAGTACATGAGCTTGTCAACAGCTTCTTCAGCGATTTTCATGCGGTAGTCTCGGATGATCTCTAAAACCTTGTTTTTCAGGTACTCCTTTGCCTTCTCCTTTGTTTCAAGTTCTTTGAGACTGACGTTTATTTCCTCAACCAAAATGTTCTTGATCTCTTGGAGTTGTTTCCTCTCCATTTCTAGCAAGGTGGGTTCGATGACTTCGTACCGCATCTTTTGTGTGGCTGGGTCCCTCACAACTGCGGCATAAACGTGGGGCTCTTCTATGGGGTAGACTTCTCGAAACATGGAAAGCTTTTTCTTGTCTACCGCCATGGGCTCTGTTTTCATTTGTTTTCACTCAATTCCTCACGATTATGACCTCTAACCGAACTTACATAGTCGCAGCGACCAAAAATATATTGTGTAGCGAGACTTAATAAACAGTATGAATGCGAAATACTTGGAACCGATGAGTTCTTGGCGCTTGGTTTCCTTAGTGTTGTTTGCGTTCTTAGAAGAGTTTTGGAAGGAACGTATAGCCTTCAAAATATCTAAATTTTTCGTATTAGCGTTCTGAATGGTCTTTGTTTCACAGCATCTTTTGGAGCCTTTTCCGATAACGACGATGATCGTTTGGTGATGCTGGATTCGTAGGCGTTTCAAATGTGAACGGTTTCCCCCAGCGTGTGTAGAAAATGGCATACTTCAAGTGTCCCATAAATTTATAACGGCAACCCTTTTTATCTTGAAATACTGGTCGATTTCCCCGTGGATACAGGTGGAGAGTTGTTGGAGAAAGGGAACGGAAAATGAGTTGATTGCTGATGGCGGATGCAATAGAGGTCGATGCACCAGTTAGCAGAGTCTACCATACACTGCTGGAACATTTAAAGCTTGAAAGGGACGTGAAGGTAGAGCGCTTCTCAGAGCCCTCACTGATTGAGGTTAAGGTGGGGTCATGGAAGAGCCTACGACGGGGTAATCCGCTAGGTGCTGTGAAGCTGGAGATGTACCAAGAGAGCGAAAAAACTTGTGTGTATTTTACGTTTGACTTTTCTACATGGCTTATCACTTTGTTCATAATAGCAGTTATCGTAAACATTTTATGTTTCGCCATTAGCACCGACCTAGGTGCGTCCGAATTTTTGGTAAATGTGTTAGTTTTTGTTTGGATAATACCTGGGGACATGCGCACACAGAAGAAGAAGTTTATTGACAGGGTCACGGGATTCTTAAATGTGCAAAAGAGTGGAACGGAAGTTTGAGTGAGAATCCCCACAGTCAAACTAAACCATTTCGGCTGTAAGATTGCTTCTAGGGAGGATAAAAGTAAGAAAAGACGACAATGGAAAGACAGTTTCAGGTGGTCCCTATTTGAAAGTTGAAGAACGCCTGACTCACAATAATTTAGGCTGCCCAGAAGGGAAGCCGACGTCTCATAATCTCGACGAATTCGTTCAAAGCATCCATCTCCTCAGATGACAGATGATCTTGAAACTTCGTTAGCAAGGCTTTTGCGTGTGTTTCAGGCACCTGGACAAGGAGTACGTCGCCTTCGTTGATGTGTCTTCCCACAACTGGCTCATCTAACGAGATGGCCACCTGAGCTCCAGTCTTTGCCTCTGGTATAGCCTGCCCACGGTCTTGGATTTGCTTGATTTCGCCAATTTCCCTTCCATCCTCTCCAACAAGCGCATATTTTGGTTTGATTTGTCCCGCCAATACTTCGACTCCCACGATGGCGGGCTTTGCCCTCCTAAAAACGTATCCGCGAAGAATCCTTATCTTACCCGGCATTACCAGCCTGTCGAGTTCTCTTTGGAGGCGCTCTTCCCGTGTGCTCTTCATCCATTTCAAGTAATCGTCGATGAGGTGGTAGATAATGTTGCGTTCGAAGATGAGAATGCCTCGATCCATGGCTTCCTTCTCTGCCTCTGGCAGCGTTTTCACGTTGAAGGCTAGGATGACTCCGTAGAGCGGTTCGTGTTCTTTAACAACAACAGCCTCTGTAACGTCTCGTTTTGAAACGTCTCCCACATCCGCCAGTCTTATTGGAACATTATTCTGCTTCAAAATCTGAGCGATGGCCTCAAGGGAGCCCAAAGCATCGGTTTTAAGGACAACTCCATCGATGTCGGTGGCAACTCTGATTTTCTCCACCTCTTCAGAGACCAACTTGACAAACGCTTCAGGTTGATCGCCAACTGGAACTGCGTATAGAGGTGCACCAGCCAGAGCATTGTCAAGATTAGGTGCTGCGATCTTTATTCCGGCGGCGGCTGAAACAGCGTCTACAGAGGAGAACCTGTCTCTTGGGTCCCTTATTTCGTCGAGGGGCTTGGGCAAGAGGACTGCACGAACATTAGTTCTGATGGGCTGCTCTTTTCCACCAACAATGATCAGGTCGCCTTTTTGGAGTATTCCGTCGTAAATGATTGCGTTTATAGTGGTTCCGAGCCCAGGTTCCTCTTTGACCTCCAACACCGTTCCCTTCGCTGGTCCTTTAGTTACTTTCAAGCGGGCTCGCAGGTATTGTTGAGTTAGACCAACTAGAACCGACAGAAGCTCGGATACGCCCTCACCCGTCTTAGCGCTCACAGGAACAATAGCCACGGTGCGAGTGAAATCAGATACTTTGTCGAAACGTTCAGCTTGAAAACCGAGTCTAGAAAACTCGCCCATAATGGTGTACAAGCGCTCGTCGATGTCTTGGCGGACGTAGGGGTCTTGACTCTGATATGAGGTTAAAAAGAACTCGTCTGGTTTAGATGCCCAGCCGGGCACTCGGTCAATCTTGTTTGCCGCTACGAGAAAAGGAGTTTTCTTTGCCTTCAAGATGTCGAGTGACTCGTAAGTTTGCTCCTCAAACCCCTTTAAGACGTCGATTACGAGAATTGCGATGTCTGCGACTGCACCACCCCTTTTTCTGAGATTGGCAAAAGCCTCATGCCCCGGTGTGTCAATAACGAGCAGTCCGGGAACACGTAGCCTGCGCTTGAGCTTCCTGAGGAGGGGACCACAAATTTCCATGAGAGTTTCAACTGGGAAGAAGCTGGCTCCGATGTGCTGGGTCATGCCTCCGGCTTCCCTTGCCTGAACACTGCTCTTCCTAATTTTGTCTAACAAAAGGGTTTTTCCTGTATCGATGTGACCGAGCACGCAGACTATCGGTTGGCGAACAGGCAATTCAAAACCTCTCTTTGGCTAAAAATGTCAGAGAGCATCCTTTTAACTTTGCTCTCAACTTCCAATTCTCTACCCTACACTCTTGGGGGCAAGCAACAATGTGGAAGGGATGAAAACTTGGTGCCCGCGTCATTTTTATGACATTACAATGTCGAACCACAATTTTTAAGGGTAAAATATTCACCTAACTAACTTAGGAGGGGAACTCATGCGGAGAGAATCCGTCCAAAGTGCTGTGCTTTTAACCATTAACCCCGTCCTAAAAGAAATTGTGAAAAAGTTTGATGTAGATTGTGAACAGGACGGGAGCCTCCTCATGAACTCCCTAAAAATTTTTCTCGGCGCAGACACTTACCTTTGCAAAACTTGTGTCCATCTAAATCGCATAGCGGCAAACCCCTTTTACCAAGTAGGTACCAGAATCGTGCGTGTCGACAAAGGTTTTATGAAAAACATGTTTTTTAGTCGAAGTTGTAGCGAGAATCCTTGGTTAAAAGGATTCGCCCTCATGATGAAAGGAATTCGAAAATACGGCATACGTATTCCATTCACCCCAGCTGGGCCATTCCACGTCGTTTGGAACTTCACCTACTCCTGCAACCTCAAATGTAAACACTGCTATGAAGACGCTGGTTCTCAAAGGCCAGAACTAACCACAGATCAGGCCTACACTGCAATAGACAAACTATCAAAGGTCGCAAACGTTGGCCTTCCCTCTCTGTCTTTTTCCGGAGGAGAACCCCTCATGAGGAAAGACTTCTTTGAAGTTGTGGAATACGCGAAAAAGAAGATACCTTACATAAGCGTAGCTACGAACGGAACCTTGCTGACAAAAGAAAATGTGAAAAGACTCAAGAAAGTGGGCGTGGACTACGTTGAAGTAAGCCTAGACGGGGCAAGTAATGAAGTGCACGAAGGCTTTAGAGGGGTCGCAGGATGCTTCGAAAAAACCATGTACGGAATCCACAACTGCCTTGAAGAGAATCTTGATACATGCCTAGCGACAACAGCCCATAGGGAAAACTTAGACGAAATGTCAAAAATAATGGAACTCGCAGAGGAATTGGGAACAAGATTCATGCACTTCAACTACGTCCCAACTGGGAGAGCAAAAGAACACGTAGAACTTGACCTAAGCCCACGAGAAAGGTTCTCCCTTCTAGAAACGATGGGAAAGAAAGTCGTTCACTTATACATAAAAGCAAAGGAAGAGAAACAGAAAACAGGGAAAACCGAGACAAGAGTGGACAGATTTTTCAGCACCTGCCCACAGTTCGCAAGCGTAGTGAAGAAGCTTTCACAAGAAAGAGGACACCGTTTCACAGTGTCCGCTCACTACGCCGCCAGAAAAGGTGTTGAAAACATTGCACACTTCTTAGGAGGATGCGGGGCTGGAAGACTCTACATAGGTTTAGAACCAAACGGAGACATAAAGCCGTGTGTTTTCTTTCCAACAAACGAAAACACAGTGCTCGGAAACATTCTGAAGGACGATCTCGAGGGCATCTGGGATAACAGCGAAATGCTGTGGGAAATGAGAACAAGGGAAAAGCTGGAAAATTATGAAATAAACGGCAAGACAGTTGGGTGCGGAAACTGCAAAGACAAGTACATATGTGGAGGCTGCAGAGCCAGATCCTATGGCTACTTTAACGGGAATCTAAACAAACCGGATATCGGTTGCATTGACAACGAGGAAATCTGGAGAAAGGTTACAGAACAGCTCATCTAGCACTTTCGATAATCAAGGATTTCGTCAGCTTTGAAGAAAATGGCAATTTCTTTTCCGGCGTTTTCAAGACTGTCTGAGGCGTGAATGATGTTCTTTTGAACGTTGACCGCGAAGTCTCCGCGAATGGTTCCAGGCTGCGCTTCTAGTGGGTCCGTCTTTCCAATCATGTTACGGATAATAGAGACGGCGTTAGGTCCCTCAACGACCATGGCGAGGATAGGTCCAGAGGTGACGTGCTCAATTAGGGGCGCATAGAAGGTTTTGCCCTCATGTACCTCGTAGATTCTCTCGGCTTGTTTTTGGGTTAGTTGAAGAAGTCTCATGGCGACTATGGTGAGTCCTCTCTTCTCGATTCTACCGATGATTTCGCCCATCAACCTCATCAAAATGGCTTCGGGCTTTAGGAAGACGAGGGTTCGTTCGGTCAAGCCCTCCCCTTCTCTTCCTTTCCATAGTACCTTGTCCATGGAAGTTTGCGCGCGTCCCTCTTTAGCTTGACAGAGCTCTTCCTGCACTTGCTGGAGCAAAACCACAGAATGGACCCGTCGTTTCTGACGTACATGATGCCGGTGCCTGATGGAAACTCGTTTCCGCAAAATGAACAATGTCGAGGCCTTGGCACAGGGCGAAAAACCTCCGTGGTTCACCTGATTCTCTTGGCTTCGCGTTCCGTTTCTCTCAGCATTAGTATGTCATTGGTCCGCACTGGTCCCTTCACGTTTCTGGTGATGATGCGTCCCTTGTCTCTTCCTTCGAGCACTCGAACCCTAACCTGTATGATTTCGCCAGTGGTTCCTGTTCGGCCGATCACTTGAATGACCTCGGCTGGGGTTAGTTCTGCGGCTTCTTCCTTGCTAGTCATTCGCTACGTCCTCTCTTCTTTAGCTCTTCTATTCGACTGGAAATTTCTTTGAGTAGTGGTGAGGCGTCACCAGCCTCTGTTATGCACGCTGCAGCCGCTGGGACATCTATTCCCGCCGAGGTTCCGAGTGTTGCCTTTTTTGGCACGAACACGTAGGGGATTTTGCGTTCTTCACAGATGAGTGGGAGGTGGGCTACTACTTCTGGTGGGTCTACGTCTTCGGCTATGACTACGAGTTTTGCTTGTCCTCTTTCTAGGGCTTTTGTTGTTTCGTTTGTGCCTTTGCGGACGTTTCCTGTTTGGGTGGCTATTTGTAGGGCTTCATAGGCTGCGTCTGCAATTTCTTTTGGTGTGTCGAATTTTACGTAGAATGGTTTGGACATGAGCCTCATCCCTTTTTTTGTGTGCTGAGTTTTATCAACGTCTCACTCTTAAGAATGTTTCGACTTTTGGGGGCACTGTTAATGGTAAACAAAATCAAATTCAAAATCGAAGAACAATCTAAATCAGCAAGCTATAGAGACATTCAGTTCAAGGATA
>Ga0315314_1001701_pt1 | contig 19140 bp, 23 predicted proteins | sample TDP9_MG_FD_203631 | JGI IMG/M metagenome (GOLD analysis project Ga0315314, IMG submission 203631) | Freshwater sediment microbial communities from Lake Towuti, South Sulawesi, Indonesia - TDP9 | ecosystem: Environmental > Aquatic > Freshwater > Lake > Sediment | place: Indonesia: South Sulawesi... | reverse complement strand
ACACTCAGAGTTGACGATCACTCCTTTGACCTAAGAAAAACAAAACACATCTACGTTGTCGGTGGCGGCAAAGCAAGCGGCACAATGGCAGAAGCACTGGAAAAAATACTTGACGACAGCATCACCGACAGCCTCATAAACGTCCCCCGCGGCACCAAACACAAAACAGACAAAATAAACCTCCATGAAGCCAGCCACCCCATCCCAGACGAGTCAGGTGTAGAAGGAACACAGCGTATGCTGGAAATCGCAGAAAAAGCAGAAGAAAACGACCTCGTCATATGCCTAATCTCAGGGGGCGGTTCGAGCCTCATGCCCTTGCCACGTGGCAAAATAACTATAAGCGACAAGAAAAAGGTCACCGACGCTTTGCTCAAGTGTGGCGCAACGATAAACGAGATAAACACGGTCCGAAAGCACATCTCAGACTTCAAGGGCGGATGGCTCGCAAAAAAAGCCTACCCCGCAACCATCCTCAACCTCATCCTTTCAGACGTTCTGGGCGACCCGTTGGACTTTATCGCCTCAGGCCCAACTGTCCCTGATTCTACAACCTTCAAAGACGCCACGAACGTTCTGAAAAAATACTGTTTATGGGAGACAACGCCCGCATCTGTGAGAAAGGTTTTGTCTGACGGTGAAAAAGGGATAATCGCCGAGACACCAAAGGCGGGTGACAGAGCATTCAAAAAAATCCATAACGTAGTCGTTGGAAACTGTCGCACCGCAAGCACGGCTGCCTATGAAACGCTCAAGTCAGCCCGGTTGAACACCATTTTGTTGACGTCGGTTTTGGAAGGCGAAGCCCGAGACGCTGGAACAGTGATGGCGTCGATAGCCCGCGAAATCGTCACGTCCGGTCATCCTGTCCCGAAACCCGCAGGCATCGTTCTCGGCGGAGAAACCACAGTCCATGTGACAGACAAAGGAAAGGGCGGAAGAAACCAAGAAATCGCTTTGGCAGCGGCTTTGAGGCTCAAAGACTTGGACGGTGCAGTTGTGGCTTCGCTTAGCACTGACGGCGTGGACGGACCAACCGACGCGGCCGGAGCCATAGCGGACGGCAAAACCTGGGCGCATGCGGAGAAGTTGGGTTTGAATGCTGAGAAGTTTTTGGCTGAAAATGACTCGTACAGTTTCTTCTCAAGGTTGGGCGACCTTATTTTTACAGGACCGACGGGCACGAATGTTAATGATGTTTCGGTTATAGTGGTGCTATGAGGGCGAAAAAAGAAGCCACGGTCGCAGTCAAGGTTAAGTTTGTCGGCGCTTTGCACGAGGTTTTCAAGAAAAAACAGGCTCAGCTCAAGTTTTCACGGTCACCCGTAGTGAAGGAAATTGTGGAACGACTGGCAGAAACCTCACCCATGGCAAGGCGAAACCTGCTCGAGACAGAATTGGGTCAGATTCATCCCGCTTTGCTAATTCTAATAAATGGAAAAGAAATCAGTGCGTTAGACAAGGCGGATACGCGGGTTAAGAGTGGGGATGAGGTTGTTTTGATTTCTGTCTCGCACGGTGGATGATTGCATCCTTTATTAATAAATTACATAATTATCTTCGTGAATGGTGTTTAGGATGCAGGTTCTGGCTATAAAAACGCCTTTAATTCAGCCAAAAGATGACATAGTTAACACAGTTATGGAAGCAATGAAGACGCAGGGTTTAGAGTTTTTGGACGGCGACATCTTGGCTGTTTCTTCTAAGATCGTGTCTTTCGCTGAAGGACGACTGGCAAAACTAAGTCATGTTAAACCTTCAAACAAGGCAAAACGTCTAGCAAAAAAATACTCCCTAAACCCCGCCTTTGCAGAACTCATTCTCCAAGAGGCAGACCAAGTCGTCGGCGGAGTAAAAAAAGCAGTGCTAACCCTAAACGACAATGTTTTCACGGTAAACGCCGGCATCGACAACAAAAACGCGCCCAAGGGCTACGCGGTTTTGTGGCCGAAAAACCCGCAAGAAAGCGCAGAACACATACGGAAAGAAATCGCTCATCGTGTTGATAAGCAGGTGGGCGTGTTGATTGTTGACAGCACTGTGGAGCCTCTGAGGTGGGGCACTCGTGGACTCGCTGTTGGAGTTGCGGGATTTGAGCCAGTGAAAGACTATAGGCGAACCCGAGACCTTTTCGACAAGAAAATAATTATTACGCTTCATGCGGTTGCGGATGATTTGGCTTCTGCGGCGCATTTTGTGATGGGTGAGGCTGGAGAAAGAACGCCCGCGGCGATTATAAGAGAAGCGCCTGTGACGTTTACGGAAAAAGTAGATGCAGAGACCATGAAAATAGCGTTCAGAGACTGCGTTTACATGGGCGCGTTTAAGCCGAAAATTCGGTCCTGAGAAAGCGGATTTAGCTTCTGTTATACCATCTTTTCAACGACTTCATCAAACCCGTTGCCAAAACAGTCGCAACAACCACGATTGCCAATCGTTCAAACGGATAAACCCAACCGATTGCTTGCCAAACACCCACCCAACTTTCGACGCTGGAGATTATGAATGGCCAAGAAAGCATCTCGAACAGCAACGAGCCGACCACGTGCGAAAACATGGTCGAAGTAAAAACCGTTACGCCGACGCCGAGCATTTGCTTGCGAGAAGATGATGCCGCGTTTCGCATGAGGCTGATGGCTTTAGACTGTAGCGATGATGCGAGGACAATCAGGCCGACGATTTGTAGCCAGAGAAGATTAGGGTAGAGCCAAGCGGGTCCCACGGTAGGGTATAAGGCAAGTAGGGACAGGAAGGCTGCGTAGACAAGCGTGGCTAGTGCTTGTTCTCGATTGTAGAGAGCGCTCGCGAGGAAGGCTGCGGCTATGCCTGCGCCGTAACTGAAGGGACTGAAGTAGCCGAACGACAAGCCCACCGCACCGCCCAAAGCCACTGTGAATATGCTGAGGTACGGAGTAAGCAAGATGCCTATTACCGGTGCCAAAATGGCAGACGCCGTGATTGCTCTGCCCGATGCTCCTATCAACGGGAAAAGGTTCCATGAACAGAAAATCGTGTACAACGGCGCGAAAACAGCGACCAACGCGACGTCTTTGGTGGAAAGTCTTTGCATCTTCGGTTTCTCCGCTCAAGATTTAACTACTTTTGTGTATTTAATGATAAGTGGTGATGCAATTGGAGTTGAAGGGTGTCCATTTTCTTCTGTCATACAAATGCATCATGGAATGCGACCACTGTTTCGTTTGGGGAAGCCCCGACGCAGAGGGCACGTTCACTCTCAAGCGGGTAAGAGAAGTTTTGGCGGAAGCAAAGAAGTTGGGAACTGTGAATTATGTTTCAGTGGAGGGCGGAGAACCTTTCCTGTTCTATCCCGTCATGGTCAAGACTGTTAAAGAAGCTGTGGCACTTGGTTTTCGCGTGGAGGTTCTTTCAAACTGTTATTGGGCAACTTGCCCCGAAGACGCTGTGGAGTGGCTTGAACCACTAGCCGAAGCCAAGAACGTCGAACTCACACTAAGCAGCGACATCTATCACGGAGAAAAATGGGAAACCGAAGAAGTGAAAAACGCAATAAGAGCCACAAAATCCCTGAACATGAAAATCGGAATAATCGCCATAAAAAACCCAGACGCCGAAACTGCCTGCCCAGACCAAATCGAAGGTGCAAGAGTAGGATTGACTGAATTGATGTACCGTGGCAGAGCATTCTCCAAACTAGTGGAGAAGGCAAACAAAAAGCCCTGGCGAGAATTCACGAAATGTCCCTACGAAAACTTCGCCGCCCAAGAAAGAGTCCACATCGACCCCTCTGGGTACGTGTACGTTTGCCAAGGCATCTCCATCGGCAACGCATGGCAAAAACCCATGTCAAAAATAATCCAAGAATACAACCCTTCTGAGAACCCTATTCTTGAGCCTCTTGTCCGTGGCGGTCCGGTGGCGTTGGTTGAGAAGTTTGGTTTACCTCACGACGAAGCCTACGCGGACGCATGTCACTTGTGCTATGCTGTGCGTTGTATGTTGCGAGAACGTTTCCCTGACGTTTTGGTTTCAGATCAGATGTACGGAGAACTTGAGAAAAAGTAAAGTTCTAGAGTTTTTTGTTCATCATGTAAGCCGATTCATTATCCGCATAATAGCCATGCAAGGTGCGTTTTATGTAGTAGCCGAGTTTGCGGTAGAGCCGTATGGCGGAAAGGTTGCTCACACGGACTTCCAAATAGCATTCTTTCGCGTGGTAGATGGTCTTCATGTTCTTCAGGGCTTCGTTCAAAAGCGCTTCGCCTATTCCCTTGTGCTGGTGCTCCGGCAGCACGGCGATGCTGATTATGTGGCCTTTTTTGCCTCCGCTTGAGAGGCTGAAGAAGTTGGTTTCGATGCGGCACATGATGTAGCCCACGAGTTTGCCGTCTTCTTCGGCGACGATGAAGGTTTCTGGGAACCGGTCATGCAAATCGATGAAGAAGTCGGGAGAATAGTTTTCTGGGAGGGTGACTTGGTTGATGCGCATGACTTTGTCGAGGTCGCCGGGTTCGAATTGGCGGATGTTGAAGGTGGTCTGCATGGGTTGTCGTGTCCAGCTTTTTGTGATGGATTAGAAGGAGATGTTTAGGATTTTAAAGATTATGCAGTTCTAAGCAGTGACTTCGGGCGCGGTTGTGACGACGGGGAGGGTGATGTTTCCGTGGGGCATGACCCAGATTTTTGCGTCTGTGCCTGCGATGCGGAAGGCTTCGTTGAGTGCGTCGTTGACGGCGCGGGCGGTTTTCAGTTTAAACACGTTGACGGCGTAGTAGTCGGGCAGGATGGAGACGAGGATGATTTGCACTTTCTGCAAGGCTCGGAGGAGGCAGTAGCTTTTGTGTCCGCCCATGACGAAGTTTTTCTTGATTTCTTTCTCCATTTCGCCTACTGTTTGGAATTTTTTCATCCACTCATAGAAAACCTCGTGTCCGTGTCCTTCGGGGCATTCGGCGACGAGGATGATGACGCCTCCGCGTTTTGTGGCTTCCAACGCGCTGTCGACGCCTTTGTAGGCTTGGTAAAGGTCTATGTCTTGTGGGTGTCCGCCGGGGCTGACTATAACGATGTCGGCGCGGCGTTCAATGGGTACTTTGTACATTTCTTCGACGAGTTTGACGCCTTCGTAGAAGGCTTTTTCGAGGTCGCCCGCGTAGGCTCTTACTATTTCGCCTTTGCTGTTTGCGACCACGTTGAGTATGAAGTCGACTTTTGCCAATCGGGCGGATTCCACCATGTCGTGGTGAATCGGGTTGTCTTCGAGTATGCCCGTCTTTGCTCTCGGATGAAGGATGTTGCGGTGGTTGTTTTGGATGGTTTCGATGCTCGAGACGGCGGGTAATACGCTTTTTCTTCCGCCCCCGTAGCCCGCATAATAGTGGAGTTCTATGTCGCCCGTGAGTATGCGGACGTCGGCGTCGGCGAAGGCCTTGTTTACGGATACTTTTGTGTGGAAAGTACGAGTGGTGCCCATGTAGACAAGGTCTTTACTGCGGCAATCGTGGCTGACGTGACAGTAGCGGTTGGCTATGTCTTCGCCTAGAATGTTTACTGCTTCTTCAGGTTTGACTTGGCGGTGGGTGCCGCAGCCGAAGATGATGGTTATGTTTTCGTCTTTGACGCCGATCTGACCGAGCACTTCCAGTAGAGGGGGCAGCATCTGCTTTGTGGGTGCTGGGCGGGTCATGTCGTCAACGACTATTGCGACTTTATGTTCGGGTTTGACGATTTCGTTTAAAGGTTTAGAAGCAATAGGCTCATTCAATGCCCGTAGGATTTCGGCTTTCACGTCTGCAACGCCGGGTTTTTCTTTGCCTTCTATGGTGCCGAGGAGGTTTCGGGCTGGGATACGTGCGCAAACTTCGGTTTTTCCGTATGGAAGCCAAACATCAACCATGACAGTTAACCTTCGTTACAGTTTATCACAGAGAACGAGAATCTTTTAAACATAACGGAAAACATGAAGTGAGCTAACAAAGACCTTCGAGAAGGAAAACACACGATAGGTAAAGGCATATCAGATAAACCAAAAACCAGCCTATCCGATATGGTGCTATGCAGAAACGATGCTAGACGAGTGGAGGGCGTGTGTGTCTTTCAGAGAGCCCCGAAAGTGTCAAAAAAGTCCGATCATATTTGAATCATATAGTGAAGGGGGAGGGTCTAGCGTCGACGCACACAGAGTCCAGAAGCCCGCCTACATAATGCTATGCAGAAAACTACCTATAGAGGGGAGGCGTGTGTGCACTCTCTCTCAGAGAGAAAACCTTAGAAAGAATGGTTAATGCTGGGTTGGATTTGTGACTGGTTGCACTTGCCCGTTCTTTATAGCCTTCAGAATCTCGTCAACACTCTGCCCAGCGTCAATTTTCGTGTAAGCCACACCCAACTCATTAATCGCATGCGCGTCGCTAACTGCAACCTGAGGCAGGTTCAACTCCTTCGCCAACTGCAACGCCATACGATTCTGAACAGCCAAAGCAGCGGGATTAAACACCTCAATCGCCGAGGGCTTAAGCCGCCGCACGTAATCACCCAAACCAGAAGGCGCACGAAACGGATGAGGCGCAACCGTCACCGCGCCACGAGCCTCGGCAAAATCAATCAACTGCTCCGGCGTACTCGGCAAAGGCGGCCGCTCCTCACAGCCGATTATGACCAATTCACCCCTCGGCGTAACGGCCTCGATTCCGGGAAGCACAAGCACGTCATCATACACGGTTGCAAGTTTACTCACAAAGTGATAACCCTCCAATGTGCTATGATCAGTAACCGCTACAGTTTTCAGAAATGAATTCGCATGCAAAGCGTCCACCAACTGTTTCGGCGTAATCAGGGCATCGCCAGAGTAAATGGTGTGCACATGCAAATCTACACACAGCATCGCTAAACCCTTCTCTTCCGTTTTCAAACAATACGACAAAGCATCATATAAACACATTCATTGTACAGTTTTCCTTCAAAAAAGAATCGCAGAATAAACACCTTACTCTCACAAACTTGTCAACGACGCCCCAACCTAACCAATTCCGTCAGCGAATAAAACGACGCCGCAGCGAACCCCGCATAAAAAGACAACGCATGCACAAACCCGTTCACTTCGGGGCCAACGTTCAAAAATTGCTCAGGAAAATAAAGGAAAAAAAGCAAAAAATTAACCAAGAACACGCCGTTGAGAAAATAGGAAACCGCATAAAACACCAAAAGAAATCTTCTAGCCCTGTTCTCAGGAAGAAACTTCATGATAGTCTGGAAATCTTCCGCCTCCACGCTGCCAGACACCGCAAACACAACAATGTTAGTCAAAGCAAACCCAAAAGCCGCGCCAATGAAAGCATACACCAACCCAGAGGAACCAATCGCCTTGTCACCGGGATAAAGAAAAATCCACAAAGAATTTGAAAAAACCGCAACGCCAAAAACCAACAACGACACAAAAACCGTCCGCCGCCAAATCTCGGCTTTTGAATGGTAAAGGTTCGTGAAAACGAAGTAGAAAAGATACAAGGCTAAGCCTATCATGTTAGTAGCCAAATGCACAGGTCCAGCGTGCATGAAAAGAGACGTAACAACGCCCCAAGGCGTTTCCAAAGACGCAGCCAAAACACTGTTCAACCCGGGAAGAACATACTCAAAGAAAAGTCCCAGCATGCTTAGAGCAAAGATGGACAAATAAGCAAAGGCAACTATCCGAAAACTTCGAACTTTTCTCCAGAACAACCAAAACAGAAAACCCATTCTATAACGACGATCATCATCTTCCCGAATCACGTTCTCCGACTTCATCCAGACAAAACCTTAACACAATACTCGAAACAACATAAATAATAACCTTTAGCAAACACGGAAAACGCACTCCCCAAAACTGAATGCCCCTGAACAAACAACGACACAAACTTAATAACAAACAACCCACAGCAATTCACCACAAAACCGAGGCAAATTATCATGCAACACCTGCTGAACTTCAAAAACTGGACTCCCCAACAAATCGTTAAGATAATCGACAACGCAATCGAAATCAAGAACAACCCCAAGAAATGGCGAAACGCACTTGATGACAAAACCTTGTGCATGATCTTCCAGAAGACCAGCACGCGCACACGGGTTTCGTTCGAAGTCGCCATGACACAACTCGGTGGTCACGCAGTTTTTCTTGACTGGCGCGCAACGAACTTCGCTCTCGCTGACATCGAAGATGAAACAAAATACCTATCCCGCAACGTAGATGCCATCATGGCGCGATTAGTCAAGCATCAAGACATGAAAGCCATGGCCGAAGCTGCCAGTGTGCCGACTATTAATGGGTGTGATGACAGATACCATCCATGCCAAGCCCTCGCCGACCTCACGACCGTGAAAGAGAAGAAAGGTAAACTGAAAGGCGTAAAACTCGTCTACGTCGGCGTCCACAACAACGTATGCAACAGCCTAATCGAAGCATGCACAAAAACAGGCATGCGCATTACCACAGTTACACCGATTATGCATCCGCCAGCTTACGACCCAGAACTAATCGAGGAGGCTAAAAAAACGGGCTTGTACAGAGCCACACTCGACGCGAAAACAGCCGTAAAAGACGCCGACATCGTTTACACCGACACGTGGGTCGACATGGAACTCTTCACCGACCCCAAGTTCAAAGAAGAAAAAGAAAAACGCATCAAACAAATGATGCCCTACCAAATCAACGCCCAACTACTGAAAGGCAGCAACGCACTCGTCATGCACGACATGCCCATCCATCGAGGCTACGAAATCAGCGCCGAAATGATAAACGCGAAAAACAGCATAATCTTCGACCAAGCAGAAAACCGTCTTCATAGCGAAAAAGCCATACTCCTAACATTGCTAGACAAAATCTGAAGGAATCGTCTCTATTTTAGAATCATCTGTGTAAACTGTTCCGGATTAAACACTTCCAAATCTTCGTATGTTTGTCCTGTGCCGATGAAGATTATGGGCTTTTTTGTCACGTAAGTCACGCTCAAAGCCGAACCACCCTTCACATCAGCATCAACCTTTGTCAAAATCGTCGCATCAATCCCCACAGCACTGTTAAACTCCTCGGCCTGCATGACGGCATCGTTCCCTGTCAACGCGTCCACGGTCAAGACCGTCAAATCCGGTGTAATCACACGCTTTACTTTCGCTAACTCGTTCATCAGGTTGCGGTCGGTTTGAATCCTGCCAGCCGTGTCAATCAAAACCACGTCAATTCCGTGAGCCTTTGCATGCTTAATCGTGTCGTACGCCACAGCTGCAGGGTCAGCACCGTAGCTATGCCTAATCATTTTCACGCCCAACCGTTTGGCGTGTATTTCTAATTGTTCAATGGAGCCTGCGCGGTAAGTGTCGCTGCACGAGAGCACCACAGAATAACTCTTCTTCATGAACATCTTTGCGACCTTTGCGATGGTGGTGGTTTTGCCCGTGCCATTAATCCCCACGAACGCAATCACGAAAGGCTCCTTGGCTTTCATTTTCTTTTCCACTAAATCCCACAAATTAACGCCGTTGCCTGTGTTCAGAATCTCCAACAAGACATCATGTAAATTCTGCAGAACAAGCTTCTTCTTGTCTTCGAGCCGTTTTACCTGTATGCCTTCGAGCCGTTTTTCCATCTCTTCGCAAACGTGTTCGGCAACTGGCACGGCTACATCGTTTTCGATAAGGGTTAGCTTGAAGTCGGATAGGACGGGGCGGAGTTGTTCGGTTTTTAGCTCTGTGACTGTAACTTTGTTGACGAGACCTTTAAGACCTGCTTTTAGCTTCTCGAACATCTGCTCCTCGCTCTCTTCTGCTCACCCTAGCGCTTATGTCTTGCAGTTTTGTCCGGTCTTCACGAAGGCGCTCCAACACCTGCGACAACTGCTGCTCCAAACCAACCCTCGCCTTCTCCATCTCCTCGATGCGGCTCTTGATCTTCTCCTTAGCCTCAGCAAAAGTCTTCTCAACCGCCACGCCCGAGCCCACACCAACAATAACTTTGTCGGGGCTTTCCAGTTTCGCTTTAATGTAAGAACCTCCGCCGATTGGAACAAAAAGCGACGAGTCCGTTTTCTCCTTTTCCAACCCTTCCAACGTCATGCGTGCATAAGTAAGTTCAGTGATTGCAGCGTTTACAAAATTGATTCTCTGCTCCAAGTTTTCAGCAGTGTTTTCCAAGATGCGAAGTTCCACAGCCAATTGGCGGAATGCTTCTTCCTCACTTGCCACTCTTTGCCTCTCCTAAAACCATTTTCCTCAGCATCGGGTCCTTGACGTCCTCGGGTTTAATCTCCATAACCGAATCTATTTTTATTTGGAACCTTTTTGCTCTGTGTCTGCTGCCCAGTTCCTTGTAAACCGTTTCCACAGCGTCCTCTGGTTTTAGTGCTCGGAATTCCTTTTCGAAACTTGTTTTCCAGTTTGGCTTCGCAATTCGCCCTGAAACTCTGAATATTTTTACTTCGCTCATTTCTAGTCCACCAAATCCAATGCACTCTCGATAATAAACAATTCTGGTCCAGTGGTCAACAACCCCGCAACTGCCCCATAACTGTTTCCCAAAAGCCCAGTGCCGACGTATGGAATTCCACAGTTAACCGTGCCCACGTCCACTGGAACCCGCAAAACATTCTTCAAAACCTCCAATTCTTCCTCCTTGATCAACGGGTGAGCGACGGCGCCCTTGTTGGTCGCCAAAGCAAGCGAACCCACGTAGGGCAAGCCTGCAATTTCGCCGGGCACAACTTCCACGCATAACGTATCAGAAATCTGTTTGATAACATCAGGTTTTGTGCGTGGATCCACGATTGCGCCCTTATCATTAGCTAAAACCATGTTTCCATAAGCTGTTCGCTTGGTCTCTAAAACTGTTATGTTCAACTCATCGTCAGCACAACGTATGGACTCAATTTCTTCTTCACGAACAAAATGTGGAAGGATCATGCCTTTGGAGTTCGCACAGATCAAGGCACCGATTAAAACTGAGCCACCTACCGTGGTGAAAACTGTTTTCGCTTTCATCATTTCACCCAGCTTCTCCATTCTTTTCTCTGGAGCCAAACAGGGTACAATGAACAATCGGTCAGTGGCAACGGAATACACGCCTATGCTTGCGCTTCCAAAAATGCTGGAAAGAAAAACTGGCAAAAAGGGTCTCCTTTTTTTAGGCTGGGTAAACTGTCACGTTGCCCTCGGAATCCTTAACAACACGCACTTTGATTCTTCTCGGAGGCTTCCGAATTCCTCTCTGCCAAATCTTCTCATTCAACTCTGAACTGATAAGCAGCCTTTCTACTTCCTCCTCTTCGGATTCTTCCTCCTCCTTTTTCACGCCGACTTTCATGTGCTTTTCAACATGGCTCTTAATGAGGCGTATGGCTCTTGGAGCACGTTTGTTTGGAGGCATGATCCAAACCTTGCGGAGAGGGATCGTGTAGAATCTTTCCTCAACAATGTCCTCTTCTTTTTCCTTTTCCGCCTTTGGCTCTTCCTTTTCTTCTTCGATCGCCTCGGCTTCTTCTTTCATCTCTTCCTCGCGAAGCTCTTCTTCAGGTTTTTCTTCGCCCGCTTCCACAGTGGCTTCTTCGCCCAGTTCTTCTGTTGCCTCTTCTTCAGTCTCGGCAATTTCGCCCTCTTCTGTTTCTATCTTCTCCTTTTCTTCAACGTCAGCTTCGGTCTTTTCTTCTTCAGCTGTTTCTTCTGGTTTCTCTTCGGGTTTACTCATTTCCTTTTCCTCTCCAACGTCTATGGCTTGATTTTTGTGCGTCGCCAAGCCTTCTGTTTGGGGTGTCTCCTAAATCTTCCAGCGGTCTTAGCAACGACCCATGTTGGAACTGGACGTTTTTGTTTACTCGCCTTTATCAGTCTTCTTTTTTTGGCGGTCGGTTTGTTTCTTGCCATCATTATTTTCTCCTGATTTTGATGTCTCGTTTGGTTGACTGCAACTTCGCGAGGAGTTCTTTTAGTTGCTCATCTGTTAATGGGATGTTTAGGCGTCCAGCCTGTGCGAGTTGGATGAGTTGCAGTTCAAGCTGCGCTGCAAATTCGGGCTTTACCATCTTCAGGTTATTCATCCGTTGCCTTGCTTCGGGGGTTAGGATTTGTCGAAGCAGGGCCTGTTTCTGAAGTTCGATTTGCTGCGCCATTTGAGCCCGCTGCTGTTCCTCTGCCAGCCTTCTTTGTAGCTCGAGCATTCTTCTCTTACGGATGTCGTCGAGTTCCTCGTCTTCGCTCATCCCGTCTGCACCTTAGTACTTCTTCAATTCTGGCATGGTTTTCTCAAGTTCTTTCTTTATCTCTGTCGAAAGCGAGTCGAGAAGTCGCCTTCCTTCTGCTGACACGATTCTTCCGCGGTTCTTGTTCTTCTCCACGAGTCCTGCGGATTCGAGTTGATGGAGGATTTTGCGGATGTTTCCGCCAGCGCCGACTCTTACGTGTTCTGGTCTTACTCCGCGGTCTTTTCGTCCGCTGTATTGGTAGCGGAGGTGTTGGATGCCGATGGGACCGTGGATGTAGATTTTTCTAAGAAGCGATGCTGAGCGTGTGTACCACCAGTCGGGGTCGTGGGGGGGTCTTTCCGTGTGGGCGCCTGTTTTGGCCAGTTGTGCCCAATCTGGGGGCGTGATTTGGTCTATGTTGTCTTTTAGGTATTTGGCTAGTTTTTCGATAAGTTCGGTTGATGGGATGTCGTATGGGGTTGGCAAGAGTTTTTCTCCTTGGTTTTCCTTCAGTAATTCCACAAGCGTCTTATAAAGGCTTTTTCACTTTGACGCTTTGGGCTTTCGGCGCCGGTACAGCATGAATGTGTGGCCGCGGACTTCGACAAGAGTCGCGTCGGTTTGTTCTGCAATTTTTGATGCGATGGTCTTTGCTTTTTGTTCTTTTAATGCTGTTTCGAGGATTCGGATTTTCACCATCTCCCTGATGTCTAATTGCCTGTCAATCTCGCTAATCATCTGCGTTGACAAGCCCTCTTTTCCTACCCATACTGTAGGCTTTTCGTTGCTTAATTCATGTTTTATCCGGCGTTTTATGCCCGATGTTATCATGCTCGGGTTTTCTCCTGTTTTTTAGTGGAAACCGCGTGACGCCGCCGCAAAGAAGGCATGTTACCACGACGTGTGGTTCTCGGCGTTGCTGGATGCGAACTCGGCAGTTGACGCCGGGCAGGATGAATTGTTTGCAGTGTCTGCAAATTTGTCGCCTGTGTTCTTTTTGTATTCTCACTTTTGTGGTCATGGAGATGCGTCTTGCGATTGTCGCGTATCGTTGTGCCAGTTCTGGGTTTTTGTGGATGTTTTCTTTTGCGAGGCTGAAGAGCGTGTGGATTCGTTGGCGGGCGATTTGCTTGGTTCTGTTCATCAGCTAAGGTTTCTCCAAAGCATAGCAGATGTTCCAGCGTGCCTATAAAGGTATAAGCATGTACATGGAATGCTGGGAGGTGTTCTGCTGGAGTGCTTCTCGTCGCTTCTCTACCCCCTCTTCACTGTATGCTCCAATTATGATTAGACCTTTTTTGTCACGTTTTAGGCTCTCTGAGAAGACACACACGCCTCCCCCCTAGTATAGGTAGGTTTTCTGCATAGCACAATGCATGAGGCTTATTTCACTGCGAAGTAACGTCCCCGCTTTCTTGAGTGTTCAAGCAAATCCTTTTATTGATTTAGTCTCTCCTTTTTTAATTGCGAGGCAAGAACGGTGCTCACCTTAATCTACGCAGAATCGGCTCTGGAAACGGTACCGAAAGAGTTGTGGCAACATTCTGCAATCAAAAAGTATGCGGAGAAAAAGGGAAAGCCGCCGCAGTTTCTTATTTTGGACCGTTCTTATCACCACTCCGCTATGAGACAATTAGCGGACAACGAGAAGAGGGGGCGTCCTGACATTGTACACTTCTCGCTTCTTGAGGCGTTGGGTTCGCCACTTTGTAAGAACGGACTATTGCGAGTTTACGTTCACACTTTAGACGACAATGTTATCTCTGTAAACCCAGAAACACGCCTGCCCAGAAATTACGACCGGTTCATTGGGCTCATGGAACAACTTTTTGAGTCAGGACAAATCCCGCCAGAAGGCTCTCCATTACTGACTTTAGAGCGTAACGTGAGTTTGTCGAAATTAACAAAGAGCTTAAAACCCGACTACACCATCGTCTTCAGCCAAGACGGCGCCTTGAAAACCATGGAACAAGCAATCTCTGGGTTTTCGGAAAAGAAAAACTTTCTCGCTATCGTCGGCGGTTTTCCACACGGCACCTTCTCAGAGCCAATCGAAAAACTTGCCGATCAAGTTGTCTCCATTGATCGTGAAACGTTGGAAGCATGGACGGTCTCGACGAGAGTCATTTACGAATACGAAAGAGCCATAGGTCTTCCCGTCAGACGACTGCGCGAGAAGAACCATTAACGAGAAAACCACATACACCGAGGCTAATGTCCCCGGGGACCAAGCCTCTTATATCTGACATGAAAAATATATTCCCAACTTGATTCCTCAAGCACATAAAAATCACAAAAAAAAGGGAAGGCACAGTTGGTTTCAGAGAACCCGTTCGGAGAATTTCGCCGACAATGCGAAGCGGCGTTAGAAGACGTTTTAGCCAGCATAAAGCCCAAGGTTAAACCCTCATCCCTAAGTCTGAACATTCCGCCCGGCAAAGGATTCGGCGAGTTAGCGTCTTCTTTATGCTTCGACTTGGCAAAGCAGACTGAAGAAAAACCGCTAAAGTTAGCCGAAAAAATCGTCAAGAAAACTGATGCATCAAAGCATTCTTTAATAGATTCTGTGAAACCCGCAGGCGGAGGATACATCAATTTCTACGCAGATTTTCCTGTGCTTGCTGCTTTGACTGTTGAGTCGGTTAAAGAGTTGGGCGATGATTATGGTTTCGTGAAAGCCCAAAAAACGCAGGAAACCATAGTCGAACATACGAGCGTTAACCCGATCCATCCCATAACAATTGGGCAAGCGCGAAACCCCATATTGGGCGACGCAATTGCACGATTGCTGAAAGCGCGTGGCCATACGGTAAAACGCCACTACTACATTGACGACGTGGGGCGACAATCCGCAGTCATCGCTTACGGCTATCTCAAACTGGGCAAACCAAAACCAAAAGGAAAACCCGACCACTACATCGGCGTAGTCTACACCATAACAAGCTGCATAATCGAAATACAACGCCTAAAAAAACAACTCGAAAACGCCAAAAAAACAGATGCACCAGTTGAAGAAACCCAAAAAATCCAGAAACAACTCGACGAGTGGGCGTCAGTCGCCGTCGAAGTGGAAGGCAAACATCCAGAACTCTTCCAAAAACTCCTAGAAGAAATAAACAAGGACAAAGACCCGGAAACCGTGATAAACGAGTTGAACCGCGATTACGAGTCAGGAGAAGCCAAAGCGAAAGAGCTCGTGAGAGAGGTTTGCGAACTGGTCTTGGACGGGTTCAAAGAGTCCTTGGGCAGAATGGGGATTTACTATGATTCGTGGGATTGGGAAAGCAGCTTCTCATGGAGCAACGACGTAAACAACGTAATCAAAGACTTGAAAAAAACGCCCTACGTGTACTCTGAAAGAAACGTTTTAGAGTTTGACGCTGAAAGGGTCGCGAAAGATTTCGACCTGAAGAAGACGTTTGGTTTACGAGAGGATTACCAGATTCCTTCGCTCACGTTGGTTCGAGCCGACGGCACAACGCTCTACACGACAAGAGACATCGCATACAGCCTCTGGAAATTCAAAAAAGCCCAAAAAATAATCAACGTAGTCGGCATGGAACAAACCCTCGCCCAACAACAACTAAAACTGGCATTGTACGCGCTTAAACACCCCGACTACGCCGAAAACCAAACGCACTTTGCCTACAATCTGGTCACGCTTCCGGGGTATAAGATGTCCAGCCGCCGAGGGCACTACATAACTTTCGACGAAGTCATGGACGAAGCCACGAAACGCGCTTACGATGAAGTCTCGAAACGCTCGCCCGATTTGTCTGAGGCCGGAAAACAAGAAATCTCCGACATCGTCGGTCTCGGTGCCGTAAAATACGCGCTCGCAGAAGTCGACCCCACAAAACCCGTGATGTTCACGTGGGACCGAGTGTTAAACTTTGAAAAAAACAGCGCCCCATACCTCCAGTACTCGCACGCCCGAGCATGCAGCATACTAAGAAAGGCATCGCCACATTCTGAAAAACCAGACTACACTTTGCTTGTTGACCCAGTCGAACGCGAAATCGTGTTGTTGCTTTCACGGTTTCCAGAAACCTTCATTGACGCCGCCGAAAACCTTAAGCCCCACTCAGTAGCTGACTATGCAAACTCGCTTGCCGACAAATTCAACACTTTCTACGCGAAACTTCCGGTCATAAAAGCCAAGCCCGAAGCACTCAGCGCCACAAGATTAGCCCTCGTCGAAGCAGTGAGAATTGTCCTAAAAAATGCCCTGAATCTTTTGGGAATCGAAGCGCCAGAAAAAATGTAGATCAAGGCTTTAGCGGTTTACCGCCGATGGTTATCGTCGGTTTTTTCACGATACCGTCCGAATGAATCAACGCAGGCGCGTCGTGGTCATAGTTGCTTCCGATGGCAAAATGCACCGTTCCCAGCACTTTCTCGTCCTCTAACACGTTGCCGATAATCTTGGCGTTTGGATTGGCTCCGATGCCGAGTTCGCCGATGTTCCGGGCGTTTTTCGCGAGTTCCTTAGCCTTCTTTTCGTTTATCTCGCCTTTTTTCGCCATTTCAAACGGTCTCTTCTCAGCCTTGACGATGTAGTCTTCCAGCATCTTGGCTTCTTTTCCGCCCTCGATTTTTGTTACAAAGCCTTTCTCGATTTCTACTTTTACGGGCGTTTTTATTACGACGGTTTCGTCCAAGGTGATGCTTCCGTCGAAGACTATCGTGCCGTAAGAGGCGCCTAGTTGAGGCGAAATGTAGACCTCTCCGGCTGGAAGGTTTCCGCCTCTGCCGGGTGAACGGAAATCTCCGTCATCAACCAGAGGTTTACGTCCTTTGATACGGATGACTACGTCGGTGCCCAGCTCTGTTTTCACGCGAACCTCGTTCACGTCTTGGAGTTGATTCGCGATTATTGCGCATCTACTGCGCATTTCGCTGTAGTCAATGGGCACGGTTCTCGTGAACATTTCGAGTGTTGTTTTCGGAGACCAAACCGCCCGAATCTTCTTCGCCCCATAAAGCAGGTAATCGAAAGCATGTGCGAAGCTTTGTCTCCCAGAGCCCTTGTAAGGTTTCTTCACTGCGTCTTTGTCTTTTCCCATTCTTTCGGCGCTGATTGAGATGATTACCTCGGGCTCGGTTCTTATGGCGTTAATCACCGCAGGCTCGGCGTAGTCGAAGCTTGTCTTTTTTGGCTGCAAAACCAGGACAGGCGAAGCGTTTGCGTTCAGGCTTGCGACGTACATTGCCTGCGCGATTTCGTACACGTCTTTTTCTGGGTTTGTGATGATCAAAACATGCTCATCTTTCTTTACAGCCAAGACCTCTTTTACGGCGACCTCAGCTGCTCTCATCAACTCGGGTGACGTCTGGATAGGATGTTTTTCCATGTTTCGCTCAACCATTTCATTCTTTGATTTCTTCGATTATTTGAACGCCCGTGCTGGTTCCGATTCTGTTGGCGCCGGCTTCTATCATCGCTAAGGCGTCTTTTAGGGTTCTTATTCCAGCTGACGCTTTGACTCCCATCTTCTCGCCCACGGTTTTTCTCATGAGCCTGATGTCTTCGGCCGTTGCCTTGCCCACCAAAAGCCCAGTCGAGGTCTTCACAAAGTTCGCGCCGGCTTCTTTGCACAATTTGCATGCAACGACTTTCTCTTCGTCTGTGAGGTAGCCTGTTTCGATGATTACCTTGACAACCAACTCGGCGTAGGAACGTTTAATGTCGACGACCGCCTTCACGTCATTCTTCACAGTCGCGTAATCCTTAGACTTTAACGCGCTGAGGTTTATCACCATGTCCAATTCTTTACAGCCAGCATCTGCGAGTATTTTGGCTTCGCAAGCCTTAGCCTCGGGTAGAGTGACGCCCAAAGGAAAGCCCACAGTAGAACAAACCAAAACATCCGAATTCTTCAATAACTCAACAGCCAAAGGCACGTAAGTGGGGTTAATCACGGCGCTTTTGAAACCGTACTTTATCGCTTCACCGCATAACCGTTTGATGTCCTCCGCAGTTGCAGTTGGTTTTACGTTAGTGTGGTCAATCATTTTTGCCAATTCATTTCGCGAAATCATCTGAATCACTTCAAGAAGCCTAAAGAATAGCAGGAGGGGTTAATTTCATTTTCGTAAAAAAAGAAAGGTGCGGGAGGATAGGAAAGGAGACTATCGCGCCATTCTCGCCATACCGTGAATTATGAGACGCGAGCCCGCACCTAACAGTGATATAGAAGATTGTTCTATAAAAATCTTATTTTCGTTTTAGGTTACCTAAAATGGGTATACTACATTAGGCAACGCTTAAGAACCGAAAACACCAAGATAATTAACGCCGGGAGAGAAGGTGAGCGTAGAAGTTTTAGAACACGCCCGCACCGTCCGTTTCTTAATCTTTCTGCACAAGGAAGGAAGCGTACCCATCAGTCACATAAGATGGCAAATAAAAGGCGGTCAGAAAACCATCTACGGCATAATAAAACGCCTCAAAGCCACTAGTCTAATCCATGAAGAAACGCAGGCAGAGTTTCCATGGCGACGTGTGATTGCGTTGACTGAGAAGGGTGCTGAAGTTGCCACGAAACTGGAAGAAATCCAAGAAATAATAGAAGGAAAACCCAACAACAATCAGACGAGAACCAATTTTCTTGGCTAAAATTGTGCCTAGATTTTTTCCACTTTGATTTTTGTCCCACTTTTCACTTGGCGGAACAATTCGAGGTTCTTCGTTACTTTGCCGATGATGTTGACGGGAGTGTAGGGTTGAGATTCGCCGAAGAAAATGCAGAGGGCGCTTCCCATGGGCCAGTAGGCGAGCGTGGCATTTTCGACTGTTGGTTTTGGTTTTTCTTCGCCCGTTTTTATAGGGATTTCGAAGTAGACCTCTTCCTTCCAGAGCGCCGCACGCCCCTCTATAGGTAGTTTTTTCAGAATCGAATCCACTGTCCTCGGCGCTAAATGGCGGACTAGTTCGCCTTCTGCTTCGCCTTGA
>Ga0315314_1001700_pt1 | contig 19149 bp, 15 predicted proteins | sample TDP9_MG_FD_203631 | JGI IMG/M metagenome (GOLD analysis project Ga0315314, IMG submission 203631) | Freshwater sediment microbial communities from Lake Towuti, South Sulawesi, Indonesia - TDP9 | ecosystem: Environmental > Aquatic > Freshwater > Lake > Sediment | place: Indonesia: South Sulawesi... | reverse complement strand
CATAAAACAATTCATGTTAAACGTATAAAGTTGAATATCGAAAGCCTGAAGCGCCTTTCTTTCTTAAGTGATTTGTTATGTAAAGATTATCTTATTGCAACAGTTGCTATACGGCTCAATCCACGCAACAGTCCGCTCCCTAATCAAAAACGATCGAGTAGGCTCTCTCCCCTCCAGTTCTACCCTTTCCGTCATAAGGGAAAAAAAGGAAAGGGATTAGCTAAGCACCTGTAACCCTGCCTTACTTCTGAGTGAGAAAATGCATTCCGCATATCTGCCATGGAACCCGTCAGCCTGCCTCCTCAACGCCATATAATGCTTCGCTCCTATTCTCTTCGGCGACCTGCCCTCAGTGAAATCTGCCACGCTCTCACCGGGTCTCAAGCTCTATCATCTTGCCGAAGCAAAGATTTCAGACTTCTAAATGACTACAGAACTGCAATGGGGCGATTAAGAAGAATGGAACATGGAAGAGCTCCATCAACGATAGAAGCTCGATGTACTCTGCCTTTTCGAATAAATAGCGTCTAGGTCTATGCGTGTTGCATGTCTGTCCGTCGCGCCCTTCCTAACATATACTCCCCGTTCCCTATGAGAGTATGGTTTGTCATTGCCTTCTGGTATGCTGATAAGTGTTATCAGCTTCTCGCTAAGTGCGAAGGTGCTTATCCTAGGTTGCATTGTGGGTTCGATGTTGCTTGCTATTAGGTTGGTGATTCTATCCTTGTCCTTCTCAACGAAGCCCAGTATCCCGGTGTCGTCATCGACTCCGAGGAATATTGTGCCTCCGCTACTGTTAGAAAAGGCCACGATGGTATCCAGAAAGTCATCGGGGCTTGTTAGGTCTCGCTTGAACTCGACATTCTCATTTTCACCTCTTCTGATGATCTCCCTAACCTCCATTTCGCTGCGTTCAATGGTTATGCCCTCGCCATAGTCTCCCCAGCGGTAGTCAAACATCCTGTTGTCCAAGTCTTCTCCGCTAGCAGAGTCAAGGAGGTGGACGAGGACACGGGTTGGCTCCCTATCAATCTCAAACTCGGCGTATCCCTTTTCGCATGAGATGTTCTCTGAGTGATAGGATCTTGAATCGGCTTCGCAGTAGAACTTTGTAACCAAGTCCTTTAACGACACCTCCCTTGACTCTATGTCCGTTCTTACCTTCTTCCCGGCTATAGTGAGATTCCTTATGCGACTTCTGTAATCTGGGACCAGTATGGCTATGAAGGACTCGGTGAAGTATTGTGTCTTTAGCTCAAGGAAGTCTATGAGTGCCTTTTCGCCGTGGGGGTAGAGAGGATATTCAAGCTTTGCGGGTAGGTCGCGAGGGGGATAGCCCCTTGACTCCTGCTGAATGTCGAACTTGCAGTAGTTCCCAGGCCATTCTGAGCGTATGCAACCATACTGTCCCATGCTCGGGATGAAGTGGATTGTTTGATCAAGCCTGCCTTTCAGCTGAATTGAGGGAAGATCAGGGATCGAGAGGGTTCTTTTCTCCACAATTTCCTCTAGAAGCACGCAGACTTCTGTAGGTTCGAGAAGCTTCGTTATGAGGACGAAGCTCCCATAGTCCCTCTTCTCCTCCTTCATCTCATGGCCTTTCGGGGTGAAGATAATAATGCCCGCGCTCACCTTTAATGCTTCTTTCTCTCTTAAGAAGCCAAACTTAAGTATGGCCTTGCCGTAGTATTTGCTTCTCTCTTCAACGAGGCAGGTGAGTTGTTTCAGCGTGGCAAGTTCCTGCTCATTGGCAATTACACCTTCTGCCTGCATAGTATCCACCACCTTCTAGACAAGACTTGTCCTTTATGATACTTATTTGATTTTGGAAGCCTGATAACTATAAAGTTTCCTAAATAATTGATCGAACCGATTCATAGAGTTTTGATAATGCGTGATTGGTCGATTTCCCGCCTGTTGCCCGAACCAGAACAAGGACACTATTAAACTCAGACCATATATTCGACGAAAGCTTGAAAACAAACACGGCAAAACTGAGAACGCTTGAAGGACTGACAAACTCAACTCTGAGACCATTCTAAATGAATATTAAACTAGTAGTGAAACCGTGCGCGTAGAATCAGAACTATGACTATATTAACGATGAACCTCGCGCACTGATTGCCTGCCAACGAATCCACATTTGGGACAAACAAACTCAGTAGGGACAAACCAAGGCCTCATATGTTGAGAGTAAGTTTGTCCCACTCCTTGTGGACTCACGATTCGAACCTCTCGTTCAATGAGAGGAACATTACACTCAGGACGTGAATCTCTGTCTTCGATCGAATTCATAGTCTCTTTGCCAGATTCAAGTTCTCCCCGAAACCCAGCATCGTCTCTATTCGATACCTCTAAATAGAGGTCTACATATTTTCTGGCGCCCTGTTTCCCTTTTTTCTTAGCTGCCAAATTTCTCCACGACATAGAATGATTAATTACATTTTAATAAACCTCACGTAAGGCAAATCGATCGGCAAGGTTCACCGGCTCTCCTTATCATACCTCAGAAGGAGATACCCGCCGATGTCGGCCTTAGAGATGGTCGGAGGAATCGCAGGGAGAGGGGAGAAGGAATCCATCCAAGCAACCATCGCCTACAACAAGCTGAACCGATTCACCCTAGAAAGAGGTTACGACGACACAACACACTAGAAGAACCGGCAAAAGACCCAAGCTCAAAGGCTGAGCTCAGGTACATTCTCGACTAGCTCAAGGACGTGATATACGGAATGTCAAGCACAGTTAAGGATATTCAAACAATACTGAGCGCACTGAACGGGCCTGCGGCATAGAGGAAGGAGAAGGAAAGCCCGATCAAGAATGCCGAGATCGATCGCTAACGCCTTCAGGCTGAACTACGACCTCCTCGACAAGACTACCAACCTAAAGACAGGGAATGGCTCTTCATGTCCTACAAAGCAAGAAAGCAGAGGAACATACCCCCCTTCGTAAAACACCAAACAACGAAGACATCCTAACCAGAACCCTGCCAAGCGAGTAGAGACAAAGTCTCACTGAAAAGGCCGCTACGATAGGAGGTGAATGAGTGTATTGATGTTGTCTAAGAGTAAGCTGGCTTCGCAAGTTCATTTATTCGCTAGGTTTATGCATTCTGAACCATATTCACAACTCTCACATTTGTTTGGATTTATCGTTGGAATACCCTCTCTCTTTTTCATCCAGAAGTCAATAGCCCAGTCCAAATCTCGTTCCTCTTGAGTACGATCAAACTTGTTAACATATACTTGAGCATTTTCTATTGTGAAAACAGCTTCTTCAGGTCCATTTTTCATTACCGCGCCGATGACGCTTTCCTTTAGTTTCTTATCCTCTCTGGCTTTGGGTTCCGCAATAACAATCGAATAGAGTAGGTGACTTGTGTAAAAACCCATATTCCCTAAGATAGTTCCATAAGTTCTCGCTTGCACGTGATGATCCGTAAAGTGCCCTCGGCTTCTACTGAATTTGCATTCAAAGAGGAACATCAGCAACCCCCGAAGGAAGATTGTGGGGTCAAGTCCGTCAGCTAGGATCAAGTCCCTATATTTCGCAATAATGAGCGTTCTTAAGATATCAACAGGTTTTCCTCGCACGCACCTAAGCCCTAAAGACCAGACTCGCTACAAATTTGCATCAAATCCCCCGAGCCCGTCACTCTTCTTAGTGTACCAACTATTGTTGTAACGAATAATGATATTCGGAAACATACTCTCAAAGTCAAGTTCAGCAGCATTCTCATGCAACCCTACAACAGGGCTGAACAACAACCCGCCTTTATCCTTCTCCATGATCTCCTTCGCCGTCATGCTAAACCTCGGAAACCCACGCATCGCCCATAGAATCTGTCCGCTTACCTCCTCAAAACCATTCAGCGCTTGACTCCAATTCTCTTCGGCTCCTCCTATCATAGTGAGATCTGGGAGGATACCTATGATGGGCGGGAGATGATAGATGATGGAGAGAACCCAAAGAAACCTACATTTCCCCCAGATAATCTTCAGAGAATGTTTAAATAGATGAGTTCTAGAGATAACCAAAGTCAGAAAAAGAGAGGAGGCTTGCGTGATAGTCTATCAAAAATGGATGAGTAACTTAAAATATTCTAGAGAGTCACAGATCATTCTGAAGAGAAATCTCGACGGACTTGCCGCTTGGAGGTAGTGGTATGAAGCTGATTAAGGAGACCCAAAGCCTCTGCCCAGAATGTCTCACAGTTATTGACGCTAGGGTATACGAGGAAGAAGGTAAGGTTTACATAGACAAGACCTGCCCTGAACACGGCTACTTCAACGATCTCTACTGGGGGAGCTATGAAAAATATCAACAGGCGATGAAGTATTACATTGAAGGTAGGAAACTAGAAAATCCTAGAACCCAAATCGTTAAGGACTGTCCGTATGATTGTGGAATCTGTCCTAACCATAAAAGCAGTACAATACTGGCAATCATTGATCTAACAAATCGATGCAATCTAAATTGTCCTATCTGCTTTGCCAATGCTAATAACCCAAATGTTCCGTATATCTATGAAGTATCAACGCAGCAAGCCAAGAACATGATAGATAACTTGGCTTCTAACAAGCCAATTCCACCTAGTGCGATACAATTCAGTGGCGGAGAACCTACCTTAAGGGACGATCTCCCAGAATTGATTCGGTATGTAGTGCGAAAAGGCATTAAGCATATCGAGGTGAATACAAACGGTCTAAGATTATCCAAAGATCCTACTTATTTTAGAGAACTTTATGCTGCTGGCATGAGCACTCTTTACTTGGCTTTTGAAGGTTTGACTGCGGAACCATATATAAGAAACAAGGGGATAGATCTTCGTCACATTAAATCTCAAGTTGTTGAGAATAGCAGAAAAATAGGGTTTAAATCAATTATGTTAGTGCCTACTATCGCGCAGGGTGTTAATGACGACCAGCTTGGTGAAATTATTAGGTACGCTGCAAAAAATCACGATGTAATGAGCGGAGTAAATGGACAACCGATTAGTCTTGCGGGTAGAGTAACAGCTGAGGAGAGAAGGAAGCTTCGCATAACGATCCCAGAGGTCACTAAATTAATAGAAGAGCAAACTGATGGGCAAATAAGACAATCAGACTTCTATCCTGTACCCTTTGTTGCCCCCATTGCTAAAGCTGTTGGTGCGATCCGTGGGAGAACATATCCAGATTTTGCAGTTCATCCTTGTTGTGGTGTAGGAACGTTTGTTTTTGCAGAGGGTGACAAAATTGTTCCTATTAACCAATATATTGATGTGGAGAGATTTGTTGAGCGTTTGGCAAATGTTGCTAAATATTCGGTTGATGGCAAAAAAACGAGGGTTAGATTAGAGCTTTTACAGAGCTTCAGACATGTTAGGTTGGGAATACTCAGGGAGATGCTCTCGGATCTGTACAAAAAGGGCACCTATCCGTCTATTGCAAAGATTATGCATAGAATGATAATGATTGGTTTTATGCACTTCATGGATGCTTACAACTTTGACTTAGAGCGTGTCCAGATGTGTGCGATCCACTATGCATTGCCTGATGGTCGTATCATCCCGTTTTGTTCTTATAATAGTCTTCATAGAGCTGGCTTTGAGGCAGAGTTTGGGGTCAAAAAACCTAGTCGGAACGGAGGGGTCACATGAGACATTTAAAGAGTACGAAGAGCCTATGTCCAGAGTGCCTGAAAGTCATTCCAGCTCAATTGATTGAGGATGGAGGAAAAGTACTCATAGAAAAGGTATGTGATGAGCACGGCAACTATAGGGACACTTATTGGTCTTCTTATGATCAATACGTCAGAGCAGAGAGATACGCACGCCCTGGAATTGAGCCGCGTACGAGGCATCATCAAGAAGGAAGGGGATGTCCTTATGACTGTGGGTTATGCCCAACGCATAGGAACTCGACAATTCTGGCTGTAATAGATATTACCAATCGATGCAACGCCCGATGCCCGACATGTTTTGCCTCTGCAGACCGCAAGAAGGAGTATATCTTCGAGCCAACGATTGAAGAGATCGATTTTATGCTCGATTCTATAGCTGGCGATGTAAAGGCGATGCAATTGACTGGTGGTGAGCCTACGCTTAGACCTGATCTTCCAGAAATAATCTTGCATGCAAAACAAAGAGGCATTAATCATATTGAGATTAACACTAACGGCATTGTACTTGCTTCGCCGAAGGGGACAGAGTATGTTAAGTCTCTTGAAAGTATGTTTGGAGATGAAAGTGAGAAAAAAGGGTTATCTACAATATATTTAAAATTTAATGGTTTCTCTCGATCAACGTGGGAAGCTACGACAGGGGATCCTAACTGGGGAGCGATTCCTCTAAAAGCCTTTGAAAACGCTAAAAAGGCCTATAATGATAGGCGTCGTTCGCCTGGAGTGATGTTAGTTCCTACGCTTGTTAAAGGAGTAAATGACCATGAAGTAGGCGACATCATTGAATATGCGATAAAGAATTCGTATGTCTGTCGAGGTGTGAACTTCCAACCCGTATCATTCACGGGGAGTATGAGTATAGACCAAAGGGAAAAGAGCAGATACACTTTGCCCGATTTGTTGAAGGATGTTGAAGAGCAGACGCATGGAGAAATAAAGGCGGATGATTTCTATCCAGTCTCAGGTGTATCACCTTTTGCGGAAACTATCTGGCATTGGAAAGGAAAGGGTTTGCCAGGTTTTGTTTGTCACCCTCATTGTGGCCTTATGGCTGCTCTTCTAATTCAGGATGGAGATATGATCCCGATTACTAGATATGTTAACATGGACAGGTTCATCGCTTCTCTGACGAAATCTGCCTTTTACTTCAAGAATGGGAAGACTACTAGAGGCAAGATTTACGCGGCAAAGGCTCTGACAACTGCCATTAAGCCGACGGCGGCGCACAGAATAGTCCCGCTAGTAAGAGATGTCGCTGAGGGAGAATGGAAGGCCTTGGGCCAACTTCTTCTGCACATGGTCTTCATTGGTGCCATGCACTTCATGGATCCCTATAACTTCGATGTTGAGAGGGTTCAGATGTGCTCTATTCATCAGATATTACCTGATGGGATGAGAGTTCCATTCTGCACTTATCAAACAATACATCGTCCCATCCTGGAAAAGAAATTCAGTATTCCACTGGAAGAACGGAAAGGAAGCTTTCAGCAAGACTCTTTAGCTTGCCCATAATATAAACACTTTTGGTAATTAAGGAGAATTAACCAATTCGATTCAGCCTGTAGAGATCGGCTAACTATGCTTGTCTCAATGTTCAGACGAAATCAGGGCGTCTTCTTCAGCATGTTTGAGATATTCTTCCATATACTTCCTATCTATCCATGTTTCCACGGATTTTTTGATACAGAACCTAAGGACTTTCCGAAAGTCCTTCCGACTCTTCATATCTATCCATCTTTCCAACATTTCGATTAAGAGAGTTCTTGTCCGAGGCATTTTCTGGAACAAATATTGTGAGAATTCTATTGCGCTAAAGATTTCGATAGGATTCTGTGTAACTTCTAAAGACGGTATTCTACCAAGAAGTTCACGATGTCGTCTCCAGAGATGGTTTTCAACTTTATCAGGATGGAAGACTCGAAGTTTACCAAGGGTTTGACGTATGGCCTCATAGACTTCTACTTGTGGAGCGTCAAAGGCATGTTCAAGAGTTAAAAGACCGTTTTCTGGAAAGTTTATACCAATGTTTCCAAGTGCATGAATAGCGTCAATTAATGCCTCTGAGTTTCCTTGATCCTTTGCTGTTTTCATGAAGGATGTTATGAAATCTATTTCTCCTGACCCACGAGCAGAGAGGTTAAGACCAAAATCAAGAAGCCTATAATGACATGAAGGGTTCTTATAAATTATTTCCCTTGCGTAGTCTAGTTCTTGTTGAATTTCACGATATCTGCTACCAAAGGCAAGCCCTTTCAAGCCGACCATGACCCTTCGATCATCCTTTGATTTCATAAGCTGTCTAATCAAAGGCAAAATATCCTCAAAACTTTCCTTTACTTGAAATATCAGTACATACATAGCTACGCCGGCTAAAGGCCCCGCAGCTACGTTGTAAAGGTTTTTCTTTGACTCTTCATTCAACTTTTGACTTGGATCTAGATAAGGCAATATACTCTTAGTGATTTTTCTGTATTCCTCGGATACGGAGAAGACGGGAAATACCCATTGCTTATAATCCCAACCCCAAAACCCGGTAGCCATACGTTCGGTAAGTTCTGTTCCTATATAAACTATAACTTTATTCGAGGCAACAGATCGAAGTGGACCTGTCCGAAGACGGTCCATACCTAGACTGTCTACTAATCGAATCGCGTCGGGTTCTTTGAAGTGGTTTAGGAATATTCTTTCTTGAAGCTCCAGACTTGAGGCTAGAGTAGGCTTGAGTAAATCTAACAATCCGATAGATGCAATTTGCCTTGCCAATTTTTCTCCTTCATCTCTATTTTTAATCCAAAGCAAGTACGCACACTGAACTGCTAATTTACGGGTAGATGGGTTTTTATGCTGTAGAGCCTCCAATAATAAGTCAATAGGAATAGGTCTCATCTCAAACATGGCTAGCACTGCTAATCTGTTTGCTGCGTCAGATTCAGACTTGAGAAGATCCCTTAACAGGGAAGTAGTGGTTTTTAGGTCTTGAATGGCTAGACCAGTCAATGCACCTATAAGTACGCCTCTGACCAAATATGCATCTTCAACACTCAAATTACGAATAATATCATATCTCTTTTCAAGAATTAGCGCAGTCTCTATAGCTCCTCGCAGACTTCCGAATGTTTCTGCTTCTTTAATTAAAGCGAGGCAATACTCTGTCTCGAATGCTTTACCAAGAATGTTCTTTGCTAACAAATATTCAAAGAATCTATCGTATGTAAATTTGATCTCTTGTCTGGGAATAATCTCGTATAGAATATTATATTCTTTGAGTTTTGTGAAGGCGGAGGCTCTTGCAGGGTTATCAATTTGCGCCCGTAATCCCTGGTGCATCCGCGCGTGGCTTCGCAGTAGTCGATCGACACCAGCCGTTCTCATCATTGCGACTAGGTCGGTCAGAAAATCCCTAACTTGCGCGTCTCCTCTTCCAGTAGTTTCATCATAAATTACCTTTTTATAATACTGATCAAAAACCTCATGCCAAGCAATTCGGTATGGAATTCTCCCTTCTCTATACATTTACGTTCCTCCCTTATAGGTCTCACAAACCAATCGCAGCATTAATGGGTCACACAACATATCCTTTACCTCTTCAGATACGTCATCTAGGTTAGTTGACAGATTGAACCACTTCTTATAAAGGGGAAAGACCCTTACCAATTCCTCTGTTGTGAATTTCGGTAAAGAAGCTTCTAGCTTTCCTTCAAATGCAAAGAAGTGATCTCTGTAAAGAGTTATTCTTTCATAATCGAAAAGCATATTCCAAATTTCACTTCTACAGCTGAATGCTATCTTCAATGCAGGGTTGTCGTTTCTACGCACTATGTAATTGACCTGTCTTAGTAGGCCTCCAGGATCACTGGAGTCGTTTAATCCATCAATGAGAATTATGAAGTATCTTTTGTTCTTGAGTACGGCATCTAGAGTTTGTTCCACGCAGTATCCTGTTAGATCTTTTTCAATCAGTCTTTCTATATCCAGAGGAGGAAGAGACGCTCCGTTGTAGAGGAGGAGTATGTTCTCTTTTCCATATTCTTTGGCAAGATGACAGAATAGATTTGTTTTTCCGACCCCAGATGGGCCAACTAGTGCAAATCCTGTCTTATCGCTACAAATAAAATCATAGAATTGTCTTTCAACATTTTCTCTAGTAATATATAGATCCTCGTGATACTTGCCGATCTTACTTATCTCGTTGATAATCAGTTGTGAGGCTTTATTTGCCGCATTCTTAAGAGTTTCCCAAGAAGGAATCGGGTCAGGAAACAAGGCACTTGCATTAAAATCCTTTGTTGTGGGAGGAGGTCCAAGTTCATTTATCCGCACAGTCATCGACAAGAACTTTATACTATACTGTTGGAATATGTTCTGGACAGTAATGAACTCACTATATAGTTCTTTGCATTTTTCTAAGAAAAGAGATTTATCTTCATCGTTATCGATCATGCAGGAGCTTATGATGATTGTCATTTTTTGGTCAGGATCATATCCAACGCCTTCGACAAGTTGACTTTTTCTCCACTCTGTTTTTGACTTCTCATCTTGAATATCGATAATATCTGGTGGCACTCTTCGAATATCGGTTTCCAAAGCATCCGCAAGCCTAACAAAGGCAGCCAGCAATCTTCCTCGAACTTCCTCACCTACCACATAATCAACAATATTTGGAAATATCTGATCGATGTCTTCCATTTTTCGATGACAATAGCAGACTCTCGCAATTTCCTCAGCAACAGGAGGCGGTAGCGAAGGAAACAGGAATCTCCTATTATGCATTACGTATACGAAGGAGAGTTTATGGTGCTCATCTCGGATATTCTGACAAGATCTTTCACGTTCCTTTTCCGAATCAGGTTTTTGCTCAGGTTTGATTGTCTTCCAGCGCATCCCAAGGTCATGTAACCATGCTGAACACAACAGAATAAATACCTCTAGAGAGTTCATATTCTCAAGAACTGGATCTGGAATCATTGTAGCGAGCTGTTCGGCTTCACGATAACTATGTCCAGGACCATGATTTGTATATTCCATAAGACATGGATCTTGAAAGGATAGGATTTTATTTTTAAGGGTAGTAATGAGTGTTTCATATGCACTTCTATGTTCATCAGTCATCTTATCGACAAGCTTTTTTGCCTTGCCATGATCCGACTCTGTCACCTCTGTCACCTTTCAATTAATTCTGTTTTAGAATTCAGGATATAAATTATGTCCCCTCTGTAAGGAACATATCGGTGGGTCTTAACAGTTCCCTGTTCCAACGGTTGTACCGCTCTCCAGGCTGGTGGAGCTGCTCAGGAGCAGGAAGTACGTTGAGTTCGGGATTCACCCCCACTGCGGTATGGCCGACTACCTCGTCGTGGAGAGCGGCAAGGCGACCCCCATAGCGAGGTACATGGATGTGGATGGCTTCGAGGAAGCCATTGAAGGCACCATAAAGTTGGCTGAGGGGGGCCACGAGACCATGGCAAAGCTCTCCATAGTGAGTTCGGCGCTGAGTAAGATAGACTTCGGGATGCTGAGGAAGTACGTCCTGCCCGTCATCTGGAGCGGCACCTACGACAGCCTTAGGAGCCTTCAGACGAACATACTCATGATCGGGGCAATGGACTTCATGGACCCCTACAACTTTGACCTTCAACGCGTCGAGAGATGTGTCATCCACTATGCGGTGCCAGACGGGAGGCTTATCCCCTTCTGTACAATGAATACCCTTCACAGATCGGCTGTTGAAGGGAAGTTCAAGATGTCCTACGAGGAATACAGAGAGAGGCAGGTATCCACTTAACAACTACTTCCTTATCTTGACTATGGTTGAATTGAAGGTCGGTCCGCCGCCGATCTTCTGAGTTGTTGCTGGGATTATGGTGTTCTGTGGTTCTCCGTTAAATCCAGTTAATTCTCTTGGTGACCACAGAACGCCTCTTGGAAGGTTTTCTGTGGCTATAGCCTGAAGTTCGACTGCTCCCAGTTCGTTGTAGACAAAAATGTTCTCTCTGTCTCCAATGTGGAATGCTCTGAGGTCGTCGGTGTTTATCCAGACCACTTGGTGGATAGGTCCATAAACTTCTTGGAACTGTGTGTGAGTGTACTGTGGTAAGGCGTTATTGAGAAGGAAGAACTGATCCTCTCCAACTTCTATCGGGAGTTGAACGGGGAACGGAGTCAAATCTAGTTCCTCAGCCTTAGTGGAGTGAAATTCTATCTTGCCTGTAGGTGTCTGATACTCGTTCTCAGGCTTATACCTCAGTTTCAAAGTTGCCCCTTTGATCAGGTCCTCGAAGAGCCCCTCCAACGCGCTGTTGGTAGCCTTCTTGACTGCTTCCCAAGGGTCTTCAAAGACAAAGGCGGCATCCACTTTCAGCCTATTAGCCAACTCTCTCATGAACCAAACCTCGTCCCTGCTCTCGCCGAGAGGATGAATCACTCTTCTAGAAATCCTAACATAGGGATGGCTGTAGGAAGGGACAATGTCCTCCTTCTCCAGAAAAGTTGGGGCTGGGAGGACGACATCCGCGTATTTCGCTGTCTCAGTCCAATGTGTATCGTGCAGAACCACGAAGCTGTCTCCGAGACCCTTTCTAACCGCCTTCTGATCAGGCAACGTTGAAGCGGGGTTCATGCTGTAGACGTAAATGAACTTGAATTCTCCCGCTTCAAGGTGCCTTCCAAGAGCCACTTGACTGACTATCTTCGCCTTTTTGTTCGTGAGGCTCTCCCCCGTTATGTAGGGTATATCTAGACTCCATCCTCTGCTGTTGCTGTAATAGAATCCTCTGTGATGACCGAGGAGTGCGGGGATTAAGGTTATAGCCCTAACTGCCTCAGCTCCGTGAAGGCTTTTTTGGAGCCCTATGCCTACCATAGTTGCACTGGGCTTGTGCCTTCCATAGTATTCGCCCAGTTCTTCAACCGACCCCCATCTAAGTCCAGTAGTCTCTTCTACTTTGCCAGGCGCCCACTTCAGAACTTCCTTCTTGAATAGTTCATAGCCATAAGACCATTCTTCAACAAAAGCGAGATCAACGTAGTCATGCTCGATAAGATATCTGGAAAGCCCATAAGCCAGAGCTACATCGCTTCCAGGTCGAGGATTAAGCCATATATCGGCTGCTTTAGCTGTTTCGCTTCTACGCGGATCAATAACTGCAATTATGGCGTCGCTTTCTCGTCTGGCTTTCAAGGATAGAGCCCATAGATGAGGCGAACTTGTTCTGGCGTTAAAGCCCCAGTAGATTATCATCTTCCTCTTCAGGAGGTCTTCTGGTAGCACACCGTAGCTTAGACCATAGTGCAGGGCGATGGCTTCGTGTCCAGACTTGGTGCAGATGCTGTAATCCGTCTTCGTTGCACCGAGGGCGTTCCAGAGCCTTTGAGGAAAATACCATGTGAGCAGACCCATGTTGCCTGCATACTCCAGATGCAAAACAGCCTGAGGACCATAGTTAACTAGCACCTCCTGAAGCGAGTCTACTATCAAACCTAAGGCTTTATCCCAAGAAACCCGTTTGAGTTCTCCAGAGGGCTTGATCCTAATATGTGGATACAGGATTCTACTCTGGCTGTGGACTCTCTCTCTGTCCTTAGCTCCTCTGGGGCATGTAAATCCCTGGGTAACTGGATTCTCAGGACTGCCCTTCAAAGAGATGATTCTGCCGCCTTCAACAACGGCGGTTATGAAACACGAATCATAGCAGTCTCTGGGACAGACAACCTCAACCTTCTTCACGGATAACCACTAAAACATCCTCTTTTCTCCTAAGTGGCAGTGATAGGATTTAAACATTCTTTCAGGCGCAGACTCTGCTGTATCTCCACACCTCGTAGATTCAGTGACATACGTTTGTGGAAGCCAAGGTTTGATCGATCTAGGTTAGTACGAAAAGGTAGGTGGCTAGACCTCTATAGCTGTTCGAAGTTCCTCGTCTCAACTCTCTTCTCTAGAGACACCATCTTAGCTGGAAGCAACTCTATGATTGGGAGACGATAAGGGCACCTCGACTCACACACACCACATTTGATACATGAAGCCAACTTCGCCCTAGCATTCTGGAACTGTCTCATAAGCCTAGGTGTCCAGCCCGTCAGCTTCAGAAACTGGCTTTCGGCGCGTAGGATGAAGGAGATAGGAACCTCCTGTGGGCAGGGTTGACAATAATCGCAGCCATGGCAGAACTGGCTTCCGAGTTCCCTTTTGTCCTTTTCTATGAGACTCAGCTCCTCAGCACCGAGGGTGTAGGAGCCTGAGCTAATGGCAACGTTCTCCTCAACTTCGGATGTACTCATCATACCTGGAATAACTACGTCGACATTTCCATTCGATAGAATGAACTTCAGCGCTGTGTTGGCGTTGTTTAGGGCGCCTCCGCCGAAGGGTTTCATTATCACCGTGCCCAAGTTCCTTTCATGGCACAGGGATAGCAGTTCCTCAGTTGGTTTGGTTGTGAGGTAGTTGTAGGGGACGAGGATGGTCTCGAAGATGTCTTCTTCCACAATCTCGGTTAAAAGCTCGGGGTTGTGGCTTGTGATCCCTAGATGACGTATTTTTCCCTCGTCCCATGCCTCGTACAGAGCCCCCAGGGCTCCACCAGGTGCGATGATCTGTTCCCACGCTTCTTTCGACAAGACACTGTGCAGCTGGTAGACATCGATCCGATCTGTTCTAAGGTTTTTCAAGCTGGTTTCAAGTTCTTCGAGCACCCCATCCTTGCTTCGGCGTGCAGACTTAGTTGCTATGATCACCTCGTCCCTCACGTCTTCAAGGGCTTTTCCTATCCTCTCCTCGCTGGTTGTGTATGTCCGAGCAGTGTCAAAGTAGTTTATGCCCAGCTCATAGCATCGGCGGACGACCTGAATCGCTTCTTCCTCTGAAACTCTCTGAATCGGAATGCCACCAAAGCCGAGAGTCTTCACTTTGAGGCCTGTTCTGCCGAGGATCCTCTCCTTCAAAGTACTTCTCCTCAGAAACGACCTCACCACTGAACCTATTCTCTAGGTCTTGTCTTCGTCTTTCTAACGGCTGCCTCTGCAAGTGCTTTGCCGAGAGCTTTGCACTTATCTAGGTCTTGTTCCGTCTGCCTCCTTGAGCTGACTATGCCATCTGCTGCTTTCTCAAGTTTGAAAGCGTTGAACATGTTTTCAAGGCTGAGTAAGGCGGAGTTACTGGAGCCTCCGCCAGAGGTGAAGGCGACCGCGACCTTGCCTGTGATCTGGGCTCTGACGCTCCAGGCTTTGTCAAAGTAGTCTTTCACGAGTCCTGCCATGTAGCCGAAGTAGTTGGGCGACCCGAAGGCGACTCCATCACAGGTTATCAGGTCGTATATGGTTGCGTAGTCTACTCTTCTGGTTGTGACTTCTGCGATTGGTTTGGCTCCTTCTGCGATTGCTTTCGCCAAGGTTTCGGTGTTTCCTGTTGTGCTATAATAGAGAACTAGGATCTTGACCATGTTGTCACCGTCGGTATGCTGGGGTGTTTAGCGTATATATTCTTTTGTTAGGCGGGGGGCTAGAGCAACCGCTGTGGTTGTATTTGTTTTTCGTGCGTTAGTTTTTCGTGGCGGGGCGCTGCTTCTTGCTTGGTTGTTCGTAAAGGATCTAGCAGAAAATGTATAGCTCGGTGTTTAAACAGCTGGAAATTCTTAGAGGTTTCAGCTGTTTGTTTGTTCTACGAAGGCAGCCTTCTGACCTCCCTTTAGGAGGGAGGGAAAGAAGTCGATGAAGAGGGCTAGGTGAAGTCCCGCGTCTTTCTGTTGTCTTCAAATAGGAACTTGATTAGATTCGTGTTGCCCTTTGAGTCGCATGTAGGCTCCGACCTATCTAATCTAAACCAGAGACAACCTCATTCACTCAGATGGTTAGATTTCCTCAGAGAGCAAATGGTTGAGGAGTTTGTCTCCTTCCTCATTGAAGTAGAAATCTCCTGAGAACGTCTTACCTTGGAGAAGCAGGGGAACCCAGTGACGGTCGTCCTCCCACATCTCGCTGTAAGGCAACTTATCCAGCTCTATCCACTCTAAGGGTCCTTCTGTTGATGCTTTTGGCTCACCGCTGAAGGAGGTGGAAGAGAATACGTAGACGACCCAGTCAGGTTCGCCCTTCTCGCCGAAGTAGAAGTTTAGGACGCCGTACGTCTTGAGGCTGTTCAGCACCAAACCCGTCTCCTCAAAGATTTCTCTGACCGCACAGTCCTCTGGAGTTTCCCCCTCCTTCAACTTCCCGCCTGGTGCGTTCAGTTTTCCGCTACCGAAGCCTTGCTTCTTCCTTATGAGCAAAGCTTTGCCGTCCCTGATAATGTAGCACATCGTCCCGTAGACCGTCACGCCTGAAATCGCCCTGCGTTATCTTTCAACTTTACTCACTTTAACTGTTGTGAAACAGATCTAGTCTAACTGGAGCGAGTCCTATATGGAGAAGTCTTAGTTTATAAGGGCAAGGTAATCTAATTCCTTTAGGTGAGAGGGTTCGAGTTGGAGAAAGAGACGAAGATCACCTGGATCAAGTGCCCTGACTGCGGGGCAAAGATCGGCATAATAATTTCTGTGGGAAAAGGACCAGCTGAGGAGGAGCCCGTAGTAGTTACGCCTAGAGAGACTGCTCCCATGCCGACTCCAACGCTTGCACCTACAGCCAGTATTCAGGAGAGATTGGCTGCGGCAGGCGTGGATGTCTCTCTCTTGGAGATCAAGGAGGGGGAAGAAGTGACGGTGATAAGTCCGAAGAGGTTCCTAGGAGACTTGTGGGGACCAGTCAACGAGGCCGTACGATCACTTGGCGGAGTCTGGGTCAGAGAGGGACGGGAGAGCCGCTGGGAAGTCAGAAAAGGTTTTGAGTAAGCCCTGTGGCTCCTTCTTTCTGGAGAAGATGCTGGGCGACTTCTCTAACCCATTCGCCAGTATTCGGGTTACCAGCGACCTCCCTGAGATACTCTGCCCACGCGACGTCTAGAGCAGTCTTCCATTGATCATAGTTCTCCCTCAAGTTGAGGTATGCCTTCTGATGATAGGGACAGAGAGCCTCATTCTCTTTTGTTGATCTGTTGCAGAGAGGGCACTGCAAGTTCCTTCCTCCTTTCCTTTTTTGAGGGACAGTCGAAGTTGATGCAGAAAGTCATGGGTCTCCTCCCACCAGCTAGGAGTCTGATGACTGGAGCACCACAAACAGGGCAACTTCTCCTAGTAGACTCAATCTTACCGTTCTGAGGTAGAGGATAGCTCATCTTACAGGCTCCCTTCAGGTAGTTGCTGCACCCAGCAAACCGTTTTCCGGTGCTCCTATTCTTTATAACCCTTATGACACCGGTCTTGCAGGCAGGGCAAGGACCGAGAACATTCTCTTTGGACTGACTAGCCCTGAGAGCAACACTCAGCGCCAAGCCGATGAGCTTCTCCTTTGCTTTGAACTCCTCAAGAATCGGTTTCAAGGTTTCTATGGCTTCTCTAACAACCTCCTCGGCATCCCTTTTGCCTAGCTGGATAAGCTCCATGTCCTCTTCGAGGCGCCTCGTCATCGCGACTGAGAGAATCTCTGGACAATACTTCCCAAGCGTCTCGACAATAGAGAACCCCAAGTCGGTTATGCTGACGCTCTCGCCTAGAACGTAGCCACGCTTGAACAACGTTTCAATAATCTCGGTCCGAGTCGCCTTCGTCCCGATCTCCACATCCTCCATGAGCTTCAGCAAGGAGCTTGAGTTGAATCTAGGAGGAGGAGAAGTAAACTTCCCCACGCTCTCAATCTTGGAGACAGGAATCTCCTGCCCAACCTTCAGCGGAGGAAGCACAACCTCCTCCCTCTTCAGATATGGTTCATAGAACTGCATCCAACCCTGATACTCAGTCTGTCTCCCACGGAGGTAGAAAAGATACCCGTTGACATCCACATCTGCTCGGACGCTTTTCAACAAGGCGGGGTCGCCGAGGGTCGCCATGAAACGCCTCGCAACTAAGTCGAAAAGCCTTGCTTGAACTTGGGAGAGCTTCTTCTCAGGCAGGTTGCCCGTGGGATGCACGGCAGGATGAGCGGGGTCGTCCTTCGATCCCTGCCTGGGTTTGAGGCTTGGTTTTGAGAGGAGCTGCTCAGTCAAGCCCCTGTAGGCGGCCTCTTGGGCAAGTCCGTTTAAGATGCCCTTGATGTCTATGGAGGGAGGTATCCTCTGACTTGAGGTTCTGGGATAGGAGATGAGTGCGTCAAGATACAATTGTTCCGCAGCGTTCAATGTGACACGTGGAGAATACTTGAAGAGGCTGTAGGCTTCTCTTTGAAGGTCTCCAAGGCTGAATGGTGTGGGAGGAGGCTGAGTGATGTTTCTCGAAGTGATCTCGGTGATCGTTCCTTCTGCTCCTCTACAAGCCTTAACGATCTCCTCTGCCCTGCTCTTCTTCTGAATCCTCAGTTCCGAGTATTCAAGAGGATACCTCCTTCCATCGATTGTGGTTTCAGCCTCTATGACCCAGTAAGGCTCAGGGACAAAGCTCCTGATCTCTTCCTCCCTCTCCTTGATGAAGTTGAGAGTCGGACCTTGAACCCGACCTATGCTGAGAGTCTTGTAGTTTCCTGTGGCACGCTTCACCGACAGCGTTAATGCTCTGCTGAGGTTTATGCCGAAGAGAAAATCAGCCTCGTGACGAGTCTTTCCAGCGAAGATCACGGGGAAATCAAGGGTGGGCATCCGCTCTTCAAAGGCTTTCTGCAGGTCTCTCCTCGTGAGGGTTGAGAACTTCATCCTATGCGCCCTTTTGATGCTTTCATCCCCGCAGACGTATCGGAGAATGTTGTAGGCGATGAGGCTCCCTTCAATATCATAGTCGCAGGCGCTGACGTACTCCTCTGCCCCCGTGGAGAGCTTCCCTATCGCCTCGACGAAGTTCCTCGTCTGCGACTCCTTATCCACCTTGTAAGCAGGAACCCACTGAATGTCGAAGACAGGATAGGTCCAAGAACCACGGGTCTGGGCGAGGGTGAAGAGATGCCCGAGGGCGGAGACAACTGTAAATTCCAGTTCTCCGAAACTAGCTACAAAGTATGGAGCATTCATCTCCCTGAGGGCTCGAGGCTTACCCTTCTCATCAAGGGCTTCAGCAATCCTTTTCGCAGCCGTCGGCTTCTCACAGACCACTAGGACCTTGCCCAACCAGAGTTCTCCTCCTTGGGCTTCATTCGCCTTAGGGAACTAAATCTAACAAGAATAATGCTTAGATTCCATATCATGTTTTCGCCGCTGCCGATCGGATAGTGCTCTATTCTTTTGTCCACTCCTCTTTCAACAGCGAAAAACAGACATCGTCCCTGAATTGTCCATTGAAGTAGCTCCTTTGTCGAAGAACCCCCTCCTTCTTGAAGCCCAGCCTTTGAGCGAGCTTCATAGACCTAGTGTTCTCTGAATCAATAGTCGCTTGGATCCTGTTCAAGTTCATTCTTTCAAACTCATATTTTAACACAGCACTTAGAGTCTCCGTCATAATGCCTTGTCCCCAATACACAGGATCCAAA
>Ga0315314_1001699_pt1 | contig 19163 bp, 18 predicted proteins | sample TDP9_MG_FD_203631 | JGI IMG/M metagenome (GOLD analysis project Ga0315314, IMG submission 203631) | Freshwater sediment microbial communities from Lake Towuti, South Sulawesi, Indonesia - TDP9 | ecosystem: Environmental > Aquatic > Freshwater > Lake > Sediment | place: Indonesia: South Sulawesi... | reverse complement strand
GCTGTTCTTCTTCTTCAACACAGGCTGTTCAATACTGCTCCTAAAGGAACCTGCTGCAGATCCATAGATGTGGCGGCCCTTTCAGAGAGCGGAGACATGGTCTCCGTTGGCGACGCTTTGGAGTTCTTCGACTTGGTCGAAGAGGTGACAGATAGACAAGGCAAGCCGTATGTTGAAGACCTATTCAGGATAGCGCGTGACCGGTCCGTGAGCGATCGGGACCTGAGAAGATGTGACGCACTAGTAGAATATCTCGTTAGGCTTCATTCGGAGAAGAAGGACAATCCAATCCTTTACAGGCGGCACGTTCGAGACCTAGTCGGCCACGGAGAGATGTTGATGGGCGTCGTGGATACCTACCCAGATACCAGAACACTGGACTTCACGAATCCAAAGGAGATAGAGCGCATTGAGATCAAAGCTGTGAAGTGGCGGAACAGGATCAAGTTTATGTCCCATCGCCTCTCCAGGATTCACGGCGACTTTCATCCGTTCGGGAACATAAGATTCCGCGAGGATGACTCGATCATGGCATTGGATCTGGCCAGAGAGGAGTTCGGAGAGCCGGCAGACGATGTCTCATGCCTAAGCATCAACTACATATTCTTCAGCGTCTGGCACCACGGAGAATTCGTTGACCCGTTCAGAAGCCTCTTCGACCGATTTGTCCGAGGCTATCTCAAGGCAACCGGAGACGAAGAGATTCTGAGCGTTATCGCTCCTTTCTATGCGTTTAGGGGACTTGTTGTGACGCATCCGCTCTACTATCCTGATATGGAGCACTCCAAGCGACGATTGATGCTAAACTTCATAATCAACGTAATGAACGACGGAAGGTTCGATCCCAGCAAGGTCGGTGAGTACCTTAGCACACAACCATTTCAGAAATCCTTGTATAAGGATTGAATCGTAGTTCTCCGCCGCTTGATGGGAGACTGGTCTGTAGTTGCCGAGCGACGAGTTGGAGCTTTGGAGACGAAGGAAACTTCTTGAGATGCAGAGAAGAGCGATCATGAAGAAGATGGAGGAGGAAAAGCTCAAGGAGCGTGCGGAAAAGCGGAATGAGGATGCTGAGGCCACGCTCAGGAAACTGTTCCAAGGGAGAGCAGGCGAGGTTTACGAGGCGGCAAAGAGCCAGTTTCCCGAAGTGACCGAGAAGTTGACGAAGGCACTTGCCGAGCTGATTTCCAAGGGAGAGTTGAATGGACTCATTTCCGGAGAAGAACTCTATTGGTTCTTCAGGAGGCTCGGCATCAATGTTAGACTTGAGACGCAGATAAGATTCTACGAAAGCGGAAAGATAAAGACGATCGCTGACAAGGTGAGAAGAGAGTAGCTCTTAGATAGCTCCCGCATGCCCCACCACGGCCGACGAGCCATCTCCTCTCAGATACGCGTCGGCTTTCAAGAAAAGGGGGGAAGAGGAAGGCCCTGACCCTCCCCATAACCCTATGAAGAACGCCTGTTTGACGGTCTGACTCTCACATGGCTATGGTGGAGTTATCTTGATCGCCTTGGTTGGACATTGAATCTCGCAGGCCATGCATTGAATACACGCTGACTCGTTGACCGGATCTGACTTCTTGGCTGAAGTAGGATGCCCCGGCGAGTCAATCATTTCGAAGACTGATACCGGGCAGACGCTTACGCAGACCTCATCTCCATTGCAAACGTCATGGTCAACTGCGACGGTTGTTCCATGGATTCCGAGCTTCTCCGGAGGCTTCGTTTCACCCCAAACCTTGTGGCCTGAATGCTCTCCTGTCACCTTTCGGCTCTTTTGAAAATCAGGATCGATCGGCATATCTTACATCCCTGATCGTCCGTAGATTGAAGAACGTGTATTAAAGCTCATCCATCCGACCAAAGTTTTATCTGCAAAAGAGATTCCAGATCTCTCTGTACTCTGAAGTCAATGTGTTTCCATCAAGTTACCAAGTATTCTTTCCATCTATTCACAACTGAAGCGAGTGCAAATGGTATTATCATCGTGGTGATCGCAGATACAGCAACGAAGGATGAGAAAACGTTTTGATCTATGAGCTTGGCAGAGTAGAAGATCTGAATCGGGATTATTCCCATTGAGAACTTTGTGCTGAGGCCAAGCCCGATCACGAAAATCTCTCGCCAACTGAGGTGCACCATGCCTCTTACTATTAGGACAGCTAGGAACTTGCCAATGAAGTTCGCCGCCAATAACAGTCCAGTGAGCACAAGAGTTGACGCAAGGCCCTGAAGGCTTACGCCGTATCCGATCTCAAAGAAGAAGACAGGCCCCAGAAGTCCGTAAGCCACCGGACGCAAGATCGCCAAACCGTTCTCACTGTTGCCAGTCTCTCTCAAGAATCTCTGAAACACCATACCCGCAACGATTGCTCCTAAGAGTACTCCCAGGCCAAATGCTTGAGAGATAGCTGTGAAGAGTGAAAGTGTCCCACTCATCAGAAGAAATAGCTGGACGCTCTTATGCTCTATGTCCTTGCTGCAGAGAAACGGAATGAAGACTCTGTGAAAAGCAAACGCCAGAACAAGTATGATTGCCAAGCCAATCGCTAGGGTTGAAGGATACGTCGTTGCGCCTTTTCCTACAATAACCGAGGCTAGTGAGGCGATCCCAACCTCCGCAACATCATCGACTATGCCGGACCCAAGAATCAAGTTAGCGATCCTAGTCTTGATGATGCCCAGTTCATCCAAGATTGGCGCGACGGTCGCCTCAGCTACAGTCGCCAAGGCTGTAGCCACGAGCGCTGATATGATTGCTGGGTAACCAAAGAGGATCAGTACTAGTGATCCCAGTATTGCTGAGATCCCTAGATTGAGGACCGTCAGGGCTACGATGTTGCCCGATAGCTCTCTCAGCTTGCCGGTTTCGATCTGCAGCCCCACGACGAACAGGAGAAGCATCACACCGAGCTGACCGAGCTCATGGAAGATGTTGCTAGCAACTGCAGCGCCGACTGCCTCCTGATAAGGAAGCAATTGAGATACGAGTCCGATTAGCAATGGAGCAAGTAGATTGGGGATACGCAGACGATCTAACAGAAAATGGAGCAGATACGAACCAAGCAGTATGCAAGCCAGAACGAGCAGCAGAACCGTTGTGTAGATCATGTGCAACCGAATCGCACCACCAAATGAATCAATCCCGCGAGTATTCATGTATTGTGAGCATATCATTAGGCGCAGAACATTCCCGGAGAGGTTCTATGTAATCTCCTACCGGTGAAGAATATCGTCTGCCACATATTCCAGACCCAGTTTCCTCAATCTCTGCCTTGTCGGGATTCCTGTACGCAAGTCCCAACCTCTCTCGGCGTAGTATTCGTCGAGCATAGGTTCTTGCTCGAATACTGATCCCTTCGAGTTCCCATTCGTGAAAGGTTCGCGTAGAAATCTGCTTGGCATTGCGTCGTCCTTTCTCGTAATGCCTTCTCGAACGAGGAAGGCTCTTTCGATGTTGACTATCCTCTCACCGACCTGAACAACGGCACCCGCATCCATATTCAATCCGGTCGCTGCGTGAATAACCTCTGCAGCCTTGGGGAAGGGCAGAACCTCCATGTTCTCAGCTATGTTCTTACAAACCTCCAAAGCGTCGACGACGGCACACCAATTCTCGAAATAGCTCACCAGTTTGCCCTTTCCTTTCCACTCCAAGCGCCGCGTCGCCTCAGGTACGCCGAACAGCTCGATGCCTCGCTTAGGGTCGTCGCTCAACTCTATGAACGGTTCGGCTCTCAGGTGGTCTCCTCCACGAGAAGCGACCGCGAATCCTAATCCGTAACCCTTGAGCCCTCTTGGATCCGCTTGAATCATCTCCAAGCCTTTGATATGCATCGCTATCTCTTTTCCGAAGCCAAGCTTCTGGGAAGCTGCTCTCACACCGTCGGCTAGGACATCTCCAAAACCTTCCCGCCTTGCAATCTTCTCGATGAGCGTCAGTATCGTTTCGCCCTCTCCCCAAGACAAGTCAAGTCTGTCGGCTGCCTCCTTGCTTAGCCAGCCTTTGGCGTAACATTCCATCGACCACGAGATGCATTCAGCGGTTGTCAATGCATCTAACCCAAGCTTGTTGGCCATATCGTTGGCTTTGAGCGCCAACGCCAAGTCTCGATTGCCCACTCTCGCAGTGAAAGCTGACAAAGCCTCGTACTCAGGCCCTTCACCTTTCAACCCTGAAAACCTCCCTTCTCGGACGTTGTAGAAGCGGCTGCACGGAATATTGCAGCTGAAACATCCACGAGACTTCACATTGTACTTCTCAGCCAATCGCTCTCCCGACACTTCCGACGCATGCTCAAAGACTCCTTCCGTGAAGTGCCTCGTCGGGAGTAACCCCATCTCGTTGACCGGTGTGAGGATGCGGGTGGTCCCCATCTTGACTCGAGGCCAATACTGAGGATGCTTGTAGATCGCGTCTTCGATCTCCTCTGAGATCCTCATGAACCGCTCCGGATCGGCGACCTGCACAGGTTTGCTTCCGCGAATGACCAAAGCCTTGAGCCGCTTTGACGCCATGACCGTTCCCATGCCGGTCCTAGCCGCTGCTCTCATGAGGTCTGCAAAGATCCCAGCAAACTTGACACCGTTCTCGGCTGCAGGTCCAACGACAGCCGTTCGAGCGCTATTGTCTTTCATGTTCTCTCTGAGGATCTTGTCTGTTTCGTAGACATCTCTTCCCCAAAGGTGACGTGCATCTTCAATCCGGACAAGATCGTTGTCGACAGAAATGTGGACTGGTTCGCGGCTTCGTCCTTCGATGATGATTTGATCGTAGCCTGCATACTTCATCTCGGCTGCGAAGTGTCCCCCAGCATTTGAGTCTCCCAGAATTCCCGTGAGCGGGGATTTTGCGCTCACATTGAAGCGACAAGCCGTAGGAAACATTGTTCCAACAAGCGGGCCAGTGGCAAACATGAGTTTGTTCTCTGGCGAGAGAGGATCCAGTCCGCGAGGGATCTCTTCGAATAGCCTCTTGGAGTTGAATCCTCGTCCGCCAATGAAACCGCTAATGAGTTCTTTCTCAAGCTCTTTTTTCGCTATCTTTCCTGTAGAGAGGTTGATTCTAAGCACTGTTCCCGCGTAACCGTAGTATTTCATTTCGCTTCAACTCTCCTTAGTATCGAAGGGAGATGTGGCAGAATTCTTGGTCGAGAAGGTTATGGCGTGTGTCGGGCACTTCTTGACACATAGGGGCTCACCGTTACAGAGATCACAGACGAGTGGAACCGTCTGAGTCGGCGGCCGGAACACTGCTCCATGTGGGCAAGCGTCAACACAGGCATAGCAGATGTTGCAGGCTTTCTCATCAATCCGAACGATGTTGTCCTTGTCTCTCAGAAACGCCTGAGTCGGGCAAGCATCTTCCGGCGGGCACTTCTCACACTGCCGGCAGACTACAGGATCATCGATTCCGCTCTCGTCGTACTTCAGAACCCTAATCCTTGACTCCTTAGGATTGAACCTTGAGTTCGCACGGTATGAGCATATCAACTCGCAGTATCTGCATCCAGAGCACTTGTCTTTGTCAATGATGATTCGTTTCAAACGTTCTGCCCACAGCCATTGGAGCGAAGACACCTTCAAGATCTGCCCGACTACTTCACAATTGCTTCTTTCGCCCTTATCTCAAAGACCAATCGGCCATTCGGGTCCGGGCATGATACACGGCTCACACGTGGCAACCAATCCTTCTCATCAGGAACCAGATCTCGTTCCTTCGCTGGAATCAACGGCATGATACTCTGAAGAGCGTAAATGCAAATGAATTTCCCATCAGGCAGGTGGAGCCTTCCGTTACGCACCTCAAAGAAATCGCCAACATTGTGCTTGTCGCAGACCCCAGGCTTTTCGACGCATTCGATCACGAGATTCCTCATGCGAACACCTTCCATGCCTAGCAAGAAGTACTCATTATGGCTTGCGGCCAGCCCGACTCCTGCATTCAACTAGGACTACTATCCTCGAATTCACCCATCATAGCCCAGTGCTCTACCATGTGAGGCAGATGCCAATCTGCTGGGAAGATGGTGCGGTCGCCGGGATTTGAACCCGGGTCAGAAGCGTGGCAGGCATGCGGCGACGCTTGCAAGCCGTTCCCGTCCTAGACCAGGCTAGACTACGACCGCAGCGGATGGAAATAGTCTGAGATAGCATCCTTAAGACTTGCGGGGTCAGCGTTCGTGAATATGCTGCACCTCTGAAAACTTCACGATTTCTAGGGGGAGGGGGGAGCCGTTGTTAAACGACGGCACCCATGAGAGAACTCGAAGATCGATAAGGAAGATGCCTGCCCCACTTTGCGAACGAGCGGCATTTTTCCCCTCTTTTTCCTTGAACTCTTTGAACTCCTGCCTCATCTTTGCCAATAGTCCATAGTCTGTGAATTCGTCTATAGCAGCCCTAATGCTCCCCGGTCCGGATTTGACACTACGACTGTAGCGCGAAGAAAGCGAATCCATGAAGAGCGGTCGACTGGAATAGTGTCGAGGATGAGATTCTAGGTAGACCCTATCCTCCGACTTGATCTTGGCATCATTCGAGGCTCGTATCCACGATCTGCTCAAGTTTTGATACCCACTCAGTCAGGAGAGTTCTGAGAAGTTTGTTGCTGAACTTGATGATGAGGCAACCATTGTTGTTGGATATTTCCCTTGTGCGCGGCCTTTTCTTGATCATGGGTTTAGTGAAGTTCTTCAGTTGAATCCTTGATTGTGCGCTCCAATAGGATTCGGCTTTCGTAACAGATAGCCCCTCGTGCAACTCTACACGACAAGAAATCCTGTTCTTTGACACTCCAAGCGCAGACAGGAATCTGAGGAATAATCTGACCAACGAGGGTGAACTGTTCACGAATTCTACTGACCTACCTTCCTCTCCTTCGTAGGTCGTTCCTTCTGCTGCGTACAAAGAGATTCCTGCAATGAACCTTACCTTGTCGATGACACGATTGATGGAGACGCCGAAGATCCTTCCTCCGCGTCGAGTTCCGGGTTGACACCAGAGGACGAGTTTCGCTCCGATCGGATGAATGTGGAGAGGCTTGCCTTCTACATCTTTGGGAAGCAAATCAAGTAGGTCGATACCAGCCTGCTTGACCGACGGATGTTGGCTTTTCTGCTGTAGATCACGAAGGACTACATCGCGAAAGTTCTCAACAGTTCCAAAGATTCGGCTGATTGATGTCCTGCTGGCTCTTGCATGTCTCGCTATTAATCGGCTTGAGGCAAGAAAGTCCTTCCCAAGCAACATAGTCGAAGAGTTAAGCAAACGCTCTTTTGTCGACAGAATACGCAAATCATGACGCCCTGCGTGATGATGATAGCTACTGATGATTTAGGCTCGAGAGTTGATTGAAAGTACTGCTGAGATGGTGCCGAGGAGGAGATTTGAACTCCTGACAACCCGGTCTTCAGCTTCACCTGTCTTTTGGACTTCGGGTGCTCTCCCAGGCTGAGCTACCTCGGCTTTCCCTTGGCTTTCTGTCCTACCGAAGGCGTGTGTTAGGCTTAAAATCTTTGTCGAACCCGGTCAAGAAAACACAATGGGAACGATCGTTACGTAACGAACTGCTCGTATTGGTGATTCGAGCAGAGAAACACGGAACCCCGCATTTCTGAAGGGGACCTTAGAAAAGCGAACTACGAGTTCTTCACTGAACCTCTCGGCGACTTTGTTGTCGGCATGATGCGACATGTTTCAATCGTGAAGTGTGTGGCTACCTATGGTCTTCTGCCTTAGGCTTCTCCTACGCCTCACCATAACTACCAAGACTATGATGACTATTCCGCAGGTCGTCACAATGCCTGAGGCGACTGCCAGCCTTGTTATGACAGGTTGAGGGGGCAATGTCTTGGATGGCGTTGTAGTCGTTGAAGTCGTATGTGTAACTGAAGCGTGAAGTGTCACATCCTTCTCGTACAGTAGCAGGATTGGATCTGTCCTTGACAGTTGCCGGTCGGCTTCAGTGCTGTCCTTCAGGTATTTCTCGAAGAATGCTGAGCTGTAGCTGTTTATCGCTCTGACTCGCGGGTCAGAGGCTTGACAGTCAGATATTGTGCTGTATTGTTGGCACGGCGTGTTTCCGAAGGTGAAGTGAGTAGCATCGCGAAGAACTAGGTAATACTTGGGAGGGTTTGCGCGTTCGTAGAGGAGGCCGCGCGGATAATCCGGGTTCATAGGCTCGTCATGATCGCCGTGCATAGTCATCAGAGGGATCTGAATCCTGCTTATCCGGTCCTCATAGGGATAGACTCCGGACGAGAGAGCCAATGTCGCCTTGACCCGTGGATCTCTCATCTCATCTCGTGGGTGGGCGCCGATCAGACCAAGCGTCGTCAACCCTCCTAACGAATGCCCTGATACACCGATCGCGTCACGGTCAATCACGCCATAGAATAGTGAGTCCCTTCTTGTCCCTTCCTGAAGCATCACGTCGATGACGAAGCGAGCTTTGCCCAATCGAAATCTTTCCATGTACCAATAGAACTTGTCTCGGTCAGCGTTCATTGTTCTGGCAAACTCTCCAACAATTCTCAGAACTGTTACAGGGTCCTTGACACCTTGGGTTCCTCGTATTCTTTCGAAGGCTGCTGGTTCCACAAATCCGGGTGGAACCGTGTCGATGAAGTCTGGAGCTGCAACGATGAATCCTCTGCTGGCAAGATGTTCCGTAAGGCAGAGGGACTGTATCCCAGTAGAATAGCCGCCATGATAGAATGTGATCAGAGGAAACGACGCGCCAGACGCGGGCGGAGCATCTGGAGCAACTTGGCTTCTAAACCCATTGTTGTAGACGTAACTGCGTGTCTGACCAGAAGTAGGATACCAGATGGCAACCGTTACCGTCTCTCGGGCGTCTGCTTGAGCGTATTGAGACTCCAGAATAGCGAATCCTACATTGAACATCTGATTGGAGTTCGGATATGTGTGTCCTTGACATGGCAAAGCCAGAGTCATTCCCAGTGCAAGAAGAGTAACCACCATGAGCAGAGTACGCCGAGACTTCAAAGTGACATCCCGAAACTCGCTCTGGCTAGGGGCCTGTTGACAAAATCGCTACGAGAGAACAAGGAGGTTCCTCATCCGTCAAGGGTCTTGTTGTCTCCGCTTGTCAACTCTATCAAGATGCGGACCACAATCAGTCTTGAACGATATATGGGAAACCAATTTAAGAATGGCCCAAGGCTAGGTACCCAAAGTGGGCCGGTAGATCAGACTGGTATGATCGTCCGCTTGGCATCACGCTAGGCCGGACAGAATGCGGAAAGGTCCGTGTGAACCCCGTAAGGACGCGGGTTCAAATCCCGCCCGGTCCACCATTCCTTGGCGGACCTTGGCGCGCTAAACTCACTCCTATCTGAGATAGCTTCGGGGCAGATCGGAATTCAGGGTTTCCGCCTAAACCGAAACACAACTCTCATCTCTAACCGCAAATACGAAGATGTCTACCCAATGGAAGCAGTCCGTTACGCCATCCCCAAATCAGTGGCCAATGCCTAGCAGAGCGTACAGGTAATCTTCGGTCGGTAGCCACAGTCCAACTCCAAAGACTACTAGGCCTGCCGATAGTTCCAAGTATTTCTCTATTTTCGTCAGCTTTACTATGTATGTGATTGCCTTGAGCGCTATGTTTGCCGTAAGTATCATCATTCCGATAGTGGCGGTGGCGAATGTAAGCATGACCCATATGATAGTCTCTGTTCCGTATGGAACGGCGGCAACCAAGACAGGAATCAGCGTGAAACAAGGTGCCATGCCGACGACTCCTGCAATCATGGAAGCACCCCCACTACGAAAGACTGATTTTCCTTTCGAACCAACGCTAGTCCCTGATCCATTTGTATGCGTCTCTTGCGTGGAATCGTGAGAATGCGGGTGACCATGCTCATCGGAATGCGAATGCATGTGAGTATGTTTTCCTTTCCACGCAAGAAACGCGTAGACTGCACCAAACGCCATCAGTAAACTTCCGGAGACGATATGTGCTGTGTTGGCAATGTACTGTGCCAGTGCCATGCTTACACCCACGGCAATGAACCCAATGACCATTGAAATGGAAATGTGAATTACACCTGCAACTAAAGTCCATAGGGTCATTGCCTTGATCCCCCAATTTTGCGCACGTCCTATCATGGCCAAAGGAATTTCATGAGAATTTCATGATCAGGAATTAATACGTGCAGGATCGCGGCTGATGCTGAAAGAGCCATTAGAATCAACGTATCACTCATTTGATTCACCTACTCGCTTGCAAGAGAAACTGAGAGAGAGGCTCCGTTAGCTCAGAGAGATATTTCCTACTCCTCCTTGACTTGACTGCCTTCACGAGACATGTTTCCATGTGATCCTCTAGAACAATCTGTCCAACCTTACCTAGGGCCGCGCGGACAGCCGCAATTTGGAGGAGTAGACGGGAACAATCCTGATCCTCGTCAACCATCTTCCTTATCCCACGGATGTGTCCCTCTATTCTCGACAAGCGGTCCGAAACCTCCTTGGTTCTTCTATGCACCAATGTCATATCGATCCCCTCCTAGAGGAGGGCACATATATATTCGTTTGGCGAAAGCCATAAATCTCTATAGAGAATCATATGCTCTAGGATGGAAACATGTCGCGACGAGTCTGCTTTGTCTTACTAATCACCCTAACGATCTTGTCGGCGACACTTGCTGGTTTAGGCTCTGTGCGTGGAGTTCAGAAGGTTACAGTTAGGCTTGCTACCAGCACCGATGCGCGGAACCTGACACCTTACACCTTCATCTTTGGATATCCGGATCTATGCCTCGTTAACCTCATCTATGATGCATTGTTCTGGCCGGACCCGAACAACATACCCCAGCCTTGGCTTGTGAAGAGCTTTGAGGTTAGCCCGGATGGAAAGAAGTGGGTGCTCCGTTTGCATGACGGTGTTAAGTGGCATGACGGCAAGCCGTTAACAAGCGAGGATGTAAGATTCACATTCGAGTATGTTAAGAAGTTCAAAATTACGTGGACCCCGCAGCTAGCAAGTGTAGATAGGGTTGTCGCAAATGATACCACAACGACCACAGTCTTCTTGAAAGCATTCAGTGCCCCCTTTCTACTCCAGCCTTTGGCGAGTATGCCGATCCTTCCTAGGCATATCTGGGAAACGGTCACTGACCCGAGGAAGTTCACTGGCCTGCCAGTCGGGAGCGGACCGTACAAACTTGTTGAATATGTGCCTGACCAGTTCTACAGATTTCAGGCAAATACTGAATACTTTAAGGGTAAACCCACAGTAGACGAAATCGCTGTGCCGATAATCAAGGAGGCCTCCACAATGTTTCTCGCTCTGAAGACCGGTGAGGTTGATGCCGTAACCCGAAGCATCTCTCCGGAAGTGGTGGCCGAGTTAGAGAAAATTCCTGAGATCAAAATTCTGCGGGGGCCAGGTTTCTCAACCACACTTCTGCAGTTTAACAATGAGAGGCCCCCGTTCACCGTAAAGGAGTTTCGAAAGGCGATCAGCCTAGCCGTGGATAGGAGCCGCCTAATTGAAATACTATTGCAGGGCTTCGGAACCCAAGGTAGCCCCGGATTCATTCACCCCGCGTCTCCATGGTATAACCCGAAGGTTAAGCCTGAAGTAAGCGTTAGCAAGGCTAAGGAGCTTATGGACTCGATTCAGTTTGTAGATCGTGACAAAGACGGGGTCAGGGAAACACCAGATGGCAAGAAACTGGAGTTCACACTCCTCGTCTATTCAACGGATCCTGTCAGAATCAGAGCTGCGGAGATCATCAGCTTGTGGCTGAAGGACCTGGCGATAAGAGTGAACGTAAAAACCCTTGACCCGGTAACCGTGGACAGCTTGGTCTGGCCGGAATTTGACGTAGCAAAAGGTAGAGACTTTGATATGACCATGTGGGGTTGGTCGCCGGGCATCCAACTGGACCCTGACAGCTTACGTAGGCTGTTCCATTCGAGCACAGACGCAGGCTATTACAATGTTGGGGCATACAGGAACCGTGATTTCGACAAGCTGGCTGAGGAGCAAGTTGTCACGGTGGATTCTTTGAAGAGAAAGGAGATAGTCTTGAGGCTCCAAGAGATCGTAGCAGAGGATGTACCAATGGTTACATGCTACTATCTTGATGGCCTCTATGGAGTAAGGCCAAAAACCTATGATGGATGGGTTTACGTTAAGGGCACAGGTATTCTCGACAAGCTGTCGTTCATGGCACCGGCCCCTCCAACGCCTCCACCATCTGCACCACCCATCATCAGCCCGCTCATAATAGCGGTGATCATCATAGCAGCTATAGCAACCGCAGCAGCAACAATAGCTTACCTTAAGAGAACACGTAAACCGGCACCGTAGGCACCGTCAGGATGATCAAGTATCTCTCGGCGAAATTCATACAGTACTTGGTCATTCTTCTTCTAGCTATCTCAATCAACTTCGCGCTTCCTCGAGCTATGCCAGGGACCCCACTCAAATATCTTGCTGGAGAAGACGTGGCCCTGTTACCCGAGAGCGCCAGAAGGGAGATCCTACAGCAACATGGTCTAGACAAGCCTTTATGGGAGCAGTATCTCATTTACCTTTTCAACCTGTTCCAAGGCAATCTGGGCTTCTCCTATCAGCAACAGCAAGCCGTGACAGCGATAATCTTTGAGAGGCTACCTTGGACGGTTCTCCTGGTTGGGAGTGCCTCAGTTCTTTCAGCCCTTATCGGCATAATAGTCGGAACAATCGCTGCTTGGAGGCGTGGAAAAAAATCAGATATTGCCTTGCTAGCCTCTTTCATGTTCCTCGACTCCATGCCATCATTCTGGCTTGGCATGATCCTCATCTCATTGTTTGCAGTACAACTCCGGCTCTTCCCGATCTTTGGAGCCAAGACCCCATGGGAAGCCTACATAGGAGCAGATTACGTGCTTAACGTGCTCTGGCACCTGACGCTACCGCTGTCCACGTTGGTATTGATCTCCATGGGTGGCATGTTCTTGACAATGAGGTATTCAATGCTAGCCGTGCTCGGGGAAGACTACATACTAATGGCTAAAGCCAAGGGCCTCGGGGAGAGAAAGGTTGTCTACAGGCACGCGATGAGAAATGCGCTCCTGCCTGTCGCTACTGTGTTAATGCTGAACCTTGGGGCTATGACGGGGGGAGCCACCGTTGTGGAGACCGTTTTCTCGTACCCAGGTTTAGGCAGGCTCGTGTATGAAGCTGCGCTAAGCCGAGACTACCCACTCCTTCAGGGAGGCTTCCTGCTCTTCACAATGACAGTAATACTAGCTAACATAATCGCTGACTTGATCTATCCAATACTTGACCCAAGGGTGAGGAGGGTTGGTGGCCGCTATTGAGAAGCCTAAGGGCGTCTTGGCAGCTGTACTGCCGTAACAAGCTAGGCTTGTTTGGTCTCTTTCTACTATTAGCCTTCGCTGTTATTGCGATCTTCGCACCGTTCATTAGCCCATACGATCCTAGGCTCTTTGTGGGAAGACCCTTCGAGCCACCTAGCTTACGCCACATCCTCGGTACAAACGACATTGGGCAGGACATATTTAGTGAGATTGCTTATGGATCCAGGATATCGCTTCTGATAGGCATAAGTGCTGCACTAGTCTCCGTGTTCATAGGATCGATGGTTGGGTTAGTCTCTGGATATTTCGGAAAACTGGTTGACTCTTTCCTAATGAGGCTGGTAGACATCATTCTGGTTCTGCCTTTTCTCCCGCTGATGATACTCCTTGCGGCCTATCTGGGCCCGAGCTTCCTGAATGTGATCTTAGTGATAAGCGCCCTTATCTGGGCTAGGCCTGCGAGGGTCATTCGGTCTCAGGTCTTATCGATTACGGCCAGAGGATATGTGGAAGCCGCCCGGTCGCTTGGTGGAAGCCCATTACACATCATATTCAGCCACGTGCTCCCAGGGATCTTACCCTTGATTTTGGCGCAGCTGGTCCAAGCCGCAAACTTATCGATTCTAATAGAAGCTGCGCTTAGCTTCTTGGGTCTAGGTGACCCACTAGAGAAGAGCTGGGGCTCCATCCTCTACTATGCCAATGTGAGAGGAGCATTCCTCACAGGCGCTTGGATCTGGTGGGTCCTCCCGCCCGGCCTGTGCATAACAGCCGTTGTCCTTGGGTTCGCCTTCACTGGTTATGCTTTGGAGGAGGCTGCAAACCCAAGGCTTAGAAGGTGATTATGTGGCTCTCATCGAGGTCAGAGATCTCGCAACTTATTATTTCACTTCCAAGGTTACTGTCAACGCTGTTGATGGCGTCGACCTTGAAGTTGGAAAGGGCGAGATGCTAGGGGTTGTGGGGGAATCTGGCAGTGGTAAGACAACATTGGCTCTCTCGATCCTGAAGCTCATTGAGCCTCCGGGCAGAATCGTTAGAGGCCAGATTTTCCTCAATGGTGAAGACATAGTCCCTAAGAGCGAGGATAGGATGCGGCATATCCGCTGGAAGAGAATATCACTTATTCCTCAGAGTGCCATGAATGCATTGAATCCGGTCTTTAGGATAGGAGACCAAATAGCTGAACCCATAATGGAACATGAGCAGGCTAGCAAGCGAGAGGCACGACAGAGAGCGAGGAGGCTCCTCGAGTTGGTTGGGATTGATCCTGAAAGGGAAGACAGCTATCCGCACGAGCTTAGTGGTGGGATGAAGCAACGCGCTGTTATTGCCATGGCTTTGGCTTGTGGCCCTGAGATCGTCGTAGCTGATGAGCCCACAACTGGATTGGACGTTATGGTTCAAGCTCAGATTCTAGGGCTACTCAAGGACCTGCAGAGAAAGCTTGGACTATCCATGATATTCATCTCCCATGACCTACCAATCGTAACAGAGGTCTGCGATAAGATCGCGGTAACGTATGCGGGGAAGGTTGCGGAGTATTCGGATACGCAGTCGCTATTTGAGCGTCCACTCCATCCATATTCGAAGGGGTTGATGGAAGCTTTTCCAAGCGTGAAGGGCCCTAGGAGGAAGGGTGGCTCCATTCCAGGATCAGTCCCAGACCTAACTAATCCTCCCACGGGTTGCCGGTTTCATCCGCGCTGCCCGTACGCCTTCGAGTTATGCGTCAAAGTGGAGCCGAGGCTTGAACGGGTCTTATCGAGGCGCTTCTCCGCCTGCCATCTTGAGGCGCGTTAGATGAGTGGGCAACGCCGAAGCCTAGTTGAGGTCAAAAACCTCAAGAAGTACTTCATCGAGAGCCCCTCCCTTGTCTCAAGGCTCATAGCTTCGAGAGCGCGAGAGATCCGCGCCGTTGACAACGTAAGCTTTCACATTCACGAGGGCGAAGCATTCGGCCTAATCGGGGAGAGTGGATCTGGGAAGACTACGACGGCGAAGCTCATGCTACGCCTAATAGAACCTACCGGCGGCATGGTACTCTTTGACAACGGAAGGGACATTACAGCGCTTGACGAAAAGAACATGCGTATCATGCGGCAGAAGATGCAGATGATATTCCAAGATCCCTACGAGTCGCTTAACCCTGGCATGAGAGTCTTCAACCTAATCTCTGAACCCTTGCTAGTATACAAGATAGCCCCAGAGGCAGAGAAGCGGAGAGCTGTCATTCGCGAGATTCTGGAAACTATAGAGCTCAGGCCACCTGAGGACTTCATGTATCGGTATCCTCATGAACTGAGCGGAGGCCAGAGGCAAAGGGTAGCCATCGCTAGGGCGCTAGTTCTCAAACCCAAATTCGTCGCCGCAGATGAGCCCACTTCGATGCTTGATGTGTCTGTAAGGGCGGGCATACTAGACCTGATGCTAGATTTGAAGGATAAGTTAGGCTTAACCTACCTCTTCATCACCCACGACGTCGCCCTTGCCCGCTACATGTGCGATCAAATCGCAGTAATGTATCGGGGCAAAATCGTGGAGATGGGTGAGGCAGAGCAAGTGATTCAGAAGCCTCTACACCCGTATACGAGGGCACTCTTGACAGTCGTCTCCGGCCTTCAAGGATTTTGGGATAGGATTGAGTCGGTGATCGTAGACAAACCTATGGACAGACGAGGACCATATGCAGGCTGTCGCTTCAGGTTTAGGTGTCCACTAGCCCAAGAAATCTGCGTCGTCGAGGAGCCACCTTTAAGGGAGATTGAGAACGGACATTTCGCCGCCTGCGGCTTCGCCTAATTCTCTATGAAGACCTGAGTCAGGGGGGAGTTTGAACTACCTGCTTCACCTCAAGGGTAGAGTATCGAAGGTGAACATGCCTTCACGCCTGAAGGGTTCGGCTAGGGCGCACCTCGTGTGACTCAGGATCCCGTGGAACAAGCCGCTTGCCTTATTCATCTCCCTATGCAATTCTAATCCTCGTTCAAGGTCACTTGTGTACTTGGAATACTCTGGGATTATGGAAGCTAGGCGATCTTTGGGCATAAGTTCACCAATGGCCTTAGCTGTGAAAGCGAGCTGGTAGGCTAACTCTGATACAGCTCTCTGCTTAAGCTCGAAGACATCAGATATGTCGACGACGCAGTTGGGGTGATGGGGATTGAGGTAATAGAGTGATTTGAACCTATGCTCCCTCAAACCTTCTTCAAATTGCTCAGGCGCGAAATCCCTAGGAGCCAAGCTCAACGCTTCGAAGTATAATATCATAGCCTCCCTTCTATCGGGGTCTAAGTCGGCGAGGCTAGGCTCTGGGTCTTGAGTTATTATGATATCTGGCCGGACTTCTCTGATCACACGAACTAGCTTCTTCTTGGATTCGACATCAGCTTGGAGTTCACCGTACTTAAAATCCAGGAATCTGACTTCGACGCCCAGAACCTTTGCCGCTCTGATCACCTGCTCTCTTGCTTCGGGCCTTGACAGGGCAACCGTCGCATACACAGACCCTCCGGATTTGACATGCTTCGCTAGAGTTCCACCACACTCAACTATCTCAAGCCCAAAAGTTGCGAATACGAGAATGGTTCCCATTATGGCGACCACGCTAGCATTACTCAGATTATGTTCTTTTTATTATTATGGGCCTGTTACCGTAAAGCGTGTGCCAGCTTGGTCCAAAATTACAGTCTGCCCATCAATTTCATTAGGCGTATCGGCGATCGCATCAATTCCACGCGACCTACACATCCGGAGACTTGGCGGGATCGTCAAGGTCATAGACTTGATGGCATTTCTGTCAAGCTGGCCGAACGGCCGGCCGGCCTTGCACACAGATCCTCCAAGATACTATGCGTTTTCGAATTACGAGCATAGGCTCTTCCATATCTGGAACGCGTTTGAGCCCACAGGAATGCTCTGGGAAAGCTCCTCTGAATATTGGGTCTCAGAGGGAATGAACACCTACTACAACTCTAAGGCATTGGTTGAACTCGGCTTTGCCAAGAAGGGAAAGATACTGATCAGTGAATACAAGTGGTATCTTCAAGAGATCGTTGGAACAAAATACGATGTTCCCCTAACTGAGGCGTACAAGTATGGTAACTGGCAGGAGTTCAACCAGTACGTCTGGCTTGGATACAAGAAAGGGGCTTTGGTATCATATCTTCTCGATGCCGAGATTCAAAAGCTGACGAATGGCTTGAAGAGTCTGGACGATCTTCAAAAGCTAATGTATGAATTATATGGTGCGCATCGTGGCCGCTACTCGACGAAAGATGTGCAGAAGCATCTGGAGAGTCTAGTCAGTCAGAGTCTCCAATCGTTCTTTGAGAACTACGTGTACGGGACGACAAAGCTGCCTCTGTCACTTGAAGGAGACTATCTTGTAGTCAAACTCTAGAACACGGCCGGCCGTTGCTGTTGTAGTTCATGCTCATCGTTCCGTTGATTTCAACACACACGGCTGCTTTATGGCAAACTGTAACGTGCATCAACCTTGAGTAGACGAAGCTGACGCCCCCTTGTTTTGAACCCTAATCGGTCCGAATCCCGCCCGGTCCACTTCATCGAATTCACACAGGAACGAGGTTCAGATCGCTCCCGAAAAACTGGTGATTCGAACTTATAGTTCAGTTCATAGCACGCGCGGATCGAGTTAGCGCAGCAGAAACTCGATTCCTTCCCATTGAATGCCATGGTCCGAGTCGATTGTGTGGCCCACATGTAGTCGATGTAGTCGGATTGCACCCCCAAGGCCATGAGTTGTGTCTTGAAGTACTTGCGAAGGGAGTAGATTCGAAGGTCGTAGCCTGCGTTATCCTTCTGTTTGAATTTCGCCTTCATTCATCAGATGCTGTGCATGTACTCGGTCTGTATCGCAAAACCTATTACCGCGAATCCCCTCCCCCTAGAGGGGATATTCCATGCCTTCCGTTCACAGAAGAAGGAAAGAGGTTCTGGATAGGCTGTCAAGAATAGAGGGGCATGTCCGCGGAGTAAGGAAGATGGTGGAGGAGGAGCGCGGATGCCCAGACATCTTGCTTCAGATCGTCGCTGTCCGGACGGCACTGAACAAGGTAGGAAGAATTGTTCTGGAGGACCATGTGGAGACCTGCCTCGCGAGTGCTGTGAAGCAGGGGAAGACTGAGCGATACATCTCTGACCTTACAGAGGCACTATCCAGGTTTCTGTGATCTTCTGAAGATTCAAACTAGATTGGTTCTGGCGATTCGGAGATGAAATGGAAGATAGTCCTGCTGGCCATCTGTTCCACTTTAGCTGTCTCAAGCTGGGTCTCTTCAGTGTTCTCGCTGCTATCGAAGTCCACAAGCGAGATCCTAGGGTTATCCGCTGCGGTTCTAGGAGGCTCATTGATCGCACATAGCGCTGTGACCTCTCTTCTTGAGGGCGTTTTCGGCATTGATCTATTGGCAACAGTTGCTGTTGTAGCCTCAGTTGTTGTTGGAGAGTACGTGGCCGCTGCGGTGGTAGCGTTGATGTTGGGAGGAGGGGAGGTGATGGAGGGCTACGCCTCCAGAAGAGCGTCCAAGGCGATCCAGAAGCTAATCGAGGACTCTCCCAAGACCGCGGTCGTCATTAGAGATGGAAGGGAGGTCGAGGTCAAGGTTGAGGACGTGAAGCTCGGGGAGACGGTGATTGTAAAGCCTGGCGGGAAGATTCCCGTGGACGGCACAGTTCTCAAGGGACAGGCCAGTATCAACCAAGCCTCGGTGACCGGTGAATCTGTGCCTGTGGAGAAGGCCAAGGGAGATAACGTGTATAGCGGCACCATTGTTGAGCTTGGGGCACTGGAGTTG
>Ga0315314_1001698_pt1 | contig 19198 bp, 20 predicted proteins | sample TDP9_MG_FD_203631 | JGI IMG/M metagenome (GOLD analysis project Ga0315314, IMG submission 203631) | Freshwater sediment microbial communities from Lake Towuti, South Sulawesi, Indonesia - TDP9 | ecosystem: Environmental > Aquatic > Freshwater > Lake > Sediment | place: Indonesia: South Sulawesi... | reverse complement strand
ATAGAGGAGGCCCTTGGAAGACAGATCCAGCCCTTTATAGAGTATGATATTGAGGCGACCAAGAGGTGGTTGAGTAAGTTTCCTCAGGTCCCAGAGTTTCCTAGTAGAAGAAGAAGGGAGGAGAGAAAGGACCGAGGAATGTACGTATAGCATCTTCAGCCTAGTTTTTATGAGTTTTCGGGCCTCGGTCCAGACGCTCAACCCTACACCAGCGAGGACAAATCGTTAAGAAACCGTGTATAAACAGGCTCAGCGAAGCCTCCGATGCTCTGAAGGGCGCTGAGGTTGGAAGAGGGTGTTCAACCATGAGTGACGAAGAAGGCTTCATCAAAAGATGTGAGCTGAAGGATGTTGGAAGTATATATGAGGTGATAAACGACGCCGCCAAGACCTATCGAGGCGTTATCCCAGTCGACTGCTACCGCGAGCCATACATGCCAATGGACGAGCTGTTAGACGAGATGCGGCAGATGACCTTCTTCGGCTACCTAGTGGGTCAGAAGCTCGTGGGTGTGACGGGCCTCCAAAGGGTGAATGACGTGACCCTGATACGCCACACCTACGTCCTACGAGAGTGGCAGAGAAAAGGAGTTGGAAGTAGGCTGCTGAGACACACAATAAAACTCGCCACCACCAGAAAAGTCTTGGTGGGGACATGGGCCGATGCCAACTGGGCCATCAACTTCTACAGGAAACACGGCTTCGAACCTCTACCCAACAAGGATGAGCTTCTCAGGAGATACTGGAAGATCCTCGACAGGCAGAGAGAGGCCTCGGTTGTCCTCGGACTTGAAACTAATAGATAACAACGTCTTTGAAAACCTGCTCCATCAAAATCTCTCTTGAAGACACCGAATCCATTAAGGCCTCCCCGACATTTTTAACACGCTTCTATACTGTTTTAGCTTTTCCCAATCGTCAAGGCTTTCACATAGGTGGATTTCCCGTTCTCATCAATTCTTGGTTATGCTTTTTTGCTAGGTTATAAGCATCATAAGCGCTCCATACCCAGTAGATCAGAAGAAGTAAAGTAAAAAGGTCCTCAGGAAACAATAGAGCTATTATTATGCCTCCAAACAGGATGCCTAAACCCCTTCTGATACGCCCAACATATATTTGTCCTAGCCCAGAAAGGAGTAATGATAGTACAGCAGCCAACCACTCGTTCTTTGCGCCCCTCACAGGTCTAGGTGGAACATAAGGGGGAACTGTAGGTTGCGTAGGTTGTGGCTGTTGAGTTAGAAGTGCTCCGCAATTTGGGCAATAAATAGCATCTTGCTCAACCAATTTCCCACATTTTGGGCAAAAAGGCATTGCAACACCACATTATTGACGTTGTATGGCATCTTTTAAGTCTAGCGCACGCTTACTTTCGGTTTTCTTTTCGAATATCGATCTAAATTATGGGGGACGCTTATTTTGCATGTGTATTTCTTCTTGCTATTCAACCACTTGGGCTCGCTTAAGGGCATACCATGCTATGAACGAGAAGACGAGAATGTAAGTTGCCGCTACGGCTATTGACCTCAACAGAACGAGTGAGAGCGGCTCCAAGTAAAGTTCAATCATTGAAGAAGAACCTGGTCTTAACGCGCCTATTTTGTAGAAGGTCACTTCTGATGAAGGGTGAAGGACATAGTTAATTAAGTTGGCGGCAAGGTTATCTGTTCCGGAGGACACGGACTTGGCTAGGTCCTTGATGCTTCCCGTGACCCCGCTTCCTGGAACATAGTTGAGAACCCATGCTTGGTCTGAAAATATTGAGACAATTGGGTGACTTATGGACAAGGCAATGAAAATGCCGAAGGTTCCAAGAGCCGCTATTAACGAGCTTTTAGAAATAGAGCCTATGGCTAAAGTTATGGCTGCCCAAACAAGAGTGCTAAGAGTGCTCCCTAATAAGGAGAGTGGAACGAGGTGAAGGTTGTTTTGAGGACCATACACAATTGATCCACCAATCGCTGTGTATACAAAGAGAACAGCATAGGCCGAGAGAAGGGTGATGAAAGCTGCAAACACTTTGCCGAGGAAGACCATTGTTCTAGAGACAGGCTTCGTTAACAGCGGAACAACTGTGCCGCTCTCGAATTCGCCAGAAATGCTGTTCATAACCGTTACGATGGCGAAGAGAAAGAAGCCTAGCCCACCGATACCAGCGCCAGCGCTGACCACATAGTCTGGATTCTGGCTTAGCGGCTGACCTATCATATTACTCAGAATCACCGGTAAAGCTAAAGAAAGGGTGGCGAGAGCAAATGCAACCACGATCATGCCTAGGAACTTTTTCTTTCTGATATTCCATAGGAGCTCATATTTTACAACTGCCCAGAAACGAGTCATCCAGCCTGAGTTTGTTCGATCTCTCCTCTCCTTGACATCACTCATACTGCCTTCCATCCGCTCGATTTGGCGACGAGCTGCATAAAAACTTCTTCCAGACTCTGTCCCCTCAAACTCATAGAAACTATAACTCCTCCAGAACTTGTTATTTCCTGAGAAACCTGAGGCCTGACATCATCACGCGTGTTTAACTCAATAGTCAACGTGTTGCCATCTTGCGACACGTTAGAAACAAACGGCAGTTTCTTCACAGCTTCAACAATTGCATCGGAGATCTTGGCAACCTCTATCTGTAATGTGGCTGGTCCTGAAAGCTTATGGGAAACGTTTTGAAGAGTATCTGAAACCAGCGATACTCCGCGATTGATGATAGTAACATGACTGCAAATCTGTTCAACCTCGAACAACAGATGGGATGAGATGAAGACAGTCATGCCTTCCTTCGCAATTCCCTTCATTAATTCTCTTACCTCAACCATGCCGACAGGGTCTAAACCCAAGCTCGGCTCATCTAATATGACTAATTCCGGCTCATTCAACAATGCCTGTGCGATTCCTAGGCGCTGCTGCATCCCTTTGCTGTAGTTTCCAACAGAGTCTCTTTCCCTGCCTTTAAGCCCAACCACTTCCAACAGCTTGGGTATCTGCTCTTTACGCTCTTGCACTGTCATTCCATACATCCTTCCATAGATGTCTAGAAGTTCCCACCCCTTCAGGTGCTTTGGAAACTTTGGGAGTTCAGGCATGTAGCCCACCCTTAATCTAACATCTGGTCGGTCTCCACGAACCTCTTGCCCAAGAATTCTAACAGTGCCTTCATCAGGCTTCAATAAACCCACCAACACCTTGATCGTAGTGGTCTTTCCAGCACCATTGGGGCCTAAAAAACCATGAATAGTGTTCCGTTCGACCTTCAAGTCAAGCTTGTTCACAGCGGTCAGTGAACCATACCGCTTTGTTAGAGCACTAGTTTCTATGGCTAGCTCCATTTAAGCCACTTCCTTAAAGTGTTAACCTCATAGCTTAACATATATGTGTGATTCTTTAACTTCAACCTTTCAACCCTCCACCCTAACTCCATACTTGTTATAGAATATGGCGAGCAGTATGCCAAAGGTTAAGGAACATGCAACTCAAACAGTACGCGGATTAACATAGAAATCAGAAAAAGAAGATTATGTGAAACTCTGAAGATTGGCAGTCCGGAGGTTTTTTGTGAACTCTTAACGTTAGCCTCCGGGCCTGATTTCTAGGCGCAGGAACAGCATATAGGATGCGGCGAAGCAGATGATGAGACCGACGGCAATGGCTGTGATCTGGGGCCAGCTTGCTAGGAGGCCTTGGGCTAACTCTAAAGGTCGGAAGGGGCTTCCTCCTCTAAGCCCTATGAACCCGAACGTTCCTCCAGTTATGCCGAGGATGGCTGAGCTGGCCTCGTTGTATAGGTAGGACGGCGAGATCCTCTGGATACTCGTCTGGATAGCGGATCTTCTTTCTAGGAGTTCTCTGTACTCTGCAGTGTCAGGAATTTGGATGAAACCTCCTCTGAACATCTGCTGCATCTGGATGGGTACAAGGGTGTTGGCTACGAGGGCTGCTATGATTGTGATCGCTATGGAGCAGAAGAGCCAGGTTGCAATGGACATGAGTATCGAGGTCGATGTCTTCTTGGTCACTGTTGAGTAGAGAAGGCCTAAGCTGAGCCAGAAGGCTAAGTAAAGTATCGTGAGCAGCGTGAACAGGACTATCTTCGAAAAGTCTTCAAGGGATGGACCGAACCCGAGGATGGGTATAGCTACACCACACATGATGGTGGTTGTGCTCACCGCCAACAGCGAAAGGGCGGCGGCCCCTCCGAGGAGCTTGCCATTGATGACGGAGTCTCTGTATATCGGTTGGGAGAGGAGAACCGAGAGGCTCCCGCTCGTCCTCTCCTTGTTTATGGCGTCGAAGCCCAAGGCCAAACCGAGGATGGGCCCGAAGAAGACCATCAGCATTGTGAAGGAGAAGCCGAACTGGGCGCCCGAGAAGATTGCTATGAAGCCCGACTGGGGACTACTCCTTATGAACTCAGCGCCCTGGTAGGCTGACATGGTCGATAGAAGCAGTATCAGGGCGAAGAGCACGATGTAGCGTTTACTCCCAAGGTGGTCCGCAAGCTCTTTCTGGCATACGGTCATCGAGCCTGCCATCTTTAAGCCTCCTCATAGTATTTTAGGAATATCTCCTCCAGGCTGTACTCCCTCGGCTTCATCAGGAGGATCGCTGCTCCATGCTTCATTACCGTCTCAGAGACCTCCCTAGACCTGTCTTGCTCCATACTCACATAGAGCTTACGATTTTTCTGGTCAACGGATGTTACACCGTTGATGCCTTTAATCTCTTGAATCAGGTCGGGGCTTATCTCTGACAACTCGAGTTCGATAACCATCTTCTTTCCCGCTAATTTATTGGATAAATTCTCTATAGTGTCCGCAGCTATGAGTTTCCCCCTACGTATGATGCCCACTCTCTGGCAACTCTGCTGGACCTCATACAATAGGTGCGAGGATATAAAGACCGTGAGACCCTGTTCCCTGTTCAACCCGATCAACATATCCCTAACCTCCTTTGTGCCTTGAGGGTCCAGCCCGATCGTTGGCTCGTCAAAGAAGGCCACCCTAGGCTTCTTGATTAATACCTCCGCTATCCCGAGACGCTGCTTCATACCCCGAGAAAACTTCTCCACCTTCGTATCCGCCCACTTTGCTAAGTCTACGGCCTCGAGAAACTCTGTAATCCTCCTCTCCAATTCAGGTTTAGGTATATCATTCAGCTGACCTATGTACCTGAGGTTCTGCCTCGCGGTCAGGTCTTCATAGTAACCACAACCTTCCGGAAGCAACCCCGCAATCTTCCTTATGCTCCTTGAATCTTTGATGATGTCATAGCCTCCTACAGTGGCGGTGCCTGAAGTGGGAAGGGTAAGCCCCATTAGAATAAGAAGTGTGGTAGTCTTACCAGACCCGTTCGGTCCAAGAAAACCGAAGATCTCCCCCTCGTAAACGGTTAGATTTAGATGATCAACAGCTCTGATATCTCCGTAGTATTTTGTCAGTTCCTGAGTTTGTATGATGGGTTGGGCCGTTCGCATCACCTCCTCTTAAACCTTCTGAATACGGCTAAAAGCGCGATTACCATAACAGCGGCCACCCCAACCCCTATCAGCCCCCACGAGGTTGGGGTTGTAGCAGTAACCCTCACCTGAACGCTATCAGAATTAACCTTGTCGCTCGAACCCGTTAGGGTGAGTAGGTAGTCTCCGGCGACAGTGTCTCCAGGCGTCTTAACCACCACGGTAAACGTGGTTGATTCCTTCGGCTTAAGCAGATCTACCCGTATTGGGGTTGTTGACATCTCCCATCCTGATGGGGCACTGATGTCGAGACATACACCTGTGACGGATGTATACCCCGTATTTGTGATCTTTGCCGTGAACGTAGTGGAACCCCCAGTAGTTACGCTGGTGAGGAGGGTCGATGGCGCCAAGCTTAGAGCATACGAGCCGGTGATCGTGGCCTTTAGCTTCATTTCATTGTAGGTGGCGCCCTCTTCGGATTTGAATTGGACGGGTATTGTGTAGGTGCCGATGTCGACAGTGCTTGGAGGGGTCGCATCAACAACTAGACTCTCAGATTTTCCAGCCTCCAGATAAAGCAATGACACCTCCAACGCTCCAGATTTGAAAACCACCTTCCAATCAGCGGGAGCATCAACAGACAACACTAGAAGCCTATCAACAAGACCCTTGTTTACTATGGTGATCGGGTATTGAACGATTTTTCCCGCTTCAACCTTTACCTCTGAGAATTTGGCGATGATCTTAATCTCTTCCTCAGCTTGGCGGACTTCCACCATAAATTCCAGTGTGGAGTTCGTCTTCCCAACAGCGGTGAGCGATAAACTATTGTTTCCAGTGGCTGTTAGGGGAACTGTGACCTCCATCTGGAGGGATATGCTGGCGGCGGATGATACGTATACCCTTGTAACCTCCACGCTTTGGTACATTATCCTCGCTGACCAGCCCTCCGGCTTTGTTATAAGGAATTTCACCGTCTCCGGCTCTTTCCCGGTGTTGCTCACTGTAAATGATAGCGTTGGCTTATCTCCCGGACTTGCCACTCGGCTCAAAATCGTGGAGGAAAGCTTCAGGGCCTTGAGTAAAACTATATCCCCTAGATTAAACGTGACGTTACCTGTCAAGGAGACGCTTTTAGTAACCTCAGCATATCCTTCCTTTGAAATGTATAGGACGTAGCTTTTCCCCGTTTCTAGATCGATAGCGAAAGATCCGTTGGAATACGTGGTCCCGTTCTTAACGTAAGCTCCGCCAGAGGAGTACACCTTGATCTCGACACTCTCCATCCCCTGCTTATATTCATCTACAACCCTACCAGAGACAGTCGCCGTAGTTTGGCCGGACACGTAAACAGGGTAGTTTAAGATAGAGAACATCAGAATGACCGTAAGGCAGGTAACTATACTTGTTAGGTAACCCATCCTGCGACTTCTCTTCATCATGGCTCGTCACGCCTATTTTTCATGATTTTAGTCTTCTGTGCCTGTTGTTTGTATTTTAAGGTTTTTCAAAATTATACCAAAATTTGTTCGCAATCTTTCAGGGTTTTTGGGTAGCGATTGGTGGATTGTGCATGGACGCGAACCTTGCCTAACATGTAGGTCTTTCTTAGGTTTGTTGTTTGGACGATCGTCGTCATATACGACATCTACCCCCGATATGGTTTCTATTCATTATTTTCAACATTTCACTCACCGCCATGAATCATGTTTTTATGTACTCTACTTTGGAGGCAGGCGGCTTCTCTCGGGTTCTAATCACTATGGTTCCACTCAAGTAGTTGAAGAGCCTCTGCCTCTTCTCACGCCCCTCTGGAATGACTAAACTAATGATCATGTCTAATGGCAGGAGGAAGGTCTTCCCAAGGCTTTCAATAATCGCCTTAGAGAAGCCAATCTTATCCCCTTCGAGGCTAACAACCTTCAACCCAAGCAGCTTCTTCCCAAGAGACTGCCCCCATAAGCCCTCCGTGACAGCCCAATATAGAAATGGAAAGAACATTAAGGCTCCTCCAATAAGACCGAATAACCAGAAGGGAGTTGTAAGAAAAATTGTAGAATAACGATGAGGATAACCTTCCCGCCAATCCCGAAGCCATTGAGACCAGTCACGCTGAAGAACGGGGAAAAATTGAGGAAAAACTTGGCGAAGGGAGAACCAGAGAACCCCACAGGCTCCACCTATTATGAGCAGGTCTATGAGCCAAGCGATAAACCTCTCTCCCCAATTGGCTAGGTAAAGCGTTTTTTTCTCTTCTCCCTTCACAGTCATTTCGTTTAACTTTCCCATCATGTTATGTTTACTTCAGTTTTTCATCTCTCTTTGAACCGACACTACCTACAAAAGCCTTTTTGACGAGGAGTGTGTTGTCGAGAAAACTTTCATGGAAACATTACAGCATTCTGAAGAGATAGTCTACGACGAATGCTATCATGTTTTCGATGATGGAAGAAGCGAAGACCGCTGTAAATGACTGGCTGGCAGAGAGCTTACAGGACTCCCGAACCGCGAAGAAGAGCAGGATGAAACGCCATATGAATACGGCGGCGAAGAGCTGCATCAGAACTATGTAGCCTGGGTCTTCGACTATGATGAATGGCAGAGGCGTCCAAGGTGTGAACTCAAACACGGCGAATAGAAGTGTTAAAAGGTTCAGTATTATGGCTGGGAGGTAACTCATGCTGACTGAAACGGTCAAACGTGAAAGCCTAGGGTTTTTATTGTAGGCCAACTGGGCAAAGGCGGAACAGAAAAGCAGTACGCCTAATGACCCTGTAATAGACCTAGTGATCGTATATGTACTCAATGATGGCGTAGACGCGAAGAGGAGAGTCATTACAATAGCGCCGCATACCGTATAAGGCCCCAAACCTTCTTGGGCTTCCACAAATGCCTTCGCTGGATGAAACACAAGCTTATAGAAGCCTAGGGCCGAATCCCTTAAGGCAGGAACTATCATCCTCCTCTTTACCGTCGGAAGCACGGGTTTAGCGAAGGAGGCCTTAGCATAGGTTAAGAGTTGATACGCGATCTGTCCATGCCTGTTAAGAGAATATCTTTTATCCTCATCTTGTTCCAAAAGGGCTTTCAACATCCCTAAATGATGATTTAACGTTCCGGTCTGAAGCTTGAACTTCTCTAACAAGGCTGAGTAGGATTGGGGACCAGATTCAGCCAAGTAACACACTATATCACGGCGTATAGGGTGGTTGATAGCGGAAAGCATCGCGTCGATCTGGTCCTCAGACAAGTCTCGTTTACGCCTCACAGCATTTAAAACTAATTTCCGAAGTGCGCTTTATATCTTTGAGGGCGTTTCCTTCAATTCAATCGCTAGGACATTGCGATGCAACGAGTGATGCTGTCAAGTTTTTATCTAGCTTAAATATCAGCGTAACTCTTTAACTTCAACCTTTAACCCTCCTCCTTAACTAAAAACTCCAGCATTTTTTACGGCCATTCTAAATATCGTCAACTTACTATTTCCTCACTGCCCTATCGAACAACGGAACGCCAAGCGCCACCGTAACAATGGCAATAGCGACCAGAATGATCAAGGGGAGAAGAATGGCGTCGATTCCACTTCCCAGTATCATTACCTTTCTCAGGGCGTCAATGGCATAGGTCAGGGGAAGAACCTTCGAAACCACCTGTAGAGGTACGGGCATCTGCTCTACTGGGAAGAGAATTCCGCTCAGGAACATCATGGGGAACTGTAGGAATCCTAGGATGAAATGGGCGGACTCTTGCTCCCTAGCTATGGAGGTGGCTAATATTCCTAGGCCTAGGAAGCTGAGGGTTCCTAGGATTAGGATTGCGGCTATGAGGAGTGGGTTCCCGCGGATGTGGACGCCGAACAGAAAAATGGCCAGGGCGATTATGAAGGTCCCCTGTATAAGGTTTCGGATGGTTTGGGCTAGGGTTTTGCCCAATATTATGGAGGTTCTCGATATCGGGGCCATCAGCAGGCCGTCTAGGGTTCCGATTTCCCTCTCCCTTGCGATAGCTACACCAACCGCCGTGAGTCCTGACATCATCACGCCCATGCCTATGAAGCCTGGAGCAACGAAGTCGAAGTAGCTACCTCCTCCCGTAACGATGCTTTGAACATCTGACTGAATGGGTTCTAGAATGAAATCAGGACTAGCACCAGGCATGTTTCTCGCTATCAAAGAGTATGAAAACTGGCGGGATACGACATTGATAAGGGCGTTAAAGCCTTCGGCTATTGCGGTGGATAAGGACGTTTCCGCGGGGTTTGTCAAGATTATGATCTTAGCCCGGTTCATGGACAGTAACGATTGGGTTAGGTTCTCCGGTATGACTATAGCGCCTTTAACCGTCCCAGCAAACATCATGTTCCTAGCATCATCCAAAGCCGTGACATTGACTAATTTGAAGGCAGTAGAGTTTGATAGAGCAAGGTGAATTGTGTCAGAGAGCTGCTTTCCATAGATGCCGTTGTCAAGGTTGACTATTCCTACTTCCACGTCATGTACAACATTTGAGGAGCTTGGGAACATGTATCCGAACATGGCTATGAGCATTATCGGCATCATTATGCTAGCTACGAGCCCTATTCGATTCCTCTCGAACTCCTTCAAATCCTTGTAAGTAATGGTTAGAACGTCTTGGAACGTCTTAGATATGTTCATGTCGGAATCCTCCTCCGAAGCGGGGCCTTGGTCTGCGGAAGCGATTATTCTTAACTGGTTCGTCACGGATCTTGACTCCAGTGAGTTTTATGAAAGCGTCTTCAAGAGTGGCGTCAGGGCCGACAGAAGCTTTGAGATTACTAGGTGTGTCTAGTGCGATAATTTTTCCGTAGTCTATGATGCCTATCCTGTCGGATAGTCGGTCAGCCTCATCCATGTAGTGAGTCGTTAAAAATATGGTCTTCCTCCTCTCCTTGTTTAACTGTCTGATCTGTTCTCGGATGTTGTAGGCACTAGTTGGGTCAAGGCCTATAGTTGGTTCGTCTAGGAAGAGGATATCAGGATCATGAATTAAAGCCCTAACAACATTAAGGCGTTGCCTCATGCCTGAGGAGAAGTTACCAACGAGGCTCTTCCTGAAATCCCATAGTTCAACTAGCTTAAGGAGCTCCTCAATCCTTTCTTTGAGGATTTTGGAATCCATGCCATATAGTCGGCCGAAGATACTGAGGTTCTCCACTGGCGTCAAGCGATCGTAGGCAATAATCTTCTCGGTGACCACCCCAATCTTCTTCCTCACCTCGTCGGCTTCCTTCACCACATCATGACCATCGACCTCTGCCTTGCCCTCAGATGGCAAGAGGAGGGTGCAGAGCATCTTTATCGTAGTGGTCTTGCCGGCCCCATTGGGGCCGAGAAGGCCGAAGATCTCGCCTTGACTGATGTTGAAGCTTATCTTGTCTACGGCTGTAAAATTGCCGAACATCTTGGTCAGACCTTCAACATGAATGGCATAAGGCATGTGTTTAACGTCCTCCCATTATTAGATGCGATGATTAGACGCAATATTTCGAGTCACTGATGCATGAAGGCTTTTGCTAGAGTCAAATCACTGATATCCACAAAAACTCCCAATTGTTTTCATCCTTCAGTCTTGCTTTCTCCACCGCCTTCACCCTCCAGTTTCTTGATGCTTTCATCAATGGTTTGGAGCCATCTCTGAGTGATTTCCCTTATCATCTTGAGGTGTCTTATTCGGGTCTCCTTATCTTCAAACTCATTTGGAGGAAATGGCGGGAAGAAAGGAGTGAATATGGGCCATTGTCCATGTGAAAGCCTCTCCATCATTCTTTCCATAATTCTGCCCCTGTGAAGGGGCGGTAGAAACCTGTAATACTTCCCAGCGAACTCTAGGCCACCTTCCAGAAGCCTACCAGCATCTTTCAGGATTTCCTCCCCTTTTTCGGTTAGGGAATAGAACTCCTTCTCCTCCTTCAGCTCTGTTTGGACGAAGCCTCTTGTTTCGAGGCTCCTTAGTGCTGGATAGACGGTTCCGGTCTTTGGTTCCCATACGTCCTCAAACTGTTCTCGAAGAGACTTTAGGATCTCGTAGCCGTACATGGGTTGCTTTCTAAGCTGTAGCAGGATCAGGACTTGAATTGGACTTATCCTTTCCGCCTTACTGAAGAAATCGCCCCTAAACATAGTAGAGCTCAACTCAGTAGTGGTTTACACAGTAGAACTCTACTATTTAAACTTGTCTGCGCCAGGCTTTACCTGCCATCTTTACTATTCCCTTTAATGGGATTTTGCCCTTGAATCTCTCCAACTCCAGTTCGCTTGCTCACCCAATTCTTGGACGAGGATTGAAGTTCAAGTGGAGGACTAAAGTTTGGTTTAGTCTCAAACAGAATTAATGACGATTTTTGATAGCTTTATGTCCTGTCTCGGGTATGGTGAGGCCGAAGCCCGTCAGAGCTATCGAGAGAACGGTGAGAATATACAAGTTAAGGCTAAAGTTTCCAGTGAGGTCCATGACATAACCCGCCGCCAAAGGTCCCAGCAACCCTCCTGGGTAGGCAGCGGATAATATTATGCCGGAAGCGACTCCAACATGTTTTGATTCCACCATCTCGATGGGTAGTATGAGGCATACAGCGAACGTGACGGTTAACGTGACGCCAAAGACCACCATTAAAGACCAGGCGTATGTTAAAGGTATGTTCGCAAGGGCGTAGCATGCCGCAGCATTGGTAATGGCGGGAAGCCATAGGAAGGGTCTTCTCAACCCGATTCTGTCGGAGATTAAGGGTCCGAGGAAGATGGCGATGGTTCCCACGAAGGTAATTATGGATGTCGTATTCGCAGCGACGGTAGGCGTCGCGCCTCGAGAGACTAGGAAGGCAGGCAACCACCCCATCAAAGTGTAGAAAATCACGTTTAAGAGAAACAGGTATGATGCTACAAGCCAAAGGCTTCTCTTCCTCCACACATGATTAAGCTCCTTCCTCTCCTCAATCAACTTCTCCCCTTGAGGATTCGCCTGAGGCTCTCTTATCAGAATCCACCAAATGGTCGCCGCCATCAACCCGGCCACGCCCCAGAAATAGAGGGCGCCTCGCCACGAGCCAGTCATCGGTAAAACTATGGACACGGTGGACGCCAGTATGACGGCGGCTCCGCCCGTTATGCCTGTAGCGTAGATTCCTGTAGCCGTTCCAACGAACTCATGCGGAAACTTTAGGCTGACGAGCTTGGGTAGGTTGGGCATTGTTAGGCCCCATCCAGCCCCGTAGAGGCACGTGAACCCGAGAAGGGTCAGGAAGTCGGGTGCTGTTCCCCTCAGGAGACCGCTTATCCCAGCCAAGGTTGCCCCAATCCCAACCGCTCTCCGAACACCAATCCTGTCTGCTAAGAGGCCTCCTAGAGTCGCAAACAGAGTAAGCATCAGCAGCGGCGCCGAGTAGATCAAAGCTCCTTGAGCATGGGTGAGGGCTAGGTCCCCCTCAACAAGATCTAATATTGGTGGAATGGAGAAGATCATTCCACCCGTAAAAAAGGCGATCAACCACGCGCAAGCCAACGCAACCCAAGATTCTCTTGCTTTCATCCCGTCATTACCTACATATCGACAAGTCGACATACTGATAAGGATTACCGATACTTTTTAGGCGAATACCATGAAGCGGAGGGACAGGCTTCGGGAACGCGTTATAAGAATACTTTTGAACAAGCCAGACGGGTCGCTCACAGAATACGAAGTGGTAAAAAAGGCTGAATGTTCATTCTCTTGGGTCCATGAATTCCTAGTAAACTCGAAGCAATGGAACTAGTTAACAAGACAAGGTCAGAGACTAGCCAAGAACTTTGACTCAGAGACGGGTAGGAACAACACTATATTCGAGAACGAACATTGGAGAAATTCTAGGAGACAGTTACTTCACCGTTAATCTTTTTCAACCCTCATTTTGTAGCCTGTTTTAACTCCCGCTCCTTCGAAGAGTTTTCCAACAGAGCAGTTCTCTAATGTTAATTTGAAGATTCTCTGGATTTTATCCTCCGGAGCATCTGCTTTTACCATGATGTCAAAGTCGGCCTTGGTTATCGTTCCCGCCTCCTCCGATTTTAAAGCCTCTAATTTAACCTCTAAGTCCCTCAATGGAACCCTCATCTTCTTCGCTGTCAAGGCGAAGATCGTCGCGAAGCAGCCCGCATAACTCATCACACCGAGTTCAAGGGCAGTTGGCCCCATGTCGGTTCCAAGCTCAGGTGGAAGGTCTAGACATACGCTGTGGGCCCTACCGTCATCGACAGATATTCTCAGGTCTTTAACCAGCCTCGCTGTTGAATGAAGCTTTACCAAGTCTTCACCTCCAAACAATAATTCGTATGTACGCATATAATATGGATTTCTAGAAAATCTATATGAGTATTCGAGAGCGCCAACTGGAGGCTCGTTAAGAAATAGCCTTTATTTATTGGGCTATCCCCTCGGCGAGAACCCTTACCACGTTCTTCCTCGCGTTCATAACCTCGATACCAAGGACCTCGTTTTCCTTACCATACTCCAGCCTACTCTCATCATCGATCTCCTTGCTATCGAACGTGGGGCCCTCCCTGATCAAGAAGTATAGGATATCCTCTTGCGGATCATAGCTTACCTTCATCAGTTATCACCTAACTTTTATCCATCGCCCTGATTTAACTTTTCTTTCAATCTCTTCCCTTGGCTGTCTCACAGAATAGACCGTTACGACATGATAAACGTCTTTTTCCCGCCTAAAGACTACAACCATGCTCACCCTCATGTTCAAGAAGTTTACAACACTGATCGCTACTTCTGTGCCATACGGTGTCATAAAACCTTTGTTGAGGCTTCTCTAAAACCAGTTCGATTAGGTCTTCAGTTATCCGCCGAACATCCATTTTCTCTTTAGCGTGCTTAGACAAACCTATTTTCAGAACCAAGAAGCTTTTCCTCAATTAAAATCATGGGTTAGAAACTGACCTTGCTTCCGTCAAAGTCCCTCTTGTATCTTCCGAACTCGTCTAGGACTTCCTGTAACTGCTCAGAGGAGAAAATCGGCCCATCTTTGCAGACCCTGAACTTACCGATTACGCAGCTTCCGCAGAGGCCGATGGAACAGCGTATAATCCTCTCAAAACACGCCTGAACCGCCACGCCCTCGCTCTCAGCAATCTCGAAGACGCGTCTCATCATGGGCTCAGGGCCACACGTGTATACCATATCAAACGCGTTCTCAGCTAATAGGTCTTCGACGGGATCTGTAGCCAATCCTCTGACGCCGTAGCTCCCATCCTCGGTCGTAATGATTAATCTTCTCCCTACAGCCTCCAGAATCGACCTGACCTTTCTCAGGGAAATGATCTCCCTCTCCGTCTTCGCGCCCAGTATAAACGTTATCTTACTCTCGATCTTGGCCAAGCCGTCCAATAGGGGGAGCAGCGGCGCCAGTCCAACACCTCCGCCAACAGCTAGGACGCTTCCCTTGACAAGCCGGAAAGAGTTTCCGTAAGGGCCCCTGATGCTGATGAAGTCACCAGCTCCCTTCGAGTGGAGGGCTGCTGTGGCCTCGCCGACTCTTTCCACGGTTACGCTTGATAGGCCTCTGCGGTTGATCATGGATAGGCTGAGAGGGATCTCGTCTACGCCTTGGACCCAGAGCATAACATACTGGCCTATCTTGGCCTGACTGCACAGATCATCTTTGAAGGTGAAGGTCTTAACGCTGGGCGTCTCCTTCTGGACGCCTTCAATCCTCGTAGCCCTATATGTATCAGTATCTGTGGGATAGCCCAACGACCTCACCAACACCCCCAAAACCTCTCCTTCTGAGATACCTCTCAAGACCACTTGTGACCTCTCCGAAGATGTCGAGCCCCCTGTAGGCGATGGCCGTGCCTATCTGGACAGCGGACGCCCCCGCGAGGAGAAACTCCACAGCATCCTGCCAACAAGTTACGCCCCCACACCCAATAACAGGGACGCTGACCGCCTGCGACGCCTCGTATACGCAGCGCAGAGCAACGGGCTTAACCGCTGGGCCTGAGAGGCCGCCCAGCTTGCTTGACAGGATCGGTCTTCCAGTCTCTAAGTCTATGGCGATGGCTCGGATCGTGTTTATCGCGACCAAGCCGTCGGCTCCAGCGTCCGCCGCGGCCTTGGCCAGAACCTTGATGTCTGAGACGTTGGGTGTCAGCTTGGCAAAGACAGGTACATCAACAGCCCTTTTCACCGCCTTGACGATGTTTTGGACAAGTCGAGGGTCTTGGCCGACCTCCATCCCCACGCCCTCGACGTTGGGGCAGGAGAGGTTAAGCTCTACCGCGTCGACGCCAGCCTTCTCAACCCTCGCGGCAGCCTCGGCGAGCTCCTCGGGTAGCGCTCCATAGACGCTCGCGATTATGACCGTCTCCCCACTGCTCTTCGCTGTTTCTATCTCCTCCGCATATTCCTCAACCCCGGGGTTGGGCAGACCCATGGAGTTTATGAAGCCGCAGCCGACGTTGACTACCGTGGGGTTTGGGTGTCCCATCCTCGCTTTGAGGCCGAGGGACTTCGTCACCACCGCGCCCGCTCCAGCTTCCCAAACTGCTCTGAGGCTCACCCCCGAGAGGCCGAGGATTCCGGCGCTCAGCATGGTTGGGTTTCTAAGTTTTAATCCGGCGATCTCTGTCTCTAGACTTGTTCCCAAAGGTTTCGCCCTTTAAGACCTATTAAGAGGCAGTGACCCCCTTTATTAAATAGTGCATAGATATCACCGAAGGGATATCGCTCCACCAGAGGGTGAGTTGAACGGCCAAGTCGAAAGTCATGCTCGTCGAGTGCGTCGTGGGAGTCTTTGCCTTCGACGAGCAGAATAGGGATATCGATGCGGTCTTCTTCCCCAAGAGGGTCGAGGATATGGTTGAGGCTGTTGGAAAGCTTCAGAGGGGGGAGAGCGTGGAGGAGGTGCTGAGCCTCGCGGAGAGGCTTGTTAGGAGAGGGTATAGGGAGCTCATCTTCGAGAACGACTGCCTAGCCAAGGCCGTTGAAGAGCGGTTTGATGTGAAGGTCTCCGTTGAGAGGCCCAGCGAGGCTGGGGAGCATCTACGTGGTAACATGGGTAGACTCGCTGTTGAGAGGGGTTTCGTGGCGAGCCTTGACGAGTTCTACACCTTAGTCCACGACGTGTCTACGGCACTGGCCAGAATCGGCGTCAGAGAAGCCTCTGGGAGGAGAGACCTCATCGTGTCTCAGGCGGTCTTCATCCTAGACGACCTAGACAAGACCTTCAACCTCTTCGCCAACAGGCTGAGAGAGTGGTACGGCCACCACTTCCCTGAGCTGGGAGGCCTCATCGACAAGAGCGACACCTACGTGCAGCTGGTCGCCTCACTCGGGGAGAGGCTTAACTTCACGGTTGAGAAACTCACCGAGATGGGTCTGAGCGTTCAAAGAGCTGAGACAATATCTGCGGCGGCTAAGGCCTCTATGGGTGCAGATATGGAAGAGAAGGACGTTGACGAGGTTCGCGCCTTCTCTAAGGCGCTTCTAGAATTGTACGCCTCAAGGGGCAGTATAGAGCGTTACCTCGACGACTTGATGAAGGAAGTGGCCCCGAACGTCCGCGAACTAGTGGGATCGACACTGGGTGCCCGTCTAATCGCCGCCGCCGGCGGCCTAGAGAACATGTCCAAGAAATCCTCGGGCACGATCCAAGTTCTAGGCGCGGAGAAGGCGCTGTTCCGCTCCCTCAAGACAGGAACTCGACCACCCAAGCATGGTCTAATATTTCAACACAAGAATGTCCACCAATCTCCGAGGTGGCAGAGGGGGAAGATCGCTAGAGCCTTAGCAGGCAAACTCGCCATCGCGGCGAGGCTTGACTCTTACGGGGGGGAGTATCGGGGCGGCAAGTTGAGGGAGGAGCTCGATAAGAGGGTTGAGGAGATAAGGGCGAAATACGCTGAGCCGCCTAAGAAGGGTAAGAGATGAATGTAACGGTTAAACCCTATCACAAGATGGCGGCCGTCTATTCTGTTAGGTTGGAAGATGGGAACGTAAGCCTAGCAACCCTGAACCTTGCGCCCGGCAAGACCGTCTACGGTGAACGACTGGTAGAGGATGAAGGCAGAGAGTACCGCCTATGGGACCCCTACAAGAGTAAGCTGGCAGCCGCCATACTGAAAGGACTTCCTAGCATGCCGATTAGGCCGGGATGTGGCGTGCTCTATCTGGGCGCCGCTGCGGGCACGACTGTGAGCCACGTATCCGATATTGTTGGTGTCGAGGGACGCGTGTATGCGGTGGAGTTTTCCCCCCGCTCCTTGAGGGATTTGATAAGCAACCTTTCCTGTAGGGTGAACGTTCTGCCTATCTTGGCGGATGCTCGTTCTCCTTGGAGCTACAGGCTTCTTGTGGAGAAGGTTGATGTCGTCTACTGCGATATAGCCCAGCCTGAACAGGCAAAGGTTTTGGCAGATAACGTGGACATGTTCCTGAAGGAGGGAGGCTCAGCTCTGTTAGCGATTAAGGCTAGGAGCATAGACTCCACAAAGAGGCCGGGGAGGGTGTTCATAGAAGAGGTTAACGTGTTGAAGCGTAGGCGATTGAAGGTGAGTGCGACGATCCCTCTGGAACCCTATGACAGAGACCACGTGATGGTCCTAGCTGAAAGATGAACATTCAGCCAACTCATCAAAAACATTTAAAAAGGTTATCTTCGAAGTTATTGCGCACAAGGAGCTGCGGAAAGCACAGTGTTAACGTTACGAATGTTTGCTGATCCGGAGATGGATAGGAAAGCAGACGGGCTTCAATTCTGTGCTGAGGCTGCGGTTTCCAAAGGATGGAGGCTAGGCTGGATGGAAGGAAGTGGTGTCGATGACCCTTCGAACCAAGATATTTACCTTGGTCAGAAGTCTTGGTCAGTCAGTGCTGTCTCTATCCTTCAACCTAGCTGGGTTGCTGGCTGGGACGCTCCTTGCTTCCTATCTTGACATCTTCTCCGCGGCTTCGTGGGCCCTCCTCCTTTATCCGGGGATTCTGAGCGCTAGAGGGGCCACAGGAGGGTTATTTTGCGGTCGCCTGAGCACGGCTCTGCACCTTGGAACGGTTAGGCCCAGCTTTACCAAAAACACGAAGGATTTTCACCTTCTATCATACGCAGTCATCACGCTGACCCTTGGAAGCAGCGTTATGATGGGGCTGGTTGCGTCGCTTTTCAGCGTTTTCTTAGGAATCGATGCCGTGAATTCCCTTGACCTGTTTGTTGTGGTCATCGCAACTATGGGCCTCTCACTTCTTTTCATAATGCCCATAACCCTGTGGATCTCAGTGATGTGTTTCAAGAAGGGTTTAGATCCTGATGTGATCGTATACCCTGTGATTTCTACTGTGGCCGACATTATTGTCACGATATGCTACATCTTGGTTCTGGACAGCTTCTTCTCGTCAAAGCTGGGGCGGTATTGGACTGGGTTGTTTGACCTTATCTTCCTGCTCGTCGTGTGCTATATCTTGATTAAGAATCATGAGGAGAAGGAGTTTGTCAAAACGGTGAAGGAGTTTCTGCTCACCCTCGTCTTGATGTCCTTCATCGTCAACGTCACTGGCTCCGTCCTCAGCGAAGTCCACCATGTCATAGGCGATAGACCGGAGATATACGTGGTTTATCCCGCGTTAATCGATACCGTGGGAGATGTGGGCTCCATTGTGGGCTCAACAGCAACCACCAAACTCGCTTTTGACATGATTGAGTCGTCTTTCTCCTCAATTAAGCAACATCTGGTCGAGGTAGGT
>Ga0315314_1001697_pt1 | contig 19198 bp, 25 predicted proteins | sample TDP9_MG_FD_203631 | JGI IMG/M metagenome (GOLD analysis project Ga0315314, IMG submission 203631) | Freshwater sediment microbial communities from Lake Towuti, South Sulawesi, Indonesia - TDP9 | ecosystem: Environmental > Aquatic > Freshwater > Lake > Sediment | place: Indonesia: South Sulawesi... | reverse complement strand
GCTGAAAACCTGTGTTCGGCTCCACACAGCGGGAGACTAAACATCTCTAATGATGTTCTCTCCAAAAGGAGATGAGCTCCTTTACGGCTTCGTCATAGGTTATTCTCTTGCCTTTCCGAGCTATGAATTCACGAACCATCTTCGTGAGCTCAGCATGGATCTCATCGCTTAATCGTATGGTTTTCATGTTTGAACCCCCATCAAGGTTTGGTCTACTTCTTATGAATTTTACGCATTTTATACAGAATAGATTTTTTATGTGCTCGCAGTGCATCTAAGGAAGGGACTTACTATGACCATGGGTATAGTCGTGGTAACATGTGAAGCCCTACGCCCAGATTTCTCTGCGCCCTTAAGTTTTTTGGAACAGTTTCTCTTTAAGCCTCAAAGGTTCCGAGGCGCATGTACACGTAGATGAAACTGAAGTAGGGTCTTATAAAATATCGCGAATTTTTTCAATTTTTCATGTATTTCCTATGGAACAATTTTTATTTAGAATCATCGTAACAATTCGTTATGGAAAGCACAGTGAAAGAAACGAAGATTATAATGTCACGAAATTTAAAGTTAGTTTCGATTGGAATTTCTTTGCTTTGCATCTTTCTTATAATAATTCACGCGATCTTTCCTCAGTTTGCTATAGACACCACCACGGTCGCTTTGATAGTCATTTTAATCTTTCCTTGGTTGCTCCCTTACATAAAGACAGCAAAACTTCCCGGTGGAATAGAGATCACTACCAGAGAGGTCCAGCAACTTGAAGAGGTTACTCGAAGATCAGCGATCGGAACAATTCCGGTGGCAGTGCGGCCATCGAGACGGAGGGGCCCGCCACCACCGCCTTCCCAACCACCGCGTTCTATGCTGTTTAAAGCCGATCCAAACCTTGCGCTTGCTTCCTTGAGGCTCGACATAGAAAGAAAGTTGAGAGAAATCGCACGAAGCAGAGGATTGGATGTCGAGAGGTTACCTCTGCGGCAGGTTCTCGATATTCTACATTTGAAGGAAATAATAGGTCCCTCAGAATTTGAGTCGTTGGGCATGATTATCAGAGTATGCAATAAAGCGGTCCACGCAGAAGAAGTAGATCCGAAATTAGCGTTAAGAGTCTTGGACATGGGGGATTTAGCGTTACAATACTTAGATTCCAAAATGGAGTAGTTATGTCAAAAACCTTTGGGAGCACGCATGTGAGAAATTTTGAAAGTTTATCACAAATCAACTAACTAATAATGAGAACAGGGGCTCAAAATTTGAATAATCAGATAACATTTGAGAATACTATCAAAGAGCTGGAAAAGCTTCCATCGAGAGAAAACCAATCGACAAATCAAAGAAAGTTATTTTCGGAAATCTCTGTAGCGCTCCTAACAAGACACCTTGAACACTTAATAGACGAAAGAAATTGGGTTACGGGAATAATAATGTCGGCTTCAATGTTAGAGTTTGCGGGAAAAACAAGATTACTCTGGAAACAAACGTGGGCTTCAAAAACTCAAATTCGCAAAATCCATGAATTAGACTTCGCAACAGCCATCGAACAACTGCTTAAATGTAAAATGATTGACAAACCTGTATACGAGAAGATGGAAGAAATTCGACATGTTAGAAACAAAGCAGCTCATGATCTACCGTATCAAGCTGCTCTTTCATTGGAAAATAGACCAAATGATACTTTAGAAGGCTACATTAGACGTACTATCGAGATCATACAAGTTCTTTTTTCGAGTACGTATTAAACGGTTTAGCGCGCGGTGACTTTAGTCGCATCTAATTGGTAACTTACAAACATTATATTTTTCCCGAATGGTTAATCTACATTAAAAGCCGAAAATCACAGAAAGTATGCTCGCAGTAAAATCCGAAGTTCATTTTTTTGTGTGTGCGTGTGTGCACTCTAATCCACAATTTCCTTTGCTGTTTTGCCATCGCTTCTTTCCGTGTATTCCTCACTCATGGTTGTGTGGAAGTCCATGCCAGCAATCTGATCAGCGAGGAAGTCTATGCTGGCCCTCACAGCCAAATCGCCCAAATAAACCTCGGTCATGACTTTAAAGCTGACCTCAGGCGAGACACCCATGCCTTTCTCTGCTTGCGTGAGAAAGAAGGCTGGTCGATATGCCAAGGCCTCTTTTAAGCGAGTAACCACATTCGCTAAGGGAGTGGGCAAGTTGGGGCCAGACCTGTACGTCTTTATGAAAAGAAACGTTTTTATGATTTGAAATGCTGTGTGGTACCTCAGAAGGGCCCTTGTACGGCAAGGAAGGTTGTTAAGGTTTATTTAAAGCCTGAGCAGAAGAGGCTTCTTGAGAGGATATGCAAAAGCCTTGGGATGGATGAAAGCGAGGCTCTACGCCACATCTTCATGGAGTATGCAAAAGACGTAAGCCTCATAACAGAAAAACTACATGAAGAAATTTAATTGCATCCAGTCGGGGACTACCCAGCAACTTTTCATAGCCTAATAATTTAGTGAGCTTACAAAGAAGCAGCGCCTTCCCTTTCTTCATCATAAAAGTGCGCGAATAAAAATGCGTTCAAAAAATTTAAGAGGCTCTGAAAACATTAACATTTTCTTGAAAAGGCGATGAAGAGAATGGCCAAAAAAGACGTTATTGATGAAGTAATAGCTATCGTAAAAGCACTTAAAGTGAATATGGACGATTATAGACCAAGAAAAAGAGGAAAAGCTACGGTTTATCCCATTCATGATAAAGTCCTAAAAGAGATCAAACAGAAGTTAGAGCCAGAGGTCTTCCGTCGAAAACTCGGTGACTATGGCGTTGATTACCTTAAGAGGGCGTCTTATAGTGATGGCAGAATTGAACTTGCTATTGAAGTTGATCGATGGCCACGTATAGATAGTTGGCGCAAGTTGGCAGATATTCGTGCGAACGATAAAGTTTGGATTTTCGTACCAGATGAAGAAAGAGTGAGATTTTTTGAAGATGCTATTGAGAGAATTCAAGACCTCCTTAATTCAAGAAGGGAGGATGAAACGCTCGGCAACTTTGTTACAATTATGAAGACCCCCGATAAATTTGAGGTAAAAGAAATAATAAAGGTGCCGAAGCAAGCGCCTGAGCAAAAGAAACAATCATCTATTTAATACGCGCTAATTTACAAGTTATGTGGTGGAAACTTTGGGCCTTGGGCCTGTACTCGATTGGCTGGAGAGGGAAGCTTCGAGGTAAGGTCGCACCCGAAACAACTAATAAATTGGATTCTGGAGCAATTTCGCAAAAGACAAGAAATGAACGAGCCGAAATATTAAGTGCTTTTGTTTGGTCGTTTGTTGGCGCCTTGGTTTATATTTTGGGTGTTTGACTGATATATGTTTCAAGAAACTCGTCGACAAGGCGTATAATCAATTCCGATCTTCCAGATAGCTTATCCTTTAGCCTTCCATCCGTGGTAACGATAAGATGGTCTGATGTGCAAAGTGCCGTTTTGATAAGATACAAGTCATCTTCTGGAATCTCTCGTTCTAAATCCGCAGGCAACTGTCCCATATTTAATTCTTCAAAAACGCGAAATTTATTAGGGTTATTTCTGAATTCCCCCATAAACCACTTTACGAGTCTTCTACTTCCAATATCCCAGCTTTGTGAACTCTTAGCCATGTTCCATATCTTTTCATCTAACGCTTTTCCTCTCATGGTAACTAATTTGTCGCATTTTTGATGAATCTTTTCCAGAAACTTGACTGCAACTTCGCGTTTCTGAGACCAAGATATAAAATGGACTATCCATTCATCGACGGTGATTTCCATTTTAAGTTTATTCCTCTTTAGAAAGACCCAGAATAGCCTTAAGGTCCTCCAATTCCCCTTCCATAAAACTTGACAACCCGCCCTCTATCCGACCATCAGATTGCACGCGTTGGCGCTCGAAAACGGTTCCTTCTTTAGTTTTAGTGCATAGATAACAAGCTACCTCATCTGGATTTATTTGCTTTTTAGCAACAGCGCTAAGCAGAGATAGAACAAGGTGCTCGCTGTGAGTAGAGATAACCAGAGTTTTCCGTTCTTCCTTAACCAGTTTCACCAGTTCATAGACAAGATTTCTTAGAGCTTTCGGATGCAGATGAATCTCCGGTTCTTCAATACATGCCACTGAGACATCCCTTCTTAGACACTTCGTAAGTAAGTAGACAACTTGATTAACCCCAAATCCATCGTTGACAAGCTCGGTGGCCAACCCTGTCATTCTATCTGTAGTTCTAAGCCAAAAGAGAGCTGTTCCGGGCGTCACTCGAACTCGTAAATCTCTTCCGAGAATTTGCTCAAGGCTGTGACTGACTTTGCTTTCTAAATATGCATCATTGGCTAAAATGGTAGCTATCTCACCCTCCGTGTAAAGTGCTGGGGTTAGTGAAACAACTCCATAATGAGGGCTGGAAAAACCTCGTTTTATGTGGACAAAATCTGTTTTTGAAAGCTCTTCAATGGGTCCGTTAAGCAAAGTAGCCAACTTTTGAGCTTTCTCTGTGACCTCTGGAGTTTCAGGTGCGCCCAAAGGCCGGGCAAGAATACCGTTCCAATCTACTGTCAAGGGGGGTCCCTCATACTCAACTTGTATATTCTGGTGGATGTGCCCAGGATAAGGAAAAGTTGTCTCAATATTGGATGCAACTTTAAAAGGATCATCTACTCGAATTGAAAAACCTCCCTTAGTTTTGCCAAGGACGACATTGTACCTTATACTGACAGAATCCCGCATAGAATCTATTTCTAATTCAATTTGTTCGTCGGGAATATGGTTAAACACAACTTGCTCAAATCCTCCAAAATTAGCAAAGAAGAGGTTGAAAAAACTATCAAGAGGTTGATTAGGATTCAGTACAATATTTCTGAGAATGGCAAGGGAGTGCAAAAGTGTTGATTTGCCAGAGCTGTTTGGACCGTAAAGGACAGTTATGGGAGCTACTTCTACTTCTTGCTCTTTAATAGACCTTAGATTCTTAATTCTGACACGCTTTAACAATGCCTTATCTCCCTCCACTACCTTAATTCCTTCAACCTAACTTATTTCTATTGCTGTTAAACTCCATTTATTGTTTCTCTCCTTTAGATTTGTGTGTGCGTGTGTGTGCACTCTATTCTCTTCAGTCTCTATTTTCCATGAGCCTTTCTCTCTTTTTCATCATCGATAGCCTCTCCGCTAACTAAACGTGCACCTGAATCGTCTGCACGCACACACACTTACATTAATTTCTTTTGACCGCTCTTCACTACAAGATTCAGCAATTCAGGAACGATTTCAAGATTCATTTTATACACACGCTGATTCAGTTTCTTAATAAAACCAAGCCTCTCCAGGGTCTGTGTCCAGTTTTTCAGGGTGCGGGGATCTCCACCTCTCACGGCGGTTATGGCAACCTTTAAGGCTTCAATGTGAACCTGATAGGTGAAGCCTGCTTCAACCAGAAAACGCATGATCTCCACACAGTGGTGATACGATCTGCTTTTTGGATAAAACACTTAGTCTATCTCCTCTTCTTCATGTTCACGCTCCCAGGTTAGCACTCCATGGCGTTGTTTGGGCTTGGCCTTGCGGCGGTCGATTGGCTCCTGAAAGAGTCCCAGGTCTTTGTAGAGGATTGCCTTCGCGTACTGAGCCGGTGTCAGGTGAAATAGAAAAGCGGCTTGTTTCAGCCTCTCTTCAGCCATAGGAGTTATTCTGAAGGTTATTTGTCTCCTTTCCCCTTTCCGTCCCGAAAAGCTCATTTTTTCTATTTCCCTTCTTTCGCCTGCTTTCAATGTGACAACTTCAAAGGTTCTGAGAAAATCAGCTTCTGCCTGCGTAAAGACTTAATCCGCCACAGGGCCCTCGAAAGAGTTCTCCCATGTGAGGCGAACGATTGAGTGTAGCGAAGGTCCCTCTCATAGATAAAATAAGTCATGTGGTTTCAGCCTCTTTTAGTAGACCCTTCTCCTTTGCTTCTTTCGGCGATATTTTCACCCGGTAGTCCCAGCGGGTTCCAGCCCGCACCTTCTCCAGGTAGCCCCAGGCCACAAACTTGGTGAGCACTTTAGAGAAGTGTCCTGGAAACTCTTTGGTGCCGAAGCGGCTTTCCATGATCGTGTTGAGCTGCTTGGTGGAGAAGGTCTTGTCGCTGGGAAGCAGGTTCTCAGCGTAGACGATGGCGATGCGCCCCTCCAAATCGGCTTGCTTCAGCGTGAAAGGCTGTCTCTCTTTCACGATAGTAATGGCCGGCTGCTCAACGTGTACTGTAACCTCAGAAGGGCTCTTCGTTGGTATAGCGGTGGATATCGGTGTAGGTAGAAGCTTAGTGAAAGCAGCCTTCAACTCTCGAAAATCTTCAAGTTCTTTTCTCAGTTCTGCAATTTCCTCGCCCTTTTGAGATTTGAGCACGTCAGCGGTTTCCAGATCGTCCTTAAGCCTCTGAATCTCCTTTTCATAGCTTTCCTTTAAATCATCTATGTCCTTCGGAATCTTCTTCTCAAGCGCTTCTCTCTCAGCTTCAAGTTGCATAATTCTCTTTTCGGAAAGCTCATGGTCTTTGGCAAGTGTGTCAAACTCCCTTTTCAATTCCTCATATTTTTCTTTCCAAACCAAGTCTTCGTCCTCCTTTTTGACTTTTAGATAATGGTCACGAACATGCTCAGGCGTTGATTCGCCAACGGCCACCTTTCGACCGGTACTGGACGGCACGCCTAAAGGTAATGAGTAGACAACTCTGGCGTCGGGCGGTCTTTTCCGCACCAGGATCCAGTGACCGAGTTTAAGTTTCATGATGTCGTCTGAAGTGAATTTGCCCCTTATCTCTGGGATGAGGTCCATGGTATGTTTAACTTCTGTGATGTGGTCTTGAGTGCCCAGGAATTTGAATGCGCAAGCCTTCAGAGGACCCTTATCTGTTAGTGCTAAGAATTGTGTGGCTATCCAGCCGTAAAGCTCTGTTTTTCCGCCTTGAGTCATGACATGCATGACTGGTCTTGTGGCTGGGCTACTGTAGCCTTGCGGCGTAAACTTATGTCCTTCGTCAAGCACGCCGATCGCCTTGCGTCTGTAAATGCGGAGAAGATCCTCGAAACTGTTTTTAACAATTAGTTGCTGAGCCTCAAGGCTGAAGTCGTTGATAACCATGCGGTTTACACCAGGATAGAGTCTTAGCTGAGTTACGGTCTCGACTTTTGCTGTTTCATTCTTTAACCGCTCAAGCAGGTCGTAGAGGACCCGGCAAGCGTCTTTCAGCCAACTGTTGCGAGTACGCTGCTCGAGCTCTTTCGCTCTCTCAATGATGTCATCAAAGCCCTGGGCGGCTTCAGTTATCCTGCTCAAAGTAGCGTAGTATGGCGTGAGCTTGCGCCGAAACATACTCTCCAACAGGCCGATCAAAACGAAGCTGTCTGTGGATTCGCGGAGACAGACAGGGACCTCTTGACCAAAGCCGGCGTAGTCAGCCTCGGTTTCCTTGGTGTCGAAGATCAAAACCTTAAAGCCTTGCTCAACAGCCCATTGTGAAAGGCGTTTGATGAGTGTAGTTTTGCCGCTGAATTGGGTCTGGCCGACAATAGCATAATGGAAAGGCTCAAGCTGAACGGGTTCACCGGAAGGCACCGTAAAAAGAAAGTCAGTCATGCTGGTTTTCTCCCTATTTGTAGCGCCGCTCGTACAGTTCGGCAACTTGTTCGGCGCATTTGTGGCAAATATATCTGAAACCACTTAAGGTGTGAACCCCAGTCTCGGCATGATTGTTGCCACACAAAGCGCATTCCGGCATTGTCTTCACCTTTACATGAAATGGTGGATTTTTAGGTAGGGTCGTTTTCCGAGCCAGCCGCGGTCAAGCAGCTTCTCCGTCAGCTCGTCGCTTTCTTCAAAGGCTTCCCTTATCACGCGAACCTCATCTTCACTTAGGAACAGGATCGGAACGCCGAAGTCTTGGTCGGCTGGACTTGACTCTAAAATCAGGGCCACTCCATAACCGTCCACGGGTTTGTCCTTGCGGTAGTAGGCCGGGACATAGGGCGTCTGGAAGCCTGTGAAACCACGGTAGCTGCGATAGATGATAGCGTCTCCAGTATGGAAAACCTGATTTTTACGCAAGACGATCACAACCGCCCTAAGCTTCATTACGGTTAGCTCTGAAAGACCCTAACGTAGCCCTGGATCTCGTCCACTTCGATGCCGTCCACTTTATGGCCGGCTTCGCGAACTGTCTTAGCCAATTTTTCATCGAGGCTACCAGCATACTGCACGATTCTTGAGCCGCTGTAGTAAACAACTTGAGTGATGTTGCCTTCTTTGTCCGTGAGGTAAAAAAGGGTGCCACGCTCATGTATGCTCTTCCGCAGCAACTCTGGATCCTTTATCTTCGCGATCAGCCTCATGTACGTCGCACCTCTCCGACGCCTACAAAGAGGCTCCACCTGCCGAGTACGATATGGAGGCTCCAGATCCCCGGAGCTTGCACCGCGGCGCAACAGCTGGGGCGATCTCATTCAAGATCCATGTCCTCCCGCAGGATCTCTTTCAGAGCTTGCTCGAGCCTTTCTCTTATCGTTAGATAGTCTTCGTCGCAGAGGTAGACGTAGCGAGGTAGTTTGGCTGCCACAAAATATCGTACGTGCCCGTCTCCGCCGCAGACCTCGCAGTTTCCTTCTGTCGATGCGATTGCGATCCTGGCCCTCTTCAGTTGAAGAGCCTTGATGCCCCCGGCGGATCTCCGCCTAAGCATGTAATCACCTAATGAATCTCTGTTGGTATCAGTGCCTTCAGAAGAACTTTCACGGTTTCGTTTGAGGAGAAATTGCCTTCCTTGATTTTTGTCCTTAGTTCCTGAAGCTGTTTGGTTAGGGTTGCCTTCTCACGCTCGTGTTTCTCCAGATCCCCATGATGATGCTCCAGTTGAGCTCGAAGGCTCTTTAAGCTCTCACGGTCGCAAGCAGCTCTAAGGCGCTCGTCCGGCTCTCCCTTGGCGAGCTTTTCGATGGTGACCTTCATCTCGGCGATGCGGCGCTCAAGCTCTGCGATTCGGCCTCTGTCATAGTCGATCTCGTGGCTGTTTCTCTCGATAGAGTCTAAGCAGTTTCTGTAGGCCTGGAAGACGTCCTCGATCTCCGCAACCTTGAAAAATAGATCTCCGATCGCTTTATCCTCGCTCTCTCCCTCGTCTAAGCGGGCCTCAAAAGAGATTCGCTCGTTGTGATACCTCTCCAAACTGAACAGTCTCTCGTACCGAACAGTCGTAACCTTCAACGTGATCACTCCCGGTTAAACCTATTTTGCTCATTTTTCCCCTTCAGATAGACTTTGAGGCCGAGCTTGAGGAGGTGTTCCATGAATGTGCTGCGTTTTGTTATGCCTCGAGTCCTGTCGATCTCTTGTAGGAGTTGGGGTTCTATGGTGAATCCTATTTTGACTTTCATATGCTCTACTCCTCGGTGTTCTTCGGATACTTGGTATACTACGAAGACTTTATAAACCTAATCCCACTAATCATACTTTAATACTTAAAAGAAATGGAATGGATGGAAGATAGATGAAGACCCTGAAAATTTCAGATGACGTCCACCAGAGGCTCACCTCGTTGCTGGGCGAATTGATGGCTCAGACGAGCAAGATGCAAACTTATCAAGACGCCATAGAAGCCATGCTCAGCCAATCGGTGATATTGCCTCCTGAACTCCTCTCCGAAGTAGAAGCTTTCATAGAGAAGAACAAGCATCGGGGCTACACAACGAGAGAGGAGTTTGTAAGAGACGCCATCCGCTTCAGACTCGACTGGCTAAACGAAGAATACGAGTATGTAGAAATACTCAAAAAGAAATACGAAAAGCTCAACAGAGCCATCGAGGTCCTCGAGCTTCCAGCCCGAAACGCAGGCGAGTACATACACGACATACTTGACGGGGTCTTGAAGGAGTATGAATTTCGAGTACAACACGACTTTGACGAAAGGAGCAGAAAAGAAGAGGAAGAGTATTTGAAAGAAATCGAAGAGCTATATGGAGACAAAAAATGAAACAGCCACGCCCAGCAAAGAGCAAGCCAAACCGAAACAAGAATCAAACGGAAACTAATTTCAGAACAGAGAAGAAGCAGCGCGCGTAGAAAAGTAATCCAGGAGGTAAAGCCATTAGGCTTTGAGGTGGAGAATATATGAACCTTGAAGAGGTGAAAGAGACACTCGCAAGACATAAGGAGGAATTGAGGAAAAGATTCAAGGTGAAGGAGATTGGTATTTTTGGCTCCTACGTAAAGGGGGAGCAGAAGGAAGTAAGCGATCTGGATATACTGGTTGAGTTTGAGGAGGATGCAAAGTTAAGCTTGCTGGATGTGGTTGGTTTAGAAATCGAGTTAAGCGATCTGTTGGGTGTTAAAGTGGATTTGGTGGAAAAGAGGGATCTGAAACCTCACGTTGGACAGCGCATCCTAAAAGAGGTCATTTATCTATGAAAAGTAGAAAAGGGTACATGCATGCAAGAACTGTGCACAAAGTTGCGAGGCCGAGGGGATTGTATGAGGGATAAAGCAATCCTTAAGATAAATGAAAGTGAACTGCTTGATGCGTGTAAAGAGAATGATATAATCTTTCTTGGCGTATTCGGTTCTTATTCTCGGGGTGAGCAGAAAGAAAAGAGTGATGTGGACGTTTTGGTGAAATTTTCAAGAAGAAAGAGCCTCTTGGATTTGGTAAGGATTGAGAGGCGGTTGTCCGAAATCATGGGCGTGAAGGTAGACTTGGTGACTGAGGGGTCGGTAAGTCCCTACATGATAGATGACATAAAAAAAGAGCTAAAGGTAATTTATGATGAAAAAGTCTGACATAGAGTTCAAGAACAAATATCCACACATCGCTTGGAAAGATATCGCCGGCATGAGGGACAAGCTTATCCACAACTATCTTGGCGTGGACTTAGACGCTGTCTGGGATACGGCGAAAAAGGACATCCCCGTCCTGAAAAAGGAGGTAAAGAAGATTCTGAGCGAAGAATGAAATGCTAAGCGGTGGTTAACGTGAGCAGAACCATACTAATGCATATCTTGACTGATATGCGTGTTTTGTTAGGCGAGAGCGAAACCGAAGAGCTCTACAAGGAGTTGCTCGCCTACTTCGGACTTGTAGGCGCCTCAAACGTATGCCAAGCCCTCGAAACAGCGTGGAAAGACCCATACAACAAACAAGAAATCGAAGAATTCATAAAAGCATGGCTTAAGAGAAAACAAATAAGGAAAAAAGAAGCCATCACGGGAGTGGTTCAAATGCGTGAGGAGGAAAGGCAACGCATAGCCAAAATATTCAAGAGCTACATGGAGAAAGCAGTGGATGAATTGGCACCCGGGCTACACGGTTGATTTGCAGGCAAACTTTTACGACACACCCACCCGCATCACCATAGAAATCTCTCCCATCAACCCAAAACTTGTTCTTCAGCTTCATCCATAAACAGATTGACGCAGTATTAGAAGAATACGACAAATGGCTTGAAAAAAAGGGCATAGAAGTGACTCATTAATGCTTATTTATGAGTTATGGTTTAATTTTGAGTGAATTCGGGTTGTCTGGTTTATGTTGAGCGAAGCTGATACTCGGGTCAAGCTCATTGACCCTAAGCTCCATGAAAGCGGTTGGAAAGAAGAGATGATCCGCAGAGGTGTGCGTATTACACCTGGTAGAATAGTCGATGAGAGAGGAAGTCGTAAAAAAGGTACTGAAATAGATTATATTTTGTATGTTTCTTCTCTCCCTGTCGCTGTCGTAGAAGCTGAGGCTGAATCAAAATCTGCTTTAGCGGGAATGCAACAAGCTAAAGATGACGCTAAAAATTACATGGAGGTTCTCTTTGCTTACTCTACCAACGGTCATCAAATTGAGGAATTTGACTTCATCACCAACAAGCAAACAACTTTAGATAGATTTCCAACCCCAGAAGAGTTGTGGGAAAAATACCTTAACTATAGGCTAAAAGGCACCGTAATTAAACCAAGGGAAAATCCGCTTGAAACACCTTTTTACTATTTGCCGGGAGGCAAGAAGCCGTGGTATTTCCAAGAAGTTACGATTAAAAAAGTTATAGAGGAAATTATGAAGGGTAAGAAGCGTTTATTGCTTACTATGGCAACTGGCACGGGTAAGACACATGTTGCTTCTCAGGTTGTTTGGAAGCTTGTTAAATCTGGATATTTCCGCCGTGTTCTTTATCTGGCTGATCGTCTTTTTCTAAGGGATCAGGCTTATAACGAGTTTTCAGCTTTCGGTGATGCTCGTGATATCATTGAGGAGGGCAAAGCTCCGAAGACGAGGGACATTTACTTTAGTATTTATCAGGCTATGTATAGTGGTGAGGAAGGGAATCGTTTATATCAGCAGTATCCTGCGGACTTTTTTGATTTGGTTATTATTGATGAGTGTCATAGGTCTGGTTATGGGACTTGGAAGCAAATTTTAGACTATTTCAGTGGTGCCGTCCAGCTGGGTATGACTGCTACGCCTAAGGTGGATGACAACATCGATACGTATGCTTACTTTGGTGAACCAGTTTACTCTTATAGTATGGGAAAAGCCATTGAAGACGGTTTCTTGGCTCCGTTCCAGATTTTTAGAGCGTTCACGAACATAGACCGTGAGGGTTTAAGCATTAAAGATGCTCTCTATCAAGGCGCTCAAGTGTATATTCCAGAAGAGGCCGATTTGAAGGAACTCTATACGCTGGAGGATTTTGAGAGGGAGATAGTTTTACCCGATAGAACTGCGAAGATTTGCGAGCATTTGGCAAACTCGTTACGTACATTTGGGCCTAAGCAGAGGACTATGGTTTTCTGTGTCAGCATGGAGCATGCGGCTCAGGTATCGAAAGAATTGCAAAATAGGTTTGCGGATTTGGGTTATTCTGATTATGCTGCGCGTATTGTGTCGGAAGAGCCGGAGGTGAAGGAAATTTATGAGCGTTTTAGGGACTCGGATAAGCCTACGCCTGTTGTTGCGACTACTGTTGATCTTCTTTCGACTGGTGTTGATGTGCCTTCGGTTCACAATATTGTTTTGATTAAGCCTATTGCTTCGAAGGTTGTTTTCAAGCAGATTATTGGTAGAGGCAGCAGAATTGATCCTATTACTAATAAGTATTTTTTCCGCATAATGGATTATGTGAATGCCACGCGGTTGCTTGATCCTTGGGATTATCCTCCAGAGGCTGAGCCTGGGAAGATGGTGGAGGGTCCTTTTGATGTTTCTGTTACTGGTATGGTTGTTGATGCTGAGACGCAGATGCCGATAGCGAATGCTCGTGTGATTGCTCAGATTGGTCCTAATATACAGAGGGCTGTTCGTACTTCTTCTGATGGAAGATTTGTTCTTTCGGAGCTTCCGCATTCGCCCATTACGCTTTATATAACGGGCACTGGTTTCCGCAGCAAGCAGATGACGATTACTCCTACTCCAGGTTTGTCTATTGTGATTGAACTGAAACTGGAGGCTCCAACTGAGAAGAAGATTGTTCTTAAGGGTATTGAGGTCTATATTGCTCAAGAGATTCGTGTCGTTCTTACCGCCAATGGCAGAACCCTTACAGATGCGGAGTACATTGAGTATTCTAAGAAAAGTGTTATTGAGCGTGCTGCTTCTCTGAATGATATGAGGGAGATTTGGGCGAACCCTCTGAAGAGGGAAAAGTTTTTGGAGGTTTTGCGTGGACAATCCATTTACCCGGATCTAATAGCAAGCTTGTTGAAGCGTCCGGATGCGGATTCGTTTGATGTTCTTGCTCATATTGCTTTTGATGTTCCAATTTTTACGCGGGAGGAGCGTGCTAATGCGTTCAAGAATCTTCATGGAGATTTCCTGAAGAATTTTGATCTTGAAGCTCAAGAGGTTCTTTTATCTCTTTTGGATAAGTATCGTGTGGGTGGAATTGAAGAGTTATCGAAGCCTGAGGTGTTTAGAATTCCGCCGTTTGACAAGATGGGCTTTCTTAGGGGTGTGGCAAAATTGTTCGGCGGCTTTGACCAGCTTCGAAAAGCGATGGATGAGTTGCAAAAGGGGTTGTACTATGGTGGTGGGTTGAGGTGAAAAGCTATGATGAATAGGAGAGACCTTGCAAATGATGTTTGGAGGGCATGCGACATAATGAGGAGGGATGATGGCACTACTGGTGTGCTTGAATATATGGAGCAGCTTTCGTGGTTGATTTTTTTGAAGGTTTTTGAGGACATAGAGAATAGACTGGAGGATGAAGCCAAGTTTGCTGGCAGAGAGTATCAGCCTATAGTAGAGTCTAAGTATAGGTGGTCTTCTTGGGCGAGGAAGGATTGGAGGGGAGATGAGCTTATCAGGTTTATTGACGATGAGCTTTTCCCATATTTGCGGTCACTAACGGGGACTCCCGAGAAAGAGAAGATTTCGACGATTTTCAATGAGATTGCTGGCAATAGGATGAAGTCTCCTTATAACTTGAAAGACGTAATCAGCCTGATTGACGGGATAGATTTTAATGATGCTGAGGATTCTCATGTGCTTTCGCAGGTTTATGAGGATTTGCTTCTTAGGTTGGGTAAGGAGGGCGGTATAGCTGGGGAATTTTATACTCCGAGGCCTATAGTGAGGTTGATGGTGAAAATTGTTGCTCCTCAGATTGGCGAAAGTGTTTTTGATCCGTTTTGTGGTTCCTGTGGTTTTTTGGCTGAGTCGTATAAGCTTATGATGGGTTCTAAGAACATTACTGTTGAAGAATATGAAAAGTTGCAGAAAGAAACTTTTTTGGGGCAGGAGAAGAAGCCTTTCCCGTATTTGCTTGGCGCTATGAATTGTATTCTTCACGGGTTGCTTACTCCGAATGTTGTTAGGAAAAACACTCTTGAAGACAACATTCGGAATATTCCAGAGTCAAGGCGTCATAATGTCATCTTAACTAATCCTCCTTTTGGCGGAAAGGAGAGTAGACAGATTCAGCAGAACTTTCCTGTGCAGAGTCAAGCCACCGAGCTTTTAGCTTTGCAATATGTCATGAAAAGCCTTAAACAAAACGGCAGATGCGGCATAGTTGTTCCAGAGGGTGTTTTGTTTAGGGGTGATGCTTTTACTCAGGTGAAGAAGGAGTTGCTGGAGAATTTTAATTTGCATACAGTTGTGAGTTTGCCTTCAGGTGTTTTTGCGAATGTTACTTCTTCTGGGCAGGGTCCGAAAACGAATTTGCTCTTTTTTGATAGGACGGGTCCGACTAAGGAGATTTGGCATTTTGAACATGTTCCACCAGACGATAAGAAGTATACCAAGGCGAATCCAATAACTGATGATGACTTGAAGGATTGTTTTGAGAAATGGAAGAAAAGGGAAATTTCGGAATATTCTTGGGTTGTGCCAGTTGAAGAGATTGTTAAAAGAGGTTATGACTTGACGGCGAAGAACCCGAACAAGAAAGAGGAATTAGAATACAAGACGCCGGAAGAGCTGGTTGCAAGTGTTTTGGAAAAAGAAAAGATGATCTTGGAAATTGCAGAGGAGATACAAAATCTTTTCAATAGTTCAGGTGAGGCGAAATGAGTTTTTGGCTGTTCTCATCTAATGATGTAGGTAATGTTAGACGTGCGTATGAAAGATTAATGTGGGGTTTTTGGGATAGAGAAGCTGGAGAAAAGCAGCGGAAGAACTGGAGAAGCTTCATTAGAGCGTTTAACAGAATTAAGCCGTTTCACATAGTGGTTTTTCAGGTGGCAAGAACTGGCGAAGTGCATGCTATTGGAATTGCTAAGGAGACATACTATGATGACCAGACGCCAATATGGGATAATGAGATAAAACAAAACCGAGTCTTGTATCCATGGAAAGTTTCGCTTTCCACAATAGTCTATTCAGAAGAGCCTTTCGTTAAACACTTCATCAAAATCGAAAATTACATTGATGGATATGGTTTAGGCGAGATACCCGAACATGAATTTCGAAAAATATTTGATGACGTTAAATCTAAGCTCAATGCCGATTTGAATCTTGGTGCATAATATGAATCCAATGAGTAGCCAAGCTACGCTTAACAATTTCGTAAAGGAAAAGAGAAATACAAAACCCACGCCAGAACATTCCGAAGGATGGAAATTGATTAAGTTAGAGAGCATTGCATTTATCAGAAAAGGCACAATTAATCCGTTAGATTTCCCAGAAGAAGAATTTGAATTGTATAGCATACCAGCATATCATATAAAGGAGAAACCGGAGGTTAAAAAAGGAAAAGAAATCAAGAGCTCAAAAGTGTTGGTTTATCCTGGTGACTGTCTCTTCGGAAAGCTTAACCCAAGAGTGCAGAAAGTATGGCTGGTAGGTCCCAACAACAACAAAAGGCAGATCGCAACTACGGAATTTTTTCCAATAATTTCTAAAGAAAAACCAAACGGTAAAAGGTGGTTTTTACCAGAATTCTTGTTCTTTATTTTGAAATCTCCTAACATTCAGGAAAGGATAATTCACAAGGTTCTTGGGACGACTGCAAGTCGCCAAAGGCTGAGTCCCAATGATATTTTAGAAGAAGAGATTCCTTGTCCTCCACTTGAAGAGCAGAGGCGTGTTGTTGCCAGAATACAGGAAATAATGTCGAGGATAGAGCAGGCGAAGAAACTTCGAGAAGAAGCACTTGAAGACACGGAAGCAATAATGCAATCAGCACTGCACCAAACCTTCTCAAAAGTAGAAGAGAAAGGATGGGAGTGGAAAGGGCTCGGAGAGATCTGCAATCACGTGAGATATGGCCTTACTGCGAAATCTTCGAGGGCTCCTGAAGGAATATTGTTTGTTCGAATCACCGATATCGACCTGAATGGTAATTTGAAGCTTACCGAACCACACCACGTAAAAATTGATGAAGAAACCTATGAGAAATACTCAATTCGCATGGGCGACATACTGATCGCTCGTAGCGGCGCGACAGCAGGAAAGGTTTATCTCTGTAACGTAGAGCAGAAAGCTGTGTTTGCGTCTTATCTAATACGATTCCGGCTCAAAGAAGATATTGTCATGCCAAGATTCGTTTTCTATTTCTTGCAATCTCCACTATACTGGATGCAACTGCAAATAAGTAAAGTGGGAGGGGCTCAGCCCAACGTTAATGCTCAAAATCTTAAATGCCTTAGAATTCCCATACCACCTCTCGAGCAGCAAGTAACCATTGTGGCTTATCTGGATAACCTTAGGGAAAAATTTTGCACAGTCAAAAAGTATCAAGAAGAGAGCCAGAAGGAGATTGAAATAATGAGCCAAGCGGTCTTAAGAAAGGCGTTTAGTGGAAAGTTATAAGAGAGGGCTACTTTGTCTGAAATAGTTATCCAAAATGTCGTGGCAGCCTTTGCGTTTGAACCCATTCTCGATCTGGAGAAGATTCGAAAGGCCTTTTATGAAGAATGCTTCTTTGAAACCATAAAGGATAGACGTTACACTTTTCGCGTAGTTGCCATCAGAACAAAAAGGCCACATTTTACGTTTCTCATCTATCGAACGGGAAAAGTAGTTTGCACAGGAGCAAAGAACATAAACGATGCTAAACGTAGCGACAAATACTTAGTGAAGCGTTTTCGGGAGGCCGGCCTAAATGCAAGGCTGAAGACAAGCGCAACAATACAGAACATCGTTGCCACAACTTTCCTCAAAAATCCAATAGAACTCGAGAAATTCCTCATCCAGCTCCAAGAAGACAGACAGTTTCGTACAATATACGAACCGGAACAATTTCCGGCAGCAATAATAAAATTCCCAGTTAATGGGGAAAGTGAAGCAACCATACTCCTCTTCAATAATGGCAAACTCGTCTGCGTGGGTCTTAAAAATCTTGGGCAGATACAAGAAGCAATAAAGAAAATAAACTCAAAACTCCAGGGAGAAGTCTCCTGAAATCCTTTATACCCAAAAGCAATGTTGATATGATTCCGAAGCAAAAATAAAAAAGGGAAAGAAGAGCGCGCTCTATCAGGGTCTAATCTTTGAAGTGTGAATGTTCAGAAAGTCGAAAGTGGCTTACTATGGCTTTTTCACTGACCACACATTGCGTTGCCTCATCCCTGCCTCACGAGCCAGTTCCGGATCCTCATAAAGATCATGGCAAACCCTCAAAACCTTAGACGGAGTGGTTCGAAGGCAAAGCCAACACTTCCCATCATCAATCAACCCTCAAGCCTCCCGAGTTTTACTGAAATTAGGAAGCCCATAAAAAACCAGCGAAGCAAAGAAAACCAAGCGAGGAGAGAGAAAACTAAAAGTAAAAAATAGAGGGGTTAGTTGAGGGCTTTCCGCCTCAACCCCGTGATGTACTTCGCGTATCTTGGATAGTATTGTTTCGCTTGCCTTAGCAATATCATGTAGTGTTTGGCACCGATAGTTTTCGGCGTCCGACCCTCAACAAAATCGGCAACGCTCTCTGGCACTCCAAGCTCAATCATCTTATCAAACGCAAACTTCCGCAAATACTTGCAGTGAACGACGCCTGGAAGCTTTTGAACGTATTTTCCAGCATTCTTGTCCGTCAAACACTTCTTCTCTTCCTCGGAAAGCTGCTTTAGCAGCTGCATTGTGTACTCTGTGAAGAAGCCGTAGTAGGCTACTTTCGACTTTCTGAACATTCCCGCGCAGGCAACGTAGAACCCTTCTGCCTTCTCTATCGCGTCAGCCTTGAAACCGTCGATGAGCTTCACTGTTTCTGTCAAGCGCAAGCCGCTGTCTAAAGCCAAGTTAAAGGCTACCTTATGCTTAAGCAAATCCACCTTTTCCACTATCCGCAAAGAACGCACAATGTCATCCTCGCTCGGAATCTTCAAGTCAACACCAATCTCCCGTTTTGGAATACCCTCTTTAAGCGTCTCAATCCAAGTCCTCTCAGCGCCCTTAAGCCGGGCAAAGTTAAGCAATGCATGCAAGGCAGGGATCAACTCATGCCTTCCACTGGCAACTTCAGCAAAGATGTTAACGATATCCATAGCCTCAGCGATGCGCTTTTCGCCGATGTGCTTGTCCAAGCTGCTAACCATACCTTTCGCATAGTACTTGTTAAGCCCCTTGCTCCGAAGCCAAACAATGAACTCTTCCCGCAAGCCCTTGTAGTCAATCTCTTGGCGCCGAGAGTTTCGGGCAAGCCCAATATGTCCAAAATTGTACTCATAATCTGGAGAACAAGAAAAGGGCAAGCGCCTGATGTCCAGAGGTCGCGGGCTCGAATCCCAGGGCGAGAATCCCGCCCCCGGCACCATTCTGGAA
>Ga0315314_1001696_pt1 | contig 19200 bp, 23 predicted proteins | sample TDP9_MG_FD_203631 | JGI IMG/M metagenome (GOLD analysis project Ga0315314, IMG submission 203631) | Freshwater sediment microbial communities from Lake Towuti, South Sulawesi, Indonesia - TDP9 | ecosystem: Environmental > Aquatic > Freshwater > Lake > Sediment | place: Indonesia: South Sulawesi... | reverse complement strand
TTTCACGACCGCTTTGTTGGGATTTGGCTGAACATGACGGTTTCTTAGGGGCCTTAGATTATTTGGGTTACGTGGATGGAAATTGGTGACTTTTAAGCACTTTTGGTTGTTTTTTGTTGTTTTTTGTTGTTTTTTGTTGTTTTTGGTGTTCGTGTTCTCTCTTTTACGGGGTTTGTCTTGTCTTGGTTGAGTTTGCTCATGAGCCACAGCGTTCGTAGGATTTTCTGCTAACTGGGGAGTGGGTTTTGAAGGAAGGGGGTTGATGTGAAGGTTCCGTTAGCTAAGCCTGTTTTTGATGTGGAGATGGGGGTTGCGGCATTGGATGCTTTATGGGGTGAGAGGTGGGTGTTGGGGCCTGCGCGGATAGAACGGTGGGATAGCTCAAGCTTTGAAGCCTGTTAGTTGTCATTTAGATTTCTTTAGGAGTTCAAGGAACTCTTCTCTTGTTAAGCCTGCTTCAGCTATAATTTCCAGTAGCAGGCCTCTTTTTATTTCCCTATGTTTAGGGACCGGTACGATGTACTCGTCTTTGACGAGGATTATGTGGCTCCCCCTCTGCCTAGCAGCGTGGAAGCCTGCTTTGGTCAAGGCTTTGACAACCTTACGCCAAGATAGCAGGGGGAGCTTCGACAACTACCTCGACCTTCTCTCCCTTAACCCTATTCTTGAAGAGTTCTGCTTTAACCTCTAGATAGCCCTCGATGGCCTCCTTGATGTTGGCTAGGGCCTCTTCCCTCGTCTCGCCTTGGCTGGCAACGGGGAGCTCTAAACATTTGACCACGAAGCCTCCCTCCTCAGCGGGGTCTAGGACAACGGTAAACGTGCGGGTGACCATTGTAACCGCCTCAGCATAATGTATTTGAAGGGCTCATATAAGCCTATCCAAACTCCTTGTGTCGGTGTGGTACATCAAGAAGAGAATTATGTCCGTTGGGCTGAATTTGAAGATTCCCTTGGCAAAGCCCGTTTTTGATGAAGAGATGAGGGATGCGGCGTTGGATGCTTTGCGGGGTGAGGGGTGGGTGTTGGGGGAGAGCGTTTTTAGGTTTGAGGAGGAGTTTGCCAGGTATTGTGGCGCTAGGTTTGCTGTTTCGACGGGTTCTGGGACCTCTGCGTTGCAGCTTTCTCTTCTCGCTTTGGATGTTAAGCGCGGGGATCGTGTTGTTACTTCGCCAGCTTCGTTTGTCGCAACTGCAAACGTTGCCTTGCATGTGAACGCTCAGGGTCAAAGGCGTGTTAGTCTGCGCGCAAGTTTTGGACATCCAATTTCGGTTGGTCGGAAACTCGGTGAGATGAATGCGTGAAAAGCCAACAATAGTTGCATGTATACCCGCCTTCAAAGAGGAGGCAAGCATTGCTAGGGTTATTTTGTGTGCGCAGAAATATGCGGATCATGTTTTGGTTTGTGATGATGGTTCTCCGGACATGACGGGAGAAATTGCTGAAAAGCTTGGAGCATTTGTTATACGGCATGGAAGAAACTTGGGAAAGGGAAGCGCTGTAAAAAGTTTGTTTTATGAAGTTCATAAATACGGGGCGGATATTGTTGTTCTGCTCGATGCGGATGGGCAACATGATCCAAGTGAAATACCAACGCTTGTGAAACCAATTGAACAAGGGCAGGCAGACTTTGTGATAGGGTCACGTTACTCAGCTAAATGGAATTGGATTCCATTGTATCGTAAGATCGGGTTGAAGATAGTGGATTCTTTACTGAGGAGAAGTGGCAAGACCTATGTAGATGACACGCAGAGTGGCTTTAGAGCAATTTCGACAAAAGCCTTAGAAGTCGTTTCCTCTTTTGAAGCCGAAGGTTTTGGTGTCGAAAGCGAGATGTTGGCTTTGGCAGTCAAAAATGGCGTGAGAGTTGTTGAAGTGCCTATAAACGTTAGGTATGCGGGACTGCACATTACATCCAAGAGATCACCCTTAACGCATGGAGGAGAGTTGATATCGACGTTGTTTAGGTTGGTTGTAGAGGAAAGACCTTTGAAGTATTTGGGAGTGCCTGGGATGGGGCTGACATGTATAGGAGCGATTTTGGGGATGTATTTGTTATGGATGTTCAACATGACACGGTACTTTAGCATACCCGTGGCAGTGTTGACGTTAGGAGCGTCAATAGTAGGGGTCTTATTAGTCATTGCCGCCATTACTCTATATGGATTGAAGAGAATAAATGAAAGATTGAAAAAATTCGGTGAGAAAAATAGCGATCAGTGAATTTTTCTTCGCGATTATAAATCTGCGCGCCATACAGTATGTGCAGGGGCTTAGTAGATAGATGGCACGTTTAAAGACGTGTTAAAACCCTTATGACCGTCCTCAAAGTTTTCTTTGCTACATAAATCCGTTGCGCCCCTATCCACCGTTATACAAACGGTTTATAGGTGGTCAAAGTATGAAACTCTTCTTTTTAGTTTTAGCGAGAGATAGAAAGAACATAAAGGAAAAAATCAGGGAGCTAATAAACTTAAGAGCACCTTACCTGATCGTGTGTGGTGAACCCTTAAACCATCCAAATGTCGTGCACCGAAAACCCATGGGTAAGTACGATGCAATAAATTTTGGTGCAGAGTTAGTACCGAAAGAAGCTGAGATCATTGCCTTAAATGATGTTGACACGAAAATTTATAATTTTCATGCTGCCTTAAAATATTTTAATTCGGAAAAGACCGCTCTTGTTTTTGTCAAAACTGTAGTGATAGGAGGGCCCCAAAATAAGTTCATTGTCTATGAAGACGCGATAAGACGGCATATTTTGATAACGGCGGGTGGAGGATTGATGCTAATAAGGCATAACATATTAAAAGAAATTCTGCCTATCAGAGGATGCAAGGCAGAAGACACTTATATACTATTTGAACTATTAAAACGCAAGTTCCACGTTGTTTTTTGTGAGGAATGTTGTGTAGAACAGAAAATAACGAAAAGTGAAAAGAAAGAAGAGGATTATAAACGAAAAGTAGTTACCGGAATTTATCAAGCTCTACATTATGCTAAACCTCCACCCCCGATAAGGCTATTCTATACTTTGTTGCCCTTTATGTCACCATCATTATTAGTATTGGGCAGAAAAGGCTATTATTGGATGAAAGGTATTCTACTAGGCTTTCTAGATTATATCCGTGGAGACCGTAGTGGATTCTGGCAACCCACCTACATGGAATAAACGAACAAGACCGAGATATTTGAGTCTAGAATGTCATAAGTGGATTTTAATCATAACATAGTCTTGGAATAGCCTAGCGAAAAAATCTCTTTTGCCTATTTCTGTTTATAGGGTATCAAAGTTCAGTTGCGGGTCATTATTTACTGCTTATCGCCATACGCTTGGTGTTAGAGGCCTAATATTTCGCCTAGCCAATATTGTTGGCGACAGATCAACTCACGGTGTGATTGTAGATTTTATTCGTAAGCTTCAGAAGAAACCAGAAGAGTTGGAGATCTTGGGTGATAGAAATCAGAGCAAATCATATTCGCACGTTAAAGATTTTATTGAAGCAGTCTTCGTTGCTTTACGTGGCGACCTTCAGGAGCTTGGCAGCCTACATACATGAAGTAAGCGATTATTATGATTGTTTGGAATTACTAATTTTGTTGGAGAATGAAGTGGTTTCAATGAAGATTCTTTTAGTATGCCCTCATCGTACGTTGCAATGAAACCTCAGGGAAGTTTTGCTATGAAAATAGCTCAAGTTTGTCTTACATATTATCCACACATAGGCGGCGTTGAGACTCATGTGAAGGAGATCAGTGAAAGATTAGTGAAGAAAGGCTATGAAGTAAAGATCCTAGCAACTTATCCTTCAGAAAGATTACCGAAAGAAGAAGAGATGAGTGGGGTGAAAATTAAAAGGTTTAAGAGCTTTGCGCCGAATAAGGTTTATAATTTGCCTTATCCAAATATGTTATTAGACCTATCAAAAGAACAAGCAGATATCATACATGCTCATAATATACACGCACCGACTACATTTACGGCGTATATTGCCCATAGCTTACATAAGAAACCTAAATTTGTAGTCTCGCCTTTTTACCATGGAAAAGGACACACTAAGCTTGCACAAATGCTGTGGGTACCTTACCGACCTTTAGCGAAAAAAATCCTCAAAAATGCAGATGGGATTGTAGTAAATTCAAGAGCTCAAAGAGCTTTGATAGAAAGAACCTTTAAGCCCTTGTCTAAAATCTTTGTAGTTAATGATGGGGTGAACTTAATTGAGATAAAAAATGCTAAACCGTTCACTCTTGATGAAAATCGTAGAATATTGCTGTACGTTGGAAGGCTTGAAAAGTATAAGAATGTTCATATAACCATGGCATCTATGAAGTACCTTCCTGAAAACTATCATTTTTACATAATTGGTCGCGGTCAGTTTAAACCGTTTCTCGAAAAGCGTGTGCAATCCCTTGGCCTACGAAGTCGGGTGCACTTATTGGGCTTCCAGTCAGACGAAGTTGTTCACCGATGGTTCAAGACAGCTCACGTGTTTGTGCATCTTTCAGCTGTTGAGTCTTTTGGGATGACTTGTATTGAGTCCCTCGCAGCTGGTACTCCAGTAATAGCCAATGATGACGGTTTTGGTTTAAGAGAAACAATAGCTCTATACCCTGAGCATATTACAGTGTATAGGGCTAGTAAGGAACCGGTTTCCAGATTAGCAAGGCTGATGATGAAAGTTGCTGAATTGAAGCCAGTAATAGTTGATGTATCCCAATTTTCATGGGATCTCATAGCTGAAAGCGTAAGTATAGTATACAAACAAATCTTGATGGAACGATAGAGCTGTAGCTCGCTTGGGCTATGTAAAGTATAGAAATTGTTTACCGAGGCTAATTGGAATGAAAAAAGCGTTGATTACTGGTATTACGGGTCAAGATGGCGCGTATTTGGCTAAATTTCTTTTGGACAAAGGATATGAAATATGTGGGGCTTACCGCCGTCTAAGTACACCTAACTTCTGGCGTTTGGAATACCTTGGAATATTCGATGAAGTAAATTTTATTCCAGCCGATTTAAGCGATACAGGTTCAATTGTTGAAGCTTTAAAGATTTCAGAACCAGATGAAGTTTATCATCTGGCCGCTCAGAGCTTTGTTGAGGCGAGCTTTGAAACTCCCGTTGCTACAGGAGACGTTACCGGCTTATCTTTAACCAGAATCCTTGAGGCTATCCGGCAGAACTGCCAAGACGTTAAATTATACTTCGCAGCCACAAGTGAGATGTTTGGTAAAACTGGTTTACTTAATGGCGGAAAGCCTCTCAACGAAAATGACATTTTTCGTCCTATGAGCCCGTATTCTGCTGCTAAGGTCTATGCCTACTGGATTACACGAATATACAGAGAAGGTTATGGAATCTTTGCGGTCAATGGTATTCTTTTCAACCATGAATCGCCTTTGCGAGGTTTAGAATTTGTTACTAGAAAAATTGCCAATGAGGTAGCGAAGATCTCTCTTGGTCTAAGTAGAGAGCTGAGACTCGGTAATCTAGATGCGAAACGAGACTGGGGTTATGCTCCAGAACACATCGAGGCCATGTGGCTCATGCTTCAAAATCAGGAAGCGGATGATTACGTAATTGCAACAGGTGAAGCACACAGCGTAAAAGAATTTGTGGAAAAATCGTTTGACGTGGTTAAACTCGATTGGCAGGATTACGTGAAGGCTGATAAACGCTTCTTGAGACCTCTCGATGTTCCGTGTCTCGTGGGAGATTACACTAAAGCGGAAAAAGAGCTCGGTTGGAGGCCAAGAACAAAGTTTAACAAACTGGCCGAAATCTTGGTTAGAGAAGAAGTTAGTCGCTGGGAGAGGTGGCTTAACGGTGAACGGTTCCCATGGGATGCACCAAACTACCCGAGCGAGACTAAAATCCTTACAAGAGCCCTAAGGATGTAACATCATGAATTACAGAATACCAGTAGCGGAACCGGAGATAGGTGAAGAAGAGCTACAAAACGTGATAGAAGCCGTTAAAAGTGGCTGGGTGAGCTCAAAAGGCCCCTTCATCGGGGAGTTTGAGAGGAGCTTTTCCAGCTACATTAATGTCAGACATGGAGTAGCCACATCAAACGGAACAACAGCGCTACACCTAGCCCTAGCAGCCCTAGAAATAGGAAAGGGAGACAAGGTTCTGGTTCCCTCCTTAACTTTCATAGCAGCAGCTAACGCCATCACATACACGGGGGCTAATCCTGTCTTCGTAGACTCCCACCCAGAATACTGGTGCATGGACCCATCCAAAATCGAGGAGAAAATAGATAGTCAAACAAAAGCGGTCATAGTGGTTCACCTTTACGGGCATCCATGTGATATGGATGAAATCATGCGTATAGCTGAAGATCACGGGCTTCACGTAATAGAAGATTGCGCTGAGGCGCACGGGGCAGAATATAAAGGTAGAAAAGTAGGCTCATTCGGTATCATTGGCTGTTTCTCATTTTACGGGAATAAGATCATTACAACCGGTGAGGGAGGAATGTGCCTCACGAACAACGAAGAGTTGGCGAATAAAATGAGGATACTTAGAGATCATGGAATGACGCCTGATAAGAAATACTGGCATGAAATCATCGGCTTCAATTATAGAATGACAAATCTCCAAGCGGCTCTTGGAGTCGCTCAACTGAAAAAGATAGATCTCTTGATTGACAAAAAGAGGCGGATAGCCATCGGATATAAGAATCTTCTGCAGGACTTACCCGCCGTAACGCCTGCGCCAGAAATGCCTTGGGCCAAAAACGTGCACTGGCTCTACTCCGTGTTAGTAAAAAGTGCATTCAGAGATAAAATAATTGACCATCTAGATTCAGAAAGCATTGAAACTAGTTCCTTCTTCTATCCAATACATACCCTACCTCCCTACAAAGGGAGTTTAACACTTCCAGTTGCCGAAGTAATTTCAGCAATGGGCTTAAATCTTCCAAGTGGATGCCGTCTCTCAGAAAATCAAATCCAAGAGGTGGTGGAATCACTAAGGGAGATCTTAAGTTAGGCGCACATGTCTATAACGATCGATCGTGTCTCTCATACATGTTTGAAGTATTTGTTTAAAGTTGTAAATTTTTCTAAAATTAAATCCGAAGTTAGGTAAAGCCTATATCCCATCCGATGGTTGGAGGTTTCATAAAGAACTATGAAGATATTGATATTGTCAGATTTGTATCCTCCAGTGATAGGCGGTGGAGAGAGGCATGTGCAGTCACTTAGTAGCGCACTATCTGAAAGAGGGCACAGGTAACTGTCTGCACATCTAGCAATAATCTAGCGGAGAGCTTTCGGATAACTAGACAGGGAATCCGATTGTATAGGGTTAGCGCACGATTATAATAACCCTTGAGAGGGAGATCGAAAACCTAGAAGGTTGGATAATTAACATTGAATCCTGTGAATCTTGGAAAATTTAAGAGATTCTTAACCTCATTAAGAAATGTAATGCTAAGGAAAAGGAAGTAAAGTGCGAGGAGAATAGAAAATCTGGGAGGTCGAAACATAGTTAGACGCGTACCGAAATATCCGCGTGCGTAGGCTTCTCCCTTAGACAAGAAAGAGTTAGGATAATAAGGCTTCTGTTGTAATACAGCAAAAAGCGCTTTATTCAAATTGAGTCCCCAGAAGCACCATTCTATTTCAAGACGTGTTTAACATCTAATTAAATCCTAAATTGGGGTTTGGCTATGCTCAAATATAGGATAGGAATTGTGGGTGGATCAGGTTTTATTGGTATATCGTTAGCTAAACATTTAAGTAAAACGTTTCAGGTGAAAGTGTTAGATAAAAATCCTATACCAGATGTTCTTAAAAATAGGGTTGAATTTGGATATTGTGATATCCAAAAGTATGATGAAGTAGAATTAGGTCTCAATAATATCAATCTCGTTATTCACGTAGCCATCATTCAAATTCCCTTAATAAACGAAATAAAAAGACTCGGCTATGAAGTAAATATAATAGGTACTCACAATGTATGCAAAGTAGTTGACGAAAGCCCATCGATTAAAGGGATGATTCTCTCAGGATCTTGGCATGTCTTCGGGGAAAAAGAGTTAAAGGGCGTAATAGATGAGGAGTTCGGCTTTAGACCAGATAAAGTAGAGGATAGAGCCCGTTTATACGCTTTATCAAAAATAACTCAAGAATGCATAGTTAGGTTTCATGATGAAATGTCTGATAAAATATATGGAATAATTAGAATGGGTACCGTGCTAGGCGAAGGAATGCCTGAGAGAACGGCTGCAAATATTTTTATAACAAAAGGGTTAAATGGAGAGGCTCTAACGCCCTACAAGCATAGCATGTATAGACCAATGTTATACGTAGACATAGGCGATGTCTGCAAAGCATATGAAGTCTATGCAAGGAAAATCCTAGGGAATAAAGTCTGCGAAGAGGGAAATAGTCTTGCTCATATAATCAATCTATACTGGCCAGAGCCTGTAACAATACTTGAGCTAGCTACTAAAGTGAGAGAAGCCGTAATAAAGTATTCCCAAGGAAAAATAAAGCCGAAAATAAGAGTTGTAGACACAGGCAAGCCAAGTTTATTCACATATAAAGATAGAGAACTATTAAAGGTGGACGTAAATAAATCGACAAATTTCCTTGGATTAAAAAAATTAACTAATATAGAGAGATCAATAGAAAAAATTGTTAAAGGAAGAATTAAAGCAAAGTCGCGCGCACTACGACAAGATGCGAGGGGAGGGATACAGGGTTTAAACTGAGGATTCTAACCAAAATATTGCAAAAATGTTTCGTGATCAAAGTGAACCATAGGTAAATAAAATATAACTAAGATCGACGCTCAGAATCGCATTTCGATGGTCAAGGAATTGAGGTGAAATTTTATGTTTAGACTATGTTATATTGCGCCCTCGGTTCCTTTGCCAGGTTTTCATGGGGGGTCTACACATGTTTATGAAATTTCACGTAATTTGGTAAAGATGGGATTTGAGGTGCATGTGCTTGCCAGAAGACTACCCGGTCAACAAGCGTTTGATATAGTTAATGGAATCTACTTGCATAGGATATACCGAGGAATAATTAAGGAAAAAAGTATACCCAAAACAAGGATTGTTAGATTAAAAGGCAAAGATGAAATACTAAGGAAAATGACACCCTTATTTTTTAAATCGATCTATTTACCTTTCGTCACAGTTATCGCTTTGCAAATAATTAAGAGACATGGAATTGATGTCATTTTAGAAAGAGGTGACTCACGTGGCATTGGTGGATTGGTATCGTTCCTTACAAAAAAGCCATTGATAGTTGAGGTTCGAGATGAATATCAAAGCCTGTTGTCCATTGAGCGTGCTAAATACATCCTTGCATACGAGCCATCGATAGTCCGAGATAAAACTGCCAGAAACAAAACTGTGATTATGAGCGGCGGTGTTGATGTAGATCTTTTTAATCCCAATATAGATGGGCTACAAGTTCGTCAGAGATACGGGCTCTCAGGTAAGCAAGTTATAGGTTATGTTGGCGCTTTTTACCCCTGGCATGACATAGAAAATATAATAGCTACCGCCAAAAATTTAGTGAGTATTTTTGATGTTAGATTCCTTATGGTTGGGCCAAACTTTCAGCGAGCTCAAGAATTGGTAGAAAAATGGGGTTTAGATGACTATTTTATTTTCGTAGGACCTGTTCCTTATGAGGACGTCCCAAAGTATATTTCTGCATGTGACGTCATGCTAGCACTTTTTTCTTTTCCTCAGATGATGTCAGGGCCACCTTACAAGGTTTTTGAGTATCTTGCGTGTGGAAAAGTGGTAATCGCTACAAAGACTCTATATACAGCACGTTATATCAAAGACGGAGCTAACGGCTTCCTTATAGCCCCAAATGATCTTGACTCACTGGTGTCTAGACTCAGAGTACTATTGAAAGGGGAAGTGTTGCGAAAAACGATTGGTGACAATGCGCGCAAGAGCATCATAACTTATTCGTGGCAAAATGAAGCTAGAAAGATAGTAAACATAATAGAAAGGGTGTTAAATTCGTGAAAGACAATGGTAAACAATTACCAAAAGTTTCGGCAATAATTCCAATGTACAATGTAGAAAAGACGATAGATAAGTGTGTTGAATCACTACTTCAACAAACATATAGAAATATTGAGATCATTGCAGTTGATGATGGATCTACCGACAAGACAAAAGATATAGTACGCCGATATCCCGTTAAGCTGATTGAAAGACGGCATAGGGGCGCACCAGCTGCAATGAATGAGGGATTCAGACATAGCATGGGAGACGTAATATTCTTCGTTGAAGCTGATGGGTATTATGCGGCTAACTATTTCGAGTTGTGCTTGCCCCATCTGAAGGATCCAACAGTAGGTACTGTGATCGGTGCTCTCCACGCGTGGCCCGATACTTCTTTATTGTATAAATTTTGGGAATCTATGAGGAAACTGATTCTGGTAAACTATGAGCCTCTTGGCGGATGGTTTTTCAGGGGAAAAGATCTCGAAAAAGCTGGTCTATATAACGAAAAGATTAGACGTGGCTGGGATATAGAATTTTGTACTCGCTTGAAGCAAAAGCTAGGTTACAAATTTGCTTATGAACCGAGGGCAGTTTGGTGGCATAAATACGACTGCTCTATGATGGGGATACTCAAGAAACATTTCAAATATGGCCGAAACGTGATTACAAACCCCATTCTGCGAAAAAAAAGTATCAAAGAAACATCTGTGACTTGTCTATCTCTAATACTTTCAACATTTGTGACAACCTATTCTTTACTGAACAATTTCTTCATACCAATAATAGCGTTGATCATCATGACTCTTCTTATGCTTCATTTGTTAGCGATTTATCGGGTATCAAAAGCTCGACAACCATTAAACCAACACGCTGTATACATCCTTCTTTTTCCGATTGTTGGAATTTTAAGTAAAATAGCTTTCTCCTTGGGTTTCATTTTAAGTTCTTTTCGAAATTTAGCGCGTGCGGTACTTCGCTGATCATCATGATTGTATGAATTTTAAAGCTTATGAGTATGGAGCATACTTTTTAGTCCTCCTAAATGATGACCAAAGAACCACATCCATAAAGAACAAGTCGCTATTTTTGCTCTATCCAAAAGTCCTCTTGAGCTAAGAAATAAGACGACTACTCTCAAATATTCGTATAATTGGGGATCAACATGTCTCAAAAAGAAAGATTGATTAAGGGCAAAAGCTTTATTTTTCTAATTTTTTTACTTATAGTAGCTTATGGCTACTTTAGACTTGACTTCGGAAAATTTGACTATCAACCGTTCGACGTTCTATACCTCCTTCCTCCTCAATTCTGGGCATACATCCTAGCTGTATGCGTAACTCTAATTCTGTATATTCGACTCTCAAACTATAATCCTTTAGTGATTTTATTGGCCACAGCCTCTGTACTATTTCTTTTTCCATTACATAACTTACCGAGTAGCTTTGGACATGATTTTCCCAACGTATTATATTATGTCCGGGGGATTATCCAAAACGGCGTAGTGGATTTGCAGATGGGATCATACTATGAATTTCCAGGTTCTTTTGTCTTAGTTTCCGTCTTAGGAATTGTGACTAATTGTACGGGTACCACTCCTCTTATTTTTCTCATAACTGGATTAGGATTTCTTATGAACCTATTTATCACGGTTATATTACTTTTATTAGGCAGGAGTGTGCTTCCTAAATACGAGTATTTGCCTTCTATAATTTACCTTCTCGGTAACTTTTCACATACAGGATCGTACCTATATTTAAGCCCTCAGCTATTTTGTCTTGCCTTGTGGCCTTTTTTATTACTCATGATTTTTATGAAACATTCCAGAGCCCTCTACTTAAATATCATACTTATTGGAAGCGTGATCATTATCTCACATATTTTAACATCTTATCTGGTATTAGCCTCGCTTCTTGGAGTACTAGTTATTGAAAAATTCTTTACAAGAAGATATCCGCGTCTACATTTTTCCCTAGGAATCTTTTTGTCCTTCGGAATTCTTTGGTTTGGATGGTTAATATTCAATGCAATTATCAACCTTAAGCACTCAATAGTGCCTTATCTACTTAGTGTTCTTACTTTATCTGCAGAAAAATATGTAGCTTATAGTGGTTTTCCACCAACTAAGTACGGATTGGGAATCATATTTTGGGCGTATCGAGAAGGCTTTCACGCATTTGTGTTAACGTTTATGATTTACGGGATCTATAGAATAATGATCTCCTTAAGAAAGCGTAGAAATCCTGCCAATTTGCTTTGTGTGCTAGGCATTTTATTGGCATTAGCGGGTGCTGCTATTTCTGTCATGTTCTCTTCAGACCGCATGATCCTTTTTGGTTATGCACCTTCAGCTATCCTAGCTACATACGGAATACTTCAAAACAGGTACAGAAGAAGGTTGACATATATTCTACTAGTGCTTATCGTATTTTCGTTTGCCGCAAGATTCCCTTGCACATATAGTAGCTTCTCACACTCGTGGGAAGTTTCCGGCGCAGTTTTTATAGGTAAACACGCACTAGGTAGAGTTATTGGAACCGATACGCATACAATGTACTTAATTAATTATCATACATATGACATAAATAATCTATATGCAAGTTATGAGAGTAGGCGTGAGTTAAGTATAGCGGTCATCGATTTGCCTGACAGGTGCACGCGCGTGTCTACACTCTTTGAGGGAGAGATTCTGGTTCGGTCTTTTAATCAACAAGTGACTAGCTACTATGCATCGGGTATTTCACCGAATTTTTGGCGAAAACTAGATGAAGAATTGCAGAAAAACCTATATTTAAATGAAATTTATGATAACGATTACGTTCAGGTTTATGAGGAAAAACTGTAAGTAAATTACAGCTACTATAAATCAATTTTTCACACGTCAAATCCATAATTTAATTTAGAAGTCAAACTCAAAAAAAGATTCATCAAAAATAAGAAAACATAGGATTCGTGGTTAACTCATGAGCTTCATATCTGGCTTTACCTCTGCTAACAAAGAATGGGCCCAACACGATGCTCGTTCCTTTTTGGTCATCGGCCTTGATGACATTCATCCCGAATCTTTGAGTAATGGGTGTGATTGTGGTGGCGATCTAGACCGAGGGGTACTAGGTCTGCTCTTGAATTTTTTGGGTAAACACCCACAAGTCAAAGTTACGTTGTTTATTACGCCAAATTGGATATATAAACCTCAAATCTATGGTCTTGGCTTCGTTCAAGATAAATTCATCCATAGTTGGATAGTAAATAGCTTAAGAATTCCTGAAAAGTTGATTCTGAGAGCATTTGTGCGTCCATTAGAATATAACAGCTATCTTATCAGTCATGAAAAATACAGCAACTGGTGTGCATACTTACAAAAACTCGTTTCGCAAGGGAGAATAGCAATAGGTATTCATGGCTTGTATCATTTTCAAGCACGGCCATCATATTCGTCAGAATTCTTATACTTGGGATATGATAAAGCACGAGAAAGGCTGAAACTAGCGAAGAAGTTGTTAATCGAGGCCGGTTTGTCGTTTGAGGGAGGTTTTTCACCTCCAGGTTGGGGTATCAACAAAGCTGTACTTCAAGGGCTAGCTGACGAAAATTACCTATATATCGCTGGTTCTGCCGATTTTAAGACGCATGTTACAGAAGATGCAATAATCAACGAGGCGGGTATACACAACGTGTCTTTAATATATCCTTGTTTTATTTATCGGACGTTAGTTAATATACCTAGAAATTGGAGCATCGGCAGAAATAATCTAAAAAGAATTAAGGATATTATTAGACATAATGGGCTCATTGGCATTCATGGTCATATTGAAAATGAATATCGAGGTACTCTCTTAGGGAATGGAGTTACTCCAGAAAACATGTCTAAGTTAGAGGAAGTTGTTGACTATTTAGAAGTTGAATATCCAGATGAAATATGGTACGCAACCTTTGGAGAAGTAGCAAGTTATTTTTTAAAAAGTAGTCTATAGAGTCCTTCAACTTCCTATATATACTTTGTAGTTATCAACAACTAATCTCTAGTCTGGTTTGTTGAATATGGTGCATGGTGAAAAGTATGTCAAGGGCTAAATGTCGTGCTATAAGATTGAAAAGTAATGACACCTTTGACGAAACGTACTTGGATGAATATTTTAGGAAACATCAAATTTCGCCTGATAACCCGCTTTATTTTTTGTACGTGGATTTTAAGCATAATCCCCAAAAGAGAAGGACGTTTGAGAATGAGAGGAAGGCTAACTTACTTTTGTGGCTTAAAGAGAAGAGCCTGAAAGAAGCTGAAGCTTTGGATTTTGGCTGTGGCAGTGGATGGGCTTCCATAGAAATCGCTAAGTTGGGAGTTAAAGATATAGTTGGTATCGACATCGAAAAGGAATACATTTACATGGCCAAGGCTCGATCTAGGTTTGAACATAAACACGTGTCTTTTATCGTCTGTGATGGTTTAAACTTACCATTGAGGTCGAGTTTATTCGACCTCGTTTTAGCTTTGGATGTCTATGAGCATATTCCTGATAAGGAAAAGCAACTTAAGGAGTTTTTTAAGGTGTTAAAACCTTACGGAACACTGTATTTGACTACTGGAAACAGGTTCTGGCCCTATGACCCTCACACGTTCCCCGTTTCTCTATTTGGTACACACTATTTACCCAAGAAGTTAGCGATGTGGTATATAACGAAAGTGAGAAAATGTACGGTTTTTCCAGACTACGATAAGATCATACTTCCCACAATTAAATCATTACAAAAGCTTCTCAAAAAAGTTGGATTTAAAGATCTTAAATTCATTTACTGTTTAGTCACACTAAAAGGTTACAAAAAATTATTCGCCTTTGTACTTGAAAAGATGAGATTAATTGGTTGGGTGACACCATATTTCTATATGGTTGCTCGAAAATAACTCCCTTATTAAATTAATGACGATTGTTTCTATTTCGTGAGACGGTCTTTAACTGTTTGTCCAGAAAAGCTTTTCTGGACCCCAGTTAGCCTTTTATTTATAATATTGCTTTATCCAATTAGCTGCTGGTCTATAGGTTTTGTCGATTCGAACCGGAGACCACTCCTGGTGAGACCATACAGAACCGTATGGAGGATACAGAAGGTAGAAGCATCCACCTTTTATATCCTGGATACTCACCATTGCTTCAAGTATTTGATTGTAGATATACGCCTGGTCCTCCTCAGTCTCACAGAATCCAAGCGCAACTGGGCATCCCCACTCACCTAGAAAGACTGGTTTACCTTTGCTGTGAGAAAGGATGCCGTTGAAGTAATTTATGTATCGGGTTTTTAGCTGCTCTTCTCCCGGAAGCTCCCAAGGGTATCGGTGGGGCTGAACCCAGTCCACGGAGTCGACTATAAAGTCTAAATGTTGAGGACGGCTGTATAGGCCTCCATAAGACCATCCTCCAATTGTTATAGGATGTGTTGGGTCTATGTCATTAACATAAGCGCACATCTCCCGTATCCAATCAAGCATACCTGGATAGTCAAGTTTTGGTTCATTATATACGTCCCACATTAAGATCCTATCGTCGCCTACGAATCCTCCATTAACTATAAGATCGTAAATCGCGGTTTTGGCTTCTTCAACTGGCCTAGCTGTTTCGGGCCACTGGGGTGCCAAGTATTTGATAGGGTGCAAGACTATGATGGCTTTCATGCCGACCTTATCGATCTCAGTTAGAAATTCCCTGATTTCTTCAACTGTAAAACCTGTAGGCCAAGGGTCCTCTGGAGAAACACGAATCACATTTATACCCAAATCCAAACAGATTTCTGTTGCCCAAGGTAGGTATTCAGGTTTTGATGGAGTGAAAAACTCTGCCCTTGCAACAGCGCCACGCATTTCTAAAGCTACGTTCTCGGCCGAGTAGCTAATTGTTCCATAAAATGAGATCTTCGTACGCTGTTGTAAACCTATATGCGGCAAAATGATCAAACAAATAAGTAATGCGGAAATCGGCAAGGCACGCGGCTTCATTTTATCTGCTTCCGGTTATGACGAGGTCGAAGCTGAAGCTCGTTATTCCGCTTACGTCTTCGGAGACCGACAGGGTCAGCACCACCGGAACGACCTCGCCCGGACTGATCGATTGCCCGCCATAGTCCCAGCTCAGGGTAATGTAACTTGAGGCCTCGGGCGGGCTCCAGTTCTCCGTCCCCATCGAAAGAGTCACAGCCGTATCCCCCTCGTTCCTCACATACACCGTCATATTCTCCATAGACCCCACCTCAACATCACCAACGTCAACCGCAGACACCTCGCTAGTACATTCACGATCCAAGTAAACTCCGATCTCAACCGTCGAGGGCGGTGGCGGAGGAGGCGGAGGAGACGGAGTGGTAACCTCCCCCGTGTAGGGAATGACCACGCTCGCTATCAAAGCGGGGCTGGCAAGAGCAACCGCTACGAATGTGGCTGCTATGATCGCTAATATGATACCAACAATCCAGATTCGCAATATTGACCAATAAGAAATGTATCTTATGACTTAATAAGCCTTATTGTGGATTCGTTCTACGCAAATACAACATTCACAACCTGAGTTTCATGGTTCCAAGTGAACGAACGCAGCAAGGGTGATGTGATTTGGAGGATTACACCCAAAAAGCAAACGGAATTGAGGCTTTGATCAGGAAGATTCGAGAGCTTGAAGACGAAAAGAAAGTCTTGAGACGCGAGCTATGGAAGTCCAGGGGTAAGCCACCTGAAATCCTCGGACTCTTATTTATACCCTATGGAGCTATAGCCTTCATCCTGTCGGTTATCTTCAACTCCCTCATCCCAGCCTACATCGGGCTCGGCCTCACCCTCTGGGGAGCCCTGCTGCTCTTCATCCGGCCAACCAGATACGTGAAAAGCAAACTCTTAAACTCCATGACCATTTCCCCGCTCACAACGATCCACCAAGTGATAGAGGCCCTAAACTACAAGGGGAAAGGTCTATACCTACCCCCGCGATACCTCAAAGCATTCAAAGGCGGAACTATATTTGTTCCTTACAGAAAAGAAGTAATCATTCCTCCCGTAGAGGAGGTAGCCCAAGAAAAGGTTTTTATAAGAAACCCGAAAGGAGTATGCCTCACTCCACCAGGACTAAGCCTCGCAAACCTCTACGAAGACGAGCTAGGAACAGACTTCGCCACAGTCAACCTAGAATACCTACAGAACAACCTGCCCAAGCTTTTCATCGAAGGCCTAAAAATAGCCGAGGACTTCGAAATGGACATGGAGAGCGAGATGATTCATGCAAAAATCACGGGAACCTTCTGCGGAGAACTCTGCAGAGAAGCCAGAAAGATCCCAAACATCTGCTCCCTCGGCTGCCCCCTGTGCAGCTCCATCGCCATCGCCCTGGCTAGGGCCACTGGAAAACCTGTTGTCATAGAAAACAACCAACTATCTGCAGATGGCAAAGTAATCGAAGCCTACTACCAAATTCTGGGAACGATCTCATCTACGGATTTTACGTCCGAAAACCAAATGGTAGCAGCCTCTACAGAGACTCCTCCTACAGAGGCTTCCCCTCCACCTCCCGAGACGGTAGCTTCTACCAAGGTTTCCGCGGAACTAGTTCCCTCCGCACCTGTCAAGCCCGCTAGGGGGCATCTGAGCCACCTCTCGAAGAATTTGGTCGTCTTTGTCCTATTTGCTCTCGGACTGTATACCGTGGCCTGGGTTGGCTGGTTAACATGGTACGACATAACCACATGGAGCAAAAGCCTCGCCTTGATCTTCTTTGGCTCCAGAACCGGCGAGGCCATCAGTCTCGGGGTAGGCATGAAAGTGATTCACTATCTCCTCATAGGCTTGGCTCTCCTTATCTCAGGTACATTCACGTTTCTTCGAAAAAGACTACATAAGGTGTAAAAAGATGTCGTCCCCCTTAACCTTCTGGGAAATCGGCCTCGCCGTCATCACCATTATCCTTCTGGCAACATCGGAGATCCTCTCCCCATACCACGGAGAAACGGGCATCCTCATCGAAGAAAAACGATTGAGAATGGTCGCACTACTTTTTGCCATGTTGTTCATGTTGATTGTCCTGATACGGGTCTACCAAATAATAACCTTGCCCTAACACCCCGATTCCTATCCCTATAATGTTTGTTGAGGCCACCTCATTGCGCACTAAGCAATCTAAGCCGTTAGCCATAGACCAGCACATACTCCTTACCGCAAGGGAAAAGAGTCCCGAAACAGTTGAGCAGCTCATCAAGCTGGTGCAGCTAAGACACCCAACACCTGAACAAGAGATCATGAAACACATACTACACCTTCAGAACCGGGGAAAACTTGTCCTAAAGGAACATACAGCCCCGCTTCCCCGCAGAGTGGAGGGCTACCTCCTCACCAAACAAGCCACATGGTTCTGGACCATAATAGCCCTAGCCATCGCAACCACAACCCTCGTCTTCACCATCCCAGAAAACGCGATTCCCGTGGTCTACGCCCGATACCTGCTTGGCTCCATCTTCGTCTTATTGCTGCCGGGCTACACCTTCATCAAGGCATTGTTTCCAGCCAAAGAGCTCGACAACATCGAAAGAGCCGCCCTAAGCATAGGAATGAGTCTAGCCCTCGTCCCCATCACCGGTCTCCTCCTCAACTACACACCCTGGGGCATAAGAACCACCCCCATCACCCTGAGCCTACTCGCCCTAACCATAATCTTTGCTACAGCTGCGGTTATGAGAGAATTCCATCTCACTCGGATACACGAGAACAGCCAACGGCAATGACAGTAAATCTATACCATTGTTTCATAAGAATTTAAAAACCTGCAGAAGATACGGATGAGCATATGTTCATGAGGTGGTTCCACGTTTTCTGTTGGGCACCTGGCCATTAGTTACCTGTTGGGGAAGACATCATCTAAGCTTCTGAACGCAGATGTGAACGTGCCCCTCCTATTCTTTGTCTCCCTCTTACCCGACATCGATTTGATCATACCCAGCTTACAGCATCGAGGACCCACACACTCTCTCGTCATCTATTGCCTCCTGTTTCTTCCAGCCTTCATAACCTACGGGAAGATGGCTGCGCCATATTTCCTTGCTCTAGCCCAACACTCCCTCATAAGCGACTACCTCACAGGAGGCACACAACTCCTCTGGCCCATAACCACCAGCTGGTACGGCATAGAAGCATCAAGCCTCACAAATATCTCCTTAGAGTGGGTCGTCTTCTTGGCCT
>Ga0315314_1001695_pt1 | contig 19205 bp, 16 predicted proteins | sample TDP9_MG_FD_203631 | JGI IMG/M metagenome (GOLD analysis project Ga0315314, IMG submission 203631) | Freshwater sediment microbial communities from Lake Towuti, South Sulawesi, Indonesia - TDP9 | ecosystem: Environmental > Aquatic > Freshwater > Lake > Sediment | place: Indonesia: South Sulawesi... | reverse complement strand
GGCTCAGTAGAGCACCAGAAAGGGTTGAGGTTCCTGGCCCAGCAACAACGGTGACAAAAACGGTTACGGTGCCGATCAGTCCGACACCAACTCCAACACCAACTCCGACACCAACTCCGACACCAACACCGACACCCACACCTACTATAGCCCCCGCGGAGGTAAACCTCTACACAACACATCACTCGGGCTTCTTCTACGACATAAAACCTTGGAAGCCTGTTAAGATGTATATGGAGAGAACTGGGAGTAAAGTAAACCTCTTCCCAGACTCGTTCTTTGATGTTTATAGAAAACTGTCAACTACCTTCGCAGCGGGCATCTACGCTTGGGACGTAGCCTATGAATGGCATTCATGGCTTACAGAATTCTTAGAGCATTGGACACCCCTAGATGAAATGGGAATCGATATTCCCAAAGAGGTGATAGATGACATACCTCCGGTCTGCAGGCAGGCTGTCTCTTTCAGAGACCGCTGGTATGGTCTACCGAGGTGTTTATGGATCTTTACCTTGCACGCCAACATGGACTTGCTGGAGGCGAAGGGCTTAGAATTTCCCACCACATATGAGGAGTTTCTAGAATGCTGTGAGGCAATACATGACCCAGAACATGAGGTTTATGGCGCCTGCATAGGGTTGCAACAGGGATACCTTTTCCCAGTGTATGTTGGTTTTCTCCACATTAACAAAGGTACATTATGGAAGATGGACGAACCGCGCACAGTGATTCCTGACTCCACAGAATCCATAAAGGCAGTTGAGGATATGGTATACCTATACGAAAACTACATGCCCAAAGCGGCAATAGAGTTCATCGCATCGATAGGTGTAGGTGAGATGTTCGCTGACGGCAAAGTAGGGTTTACCTACTACTACCCGAGAATGGATTTCATACCAGTAGTTCCTGAAGCTAAGGTTAAACGTGTTAAGCCAGGGATCTTCCCAGGGCACAAAGGTGTTGTCCGCTCTGGAGGGCAACTCTGCGGCGAAGGGTATGCCATTCCTAAGCTTGCCCTTCATAAAGAGGTGGCATGGGATCTCATCCAATGGCTAACGGGTCACGAATGTCAGGTTCAGATGTTTCTGAGCAACGACGGAACCGTAGCAGGGGAGGAATCTGCAGTTTCCAGATGGTCCCAGTTCAAAGACCCGAGGTTTAGGGCTCATTACCCAGACCACCCAGAGGTTCGATACGATGAGATATTGATCGCTCAACTTGAACAGTGTAAGTATAACTGTAGCCGTTATGACAGACCCCATTACGAGGCAATGGCGATCACTATAGAAGCGGAAATAATGAACGCCCTAACACGCGTGAAAACGCCTGAAGATGCTATGAAAGATGCAAGGGAACGTTGCGACGAGATTGTTGAAGATGAATATCAGAAGTATGGAGGCAACTACTATCTCCCGTGGGAAGACTTCCAGAAACCTGAGGTGCAAGCTAAAATAGACGATGCCATAAAATTCCTGAAGGGTGAAGGATAAACCTCTTTCACCTACCAATATTTTTTTCAATGCTTAATAAAGAAGCCAGTAAGATTAAGTTGAGTCGTTACCTTAAACAGCTAATTTTCTTCTTACCCACAGGAATTATGTTTAAGCTACCTTAATTGGAATGTTACTTTTAAGTAAGGAACGATCTTTTCATTATGCATTTTTGGAGCTAAAGAGGCATACAGGTTTCCTTCAGCCGAGAATAGATGGTTCACATCAGCTTTTAAGTAGGCTTCAGATTTTGCCATTGGATCATCTGAGTTGTCTGCTACGCTAAACCCGCGGCAAGTCTCGCGACTGACTAACTGTGCACATCACTTTATTATTCTAAGGTTTGAATTTCATGATAGCACTTGAGAATAAAGACCAAATGAAAAGACTAATAAAGCCCTCCCCTGTTAAGAGAAAAATTTAAAAGTTGGAGTCAAAAATAACTCTAAGCTCAGTATTCTTCTTTTTAAGAGGGACGAAATGTTGAGGATAAGCCGAGAAGGTAGGGATGCTCTTAAATTCCTACTTCCGTACTTCGCTTTTCTGGGTTTTTTCATAATCTACCCAATGATCTCAAGTTTCTACTACAGCCTTAACCATGTTCACCTAAGTGACCTTAAATTCACGTTTATCGGTCTGGGCAACTACGTTAGAATCTTATCCGACAAAGTTTTCGCTCAAGCCCTAACTCAAACTCTCATTTATGTAAGTCTCCACACGGTAATAGGTGTGCCCCTAGGTCTGGGTATAGCTCTACTCCTAAATCAGGAGTTTCGAGGTCGGAGTGTGGCGAGGGTTTGCCTTCTAATACCATGGGCAACTCCTCCGATAGTATGTGCTATGATGTTCTCAATACTTTTGCACCCATACTATGGCACCATCAACTATACGATGCAATGGTTAGGTTTAGTCCCCCAGGAGTTTCGTATTTTTAGTAACCCTCAAATAGCATTATTCGGGTTGGTGATTGTTTCTATGTGGAAAAGTGCCCCATTGTTTGGATTTATATTTCTCTCGGGGCTTCAGGCTCTTCCAACAGAAATCTTAGAGTCGGCTAAAGTTTATGGTGCTTCAAGCTTTGCAGTTTTCAGAAAAATAATTCTTCCATACCTAAAACCGACTTTGGCCGTAAACTGTATTCTCTCAGGGTTCCTCGCATTGGCGGGAACTCAAGCTTTCGACCTAGTCATCGGCATAACTGGTGGGGGGCCAGGCTACAACACATACATGCTATACTTCCTATCCTACATGATAGCTTTCCCGTGGAACCTCCTTGGTTACGGAGCCACTATCGCGTGGGTTGTGACGATTATCTCCGTCATCTTCGCATTAGTGCTACTGAAATTATGGTATAAGAGGGTTTATTAATGAAAAGGAGGCGATGATAGTGAAAAGTTCCCTACCTAAGAAGATTGCCTTGTACTTCTTTGCCGCTGTATTCGTTGCCTTCACAACTGTTCCCTATGTTATAACAGTTATCTTAGGTTTTCTTCCAGAAGCAGATATCATTAAAAGGCCACCTATCCCCTTTAAAGTGCCTGAGCTGACCCTATATAATTATATATACATACTCTCCTACGAGCCTTTTACCAAAGGGTTCTTGTATAGCGCAATTACAGCCCTTGCTACAGTAAGTCTTGTCTTACTCGTAGGTTCGATGGGAGCTTATGCTGTTGCTAGGATGAGGTTTCGCGGTAGAGAGATGCTTTTCAATGCTATGGTCGTAATTTACATGTTGCCAGCGTTGGCAATGTTAATACCCATTATTGTATCGCTGAAAGTATTCGGTCTTTTGGACACTTTGCTTGGCATGATCCTTGCCCACTGTATACTTCTCCTGCCTATGATGACATGGTTTATGGTGGGAATTTACGAAGGGGTTCCAGCCGACATAGACGCTGCTGTTCAAATTGAGGGATATTCAAGGTGGAAGGCTTTATTTAAGACTAACATGCCTTTATGTAGACTCGGCATCTTCCTCGTCCTTGTATTTTCATTTGTCCTATCATGGAGCGATTTAATGTTTGCGAATACGGTAGGCGTGACGAAGGTTAGACTTCTTCAGCCAACCATACTCGAATTTATGGGCGCTGGGAGAATTCTATATGGTCAAATGGCTGCTGCTGGAACCCTGTCAAGCCTGCCAGTGGTGGTACTAGCGATTGTACTCCAGAAGCAGATAATCGCAGGCATCATGAAAGGTGCCATAAAGTAAAAACAAATACGACCATGATTTAAATGGCTAGGGGTCTTATTAGACACTTTTTAGTGATCGTTCCGCTTTCCGCTTCTGGCGTTGTTCTGATCACCGTATTTTGTTTTATTCCGTCTTGGAGCGAGCTCATGTTCTCGAAAGTTGTTGGGTTAATGAATATCAAGATGCTTCAGCCGACAATCTTGGAGTTCATGAGCCCGATAAGAGTGACCTACTTAAAGGTGGCCGCTGCGGGCGTGATATCAAGCTTGCTAGTTGTGAGTTTGGCTGTCGCACTGCAGCGATGCGTTATAGCTGGAATAATGAAGGGCGCAGTTAAGTAAACTACTCCCCAAATCTAAGGCCATTTAGCTTATCGCCCTAAAACCAGTTTTCGGTGTGCCCAGTTAAATAACCTATTTAGGCCAACATAGTTGTCATCCAAATAACGCATCTTGACTTAGATCTTAAACTTAAGAAATAATCGGTTAAAACTTTATATGCAAAATAAATAATATAGAATTTTCACGATGGTGGTTTTGAAATATGGGAAGAAAATCCAATGAGGGTAAGGGAAGTATCAAACGCTTAGATCCCCCAGAGGAGGGTAGGAGAGATTATCTGAAGACTGTGGGGACCCTGGTGGTGGGCCTCGCTGTCGGCGGGGCCGCTGGCTGGCTCAGTAGATCACCGGAGACGGTTGAGGTTCCTGGTCCAACGACCACGGTGACGAAAACGGTTACGGCGCCAATGACGCCAACTCCAACACCAACACCCACCCCAACGCCGACGCCGACCCCGACTCCAACAACACCGCCCGCGCCACTAGAGCTTAACTTCTACACCACAGGACACTCTGGCTTCTACTATGATGTTGGTCGTCTTGGCTGGAAGCCTATAGCGAGATATATGGAACAGAATCCTCACATTAAAATAAACACCTTTGTAGACTCGTTCTTCGACGTTTATACCAAGGAGGCCACCGTATTCGCAGCAGGAGTCTATGCTTGGGACGCAGCGTACACATGGGGCGCAATACTCGCCGAATTCAGCGAACACTGGACGCCCCTAGATGAAATGGGAATCGAACTCCCGAAGGAGGTTCAGGACGACATCGTTCCCTACAGCAAGAACGCTGTTTACTGGAAAGGGCATTGGTATGGCCTGCCAAGGATGCTCGAAATATTCAACCTTATGGCTGACGCAGACGCTCTAGACGCTGAAGGCCTCACATTTCCAACGTCCTATGAAGAGTTTTTGGAGTGCTGTGAGGCAGTCCACGACCCTCCCCGACGTTACGCCTTTGGCGTCGGCTTAAAGGAAGGATACCTCACTCCCCCATACCTCTGCTTTCTTCACGGCAACGGCGGAAGCCTATGGAAGGATGACGCAATGCAGACGGTCGTACCCGACAGCAGGGAGTCAATTAGGGCTGTGGAAGACATGGTCTACGTATACGAAAACTATATGCCTCCTGCAGCCATCGAAAAAATCGCGTTCGTCGAGGCATGTGTCGAGTGGTGGCGAGGAGAGTACGTCTTTGGTCTCTTTTACCCCTGGATCACCATGGTGGTAACAGATCCAGAATCAAAGGTTAAACGCGTCTATCCATGGCTATGGCCTGGAAAGAAGGGTGTGGTCCGGTCAGGCTCAGAAGTGGCTTGTGAAGGCTACTGTATCCCCAAGACGGCAATCCACAAGGGGGCTGCGTGGGAATTCATCCAATACCTCAACAGTCGCGAAGTCCAGGTCCAAATGTCCCTAAACATGTTTTGGAAGCAGGAGAACGAGGAGCCCATACCGACCAGATGGTCTTACATGACAGACGACAGGTTAAAGGAGTACCCGTACAACTTGATAATGAGGGCGTCGCTTGCTGCGTTGAAATACAAAGCTAACCGCTATGAGCGACCGCACTACATGGCCTACGCCGGCGCTATTGAGGCTGAGGTTATGAACGCCTTGACGCGGAAGAAGACCCCCGAGGACGCCATGAAGGATGCTCGCGAGAGATGCGACGAAATCCTAGAAAAAGAATATGCAACCTATGGTGGCGGCTACTACGACCCATGGCCAGACACGCAAAAATACAGCTCAAGAATAGACGACCTACTGAAGCAAATTCCGGCGGAAGAACCATACATATTTCCTGAGTAAAATTGAGGTAGGCCCTCCGTGCCTCGGTTCAACCGAGAAGTGAGAGACGCCCTAAAATTCCTCCTCCCCTTTTTTGTTTTTCTCGGAGTTTTTACCGTCTACCCAATCATCGCGTCTTTCTACTATACTCTTAACGATATCACCCTAAGCCACCTCAAACCTGAGTTTATAGGGACAAGCAATTACGCTAAGCTCTTCTCCGACAAACTTTTCCGGCAAGCCTTAACCCAAACCCTACTGTATCTAGCTTTCCATACGGCGGTAGGGGTACCCTTAGGACTCGGCATAGCCCTCCTCCTAAATGAGGAGTTTCGAGGAAGAAGCTTTGCGAGGGCCTGCCTCCTAATACCCTGGTCCACCCCGCCCATAGTTGCAGCTTTAACATTTTTTATATCTCTTAACCCCAGTTTTGGCCCTATTACCTATGCCCTTGAACAATTGGGAATCTTTCCTCATCAATTTTCCATCTTCGGCAACCCCAACTTGGCTCTATTTGGGCTAGCAGTCGTTTCCTTATGGAAAAGCGCTCCCCTGTTTGCCTTCATATTTCTGTCGGCCCTTCAAAATCTTCCCATAGAGTCCGTAGAGTCAGCCACGGTTTACGGGGCCTCAAGCTTCATGGTCTTCAGAAAAGTCACTCTTCCATTCTTAAAACCAACCCTAGCCGTAAACTGCATACTTTCAGGTATTCTCGCGCTCTCAGGCACTCAGGCCTTCGACATAGTTGTAGGGATTACCGGAGGAGGACCCGGCTACCACACCTACATGCTCTACTACTTGGGTTACATGACCGCTTTTCCCTGGAACGACCTAGGATACGGGGCAACCATATCTTACATTGTTACAATCATCGCCGTGGTCTTCGCCATGGTGCTCCTAAAATTGTGGTATAAGAGGGCTTAGGAGGAACTGGTCTGCATGAGAAGATCGAGAGTTAAGAGAGTCGTGATATATGTAGGAGCTATCGCTGTCGTCCTTTTTACCCTTATGCCATATGTTTTAACGATCTTCACAAGTCTCCAGCGCGAGGTAGACCTTACCTCAAGGCCTCCCTTCCCCTTTAAGTCTGTCACATTTACCCTAGACAGTTACACGTATATCCTGTCATACGAACCGTTCTCTACAGGCTTTTTGCACAGTGCTACAGTAGCTGTGATGACCACGGCCTTCGTCCTGCTTGCGGGATCCCTAGGAGCCTACGCCATTGCCCGTATAAGGTTTCCCGGAAGAAACTTTCTCTTCAACATGATAGTTATTGTTTACATGTTGCCTGCTTTGGCGATGTTGATACCCATAGTCGTCTCCCTAAAAATAATGGGTATTTTGGATACCTTCATCGGCATGATGTTTGCCCACAGCATAATTCTTCTTCCCCTCATGACGTGGTTCCTAATAGGAATCTTTGAGTCCGTGCCGACGGATATCGACGAAGCTTGTCGGATCGATGGCTATTCAAGACTTAAATCCTTGTTTAAGATGGTCATACCGCTGACTAAGCTCGGCTTCCTCATGATCTTAGTGTTCTCCTTTATTAATTCATGGAATGACCTAATGTTCGCCAACACCGTTGGAATAGTAAAAATCAAGCTTCTCCAACCTAGAATATTGGAATTCATGTCCGGTGCTAGAGTCCTCTACACCCAGATGGCAGCCGCAGGCATACTGTCAAGCCTTCCGGTGATTGCGTTGTCCATAGCACTTCAAAAACAGATAGTCAAAGGCATCATGAGGGGAGCCGTGAAGTAGCGCTCTAGTTACTCTAATTCCCGATACGAGCATGCATGTTTGTCATATTCCTTTCTGCTCACCCAGCGCCGTTTTTAGGTCTTCTAGGGTGGGCTCTATACTTTGAGGTTTTTCATAAAGCAAAGGAAAAACTTCTGGCTCTTTCAAACCTGTGCCTGTGATAACGCAAACAACATGATCGTTTTTGTCTATCTTTCCGTTTTCAACTAGCTTGTTTAAGGCGGCTACGGTAGTTGCAGACGCTGGCTCAGCAAAAATTCCTTCATTGCTTCCTAACAGCCTTTGAGCGGACAACATCTCTTCTTCTGTGACGTCTAGTGCTATTCCCCCTGACTGTCGTATGGCCCTTAAAGCTGGTAGTCCAGTGGGTGGACTCCCCACAAGAATGCTGTGGGCTATCGTTTTCGGGGATTTAAATGACTCAATTTCTTCCGATTTTTCCCTGAACGCCCTAACCAAAGGATTGCATCCTGTGGCCTGCACACCTATCATGGATGGTAAGCTTTTGATGAAACCAAGTCTGTGGAATTCTTGGAACCCTTTCCAATTCGCAGAGATGCAGTCGCCTCCCCCCACGGGAAGTATAACCCAATCCGGAGAGACCCAATTATTCTGCTGACATATCTCGTATGCTATCGTTTTGTTTCCTTCAACCTGGTAGGGGTTAAAGGGAGTGGAGGTGGGTACTGGATACCACCCCAGTTCTCTGTGTGCTTCTCTTAACAAGGTAAGGGCAGCATCAACGGTGCCCTCGACTGGTACGACGGTGGCTCCATAGGACAATATCTGAAAGAGCTTAGAAACGCTTGCTTCTCCGGGTACTAAAACCAAGCAATCCACTCCAGACTTTGCAGCATAAGCTGATAGCGCGGCCGCAGCGTTCCCGGTTGATGCAGTAACCACCTTTTTGTGGCCACGCTGAACAGCGTAAGTTATGCCGACCGTGATAGCTCTATCTTTAAAGGTGCCGGTTGGATTCCTTGTTTCATCCTTAACGTACATTTTTTTAAGTCCGAGAAAACTCGCAAGCCGCTTACACTTTATGAGTGGTGTATTACCTTCATCCAATGAAACGGCTTTTTCAGGTTCTTCAATGGGGAGGAACCATTGATATCTTTCAATGAGATGCCTGCCCCTTCCGACCTTTTCCTTATTAACTGTGCTAGGAAGCTTCTTGTAATCATAATCCACACTTAGACATCCCCCGCATTCTTCACAGGTGAAAAGAGTGCCCAAAGGAAACGATCGACCACACTTTACACAACGGAGTCGTTGAGCAAACATTTTTATCGAAATAAGTCTCTAGGCTAACTTTATTAAATTTGTTGCCAAATGAATCAATATTTCCTTGCCAAACACATTCTTTAATGTTTAGGTGCTATTTTCAAGTCTATGGCGGCTGAAAACAAGATTAATAATGCTCCAAAGTACTGAGGAAAGGATACGAACTGTTGGAAGAACAAGATCGCCCAAACCATATGCAACAAGGGATCGCCTAACAAAATCATTCCTTCCGTGGTGGGAGAGATTTCCTCAACCTTGACATAGTTTAGTACGCCATATGGAAGGACGGTGGAAACCGCCGCGAATAAGAAAAGCAAAACCCACTGATATATGCTGGGAACCTTGATACCTATCAACATAGGGTTGGAGGTGAAATTTCTTAGAAGGATACCGATAACCATTGTAAAAAGAAGCGCGAACAGGAAAGTGTTAAATAAAGTTTGAAATGGAGTGTATTTCTTCTCGATGGCGTTTCTTTTCAGCCAGAGATATGCGGCGTAAAGGAATCCGGATGACAACGCAAATGCAATGCCCGGATTCACATTTAAATTGATAATTTCAGAAACTTCTATACCCGTGACTAAAAAGGCGCCAACTATACCAACGAGGATTACACATAGCTTGCTTGATGTAACCCTCTCTTTTTTAGTAAAATGCGAAATTAACGCTGTGAAGATCGGTTGAGTGAAAGTCAATGCGATAGCCACGGCTATTGGCACTCCAAAAACAAGTGGAGACAAAGCCGTTAACACAAAAAGGGAAAACACTACCCCGAAAACTGAAAAGAAAAGTAGATCTTCCTTTTTAAGAAAGTAAAATTGCTTTTTAGAAAACAGAATTAAAGAGAGCATAGCAAGGCTAATGCCCATTCTAAACAATAACTGTTGAAGGCTCGACATTCCACTATCCTTAAGAAAGGTTGAGAATATCAATACAAAACTGAAACCCAGCGCCGATAACATAACAAAACCATGGCTTTTTCTTAGAGCAAAACTTTTTTTAACCATTTCTTACTCTATTCCCTATCCCTTATTCCGCAAGGAGCAACATCGCCTTCTCAGAGTGGGAGAAAAAGCCACTGGACAACGGCGTTCCATACTCCAACACTTCACAGATTTATTAATAAATTTTATATCATCACTGTCCTCACATGTGCGTGCTTTCCGAACGATCTTGGGCAAATACCCAGAAGTATGTTGTTCAAGCATGCATATGTGCATGTGGGATATGCCAAGTTGCTTCAGTTTGCAAACAATTTGGCAACTAGTAGCGGGGTCATAGGCCTGGCAACGGCGATAATGTTGTTTAAAATGGGAAAAAATAATCTGTGCACCTTAAATTTAATAACAAACATAATAATGAAGGTAAAACACGGAAAGGGAGATGAATGATAAAATGGAGGAGTACGACATCATAATAAGGAACGGCAAGGTTGTCAATGGGACGGGCGCTCCTTGGTCCAAGCTTGATGTTGGCATTAGGGGCGAAAAGATCGCCAAGGTAAGGTTTTCCATTCTCGAGAGGGCTTCCATGGAGGTCGATGCAACCGGTCTGATGGTTGCTCCGGGGTTCTGGGACCTGCACAGCCACGACGACTTCGTCCTCCCTGTAAAGGCTCACCCAGATATGTTAGAGGGCAAAATAGGGCAGGGGATAACAACCCAGGTGGTGGGCAACTGCGGCTATTCCCCACACCCGTTTCTCCCCGAGTTCGCCGATTTAATGAAGTCATACGTAGCGTTCTTAGACGCTGGGCTCACGTGGGAATGGACGAACCTAGCTGAATTCATCAGGTTCATGGAAAAGCAGGGAATTATCACGAACGTCGCCTGCAACGTTGGTCAAGGAGCGATTAGGATCAACGTCATGGGATTCTCCACCGAAGCTCCGACCGAAGAACAAATGGACAAAATGAAGTCGCTAGTTGAAGAGGAGATGAAGCAGGGAGCGTTCGGCATGACCACAGGGCTTCTTTACCCTCCAGGCATGTTCACAAGCACCGAAGAACTTATCGAGCTCACCAAGGTCGTGGCCAAACATGGTGGCTACTATGGGACTCACAGAAGGGGCTCAACCGCAACCTTCATCCAGTCAACATGGGAAGCGATAAAAACCGCCCAAGAGGCAAAGTGCCCCGGCCACATTCATCATCTTGAAGCATACGGTCCGGAAACTTTTTGGAAGATCGACACCGGCATACGTATGATTGAAGAGGCTAGGGACATTGCAGGTATAGACATGACCTATGACATGTTCCCGTATTCAGGTGCAAACACAACCATCATGGCAATATTCCCGCCTTGGGCCCTAGAGGGAGGGGTTCCAAAACTAGTAGAAAGGCTAAAGGACCCTAAGCTCCGCGAAAAGATGTTGCATGACGCAGAAACATATGTACCGAGCTGGTTCGATGTGTGGGGTCACAACCTGTTAAGGGTCACCCCGTACGACTGGATCGTAATTATTTGGTGTGCGAGTAAGAAGAACAAGCAATTTGAAGGAAAGACCCTCGCTGAGCTAGGGGAGATTAAGGGCAAGCATCCATTCTTCGCCGCCGCGGATCTAACAGTGGAGGAAAACGGCGCCGTGATGTGCATATACTTCGGTTGCTCAGCCACCAAGGAGGAAGATTGGCGCGGCGAGGGCCTAATCAAGCTTCTAAAGCATCACTACGCGGCTCCTGAAACCGACGCCATCATGGGGAAGACAAAACAGCATCCTGCAGGCTGGGGACTAGCGCCCAGAGTGATAGGCCGCTACGCTCGAGATATGAAGCTCTTCACCATCGAAGAGGCTGTGCGTAAGTTAACATCGCTGCCAGCGCACAGGATCAACTGCCAAGACAGAGGAATAATTAGGGAAGGCTCCTACGCGGACATCACCATCTTCAATCCGAAGACGATCATCGACACGGCAACCTACTACGAGGCTAAGCCTCCAGTAGGCATAGAGTACGTGCTCGTAAACGGTAAAGTGGTCTTAGAAAAGGGGGAGTATCACAAGGACGTGCTCGCAGGCAAAGTGTTGAGAGGCCCTGCCTACGTGGGCGAATAACCCGCTAACAAGGGACCCGAGTACCAAAGGTTCTAGGCTAGAAAACTATAAACACTCTCAAGTCCCACTTCTTTTTGGCGTTATCTATGAAGAAATACCCACGCTACGTCACCTCTGACTTTGAGCCATTTGACCCTGTAAAGCTTGCTCGGGAGACCGAGAAGATCGTTACGAGATATAAAAATGGGAAATGCGAGCGTAAGTACACTGCCTTTTACGCTACAGGCGTCTACGGCGGAATCGCGACCGGGTATACCGTCGGATGCTGCCTTAGGTGCGTATTCTGCTGGGTGGACTGGAGCAGGGACAGGAATTAGTGGAATTCCACTAACCCCCGAATATCCTGAGAAACTCGGCGAGTTCTACTCACCTAGGGAGGCTTTCAATCGGCTTAAGGAAGCAGCTCACAAATACGGGGTCAATAAACTGCGCACCTCAGGGGCTGAGCCAACCCTAGGCAAGAACCATCTTCTCAGTTTGTTAGAACACGTGGAACAGTCCACGTTTCCCCTCTTCATTTTAGAAACGAACGGAATTCTCTTCGGCGTCGACAAAGACTACGTTAAGAGGGTATCAAAGTTCACCAAGCCGCACGTTCGAGTGTCTTTGAAGGCGGGAACCCCCGGAGACTTCACTAGGAAAACAGGGGCCAAGCCTGAGGCCTTCGAGATCCCCTTTCAGGCCATCAGAAACCTTATGGATTGCAACGTGAGCTTCCATGTCGCGGCTATGAGCGCGGACCCGCGCATCATGACACAAGAAGAGCGGGGGAATCTTGTGAAAAAGTTGATCGAGATTGATCCACAGCTGCTGTTAAGCCTCGAGGAAGAGGTGATGGACCCTTACAACACAACGTTAGAAAGGTTGAAATTTGCAGGCTTAAAAGTGAGATGGCCGCTAAGGAGAGTTTACACACCAGTAAGGGAAACATTGAAAAGGGAAAAGGAGGGCACTTAAGCAATCGACAGAAAGCTTGAGGACCGGCTTGGTTTGATCAAGGTGATGGAGTTCGGCTGGTTGGCGCTGCCATAATTTGGCTGACCGTCGTTTTTATTAGCTTTCTTTCATAAAACTTTTACATGAGTATTATCAAAATAAAACACCCATTAGGATGGAGCGAATTGAAGGCGGTAATTTTGGCTGGGGGCCTTGGTCTTAGGCTTAGGCCATTAACTAATGATAAGCCTAAGCCTTTAATCGAAGTGGCTAACAAATCCATCTTAGAGTGGCAGATCGAGTGGCTTAAGTCTTATGGGGTGAAGGAACTCATTCTGTGCGTGGGTCACTTAAAGGAGAAAGTCATTGAGGTGTTAGGAAGCGGGTTAAAGTATGGAGTAAAAATCGCCTATGTGGTTGAAGAGGCCCCTCTTGGAACAGGGGGAGCCCTTAAGAACGCTGCAGCCCTCTTAGGGAAAGAGAGCTGCTTCCTAATGTGTAACGGGGATATCATAACCAGCTTAAACCCCTTAAAGCTTATTGAGCCCTTGAAGGGGGAAGCCTTAGGAGCGATAGCAGCCGTTCCCTTAAAATCTCCCTACGGAGTTCTTGAGATAGGCGACGAAGGATCCATTAGGAGCTTTGTTGAAAAACCAGTCTTGAAGCAACACTGGATAAACGCGGGAATTTACGCCTTTAAGCCAGAAGTCCTGCAACACCTACCCAATAAAGGGGATATGGAAAAAGTCACCTTCCCAACGCTTGCAAAAGAGGATAAGCTAAAAGTCGTGAAATTTGAGAGATGCTTCTGGAAGTCCATTGACACCCACAAAGACGTGGAAGAAGCCGAGAAGGAGCTGAAAACCGCTAGTAGGTTTAAAAGCCGTCTGAAAAACAGCAATATCCAGTGAAACTATAACATAGCCTTACTATTTTCCAACAGAAAAGAGCCTCTTGAGGAAGACAATATGACGCAATCAAAACGAAGGCTTTTTGGCACCAACGGAATCCGCGGCGTGGTTAATCGCGATCTAACGCCCGAGTTCGTGACGAAAGTTGGGATGGCTGTGGGAACTTTCTTTAAAGGCGAACGAATCTTAGTGGGCTGCGACGGCAGAACCAGCGGTCCCATGTTCACTCGAGCGGTTGTTGCGGGTCTTACGTCCACTGGATGCACTGTTTACGATGTGGGACTGGCCCCCACCCCAGCGATTCAATACGCCGTTAAGCATCACCGAGCGGATGGTGCAGTTATAATTACCGCTTCTCATAACCCGCCTGAATACAACGGTATTAAGGTGGTTGGTGATGATGGCATCGAGTTGCCACGAGAACGAGAAATCGAAATCGAGAACATTTTTTACGATGAGCAGTTTCGTCGGGTTGAGTGGAATGAAATTGGGGAAATACATCGACTGCCCGGAATTTTAGACATCTATATCGAGGCTGTAAAACAACACGTAGACGTTGACGCTATTCAGTCAAAACGCTTCCACGTGGTGGTGGACCCAGGGAATGGGGTCGGGGGCTTAGCCGCCCCTTACCTTCTTCGAGAAATGGGGTGCCGAGTCACGAGCATGAACGCAAACATCGACGGAACCTTCCCCGGCAGACTCCCAGAGCCTAGACCCGAGAATCTGCGTGAACTAGCATCAACGGTGAGGGCGGTCAACGCGGATGTGGGCGTAGCATACGACGGAGATGGTGACCGAGCCATCTTTGTGGATGAGAAGGGGGAAATTCATTGGGGTGACCGAACCTTCGCGCTCATTGAAAAGTTCTTTCTACTAGACCATCCTGGGGAAACCATCATTACACCAGTGAGCTCATCGCATCTGATCAAGGAGATAGCGGATGAGTATGGAGGTAGGGTTGTTTGGACCAAGGTTGGCAGCATCATCGTCGCTCATCTTATGAAAAAAATGAATGCGAAACTTGGAGGCGAAGAAAATGGGGGCGTCTTGTATGCACCCCATCTGCCAGTGCGAGATGGGGCCATGACCACCGCATTAATTTTAGAAATCATGGCAAAAACCGATAAGAGGCTGTCCGAACTTTTGGCGGAACTACCCCTCTACCACGCATCGAAGGACCAGCTCGAGTGCCCAAACGAGCTCAAGGAGCGGGTGCTGGAGGATTTCATCCAACAAATCAAAGACGTGACCATTGATACAATCGATGGAGTAAAAATATGGTTTCCAGACAAGAGTTCGATTCTCATAAGGCCCAGCGGAACCGAGCCCATCTATCGATTTTACGCTGAGGGGAAAACGAGGGAAAGGGCGGTTCAGCTTATCGATGAATATAAAGCAAAACTCCGTGAAATAGTGGATAAGTTGAAGGGCGGTTAATAGGGCTAGGCACGTCTGCTTTACCCTAACTTGCGGGTTTCCTTGACCAACACCATTAAGGTACCAGAGATTTCAGGGCTTGGAAAAACTTTTGAGACCAATCTCACACAGATTTATTTTCTAAACCATAATTGCTTCGAAAAAGAACGCAAATTAGGATCAACATGACTCAGCCGATTTGAGACGTTACTTCTTATTAGAACACTCAAAAAGTAAAGGAAGAATGCTTAAAAAGAATGCTGCTTAATCATACGTCAAGGCGGGTGGCCGTATGGGGGGCAAGAGCGAAAGTGACCATAGGGAAATCAGCGCTTCAAACACAGGTAAAAACCGTGTTAAGAGACTGGAGACTATTCTTTATTTTGGCTGTTGTTGCCCCTGTTCTTTTGATTGGATTGTGGTTGGCCTTTAATGTAACTGTAGGGATTGCTCTTTTAATTCTAGGGATTGCTCTTTTGGCTTTTTCTGCGAAGAAGGCCGTTGAGCACTCGGTAAGTATCGCTTCAGCATTGGGGATGTCTCCCCTCATGATAGGTCTTATAGTAGTGTCGTTAGGCACGGATTTCCCAGAGATTACCAACTCGATAGTCTCATCAGCTTTGGGTCACGGTGACATTAACGTGGGGGATTCCTTCGGATCCGTTCTCGCCCAGATGACTTTGGTATTGGGGCTTCTTTCCGTTTTCGGAGGGACGTTCCGAGTTAGTAGAGACGAGATAACTGTTATGGGAGCTTGCGAGGCTTTGGCACTCATAGCTGCGGTGTCGATGGTTGAAAAGGGGTACATTTCGCAGATGAACGCCATTTTCTTGGTGGCTAGTTGGCCTGTCTTTATGCTGATCACAAAAAACGTTATGAAAAAACCTGCTGTAGCAACACGTACTGATCAAAGACTTTCTCATCATTTCGTGATGGCCATCCTGGGTTTCATAGGCATTGCTATTGGGTCCTTTATCGTGATTGAGTCGGTGATCGCTCTGTCGGCAGTTCTGCGTGTGTCTGAGTATTTCATTAGCTTCTTTGTAGTCGCTATTGGAACGTCTTTGCCAGAGTTAGCTGTTGACTTAGCAGCCCTCAGAAAGAAGCAGTACGAAATCGCCATAGGAGACGCCATAGGAAGCTCCATTGTTGATGCTGGTTTTTCTATTGGAATCGGACCCTTATTCTTCGCCCCAATCAAGGTAACTGCCAGGCTGGCAGAAACCACTGGTCTATATGCGCTACTCTGTTCCATCGTAGTTATATCAACGCTCGCATTACGAGAAAAGCTAGACAAGAAAGTGGGAATGTTATTTATCGTTCTTTACTTGCTTTCCTACGCGACGCTGTTTGCTTAACGTGGAGTTAGCACTTCTTAAAGCTCACAGCTAGGCTGAGTTTTGTCCTTTCTGGTCATCGATGCAATGGAATGAACATCTGCTTAATAATTAGGTTGGCAACCCTCAGCCGTTGCACTAGCTGAATTTTTTAACGTGGACAAAGCTTTTGTGGGCGTCACAATCATTGCCTTTGGCCCTAGTCTACCCGAATTTTCCATCGACATTAAGGCTTTTCGAGGGGTCATCCGACGCTAGCTCTTGGAGACATCATCGGAAGCTATTCCGTGAACATAACTTTGATTTTAGAAGTTACGTAGGTTGCCCCAGCGTAGATTTCTTTCCTTCTGACGATTAACAAAGTCGTTTACTCGGATTTGGTTATCTTTTCTCTCATAGCGACCCTGTTTCTTTGGTATTTTCCATCTTTCGTTTCCTCAACACAGTTCTAAGGTTTTCTTGCATCTGGGCAACCCAAGACACAAAATTTTAATCCCCATGAGTAGATGTATTCCGGTGTGCGCTATTTCGTGACCCGTCGCCGCGCCGTTAAGCCATCGAACAGCCGTGCCGAAGTGTCTCGTCCAATTAACCATGTCGCGGCGTTTTTTCCTCGCGTCACACACCTCCTACACATTTTCCTTTTTAACGCAGAAATTCTAACATTTGAATGGTTTGAGGTTGCAAGAAAGTGAAGGTGTTTTTAGATATCCTTACCCCGAAACAGTGCATGCTGTTTTCTAGGTTGTCAGAAAGGTTGGAGGAAGAGGGACATCATGTTCTAAAGACAACCCGGAAATATCGTGAAGTGGTTCAACTTCTTCGTCTCAAGGGAATAGACGCGAAGGTTGTTGGGGAGCACGGCGGTGGAACCTTGGCGGGAAAGTTAAGGGCGAGCGCGGAAAGAACCCTAAAACTCGCCCCCTTGATCGAAGAGTGGAAGCCAGATGTGGCGGTTTCCTTCTCCTCCCCTGAGGCGGCTCGCGTTGCCTACGGTTTAGGGGTTCCTCACGTCTGTGTGAACGATTCGCCGCACGCGGAGGCGGTGGCTCGACTAACGGTTCCCCTCTCAAAGAGGCTTCTGACACCCAAAGCGATACCGAAAAAGGCTTGGGTGAGATTCGGGATTTCAGCGGATAGGATAGTCCAGTTTAACGCCCTAGACGCTTGGGCTTGGTTGAGGAGCCTCAAGCCTAACGAAAGCGTTTTGAAGCAACTACGCTTAGATAGGTCAAAGCCCATTTTAACCTTCAGAACAGAGGAGACGTTTGCCGCGTATCTTCTAGGAAAAACATCTGAAGAGCCCTTGATCATTCCTATAGTCGAGAGGCTTCTTAAAGCATCTAGGGATTTTCAGATCGTGGTTGTACCCAGATACGAAGAGCAGGTCTTGGCTCTAAGAGAGGTTTTAGGAGAAAACGCTGTAATTTGTGATTCCACGATAGATGGCCCAAGCCTCCTCTCCTTCACATCCATATTCGTTGGGGCTGGGGGAACCATGACCATCGAAGCCGCGTTGCTGGGAGTGCCTACCTTCTCCTGCTATCCAGATAAGCCGTTTCTCATCGAAAGATACTTAATAAACAAGGGGTTAATCACTCGTGAAACCAGCCCAGAAGAGGCTGCGAAAAAAATCGTGAAAACTTTCGATAACCTAGAACTCGTCAAAGCAAAACAAAGGGAAAAAGCACGAAAATTAACAAAAAATTTTGAGGACCCAACCGAGGTCATCGCGAGCACAATCAAGGATGTTGCACGCACATGATCAGTATTCAGACTACTTCAAAAATTCGCGCGTGTTGTTCCTTAGGAAGTATTTAATTAGTGCACAATATGTTTAATCTAAGTTAGTTGAGATCTTTTAAGGAGGAGGTATGATTGCCGAAAGAAACAGAAAAGCCATACTGGACTAGCATTCCTGTTGAGGATAATCCGCCGGAGATATTTAACGTGATAATCGAGATTCCTAAGGGGAGCAGGGTTAAGTATGAAATTGATAAGGTATCTCCGTCTCCTCTTGTTAAGGTTGACAGAATCCTGCCCTTTCCTGGTGGTTATCCTGCAAACTACGGTTTCATCCCATCAACCTACGACGAAGATAAGGACCCTATAGATGTTATCATCCTCTGCGATGAGCCTCTTCAACCCCTAACCCTTGTTGTTTGCAAGCCAATAGGGTTATTGAACACAATAGACACCGGGAGAAAGATGACAAGGTTTTGGCAGTCATCATCACTGACCCAATGTATGGTGGAGTTAAACCAGAGAAGTTGAATCTTGTCTACGCAGAGAGATTTGAGGAATTAAAGTACTTCTTCGAGCATTATAAGGAGATGGAGCCAAACCGATGGATAAAGGTTAAAGGCTGGGAATCAGCAGAAAACGCGAAGAAAAAAATATTGCAGGGTATTGAACTTTTCAAAAGAAAGATTGCGGGCTGTTAGGTGACTTACAGGCAATTCCTTGCTAAAATAGTGACACCATCCCTCTCATCATTCTTTGCTCCGAGTAACAAATCTTATTTCTCGTCTTCTTATTTCCTCCTACTTTTTCCTTTCCATGTCCCACCGATTTATGATCATATCCGATAGCTCCGGTTGCAGATCATATAGGGTCCTCGCCTCACCCTTTGGTATGAATATACGGATCTTAAACGATCGGCCGAGATGGGTGCTTGTTT
>Ga0315314_1001693_pt1 | contig 19235 bp, 17 predicted proteins | sample TDP9_MG_FD_203631 | JGI IMG/M metagenome (GOLD analysis project Ga0315314, IMG submission 203631) | Freshwater sediment microbial communities from Lake Towuti, South Sulawesi, Indonesia - TDP9 | ecosystem: Environmental > Aquatic > Freshwater > Lake > Sediment | place: Indonesia: South Sulawesi... | reverse complement strand
GGTCAAAGACAGAGCCATGCAATTCATTGGAGCCGGTTTTCGTCGTGATCGTCACCACGCCCTGCGCCCGACCGTACTCCGCCGAAAAGTTGTTAATCAGGGTGCGAACCTCCTGAATACCCTCTGTGTTCGGCACCACAGCAGCCTCGTTCCACGCAGACCCCTGCACGCTCACGCCGTCCACGACGATATCGTTCGTGAATGCCTGACCGCCGTTGATCGCAAACGCCGAGAACCAGCGGCGCCCGTCGATGCCGACGCCGAACGAGTTGACGCTCTGCGTCTCATTAAGGCCGGCTCGAGGCACCACTCCGGGTTGGAGAATAGTAAAATAGAATGGGTTGCTGGTGATATTTGGAACGGCTTCGATAGTCTCTGCGGCGATTGCGTTCTGCACGGACGCCGATTCGCTTTGAAGTTCGGCTGCAAAGGCGCGCACTTCCATTGTGGTCTCGACCGTGGCCACCTCCAGTTGCAGATCAACTCGAGTGATCCCGGCAGTTGCGACTGCGACCTCAGACACAGTCGCCCTCCTGAATCCCGTTTGCTCCACCCTGACGGTGTACCGGCCTAGTTGGAGATACGGCGCGACGTATTCGCCCAACGCGTTCGTGCGAGTCTCGTGTCTCCAATTCGTGTCTTGGGCTGTGATCATCACCAGGACGTCTGGCACCGCAGCACCACTAGGATCCACGACCTTGCCCACGATTGTGCCGGAGCGGACCTGCCCAACCGCCAATTGGATGCACAACCAAAGCGCCGCGAATACGAACCCCATTCGCGAAGGCACTCTTTTCGATATCATGCGGACTTCCCCCCTTTGCGTTTGATCTGATACCCTGCAAGCCCCTGATTCTCTCCCAACTGCGAATCTCAGCAGAAGCAAATTACGGTAAAGTTTACGTAAAAGCACTGAATTGGCGGTCCCGTCCGCGAGCCCGGCTACCTGCTGCTGGATCTTTGCCGCGTCGGCGTTCGATGCGAGTTGATCTGCGGTCTGGTTCCGGTCAGGCGCCAGTGTGTCCGAGGTGTTGGCCGCCACCGAGCAGGAGCCGCCGTCGGCGGACCACACGGTGGAGAAGTCCTCGGCCGCAAGGCCTACGACTGTTTTTTGTTCTCCATCAAAAGGGACATTTCTATCGAGACTTGACATATACTCCTCTATTGTATTGACTCCGGATGCAAGACCGGCGACAGTACTGCGTGGGGTTCCCAAGACGGAAGTCCTTGATCAGGCCTCACAGTCCGAGAGCGGAGGTCTTTTGATAGCTGTCAGGACGGGGTTCTCATTCTTGCCGCATCCGCGGCGACTATCTCGCTGGGTTGCGCTGGCGCTGCTGGCAGGTTGGCCGGCCGCGCTGGAAGCGGTCAACCCGAATCAACTCTATCTCCACCCAAAGGTCAAGGCTCGTGTTAAGACACCGAAAACCCTGGTGCTGCTCCCCGCTACCGCGGAAAGCGCTACGGGCGGAAACATCCGAATGGACCGGGTGGAGGATGCAGAAGCTCTTGGCCGCGAGGTTGGCACGCTGGTGGCCGATGCTTTCTCTCGGAGCGGCTGGCAGGTTGACAAGGACGCTTTCGCGAAGGCGTCCATCGCGGAAGATGCCAAGGTCAGGAACGCAGTCGCATTCTTGCGTGAGAGGCACGTCCAGATGGTCCGCGAGATGGTCACCCGGCCGAAGGACGTCACCAAGGGCAAGTTCACTTTCGGGCCTGACGTGGCCGCGTTGGGGGTGAGCCCGAAGGCCGAAGCGCTTCTCTTGGTCCACGTGCGTTCCGTCAAGCTTCCCAAGCTTATGGCTGGGGTTCTGGCGGTCGGAAGCTTCGGTGTGGCTCTTCCCGCTGCGAAACGGCCATGGACGTCGGCCGTCGCCTCTCTGGTGGATGCCGAGAGCGGCGATGTGCTCTGTTTTATCAACCTGCCGGACCAGCGCGAGAGCAGCCTTGCGAAGACGCTCTCGAAGATTCCGCACTAGCGGGGCTGAGGGGGATCTCCCCGATGAAGACATTCTTGACCTTGCTCGCAACTGCGGGGCTGCTGGTGCCCGTTTTGGACGCGGAGATCTACCTGCATCCCTCGTGGAGCGCCAGGCCGAAGGATGGTTGGGTCCTGGCAGTGCTCCCGGCCACCTGTGAGATGACCGTGGAAGGGATCGGCGGCCCGCGCTTGCATCGCGAAGAATCGCAGATACTGGAAGCGCGACTGGCGGCCACGGTCGCGCAGGCATTGCAAACGAAAGGATGGGTCATCTCCGACGACATTTTTCACCGCGAGGAAGTCGCGCGAAACGAGGAACTGCTATATCTGGTCCGCTACCTCAGGGAACGCAACGCCACCTTGTCACAACGCATCATGCTTGCGCCGAAGGAAATGAAGGCGGGCCGTATCTCGTTTGGAAAACCCATCGCCGAGCTGCGGCCGTACACGAAGGCCAACACCCTGGTCTTCGTGCACGTCCAGGGCTTCCGCCTCACGACAGCAGAGAGGGTTTTGCGCGTTGCCGGTGAGACGTTCTACTACGGGATTGTCGGGCTGCTCTTCGATCACGATGTCTTCAGAGGCTCGCGGTTCAAGATCCGCGCCTCCTTCGTGGACGCGGAAACCGGCGACGTGCTCTGCTTCGTGAAGCCGAAACGCGACGGGGGACAGGCTTTCGTAAAGGACTTGGACGCCCTGACGCATTGACCGAAGGGCCTAGCGTCCAAGAACTGGATCTCATGAAGATCCAATCCGGGCCACGTGATCGCGGGGCACGGTTGCGAACACACTCAAGGAACGCGGCCTGGAACCGGCACCGGAGCGCAACCGGAAGACCACATGGAAGGAGTTCCTATCCCGGCATTGGGAGGTGCTGGTTGCCGCGGACTTTTTCACCGTCGAGGTGTGGACACGCAGGGGCCTGACGAGGTTCATCGTGCTGTTCTTGATCGACCTATCGACGCGGCGGGTGGAGACCGCCGGAGTGGCGTCCCATGCGAATGCGTTTTGGATGAATCGGGTGGCCCGCGATCTCTGTGATGATGCAGAGGGTTTTCTTGCCGGGAGGCGATTTCTGATCCATGATCGGGACCCGCTGTTCACGGCAGAGTTCCTGGAAACCCTGGCCGCCGGTGGAGTAAAGTCCGTAGAGCTGCCGCCGCGTTCGCCGAATTTGAATGGGCACGGGGAGCGGTTTGTCAGCACTATCAAGGAATCCTGCTTGGACCGGATGGTCTTGTTCGGAGAAGGCTCCTTACGGAAGGCGATCCAAGAATTCGTTGCGCACGTTATTGAATCGAAGGAGGCGAACCGAAGGCGATAGCAGACGCGGGTTCCGGGCCGAACGGCCAGGGTTGCGATCAGGTCGACAGCCGCTGGGCCGGGGGTGGAGTCATCGGATAGAATTTCGGGCAAAGGCGGCGTCTGGACAGACGCGCTCACGTCATCCGCCAGATGGGTCTTGGCAAGCGAAACGGACGCTCAGGTTTCTGATACCCGTATCCGAAATAGCCTGGGGACTCCGGTTCTGGGTCCGGCATGCGATCGATGATTGACGGGGGACTTTCCTTAAGAGGAGGACGGCAGCGGAGAGGAAGCGGTCGTGTTCCATTGCTGGAACACGGTGGAAGAAATTGCCCCCGCGTCTATTGATTGAGCGGCGCGGCTCTCTCTATGATCAGGGAGTCCATGTGGACGACTGTGGGCCTGACGCGGCGCGCAGGCACGAGGAGTGGAAATGGAAAAAGTGTTTCCCGATGCCGCAAGCGGCGCCGGCGTGGAACTGCTGGAGCACATCGAAAGCCAGTTGTATACGGCCGTGGTCTGCGACGCGCTGGACGAGTTGGGATTCGGCAATTGCGCGTTGCAGGCGAACCTCAGACCGGTGACGGTGAAGCACTGTTTTGCTGGTTGGGCGATGACGATTTCCTGCCGGGACATGCACTACACGCCGCAGGATTGCCACGCCGGCGAGATCGCGGCAGTGGACAGTATCCGGCCGGGCGAGGTGGTGATGGTCGGGACGGGGCAGTCCACGCGCAACGCGCCGTGGGGCGAGTTGCTGTCGACAGCGGCGCAGGCGCGGGGAGCGCGCGGCGCGGTGGTAGACGGCCTGGTGCGCGACGTGAAGAAGATCGACGACATCGGGTTCGGCCTCTTTGCCGCCGGCATCAAGCCGGTGGGTTCGCGCGGCCGCGGCATTGTTGTAGAGCATAACGTGCCCGTCGAGTGCGGCGGCATTGTGGTGATGCCGGGCGACCTGGTCTTCGCCGACTATGACGGCGTGGTGTTGGTTCCGCAGAACATCGTGAACGAGGTAGTCCGGCTGGCGACCGATAAAGTGTCGCGGGAAAACTCGACGCGGGAAGAACTGAAGCGCGGCGCCTTTCTGCGGGACGTCTTCGCTAGGTACGGTGTGCTATGACCAAGCGGCGCAAAGCCGGCGAGGCACGGCCCGCCGCGCCGGCCCCGGAGCGGGTGGGGCTGGTGGGCCTGGGCCTGATGGGGCAAGGCATTGCCACCTGCCTGCTGGCGCATGGATTCCACGTTGTGGCCTACAGCCGCAGCCGGCGCCGCGAACAGGAGAGCCTGGAGCACATCGCCGCTTCCCTGCGGGAGATGGTGCGGCGCAAGGTGATCCGCGCGAACGCCGTTCGCAACTGGCGGCAGCGCTATCGTTACACCGATGCCCTAAACGACCTGCGGGGCTGCGGTTTCGTGGTGGAGTCGGTAAGAGAAGATCTGGTGCTGAAACGCGAAATCTTCGCGCAACTGGAGGAGATCGTAGCGCCTTCGGCCGTGATCGCTTCGAACACTTCGAGCCTGCCCATTTCCACTCTGCAGGAGGGGCGCAAACACCCCGGCCGATTCATCGGCGCGCACTGGGCCGAACCGGTGCAAGTGATGCGCTACCTGGAGATCATCCCGGGCGCGCAGACCACGTCGCGGGCCATCCGGGCGGCCCAACGGCTGGGGGAAGCGTGCGGCAAAGAACCAACCCGGCTCAAGCAGGACATTCGCGGGTTCCTCTCCAACCGCCTGATGTACGCCATGATGCGCGAGGCCTTCCATTTGGTGGAACACGGCGTGGCGTCGATCGAAGACGTCGATCGCTCGTTCCGCAACGACATCGGCTGGTGGGCAACCCTCGCCGGACCGTTCCGCTGGATGGATCTTACCGGCATTCCGGCCTACGCCGCCGTGATGGAGGGCCTGCTGCCGGAGTTGTGTAACGCGAGGGAAGTGCCGGCGCTGATGAAGGAAGCGCTTGCGCGGGGGGCGCAGGGCGTGGCTAATCGCAAGGGCTTCTACACCTACAATCCTCAAAGCGCGCGCCGGTGGGAGCAAGCGTGGGTCGAGTTCACGTATGACCTGCGCGCGCTGGTGGAAAAGTACAACCGGCGAGTGAGATGATGAGTCCAGCCCTTTCCTGGTTCCTGCTGCTGGCCTGCAACCTGATGTGGGCCCTGCAATTCACCTGCGTCAAGCTGGTGGAGGGCCAGGCCGGGACGTTTTTCGGCGTTCCGATCGCCATTGTGTGGCTGGGCGAGCGGCCCACAATCGGCTCCGTGGCAGGGGGCGCGCTGATCCTGGCGGGGACGCTGCTGGTGACGCTGTGGAGCGGCCGGGGCGCGCAGGCTCCCGGGGAGGCCGGCGCATGAATCGCGTGCTGCTGCGCGGCGGAGTGCTCTACGGGAGCGGCCCGGCTCCGGCGCCGGGGGACCTGCTGTTGCAAGACGGCCGCATCGCGGCGATGGGCAATATCCCGCCGCTCAGCGACGCATTCGAGATCGATTGCACCAACCTGGCCGTTGTGCCCGGTTTCATCGATGCCCACAGCCACTCGGATCTCGAGACGCTCCACGGCTGCCGCGAGAAGATCGCGCAAGGCGTCACCACGGAGGTGACCGGGAACTGCGGCTTTTCGGCGTTCCCTTGCGGCGAGGGCGGCGCCGCGGTGCGTGAGTTTGCGAGCGGCATTTTGCACGGCCGTGGCGATTGGGGCTGGGAGACGGCCGGGGAGTACCTGCTGGCCGCGCAGCAGGGCTCAGCGACGAATGTCGTTTCCCTGGTTGGGCATGGCACGCTGCGCTCCTGGGTGGCGGGTCCGCGCCAGGGAGCGTTGCCGGAAGCGGAACTGGACCGCATGTGCGGTCTGCTGGCCGACGCGCTGGCGGGCGGCGCGGCTGGCTTCTCCACGGGCCTCGAGTATGCACCGGGCAGCAGCGCTCCGCCTGCGGAGTTGGAGCGCTTGTGCGGTGTGACGGCGCGCGCCGGGAAGGTCTACGCAACGCACGTGCGCAACTATGCCGGCCGGCTGCTCGAGTCATTGGACGAGCAGCTCGGCCTGGCGCGCCGCACCGGCTGCCGGCTGCAGATCTCGCATTTGCAGGCCGTGGGCGGGAAGACCTGGCATTTGCAGGCGCGCGCGGTCGAACGCATCGAGGCCGCGCGCGATGAAGGCGTTGACGTGATGTTCGACTGCTATCCGTACGTGGCCGGCAGCACGGTGCTGACGCAGTGGTTGCCGCAGCGGGCGCTGGAGGGCGGCCTGGAAGCGCTGCTGGACCGGATCGCGGGACCCGAGCGCGCGGCCATAGTGGCCGAGGTAGCGGCCGGCGTGCCACAGGAGTGGAGCGACCTGTACGTTGCATCCGCCGCCTCTGGGGCCAACCGCGGGCTGGCCGGCCGCCATTTGGCCGCGATCGCCGCCGAGCGCGGCGTCGAGCCAGCTTGGCTGGTGCTGGACCTGCTGGCCGAAGAACGGGGCGCGGTCCACATCCTCGAGTTCAACCAGAGCGAGGACAACCTGCGGGCGCTGCTCACGCATCCGCTGGCGCTGGTGGTGAGCGACGGTTTGTATGTCGATGGGCGGCCGCATCCGCGCCTCTACGGCGCGTTTCCGCACTTGCTGGGCGAGTTCTCGCGCCGGCGCGGCTGGTTGCCGCTCGAAGACGCCCTGCACAAGATCACCGGTGGGCCGGCCGGGCGTTTTGGACTGAGCGGCCGCGGGACGCTCGCACCGGGCGGTGAAGCGGATGTGGTGGTGTTCGATCCGCAAAACGTGGGCAGCCCGGCGACATACGAAGAACCCGCGCAACCGCCGGCGGGCATCCGCTGGGTGTTTCGCGGCGGCCGGCCGGTGGTGGCCGGAGGCGGCGGGAACGGAGCGGTGGGGGCATGAAGAAGGAAATCAAGCACCCGCAGAAACACGCCGATACGGGCGCTTACTCGGCGGGTGTGGCGGCGGGCGGCTGGCTTTTCGTCAGCGGGCAGGGACCGCTCGATATGCGCACCGGCGAGGTGGTGCGAGGCTTCATCGAGGAGGAGACGCGGCTGACCCTCGAGCACATCGGCGCGGTACTGGCGGCGGCCGGCTGCACCTTTGACGACGTGGTGAAGTGCACCTGCCACCTGGCCGACATCAATGATTTTGCGCGGTTCAACGCGGTCTATGCGGGATTCTTTCCGGGGGTGAAGCCGGCACGCACCACGGTGCAATCCGTGCTGGGCGACGGCATCAAGGTGGAGATTGATGCGATGGCTCTTCCGCGCCGCCGGAAAGCAGCGCAGAAACGCGGCGGGCGGCCGCGATGAGGAGTTGGCCCAAGTGAGGATAATTGTCCGGGTGAACCTGGTCGAGCGAACCCGCCACGCTGATGGAGGCGACCACGGCGCCGCCTTCAAACACTGGCGCGCCGAGGCAGCGGTAGCCGAGCTCGTCCTCCTCGTCGTCGAGCACATAGCCGGAGTCGCGCGCCGCAGCCAGGGACAGGCGCAGCTTGCGCGGCGAGGAAAGAGTGTTTTCGTTGTGCTTCGGCAGGCCGTGCTCCCGGATATGCTGCTCGAGTTCCGCCGCCGGCAGGAAGGCCAGAATCGCCTTTCCACAGGCGGTGCAGTGGGCTTCCATGCGGCGGCCGATCCAGGTGGCGACGCGCGATCCGGCCGGCGCGAGCTTTTCGATCAGCACCACCTCGCCCTGCTCCCAGATGGCCAGATGAACCGTCAGCCCGGTGGCGGCTTGGAGGTCGCGCAGCAGCGGCGCGGTGCGGCTGCGCAGGCGGATGCCGCTCAGCGCCGTGTTTCCCAGATCCACCAGCTTGGGGGCGATGAAGTAGCGGCCGTCCGCGCCCGGGCGGCTGACGTAGCCCACCGCCAGCAGGGTCGCCAGAAGGTGGTGTGTGGTGCTCTTGGCCAGTCCCGTCCGGCGCGAGATTTCGGCGTGCGTGAGCCCTCGTCGGGAGGCCGCGAGTTGCTCCAGGATGGTCAGGCCGCGGGCCAGAGCGGGCGAGGGGGACGAGTTCTCTACGGAGAAGCTGGTCATGTGGAACGCCAGTATTATGCGCCCCCAGCGGGGCAGCTTGGGAGCGAACAAGCCGCAGCCGCAGTCCAGAACCACAGCAGTGAGGTGCATCAGCTATGACGCACGGGGCTTCGAGTAGCTCATCGCGGCTCCGGCCGTTTGACGATAATGGACTTCAATCCACAGGCAAAGAGGTAGCAGCATGCAACACGACGTTATTTTCCATTTCTCTCCTTCGCGAGTGCGGGGAGAGCGGGCGTTGGCTCTCGCCGTCGTCGTCCTGCTCATGGCGGGTTCGCTGGCGGCACAGACCTTCTACGGCTCGATCGGCGGGACCGTTTACGACGCAAGCGGCGGGATTGTGCCAGAGGCCAAACTGGCGCTCATCGAAACGGCCACAAACGTCAAGCGCGAAGGCGCGACGAACGCCGAGGGCAACTACAACTTCCCGAACCTGCCGCCGGGGAACTACGTACTGAGCGCGGAAAAGGCGGGGTTCCGGGAATCGCGCAGCCAGAGCATGCGCCTCACCGCGCAGCAGACCTATCGCCTGGACGTGACGCTCCAGGTGGGCGACACCAAGGCGACCGTCGAAGTGGGCGCCGAGTCCACCTCCATCAACTACGAGACAGCGCGCATCGCGGACACGCGGCCGCGCGAGCAGATCCTCTCAATGCCGGTGAACAGCCGCAGCACGCTGCCGCAACTGTACCTGACGTCGTTCGTCTATGACGGAGACCAGATCGGCGGCGTGCGCAGCAACAACGTGAACTTCACCGTGGACGGCGTGACGGCCAACGGCGTCAACTTTGGCGGGCGTGTGGGCCCCCTCATCGAAGTCTCTCTCGAGGCCACGGCCGAGGAGAACGTGCTGGCCAGCAACAACTCAGCGGAATTTCCCAAGGCAGCGTCAGTGTACGTCACCACGCGCGGCGGCACGAACCAGCTCAGAGGAAGCGCGTTCTGGGAACACTCCAACAACATCTTCAACGCCGCACCCTATTTTACCCACCTGAAGGCCAAGGGACCGATGAGGCAGGAGTACGGCGGCAGTGTTGGAGGTCCCGTCTACATTCCCCGCGTCTATGACGGCCGGAACAAGAGCTTCTTCTTCGCCAACTGGGAGCACACCTACCCGCCCGGTTTGTACAACCAAAGCGCGAACGTGCCCACGGCGAAAATGCGCCGGGGCGACTTCTCCGACTTGCTTCCCGGCCGCGTGGTGTGGGACTTCAATCGCCAACCGTTCTCCGGCAACGTCCTGCCCGCCAGCCGCATCAGTGCCGTATCGCAAAGAGTGCTCAACTACAACAACTTCATCCCCCAGCCAAACTACGGTGACGCCACCAGCATCGTGAACAACTATCGCGATCTGCGGCCGAATGGCTGGTATGACGACCGCTTCACGGCACGCGGCGACCATGTCCTCGGAGCGAAGGATAATCTCTCCGGCCGCCTCGTTCTCCGCAAGACCCCTATGACCAATTACGACGGCAACCTGCCGGCGTTCACGAGAGCCCAATACCGCGGGGTGGCAAACGTGTACTTCAGCGAAAGCCACATGTTTACGCCGGCCATCTTCAATGAGTTCCGCTTCGCCTATTCGCGCGACTACTCCCATCTGCTTGGCAACTTTAAAGGCGCCCAGGTCATTCAGGACTTGGGGATACAGGGCATCAACCTGGCGGGAAAGGGCGATCTCACAGGCGTGCCCAACCTGACCTGGACGAACTTCAGCCCGATTCAGAATGCAGCGACCTATTTCTGGCGCGGGCGGACCTTCGAGATCCTGGACAACCTCTCCCACGCGGCCGGGAAACACATGCTCAAGTCCGGCTTCCTGCTGCGTAAAAACCTCTCCGACATCACCGACAGCAACTTGACGGCGGACTTCGGATCATATTCGTTCAACGGTTTCGCCACGAACTTCGACTTCGCCGATTTCCTGCTGGGAGTTCCTCAGACAACCACGCGCGTGGAGCGCGCTCCGGAGCGCAATATGCGCTTCTGGGAACTCGGCTTGTACGTCAACGACGACTGGCGCCTCACCAAGAATCTCACCCTCAACCTCGGATTGCGGTACGACTTCGGGGCCTCGCCGGTGGAATTGAGCGACCGGCGCTACGCCTTCAACGGCATCACGGGCCAGGTCATCGTGCCGAACGACAAGGCGATGTCGCTGATCAGCCCCTATTACCCGAAGAACATTCCGATCGTGACCGCGGCCGCCGCGGGGTATCCGGAACGGACACTCGTCAACAACGACAAGAACAACCTGGCCCCGCGCGTTGGTTTCGCCTACCGGTTCATGCCGAAAACGGCCCTGCGCGGCGGGTACGGCATCTACTACACGCTGCTGATGTACACGCTGCTCGACCGGTTCAGCGGCGGGCCGTTCGGCGGCCGGGAGCTGTACGACAACGCCATCCGGGACGGCCAGCCGCTGTTCCAGTTCCCCAATCCGTTCCTGCCCGGCGGCCGCCTGCCGGGCCAAAGCATCAGCGGAGTGAGCCTCAATCCGCAGGCCGCGAACATGCAGCAGTGGAACCTCACGCTCGAACGGGAGGTGGGCTCCGGGTTCGTGGCCCGGATCAGTTACCGGGGCTTCCGCACTACTCAACTGGGCTTTGAACGGAACATCAATAAGCCTATGCCTTCGACGGACGTCAGAAATAGGGATTGGTACCGCTTCCCATATTTCGGCAATGCCAGCATCTTTGAGACCGGGGCGATCCAGAAGTCCCACGCCCTGGACGTGGCCGTGGAACGCAGGTTTCTCAAGGGGCTTCTGTTCCAGTCCGGATGGACGTGGGCCAAGAACCTCACCGACGCTTCCGGCGGCATCGACGGCGGCACCATCGAGAACGCCTACGACCGCAAGCGTGAGATGAGCAACGCACCCAATATCCCGCGCCACCGCTTCGTCACCTCCGGCGTCTGGGAAGTTCCCTTCGGCACCGGCAAGCGCTTCGGCGCCTCGCTGCCGGCAGTCGTCAGGCAGTCCCTCGGCAACTGGTCGCTGTCGGGCATTACGGTCTTCCAGACCGGCTATCCGCTGACGCCCACCTTCTCCGTGGGCGACCCCTCCAACACCCGGACGATCGGAGGCCGGCCGGACTGGGTCAGCCCCTGGAAGCTCTCCAATCCGACCATCGGCCGGTGGTTCGACCCAGCCGCCTTCGCGGTTCCGCCGAACGGGCGATTCGGCAACGCGGCCCCGTATGTCGTCTTCGGGCCCGGAATCGCCAATTTCAATTTTGGCCTGTTCAAGTACTTCAGCCTGTGGGAGAAGGGGCGTTTGCAGTTCCGCATGACCTCCACCAACTTCTTCAACCACCCGAACTTCGGCGATCCGACAATGAACATCAACTCGAGCACCGTCGGCCAGATTACCGGCACGCGCGGTGGCGAAGCCAGCGGACTCAGCGCGGGCACGCGCCTCATCCGCATGGGCCTCCGCCTCGAGTTCTAACCGCAGCAACAACCCGCGGCAGGGGCCGGTATCCCGCCCCTGCCGCGGACTCCTCCACCCCTATGCGTCTCTTGCTGCTTGGCTCGCTTGGCGCGCTGTGCTGCGCGGCCCCAACAGCGCGCGTTTTCCCCGTGCCCCAGCAGATGAGTCTCCACGACGGCGCCTTCGTCTTCGACGAGTCCGCCCGCATCCTGCTGCCGGCGAAACCGTCGCCTAACGACACGCTGCTGGTGCGTCTGCTAACGGCGGAACTGAGCGATTGGCACACGACCCCAATCCAGCGTCTCAGCGTTGCGCAACCGCCGGCCAGGGGCCGGCTGGTGGTGATGGGCGACGTCTCCAACCCGCTGGTGGCGCAATTCGCCGCACGCCTCAAACTGCGCGTCAGCGCCGCCGAGCCCGGCCCGGAAGGCTACACCCTGCGCATCACGCCGGATCTGATCCTCATTGCCGGCAGCGACGCCCGGGGTGCGTTCTACGGCTTGCAGACGCTGCGCCAGCTCATCGCCAAGGAGGACGGGCGCGTAGCGGCGCCCGCCGCCGGAATCCGCGACTGGCCCGGCAGGCCGCTGCGCTTCTTCCGGCTCCACATGCCCAGCCGGGAAGACATGCCCTTCTTCAAGAAGCTGGTGCGCGACGTTGTAGCCCTGTACAAGTACAACGCGCTGATGCTGGAGACCAGCGGCGCCATGCGGTACGACCGCCACCCCGAGATCAACGCCGGCTGGGTTGAGTTCGCCAAGGACCTCAACTACAGCCGCCGCGACCGGGCCTGGGGCCCGAACCAGGAGCTCATGGACTCCGGCAATCACGACGTCTCCGGCGGCCGCGTGCTCGAGAAGAATGAGATCGCCGAGCTGCTGCGCTGGGTCCGCCAGTTTCACATCGAGGTGATCCCCGAGATTCCATCGCTCACGCACTCCTATTACTTGCTCACGCGCCATCGCGAACTGGCCGAGATGCAGGATTGGGAGTGGCCGGACGCCTACTGCCCGTCCAACCCCAAGTCCTACGAACTCCTGTTCGACGTGCTGGATGAACACGTCGAGATCTTCCGCCCGCGCACGGTCTGTATCGGGCACGACGAGTGGCGCATCGCCGTGGATTCCTGCCCGCGCTGCCGCGGCAGGAAAACCTCGGAGTTGTTCGCCGAGGACGTCCGCAAGATCCATGGGCACCTGGCCAAACGCGGCGTCAGGACCTCCATCTGGGCCGACCATTTCGTGGAGAGCGTCCGCGGCGTGGGGACAAAAGTGCAGAAGGCCTCCACCGGCCACCGCTACCTGTGGCCCGGCGCGCTGACGCCGGACCAGGTGCGGCAGCTCATCCCCAAAGACATATTGATGCTAAATTGGCTCTGGAGCCTCGGCCCTACATCCGGCGAGGAAGTAGCGGCTTCCAGCCAGGGATTGAAGAACACGCAGTTCCTTGGTGCGATGGGCTTCGAACAGGCGCTCGGCAACCTGGAGCCTCAAATCGAGAACTGGGACGAACAGTTGAAAACGCCGCGCCTGATCGGGGGCGGGCCTTCTTCCTGGTCGCTGACCGCGGAGTCGACGATCGGCAAAGACATGATGTACGACATCATCGGCTGCGCCGGCCTGCTGTGGTCGAAAGAGCGGCCCACTCCGCTGGAACTGCGGACCCTGGTTCAGGAGTCGCAGCCCCGCCTGCGGCAGTACCTGGCCGGCGCGCCGCCTCCGAGCGCGGAAGGCGAGCCGGTAGTGGCGGCCAGGATGGAGGCCGGCGCCGCCAGCGTTGCCGTCAACGCAGATGCGAGCAGCCTCATCTTCCGCCATGCCGCCGCGCGTGCCGGGCGCAACGACTGGAGCCACCGCTACGTTTACAACATCGACGACACGGCCGACCTGCTGGGCCACTACGAAGTGGTCTACGAGGACGGCTTCGTGGCCACCGTGGCGGTCCGCTACGGCATCAACATACTCGAAAGAGACGGGCCGGCGGCGAACCAGGTCCGCACCTACTGTTATCTGTGCGACCCGGCGCCGGGCGGCAGCTTCGACTTCGAATGGCGAAATCCGCGTTTCGGCAAGGTCATCCGCGAAGTGCGTCTGAAGCAAGCCTCTGGCTTCCGGCGCCCCTTCAACCGGCCGGCCGGCGGGAACGAGATTCTCTGGACGGGCCTGAGCCACGTCGAAAAGCGCACCAGCCCGCAGCCGGGCGCCGCCCGGCGCGCTCCGGAATAGACCCGATGCAGCCTTCACGCAGGCAGTTCCTCTTGGCCGGCGCTGGACTCCCGTCCGCGGCGCCGAAGACGGTGCGCCTCGAGCACCGCATCTTCCCCGGCTTTCACTACCTGGACGGAAACTGGGCCGCTCTGCTGGCCGCCTCCGACGGCAAGGTCTACACCAGCTTCTCTCACCACGGCGGCGACGGGCGTTTCCTCTGCTACGACTCGAAATCCGGCCGGAGGCCGGCCAGCCGCTTGAGAGTGCCGGCAAGGTCGGCAACACGCCCTACCGGTTGGCGCTACTGATGTATCGGCCCAGGTGATTCCCATGTTGCGCACAGTCATACCCTCTATCTTGGCCAGAGCGAGCGCATCTCCAAGCTCTACCTTTATTACCCAGTGACTCAATCGAGAAAGGGACGAACGCCATGATGCACCACCGCAAGGCCTGGTGCCTGATTCTGGCCGTCACGGCCTTCGGGCAGACCGCACTTGATCGCCTGCCCCGTGTGGAGTGGATGCGGCAGGGCCTGATCGCCGCCGGAGGCAACCACGAACCGCCCATCTTTCTGCGGCGGCATGGCGGCATGATCGTGAACGATGCCGAATACGAGCGCCGCTACCGCAGTGAAGATCTGCTGCGCCGCCTCAAGGCGCAGGGCGTCGAGGTCTTCCATACCTCCCTCTACAAAGGCTTCGGCATGGCGGCGGAGAAGGATGAGTTTGAAGCCACGCGACGGATTGCGGCGGAGGCGCACAAACTCGGCCTCAAGGTGGACACCTACATCCAGTGGAACACCATGATGTACGAGACGTTCTTTGTCGAGCAGCCCGCCGCCAAAGACTGGGTGCAGCGCGACGCCGTGGGCCGCCCCATCATGCTCGTCTACGGCCACCAGCAGAGCTTCCGCTACCGGCCCTGCTTCGCCAACCGCGACTACCTCGACTATCTCAAGCGCATCGTCGGCTTCGCCGTCGCCGAGGTCAAGACCGATTTTATCCACTTCGACAACTTCGACCTGAACCCGGAGCCGGAATCGTGCCACTGCCGCCACTGCACGGCCGGCTTCCGGGCATACCTCAGGGCCAAGTACACGGAGGCGCAACGCAAAGAACGATTCGGCTTCGCCAGCGTCGATTACGTCAATCCGCCGGAATGGAATGAGTTGAACCCGCCGGCCACGCTGGCCATCATCGAGGATCCCGGGCTGCAAGAGTGGGTGGACTACCGCTGCCAGCAGATGACGGACGCCCTGAGAGAGATGGCGCTTTACGCGCGCAGCCGCGACCCGGCCGTGGCCATCGAGATCAACCCCCACGGCATCACCGGAGGCAACCGCGCCTGGCAGGCGGGCGTGGACCATTCGCGCCTGCTGAAGTGGACCGACGCGTTCTGGAGCGAAGAGCCCAACCGCCCGGGCTGGGAGCCCGGCGGACGCCTGGTGTCGCGCATCCGCAGCTACAAGCTGGCGCGCGCCTACGACAACGTCCTGCTAGCCAACATTGCGCAGGAAGAACTGGCCGCGGCGGAGGGCTTGGCCTTCAACCAGAACCTGGCCTTTGCGGGCGTCGATCCCTTGACGGACACGATCCGCCGGTACATCGATTTCTACCGCCGCAATCGCCAGATCTACGTCGGCGCCCGCGACGTGGCGCCCGTCGCCGTTCTGCGTTCGTATCCCTCCATCGCCTACCACCACCGCAGCGCGCAGCTCGCCGCCATCCTCACCGAGCAGACGCTGATCCAGTCGCGCATACCGTTCCGCCTGCTCTTCGACGACCAGATGGATGAGCTCTCTCAGGTGCGCACCGTCATCCTGCCCGAGTCCGAGTGCCTCTCTGACGCGCAGATCACCGCACTCCGCCGCTTCGTCGAGCAGGGCGGTGGCCTGGTGGCTACGGGAGATGCTGGTCTCTACGACGAGTGGCGCCGCGCGCGGCCGCAGCCCGGGCTGACCGGCCTCATCGAAGGCCAGGCCGCGGCCGGGCGTGGCGTCCGCAGCCGCCGCTCCGTTACCGCTGAAACCCGGCGCAAAGAGGCCGGCAAGGGCCGCACCGCGTATCTCCGCCAGATCGCCTTTGACGGGCCGCTGCCCGCCATGGAACCGCACTTCACCATCAGTAACCGCTTCTGGAAGCTCCCCGCCAACGCGCAAGATCTCGTCGCCGCCATCCGCTGGACCCTGCGCGATGAGTTGCCGGTGGATATCGGCGGCCCGCCCTACCTGGTCGCGAACGTAACACATCAAACAGCCAGGCGCCGCATCTTCGCGCACCTGGTGAACTACCGCCCGCGTGGTGGGCCGCTCACGCAAACGAATTTGCATTTTCGTTTGCCGGGCGGCGCTACAGTCAAGAGCGCGCGCTTCCTCGCACCGGACGCCGAAGGCGCGGCGGCGCTGCCGGTTCGGCCAACTGCTGGCGGTGCGGACGTCACTGTCCCGCGACTGCGCGTCTACGGCGTCGTTGAAGTTGCCTGGTAGCTCGATCATGCGCCCCCTCTCTCGCCGTACTTTCTTGGCTTCGGCGGCCGCTCTCCCGGCCCGGCAACCGCGCGCCGAAACCCTCGCTCTGATGCACCGCGTCAACAACTGGCAGTTGGCGCATCCCACCGCCAAGCCGGCCGAAGACCGCGACTGGGTTCGCGCCACCTGGTACACCGGTGTGATGGAGGCATGGAAAGCAACCCGCGACTGCCGCTTCCTCGAACAGGCGCTCGCCTGGGGCAGGAAGAACGAGTGGCAGGTGGCCGCCGAGCCCACCGGCCCCAATCGTCTCTTCTGCCTGCAAACCTGGCTCGAGCTGTATTTCGAGTGCCGGGAGCGAGCCATGATCGAGCCGGCCATCGCCTGGCTGGCCGCTGCGGCGCCGAACTCGCCGGCCGGCTCCCCTACCTGGTATCTCGACAACCACAAGCGCAGCTACGCCGATTCGCTTTATGGCGCCGCCGCCTTCCCGATGCTCTACAAAGCTACCGGGGACCGGAAGTACCTGGACATCCTGCACGCCTTCTTCCGTGCCGTGACCAGGGATCTGCGCGACGCAGAAGACGGCCTCTTCTACCGCGACGTGCGTTTCATCGGCCAGCGCACCAGGGCCAACCGCAAGGTCTTCTGGTCGCGCGGCAACGGCTGGGTGCTGGCCGGCATCCCGCGCCTGCTGGAGTACTTGCCGAAGGACGATCCCGTGTGGTCCGAATACATCGCCCTCTTCCGCAGCCTGGCCGCGGCCGTGGCAAAGCGCCAACCGGCCGGCGGCCTGTGGCGCCCGAACCTGGACGACCCCGAGGACGTGCCCCTGCCAGAATCCAGCGGCACCGGCTTCTTCGTCTACGCTCTCGCCTGGGGAATTCGCAACAACTTGCTCCCCCGGGCAGAATTCCTGCCCGCCGTGCGCCGCGGTTGGGATGGCCTGCGGGCTATCGTCAGTCCGGAGGGGCAGGTCCTTTGGGGACAACAGGTGGACGGCCAGCCCAATCTGCTGAAACGCGAAAGCACCGACGAGTACGTCACCGGGACATTCCTACTGGCGGCCAGCCAGGTCTACCGCGGAGGCTTGTGAGCGCCTTATCCCCGATCCGCAATCTGTTGGCGCTCCCGAGTTCTGGGCATGGTCTCCCAACGCACTGGAGCGTGCGGAAATTGTGAGTGGAAGATGTCTCACTCGGGGTCGGCGATTTCGCGCGGGCGTTAACAGACTCCGGCAGACGGAACCATAACAAAGGCCGCTATAGCCGTCGGGTGCGGCATGAGAACTGGGGCCTGCGGCACTGCATGCTGGAATTGCAGGGGTTCAAGTGGCGCTGCCCAAGCTGCGGGCGCCACTTCCGCGAGCGGTTCCCTGGCATTCAGCCCTGCCAGCGGGCCCCTGAAGCCTTCCAGAAGATGATCTTCCGCCAGCATCTGGACGGGATCAACCGCAGCCGCCTGGGACGGCGGGAGGGGATCGGGGCGGCTACCGTGGAGCGCTACTTCCGCCGGGGTCTGAAACGGCAGTTTGGCGAGTGGCACTCGCGGCGATGTCCCCAGATCCTGGGCCTTGACGAGCACTTCTTCGCGCGCCGCAAAAGCTATGCCACCACCCTCTGCGATCTGCACAACCACAAGGTCTATGACGTGGTGCTGGGACGCTCGGAGGCCGCTCTGGAGGCCTATTTTCAGCGCCTGGAAGGGAAAAGCGAAGTCCGCATGGTGTAGATGGATCTGGCTTGGCATTACCGTGCTTTGGTCCAACAGCACTTCCCCAACGCCCGCATCGTGGCCGACCGCTTCCACGTCATCCGCATCGTCTCTCATCATTTCCTGGCCTGCTGGCGGGACCTGGACCCGGCCGGCGCTAACTACTTTCCGGCGCAAAAATGAGCGCTTAAGTCCTTTGCCGTGAGTGGCGGTCGGAGCGGGATCTGGTTCGAACGTCGCTCAGCGGTCGGGCGGCGAGCCGCAAAAACGGTTTGACAACTTTGGTATTGACAAGATCCGCCTGTTGTGTTTCACTTGTAATGATGAAACAAGCGCAGGCCGATCGAGATCGAAACCGCATCCTTCGCACTCTTCCGGATGCCGCTCAGATCCTTCGTGGCTCGCTGCTGGAACGCACCATCCACCATAAGAAGGGCTGCCTCAAGTGCGACCGTGGCGAAGGCCATCTCGCCTGGGTGCTCACAGTCGGCTATGCTGGCGGGCGGACCCGCCAGATCAGTTTGCGACCGGAACAGGTGCCGCGGGTGCGCGAGTGGCTGGAAAACTATCACCACTTAAGAGCGGGCCTCGAGCAGATCTGTGAGTTGAATCAGCAGGTGCTTCGGGACCGGACCGACACCGGTGAATGGAGGCGCAAGCGTGATTGAAGCACGCCGTCTTCAGCGGAGTTTCGCCGAAGGCCTGATCGCCGAAGAGGTCGAGGAACTGTGGGAAGACTGGATGCGTCAGGTGGATCGGGTGCTGGAGGACGAACAAGTCCTGAACACCGTGTATGAGGCCTTGCGGCGACGGCATCCGAAGAGCGGCACGCGCGGGCGATTGGGCACACCAGCCGAGATCGTGCTGCGAATGCTGCTGCTCAAGCACCTGCGCAACTGGAGCTTTGCGGTGCTGGAGCGTGAGGTGCGGGCCAATCTGCTGTACCGGCAGTTCACCCGCGTAGGTGGCGACAAGGTGCCCGACGCCAAGACCATGGGACGTCTGGCACAGGCGCTGGGACCGGAGGTGATCGAGCGCCTTCACCAACGGGTAGTCGCAATTGCTCAGGAGAAGAGAGTCGTCCGTGGGCGGCGCATGCGACTGGACAC
>Ga0315314_1001692_pt1 | contig 19243 bp, 18 predicted proteins | sample TDP9_MG_FD_203631 | JGI IMG/M metagenome (GOLD analysis project Ga0315314, IMG submission 203631) | Freshwater sediment microbial communities from Lake Towuti, South Sulawesi, Indonesia - TDP9 | ecosystem: Environmental > Aquatic > Freshwater > Lake > Sediment | place: Indonesia: South Sulawesi... | reverse complement strand
AACCATCTATTCTGGCCAGCCATCACCTTGGCTTTCGTGGTCAGCGCCCCCATCACCAAAATCGTGCGGGCGGCCATGCTGGATGTGCTCCATTCTGACTTCATCCGCACAGCCCGCACCGTCGGGGTTCCCTATCGAGAGATCCTCCTCCGGGATGCGCTGCGTAACGCCCTGATCCCCATCCTAACCACCATCGGCATCGTATTCGGCTATCTCATGGCTGGCAATGTCTTGGTGGAGATGATCTACGCCTGGCCGGGGATCGGCTCTTATGCCTGGATGGCCCTGGTGAATAAGGACTTTGAGGCTATCCAGGGTTTCGTCCTCCTCATCGCCGTCCTATATGTGATACTAAACCTGGCCATCGATCTCTTGTATAGCCTGATCGATCCTCGCATCCGATTAGGGTGATCCACACCCTTCGGGAGAAGTGAATCGCTTCCGTTAGCCTGTGAGAGGGGTTGAGATTGTGAGTGTGGAGGTTGCGGCTATCCAGCCCAGGGTAACAGCCGAAGAAGGTCGCTTGCGCCGTCTCTGGCGTGTGGTCCGTGAGCACCGCATGCTGCTCATCGGCTTGCTCATCTTGGCTATTGTCTTCCTCATGACCACCATCGGGCCGCTCTTGCTCGCACACGGCCCCTTGCAAACTAACCCGGAGTTGAAATTACAACCCCCTTCCGCTGACCACCCCATGGGCACCGACAACTTCGGCCGAGATATCCTCTCCCGAGTGGTCCACGGCGCTCGACTAGATCTGCTCATCGCCTTCTCGGTAGTAATCATAGCCCTGGGAGTGGGTTCCTTGGTGGGCACCCTCTCTGGCTATTATGGGGGGATCGTTGACGACGTAGTGATGCGCATTACCGATGTGCTTTTCTCTTTCCCCTCCTTCATCCTGGCTATGGCTATTACCGCCATGTTGGGCAATACCATCCCCAACGTCATCATCGCTATCGCTATCGCCTATATCCCTTACTTCATACGCCTCACCAGGGGTGAGATCCTCTCCGCTCGGGAGCTTCAATACGCCGAGGCCGCTCGTTGTGTCGGTAACCCAGAATGGCGGATTATGTATATTCACTTATTGCCTAACTGTCTGACTCCCAGCCTAGTGCAGGCTACCCTCTGTTTAGGCTGGGCTATACTAGATGCCTCGGGGCTCGCTTTTTTGGGCTTGGGCATCCGTCCGCCTACCCCAGAGTGGGGTGTGTTAGTAAGCGAAGGGGCGCGGAATATCATCTCCGGTCAATGGTGGACCTCCGTCTTCCCCGGTGCCGTTATCGTCTTCACCACCCTCGGCTTCAACCTGGTGGGCGACAGCCTGCGGGATATCACCGCTCGGGAGGAGAGGTGACCATGGTAGAAGCCCAGGGACTATTGCGCATCCAAGAACTTAGCGTCACCTTCCCTAGCCGTGATGGGAGGGTTGCTATACTGGATCGGGTCTCTTTTGAGGTAGGGGAGAACGAGATCGTGGGCTTGGTGGGGGAGAGCGGCTCTGGGAAGACTATGACCTCTTTGACGGTGATGGGCTTTCTTCCTCCCTCGGGTCAGGTAGATGGGGGTGAGATCTGGTTCAAGGGGAAGGATCTACTCCGTCTCACCGAGGAGGAGATGCAAGAGGTACGAGGCGGAGAGATAGCCATGATCTTTCAGAGCACCCGCAGCGCCCTCAACCCCCTCATGCGAGTGGGCGATCAAGTAGCCCGGGTCTACCAGATTCAGCAAAAGTTGAGTGCCCAGGAGGCGTACAAAGAAGCGGTGCGGATGCTGGGCCGCATGGGCATCCCCGATGCCGAGGAGCGGGCCCGGGCCTATCCCCACCAGTTGAGCGGCGGCATGTGCCAGCGAGTTCTTGTGGCTATGATGGTGGCTTGTGAGCCAGCCCTCCTTATCGCCGATGAGCCCACAACCGGCCTCGATGTGACCATCCAGGCCCAGATCTTCGAGCTGATCAAAGATGTGCAACGCTCCACCGGCGCTTCCATCCTTCTCATTACTCACGATCTGGGAGTGATAGCCGAGACCTGCCAGCGCGTGGTAGTGATGTACGCCGGTCAGGTGATGGAAACCGCTTCCGTGGAGAGGCTATTCGCTGAGCCTTGCCACCCCTATACCCGACGCCTCCTGGAATCGGTACTGCGGGTGGATAGGGTAGTGGAGGTACCGGAGAGGGAGCTAACTCCCAGCGAGGAGGCGACCTATAGTCTCCGCGGCTGCCGTTTTGCCCCCTGTTGCCCGGTGGTTCTGCCCCGCTGCTGGGAAGAGCGGCCGGCGAGAAAAGAGTTCAGGCCTGACCATTGGCTCTCTTGCCACCAGATATGAGGAAAATCGATGGGGCCATTATTGGAAGTTAAGGAACTGGTCAAGAACTTTCACGAAGGGGGAGCCCTTATCCGGGCGGTGAACGAGGTTAGCCTGGAGATCTACCCTGGCGAGACGGTGGGCCTAGTAGGGGAGAGCGGTTGCGGAAAAACGACCACCGCCCGTTGTATCCTGCGTCTCACGGAGCCTACCGCCGGCCATATCTACTTCGATGGCGCTGACCTCACTCGGCTCTCCTCCCAGGAGATGCGGGCCCAACGCCGCCATCTTCAAATGGTCTTCCAAGACCCTGATACCTCTCTTAACCCCCGTTTTACTATCCGGCGCACTCTGGCTGAGCCCCTTCAACTCCACGGGTTGGCCAGTGGGAAGGGGCTAGAAGAGCGACTAAGGGAGACGATGGTTCGGGTGAACTTGGACCCCAACTATCTCGATCGCTACCCTCACCAGCTCAGCGGAGGACAGAAGCAACGGGTAGGCATCGCCCGAGCCATTATCACCGAGCCCCAGTTTGTGGCTCTGGATGAACCCACCTCTTCTTTAGATATGTCCATCCGCATCCACATCATCGGCCTCCTCAAGAGACTCCAGGAGGAGTTGGGGATGACCTATCTCTTCATCTCCCACGACCTGAGTGCGGTGCGAAACCTCTGCAATCGGGTGTTGGTGATGTACTTGGGACGTATCGTGGAGGCCGGGCCAGTAGAGGAGATCTTTGACAGCCCTCTCCACTATTACACGCAGGCTCTCCTTTCAGCCATCCCCATTCCCGACCCTCGCCTGCGGAGACAGCGTATATTGTTAGCGGGAGAGCCCCCCAGCCTCTTGGATCTGCCCCAGGGTTGTGTCTTTCATGAGCGTTGCCCTGACGCGGAGCCCTTCTGCCATCGAGAGTTGCCACGGCTCTACGATGCTGGCGACCACCATTTGGTAGCCTGCCATCGGTGGGCGAAGCGATAACGAAAACGATGGAAAAGATCGTCGTCAGTCGCGACAGCGATATTAACGACTTGGACCCGCAGAATTTCAAGTCCGACGCTGGCTATGAAGCGGTGGAGAACCTCTACAGTGGTCTCTTCGATCTGGAGGCTAGGCCTGGCCTGGGGGAGAGTTGGAGGGCTACCTCTCAAGATGTAGTAGGGGAGGTTATAGAGAGATGTGAAGACGATGGTACAACCCTCACCCTACACCTGCGCCGCGACGTGCGCTTCACTAGCGGCGCTCCTTGTCTTGCCTCCTCTGTCAAGTTCACCCTGGAACGCGCTCTCCTTGGCCCCGGATATCTGCGCCCTCTGATGGAGATGCTCACTATCACCGAGCCAGAGCAGATCCGTCTCCTCGATGACTATACCTTGGAGCTATACCTCGCACATCCTACCCCCCTTCTTTGGGAGATACTGCCCTTACAATCTTTTTCCGTGCTCGACCCAGAAGCAACCAGGTTACATGCTACCTTCGATGACCCCTGGGGCTCGGGTTGGTACCGAACCCATGCCCTGGGCACCGGCCCCTACCTTTTGAGCCAGAGCAAGCCCGGCGTGGAGTATATCTTCAAGCGGAACCCCTACTACTGGCAGCCAGGCTCGGTTAAGAACGATGGGGTAGTGCTCAAGGTTATACCCTCTGCTGAGGAGCGGCTCGAAGCGCTCCAGCGTGGCCAGATCGACGTCGTGATCGGCTTGCCACCCCAGGACCTACCACCATTGGAGGACGATCCCGATCTTGTGGTCCTCTCTTTCCCCACCACTATCTGCAAGGTGATGAGCATGAATACCGCCCTCGCCCCCTTCGACGACCCTCGGGTGCGACAAGCCATCTCCTACGCCATCCCCTATCGCCAACTCCAAGAGGAGGTGATGGCTGGCTATTGCCAGCCCCTCACCAGCCCTGTCCCCAAGGGGATGCCCACCCATGAAGGGAGTTTCTGGCTCTACGACACGGATCAGCAGCGGGCGAGGCAACTCCTTGCGGAGGCGGGTTATGGCCAAGGGTTTAGTACGAGCCTCGTCGTGCGCCGTCCCCGGGCCGATGAGGGACTCTCTGCTGAGGCCATACAACGGGCTTTGCAACTCATCGGCGTGCAGGTCGAACTGGTAAGAGTCAGCGATGCCGAATATTATGCTCACCTGAAGGAGTTCCCACTGGCCATCTTCGAGACATTGTCATGGGTCAACGATCCGTTCTTCCATCTCTTATGGAACCTAAAAGGAGATGCACCCAAGAACCTAGCCAACTACCATAACCCGCGGGTAGATGAACTGATCGAAAAGGGGATGCACGAGACAGATCTCCGCCGACGGCGGATGATGAGTCAGCAAGCGCAGCTGATCATCATCGAAGAAGCGCCCTGGGCGCTCCTCTACCAACCCCATTGGACGGTGGTCACCTCGACCCACGTTACTGGCTATGCCATCTATCCGGATCTTTTGCCCCGTTACCGGTTTTTGCGCAAGAAATCGCCAGAAGAAGAGCGAAGTCGATAGGAGGTAGCCATGGCTTTAACCTACGATCTATCCCTGGAGGGTCACGTGGCCCTAGTCACCGGGGCGGCACGAAACCTACCAGCCGTCGTCGCCACCGAGTTCGCTACCGCTGGGGCGGCAGTAGCCCTCAACGACGTAACGGCCGAGGAGGAGATTCAGAAGGTGGCGGAGGCTATCAAAGGGAAAGGTGGCCAGGCGGCGGTCTTCCTGGCCGACGTATCCCAAAGCGACCAGGTGGAGCAGATGGTGGCCCGGGCGACTGAGGCCCTGGGCACCATCGATATCCTCATCAACGGCGTTGGCCCCTTCGCCATGGCTCCCTTCAAAGAGTTGCCGGAAGAAGATTGGACCAAAGTGATGGACGCCAACCTCAAGGCGATCTATCTCCTCACCCAGTTGGTGGCATCGGGCATGATAGAGAAGGGATGGGGTCGGATCATCAACATCTCTGCCGGCTCAGCCGACATCCGCAACCATTCGGTCTACAGCCTGGCCAAATCGGCCATTCGCTTCCTGACCCAATCGCTGGCGCTAGAACTGGGGCCAGCCATCACCGTCAACGCCATCTCCCCCGGCCAGATCGCCGAGAGCGCCCCAGCCATCTCAGAGTACGACCCCACCTTCGTGGAGCGAGCCATCAAATGGACTCCCACAGGCCGGCTGGTGACACGGCAAGAGATCGCGCGGATGATGCTCCTTATCTGCTCACCCATCTTCGATTCCGTGACCGGCCAGACGATAAAGATGGACGGCGGCTGGAGCATACCTCGCTGGTAGCCCGTCTTGAGGGACAAGAGGAGAGGCTGGCCTGAACAGGTTTCATCTCTGGGGCCAGCGCCTCTCGGTTATTTCACTCTTAAAGATGATGACCCCACACGAGCGGCTATTGACCGCGCTAAGCCATCTAGAGCCCGACCGAGTGCCCATCGACATCGGCGGCACCTTCTCCACAGGCATCAATATAGCCGCCTATGAGGCCTTGAAGCGATACCTGGGCGTGGAGAGCGAAACGGTGGTGGCAAGCCGTCGCTCCCAGATCGCTATGGTGGATGAGGAGATAAGACGCCGTCTGGCCATCGATACCTATCCCCTATTGCCGCGCGTCCCAGAAGGAGCGGAGGTCATCTACCCCGACGGCTCATACCGCGATGAGTGGGGGGTAGTACGCCGCAAGCCGGCAGGAGGCCACTACTATGTGGTCGAGGCTCCCTTGGCCGGCGAGATAAGCCTGGCTGATCTTGACTACTTTCCCTGGCCGGATCCCGATGACCCTGGTTACCTTCGAGGGCTGGCGGAGGAGGCCCAGGAGGTCCGCCAGGGGACCGATTACGCCCTCATCCTCAGCCTGCCGGTGGGCTTCGTTCATCAATCCCAGTTCATGCGCGGCTATGAGGCCTGGTTGATGGACCTACTGCTGGAGCCCTCCTTGACCGAGGCCCTGATGGATCGCATCCTGGAGATCCACCTGGCCATAATAGGACGGATGCTCGAAAGCGTAGGCAAAGTCGATGTGGTTCTTTACGCTGACGATGTGGCCTTTCAAGACCGGCTGATGACCTCGCCAGAGGTCTATCGTAGGCTTATCAAACCTCGGCAACGGCGGCTTTTCGATTTCCTAAAGGCTCGGACGAAGGCCAAGATCCTCTATCATACTTGTGGGGCCGTCTATCCTCTGATCGGCGATTTCATCGATATCGGCTTGGATATCCTGAATCCCATCCAGACCACGGCGCGGGGAATGGATATCCAACGGTTGAAGCGGGAATTTGGCCAGGGGCTATGCTTTTGGGGTGGGGTCGATCTCCAGCAACTCTTGCCCCATAGAAGTCCAGGAGAGGTGGCAGCGGCCGTTCGGGAGATAATCGCCTGTCTGGGCGAGGGCGGAGGCTACGTTTTGAGCGCGGCCAACAATATCCAGGCCGATGTTCCCCCACAGAATATCGTAGCCATGGTAAAGGCGGCTATCTCCATGGCCTGACGTGATGTCGCTCATAACCCCGCTTAAGCCTAAATTCAGACCTAAGCCTTCCTTTACTTGTATGGTGGGGCTATAACCTGGCTACCGCCTTGGAGATCCTATCTAAAGCCTTTAGGATATTCTCCAAGGAGTTGGCATAAGAGATCCTGATAAACCCCTCACCGTACTCGCCGAAGGCTGTGCCCGGTAGGACTGCCACCCCCGCTTCTCTTAAGAGATAGTCAGCGAATTCCCTAGAGCCCATCTCCACCCCCTCGATATTGGGGAAGAGATAGAATGCACCCTGGGGCTTGACCGTACGTAGCCCTTCTATGGAGTTCAAGCCCTCGACGATCACCTCCCGTCGTTCTCGGAAGGAGGCTACCATCCTGGCCACTGCCTCTTGGGGCCCCTTGAGCGCCTCTATCCCCGCGCGCTGGATGAAGGGAGGGATGCAGGAGTTGCTGTTAATCACCAAGCGAGTGATATGCGAGGCTAATTCTGGAGCCATTATCCCGAACCCCAAGCGCCAGCCGGTCATAGCATAGGTCTTCGAAAAACTGTCGAGGATGATGGTTTGTCTCTGCATCCCCGGCAATGAGGCGATGCTCAGAGGTTCGCCTTCATAGATGATCCGGTTATAAACCTCGTCGGACAACACCCATAGGCCTCTCTCCAAGGCGACCTCAGCCACCACCTCCAGATCGCTCTTGGCCAGGACACTGCCGGTAGGGTTATGGGGCGAGTTGATGACGATGAGCCTGGTCTTAGGAGAAACCTTCGACAGGAAATCCTCGACCTCGAAACGGAAACCCCTTTCCTCGAGCAGCCTTAAAGGAACCCCTTTTGCCCCTATGAACTTGGTCATAGCCTCGTATACGGGAAAACCAGGGTTGGTGTAGATTACCTCGTCGCCAGGCTCCAGAAGGGCCAAAAAGGCGAAGAAAGCGATGGCCTTACCACCCGGGGTCACCACCACCTCTTCTGGTCTCACCTCTATGCCTAATCTGAGGGAGGCGTCCTGAGCGATCGCCTCTCGGAGTTCCGGGATCCCCGGGGCAGGACCGTAGCGGGTATCTCCGGCCTTCAATGCTCGGATCCCCGCCTCCAAGATGTTGGCCGGGGTCTTAAAGTCTGGCTCTCCCACTTCCAAGTGAATGATATCTGCTCCTTTAGCCTCTAGTGCCAGCGCGCGGGCAAGTACCTCTATCGCTCCTTCGCCAGGTAGTCTCTTCACCCTCTCAGCGATTTCCATATCCTCCCTCCCTAAATAAGTGGACGCAACGCCTTACGATTTTTCGGCCTTTGGGCTGTCCCGGAGTTGGAATAGCCAAAGACACGCTTTCATCGACCGAACAACTAGACTGGGCGTCATTGTATTAGTTTGCCCTCCTTCGGTCAAGGGCTCGGCGGATTGGTCTATAGGGGAGTTCATCAACCCTGGGCTGCCATGCCTATTATCAGGCGGTTCTACGATGTTCGCTCATCATCTTTGGCTATTCTCCCTAGGTAGATATCGGCTCGCCGCGGGGCGAGCCGATAATTATTACCCACTCTCAACGGGAGCAACCCGGCGCGCAAGGGGCCGTCTACTTTCCTCTACCAGACCTCCAGTTGGGCAGTTAAGCCACCGTCGACGAAGAGTTGGGTGCCGGTGATGAACGAGGCCTCGTCGCTGGCTAAGAAAGCGGCTGCATAGCCAATATCCTCCGGTTGGCCGATGCGCTTCATAACTTGCCGCTGTTCAACCAGACGCCGCTGCGCGGCAGGGTCATCGTAGCCATCGAAGATACTCTGGATAAGAGGCGTCAGCACCCAGCCAGGGGCGATAGAATTCACTCGAATGGTGGGGCCGTAGTCGATAGCCATGTTGCGCGTCAAGGCCGTGATACCGCCCTTTGAAGCGGCGTAGGGCGCGACACCGTTAACTGTAGCGTGCGAGTGTACTGAGGAGATGTTGATAATGGCCCCTTTGCCTACTTTTTGCATGTGAGGGATGGCGTACTTGGAGCAGAGGAATACCCCCTTGAGGTTGACGGCCAGGCAACGATCCCAATCATCACTGGTTGCCTCCAGCACCGACTTGTAGACGCCGATACCGGCGTTGTTGACCAGCACGTCAATTCGACCGTACTTCTCTATGGTGGCCTGCACCATGGCCTTCACCTGCTCTTCATTTGATACATCGCAGTGGACAAAGATGGCGTCGCCACCCGATTGGCGAATCTCCTCAGCGCTCTTCTCACCTGCCTCCTCATCCCAGTCAACTACAACGACTTTGGCTCCCTCTTCGGAAAAGACCTTGGCAATCCCCCAGCCGATGCCTTTACCTGCCCCGGTGACGATGGCAACCTTATCCTTCAGCCTTAACATCTCACCCTCCTGGAATTAAACACTTAAGGATGGAAATCAAAACGGGGAATTCAAGCAAGTCGTTTCGCAGGACCGAAGCCCCATCGACTATTTCTGGATCTTGAAGAGGCTAAGCGCTGTGCCGCCCAGGTAGAGCCTCTTCTCCTCCTCCGTCAACCCCGCGCTATTGCAGATGGCCAGCGTAGGCCCCACATTTCTGGGCAGGTCGGTGCCCATCATCACCCGCTCCGCCCCCAGAGCGCTGATGAGCCATTTCAAGTCATCGGCAAAGAGCCAGGAACTCTCCAGATAGATATTGGGCGAGGCTTTGGCCACCGCGAAAGCCTCGCCAGTAAGGATGGTGAAGCCGGCATGGGCGATGATTATGGCCACCTCAGGGAACTCCTGGGCTCTAGGCAGGCAGTGAGAAGGGAGGGCAAAGGGGATACCTGGCCCGCTATGGACCATCACCGGTATTTGGAGTTTTCGTGCCAACTCGAAGACCTTGCTGGCGTCGGCCGATAAAGGGTTGATGGCGTGACCCACGGTGTGGAGTTTCACTCCCACGAAGCCCAGCCCTTCTACGCACCGCCTTACCTCAGACTCATATTCATCTCGGTCGCAGTGAGGGTTAAGATTCACCATGCCGTAGATACGGCCAGGGTGTTTCTGGGCTAGGTCGGCTATCTCGTCATGGACCCGTCTAGGGTCGGGAGCACCAGGGAAAGGCATAACCACCGCCGCGTCGATCTTGTGTTCGTCCATGGCCCCGAGTAACCCCTCAGCCCTCACCTCCAGATCGAAGATGCGACAAGGGCCAAGATGAGCGTGGCTATCGATCACTCGCATCCTAGACCTCCTTTCCCCCGGTCGGCTCTCCCACCAGTGTAGCCTCGATCCGTCTCCCCGATTCCGCCTCAAAGAGGGAGGCAGCCTGCAAGGCGAACTCTATCACCACCTCATCATCGGGCACCAATTCCAAGAGCAAAGGCGCTACCATCTTCACTACCATCCCGTCCTGGAGACGGAGGTCTACGATCTGCTCGTCTCCTAGGGGCTGAACGATATCCACGGTAGCCTCTAGGCTGGCACTGGCTGAAGGGAGAGCGGCCTCTCCCCGCTTGGCCCTCAAATGCTCAGGGCGTACGCCTAAGAGGAGATCCCGGGGAACGCTTCCCGGCAGATGAGGAATGGGGATCCTCAGTCCGAGCGGCTCTCTCATGAGAACTACCATTCCTTCATCGCGCTCTACTTGGCAAGGGATGAGGTTCATAGATGGGCTCCCTACAATGCCGCCCACAAAGACCGAGGCCGGATGCTCATAGACCTCCTCGGCGCTCCCCAACTGTTCGACCCCTCCCAGGTTTAGGACCATTATCCGGTCGGCCATGGTCACCGCTTCCTCAAAGTCATGGGTGGCGTAGATCATCGTCTGCCCCGTCTCCCGCTGAAGCCGCTTCAACTCCCCCGTCATCTCCTGGCGTAGCCAGGCGTCAAGGTCGGTCAGGGGCTGATCTAGGAGCAATACGCGGGGGCGCCTCACCAAAGCCCGCCCCACAGCCACTCGCCGCTTTTCGCCCCCGCTGAAGGTATCAGGACGGCGGTCGAGAAGGTGAGAGATATGCAGCATCTTGGCCACCTCCCTCACCGTCTTATCGATCTCTGCGCGGGGCATCTTATGGAGACGGAGGGGATGAGCCAGATTATCGTAGGCTGTCATATGGGGGTATAGGGCCAGATCCTCAAAGACCATAGCCACATCTCGCTCCGCAGGGGGCACCTCGTTAACTCGCTCCTCCCCCAGGTATATCTCCCCTTCGTCTGGTCGCTCCAAGCCGGCGATCATGCGCAGGATAGTCGTCTTGCCCGCCCCCGGCGGTCCTAGGAGGCAGAAGAATTCGCCATCCTCCACTGAGAAACTTATCTCCCGCACAGCCGGGTTGGCACGATAGGCCTTCTTCAGCCCTTCGACTCTAACTGAGGCCATTATAGATCGCCCTTTCCGTCTCCTTGTCGAAGAGATGGGTCTCCTGAGGATGGAAAACTACCTCCACCTGGTCATCCTTGGCCACCGGAAAGTCGCTGGGGACCACCATCTTGATCAAGGTGTCATCGATGAAGAGATCGACGATCTTCTTACGAGCCAAAGGTTGCACCAGATCCACTTTCCCCCTCACCACCGTATCTTGGAGGCCTCGCCTCTTGGCCTCCTCCACCGGGAGGACATGCTCTGGCCGCACCCCCAAGACCGCCCTCTCACTTCGCAACCCTTCCTCGATAGTGGCACGAAGGGGGGTCACATCCCATAGTAGTTCGCCCCTCCTGAGGAAGGCTCGATCGCCCTCCTGCATATAGGTAACCTCCAGCAGGTTCATAGGTGGGCGACCGATAAAGCCAGCCACAAATAGGCTATTGGGTTCCTGGTAGAGTTCCCTAGGGGTGGCAAACTGCACTTTCCTCCCGGCACTCATCACCAAGATCCGATCTCCCATGGTCATGGCCTCTTCCTGGTCATGGGTGACGTAGATCATGGTGCTCCCCAGTTGTTTCTGCAACCTCTTCAGTTCTCCCCTCATGATCTCTCGCAGACCAGGGCGGAAATTATTCAACGGCTCATCTAAGAGGAGGACTTGGGGTCGGGTTACGAGCGTCCTTCCCAAGGCTACCCGTTGCATGGCGCTGAGGTCTAGACGGGAGGCTTTGGTCTCTAGTAGATCCCCCAGTTCCAACCAGCGAGCCATCTCCCCCACCTCTCGCTTGATCTCGGATCGTGGAGCGCCACGCACCAGGAGGCCAAAGGCTAGGTTTTCGCGAACCGTCATGTGCCAGAAAAGGGCATAATTCTGGAAGACGAACCCCACGTTGCGGCGCTGGGGGGGCAAGTCGTTGATCCTCTCACCCCGCAGGAAGATATCGCCAGAGGTTGGTATCTCCAAGCCAGCGATCATGCGGAGGGTCGTGGTTTTGCCACATCCCGAGGGGCCTAAGAAACAAAGAAACTCCCCTTCTTGGATCTCTAGATCCAGATCTTCTACCGCCACTAACTCTCCGAACTCTTTTCGGAGCCTCCTCAGGACGATGAAACTCTCTCCCATACCCCTTGGATTCCTATTCTCTCACCAATCCGAAGGTGAACCCCGTCACCAGATGTCGTTGGATAAGATAGCCGGCCACCACCACCGGGAGGGAGGCCACCACCCCTAAAGCGGCTTGGGGCCCATAGAAGCGCCCCACGGCACCAACGTAGTGGCTGACCTGCACGGGGATGGTGATCGCCTCCCGCGAGGTGAAGACCAAGGCAAAGAGAAACTCGGTCCAATTGAGGATGAAGACGAAGAGGGCGGTAGCCGCCAAGCCACCCCGCACCAGAGGGAGGGTGATGGTGAAGAGCACCCGCCAGGGCGATGCCCCATCGAGGACAGCGGCTTCCTCGATGTGCCGAGGCACACCATCGATGAACCCCTTCATCATCCATAGGGAGAAGGCCACAGTGAAGCCGGTGTACATAAGGATCAGACCAAGTCGGGTATCGATTAAACCTAAAAGCCGGTAGTAGACCAAAAGCGGCACCGCAAAGGCCACGGGGGGGAACATCCGGGTGGTCAAGGTGAAGAAGGGCATGAAGGTACCCCCCACCCGGTATCGGGAGACGGCGTAAGCGGCCAAGAAGCCGATAGTTACCGAGGCCGCAGTAGCGATGGGAGCGATGAAGAGGCTGTTGATGAGGGCTTTGGTCACCGGCTCAGCGGAACTGACCATCGTGGCTACCCCGCCAACCGGATTCCCTGGCTGGAACAAGACGATATAGTTGCTGCCGGTCGCTTCCACAGGGATGATGGTCGGAGGATAGGCCAACCATTCCTGGGGTGGCTTAAAAGATATAGATAGGACCCAGACCACGGGCAATAAGATCACCAGACAGATAGCCAAAGCCCCTAACCAACGTGAAGCCTGGCCGATTAAGGCCAAAAACCCCCTGGATCTCCCTTCTCTCGATCGCTCCTCGTTCACTTCCCTCTCCCTAGCCAAAACTCCCTCACACCTCATACTCCAACGGGCGAACCGCCAAGCGGGTGATGATACTGATGGAGATCAGGATCAAGACAGCCATGGCCGCCGCATAGGAGAGCTGTCCATATACGAAACCCAAGCGATAGATATAGAGCGAGATGCTCTCAGTGGCGGTGCCGGGCCCACCACCGGTCATGATGAAGACCAGATCGAAGATCTTGAACGCCTCAAGACTGCGAATGATAAGGGCTATAATGACAACCTGCTTGAGCATGGGCATGGTGATGTAGCGGAAGATCTGCCACCGACTAGCACCTAAGGTCATAGCCGCCTCCACCGGATCGCGCGGAAGCGCCCCTAGACCAGAGTATAGGATCAGGAACATGAAAGGCGTCCATTGCCAGACATCAGCCAAGATGATGGTCGAGAGAGCCAGCACCGGATAGTGGTACCAAGCCACACCGGCCTTGAAACCTAGAAAGTGGATCAATATGTAGTTGACCGGCCCTTTCTCCAGGAAAAGGAGATAGAAGGCTAGGCCTACCACCACCCAGGGGAGCATCATCGGGTAGAGGATCACCGAGGTGAAGAGCCGCTTGCCCAAGAAATCGCGCTGGAAGAAGAGAGCCAGACCCAACCCGATGGTGAACTCCAGCATTACCGCTACCGCGACGACGCAGATCGTACGGACGATGGCTTGCCAGAAGCGCACATCGGATATTACGTGGCCGTAATTTCGGAACCAGGAGAAGGGCGCCTGCCACCAATCGGTCCCCATCCTTGGCTCCCAGGCGACGAGGCTAAGATAAAGCACGATGAGAGTAGGGATAATGAGAAGGAACCATAGCAAAAGCTGCATGGGCATGGCCAGAACACCGCGAAAGAAAGCCTCGCCTTTGAGCACCCGTAATAGTCGCGCAGGGGCTGGTTTCCTTCCTCCACCTACCAGCGGACGCTCAACCTTACTGGCCATAATACCCTTATCCTCTACTTGGACAGGAGGGGGGCCAGGGGCTATCCGGCCCCCCTCTTGCGACCTAGGCGAACTTGCCCAGTTTCTTCCAGAGGTCTTGGATATGCTGCGGATAGTTGGCCCGCTCGGTGCGCCAAGCCTCGATCTGGCCCAGTCGGCCCAGGCGATCGGTGATCTTCTGCCACTCGTCGGCGGTATCCCTTAGCGCCTGCTCCGCACCCTTCTGCCCAGCGAACGCCTGTTGCAGGTTGAGGTTCAGTTTATCCAGGTATTCGTTGGCTCCTCGCAGACCTAGGTCGGCAAAAGAGTTCTCTGTGAGCTTGAGGAGGATAGGCATGAACTCCGCGCCATAGGCCTCCTTCATCTTGGCGTCGTCGAACCAAGGCCGACGGAAGGTATCCAAGGTGCCTACCCTGGCGATGGCGTCCAACCCAACCGTGGGGCCGGTAAACCACTGGATCCAGCAATAGGCCGCCTCTGAGCATTTCCCATAACGGGAGACGCTGAACGACCAACCCACTACGTGGGGCACGGCCCGGATGAGAGTGCCATCATGCATGGTGCCCGGACACTCCATGTAGCCGACCTTACCGGCGATCTTCGAGGTCGCAGGATCCTGAGCCCACTTGCCCAAAGAGGCCCAAGCCCAGGCGAAGAAGACTGAGCCCTCTGGGAAGCGAGTATAGGCCACCGACCAGTCGCCGGTGACCGCATCCTCATACATATGGTTCTGAGTGAGCCGGATCTGCTCCTCCAGGGCGGTCACCCCCTCCTCGGAGACGATGAGGGGATCCATGTTGTCGTCGAAATAGGCTCCTCCCTTGGAGATGAAACGGGCGGCCCAGGCGGTGTAAGCGAAATACCGCTCCGCGTACATGCTGGCGCCCCTTATTCCCTCGTCCGGCCGGTCGAAGAACTCGATCCACTGGTCGAACTCCTCCCAGGTGTTGGGGAGCGCCAACTCTCGACCATACTTGTCCTCGAAGGCGGCTTTATCGGCGGCTTCCATTATGTCCTTGCGGTAGAAGAGGCTGAAGGCGTCGTCATCGGCCCCCACGGCATACCGACGCCCCTTGTAGAGGCTGGTGAACTTATCCAAAGGCGGAACGAAGGCGTTGGCTCCGTGGTCGATCTCCGGGTCGTACTTCGCCCACCAATCGGTCTGATCAACGATGAGGCCAGCCTCGGCCATGTCCCCGATCCAGTTGCAGAAGGTTAGGAAGATGTCATAATCGCCGGTGCGGACTACGGCCTCGTTCATCGCCTTAGTATAGATATCCGCCTCCAGGCCGACCTCCGCGGATTGGAAGTTGAGCCCGGTGAGCCTATTCCACTCCTCCAAGGCAGGGACTATGTTATTCCTTTGGCCCGAGTGATGCATGATGGTGAAGGTGTCGCCATCCTTGATCTTGCCTGCCGCTTTGAGCGCTTTGATCCCGTTGAGGGCTCTCTCCTCTGGGGTAGCGCCCTCAACCAGTGCTGCAGGAGTGGCTGGCGCTGGCGTGGGCGTCGCCTTTGGGGCACAGGCTGAGGCTAGACCGCCCAATACAATGACTCCCCCGGCACCGCCAGCGGCTTTCAGAAAGTCGCGACGACTGATGGGCCGCCTAAAAGCCCTCTTCAATTCGTCCTTCTCCCCCATTCCTTCTCCCCTCCTTGATCGTTACACCTGTCCCATGGATAGAAGCGATATTAAAATCTAGGCATCACCTCCCTTCTTTCTCACAAACGGCCAAACTCGCTAAGTAGATCCTCCACCGTCTTCCCTTCCTTGATCCGCTGCCTGGTGGCCTCTTCCTGGGCAGCCTGAGCCTGGGCCTTGGCCAAAACTTCCTTGGCCTCTTCCTGGGGCACGACTACCACTCCGATCTCATCGGCCAAAACTATATCCCCCGGGTTAACTCGCACCCCGCCGCAGGAGATGGGAACGTTCACCTCAATCGGTTCCAGGCGATGGGAATAGGGAGAGTGGGTGGAACGTGGTACAACGGCCCTGGTGCAGATGGGGAAGCCCAAGGCTCGGATTTCATCTATATCGCGAATAGCCCCATCGACCACCGCGCCCACTACCCCCTTCTGTTGGCAGAGGCCAGCCATCAGCCCCCCCCAGATGGAGGTCTCGGTCTCACCGCAGGCATCGACAACAATGAGATCCCCCGGCCCCGCCACCTTCAAGGCGTCCAGACAATCTACCAAGTCGCCTGGGTATAGTTTGACGGTGAGGGCCACGCCCACGAACCGACTATCGAAGAGAGGCTTGATACTGCTATGCATCACCCCCGCCCGCTCCATGGAGTCGGCCACCACACAGGAGGGACTATATATCTTGAGAAGTTCCCGAAACCCCTCCACGATTTCCGGATCTGGCCTCCTCTCCAAGGTATTGATGATCCGTTTCACCTTCCCCCTCAGCCTCCTCTGGCGCTCCTAATGGCAGCTACGAACTGGCGGGCAGTCTCGGTCAACTCGGCGAAGTTCCCCTCGGCTATGGCTTTCTTTTTCACCAGGTTGCCCCCCACCGCTACTGCCGCCGCCCCAGCCCTGATGAAATCGGCCGTATTTTCCAAGGAAACCCCGCCCACCGGTATGAGCCTCACTTGAGGCAGCGGGCTCCGTATCGCTTTCAGATATTCAGGGCCTCCGAAGTCGGCGGGAAAGACCTTGACGAAATCGGCTCCCCACTGCCAAGCGGCCAGGATCTCGGTGGGGGTAAAGGCGCCGGGTATCACCACCTTGCTGTAGCGCCGGCAGACCTCGATTACCTCCCGATTGAGAGTGGGGGCCACGATGAACTCCGCCCCCGCTAGGATGGCCGCTCGGGCGGTCTCGGGATCGAGGACCGTCCCCGCTCCCAGGAGTACCTCGTCGCCAAACTCTCGCGCTGACTCCTCGATGATGCCTAAAGCGTTGGGGGTAGTCATGGTGAACTCGATGATACTCACACCTCCAGCCCTTATCGCCTTCGCCACCTGCACCAACTGCTCAGAGCGGTCAAAGCGGACGATGGCGATGATACCGCTTTCCTCGATGAGCCTTACCTGTTCGTCCCTGTGCACTTTTGACTCCTCTTCTTTTCAGCGAGAGATGCGGAGGCCTGTTCCCTTGAGCAGGGCTTTTACCTCCTCTAAGGTGGTCCAGTTGATGTCTCCCCAGGAGGTCTGCTTCAAGGCGGAAAAGGCGTTGCCATACCTCACCCCCTTGGCCACCCCCTCGGTGAGATAGCCATAGAGGAAGCCGGCGGTATAGTTGTCGCCGCCTCCCACACGGTCTACCAACTCGATCTCGTAGGTGACATCGTCATAGAAGGTGCCATCGGCGTAGGCGATGGCCGTCCAGCTGTTTCGCCAGACGGAAAGGTCACCCCTTAAGGTTATGGTCACCACCTTGAAGCCGAACTTCTCCGCTAACTCTACCGCCACCTGCTTGTAATCCTCCCCCTTGATGCCAAAGACCCTCTCGGTGTCCTCCTCGGTGGTTAAGAGGATGTCCACGTAGTCCATGAAGGGGGTCTGGACCTCTCGCGCCTTCTCCTGGCTCCAGAGTTTGGCTCGATAGTTGAGGTCGTAACTCACGAGACAGCCGATCTCTTTGGCCGTCTTCAACGCCTCCTCTGTTACCAAGGCTGTCGAAGCGCTGAGGGCCGGAGTTATGCCGCTGGTATGAAAGAGGCGAGCATCGGATAATACCTTAGACCAGTCGATCTCCCCGGGCTTGATGCGGCTCATAGCCGAGTTAGCCCGGTCGTACAGGACCTTGCTGGCCCGGGGCGAAGCACCATATTCAACGAAGTAGAGCCCCATCCGATCTTCGTCGCTCCAGACGATATGAGAAGTATCCACGCCTTGCTCTCGGGCCTTGTTGCGCACCATACGCCCCAAGGAGTTATCGGGCAAGCGACTGACCCAAGCGGCGCACAGTCCCAGCCGGCAAAGACCAGCCGCTACAGTCAACTCCGAGCCGCCCACACTGACCTTCAAACTGCTACTCTGTTCCAGCCTCTCAAAGTCAGGAGGGACAAGTCGGATCATGGTCTCGCCAAAAGTTACAACGTCGACCATCACTGTCTCCTTCTCATCGGCCCCATAAAACACAGGTCAAAGGCTAAAGCCGCCAGAGGATCGAGATACCGCCGGGAATAGCGTTAGAGTTGCTGACACAGTGAGGGAGTTGGGAAGGAATGACCACCGCTATCCCTGGATGGAGTTGGTAAATCTACTCCCTAGGCCACTCTCCAATCGCCTAACATCGATGATATCCCCGTTCCCCTTATCCTCTAGATCCCATATCTCCTGCCACGCGACTGGAGATCGCCTGGCCAGCCTCTTTCACTTTGGCCACCAGTTCTCGCCCGGCTATCGCTTGGTCGATCCGGCTAGCGGGCCCGGAGACGCTGATAGCCCCTACCACCTTTTGACGGTAGTTCCAAATGGGAACGGCGACGCATTTCACATCTGGCTCATGCTCCTCGTTATCGATGGCATAGCCGCGCTCCCTGATAGAAACGAGTTCGCTGAGAAGTTCTGTCACATCGGTGATAGTATTGGGGGTAAAACGATGTAAGCCAGATTCAGCATATAGTTGGCAGATCTCAGTCTCCGGCAGGTAAGCCAACATAGCCTTACCCAAGCCAGTACAATGGGCTGGAGCCCGCCCACCAACTCGGGAGCCCATGATGCCGATAGGCAGAAGCCCTTCTAACTTCTCGAGGTAGACCACCTCCGATCCAGCCAACCTCGCCAGATGGACCGCCTCCTTACACTCATCCCGCAATCTGCTCAGGATAGGCAACGCTTCCTTACGGATATCGCTTTGGTTCAAAAAAACGCTGCCCAATTCAAGGCAGGTTACACCTAACCGGTACTTCCGACTCTCCCGATCCTGTTCCAAATAGTCATGAGCCTGCAACGTCACCAGCAGCCGGAAGGTGGTGCTCCGGTTCAGGTTGAGGCGTCGGCTGATCTCTGCCAGGCTCAACTCCGATTGCGCACCGGAGAAGGTTTTCAATAACTCCAAGGCCCTGGAGACAGAACGGATGTTATAGCGTTGTTCCTCTTTGGTCATCGGCTACCTTTTCCAAAAAAAGGAGAGCGCATCCGAAGCACGAAACCCTGCTTCTCTCTGCACTCCCCAGGCCACTGCTAT